>Ga0207878_100121_pt1 | contig 79332 bp, 64 predicted proteins | sample LinPmetageLP41_FD_184053 | JGI IMG/M metagenome (GOLD analysis project Ga0207878, IMG submission 184053) | Marine viral communities from the Pacific Ocean - LP-41 (SPAdes) | ecosystem: Environmental > Aquatic > Marine > Oceanic | place: Pacific Ocean | collected 2010-08-27 | reverse complement strand
TATTTTAAATGAGCTTTTAGAGCAACACTACTATAAAGGTGGCTCATACCTATATGTTGTAAGTTCAAGTAAGCGAATACTTTATCATCCAGAGCCTACAAGAATTGGTAACGTAGTAAATAGTAATAGCGTAATTGATGACGTGGTTAGCGGTGGGCAAGGTAAATCACTGGTTGTTAATAGTGTTGGCAAGCCAATGATAGCAGGCTATGCACCTGTTGCGTTGTCTGGCTGGGGAATCGTAGCGCAGAGACCTTTAAAAACAACACTTTCTTCACTGGATATATTAACGATTGAAGTGGTTAAACGAACAATTCCTATGGCATTGATTACGTTTATATTTATCGGTTTATTTGCGCATTTCATTGCAAGGCCACTAAAACGTTTAGCCGACAATGCAGATACCCTTGACGATCCGCAAAGTTTAGAAAAATTAAAAGCAGTTAAATCTTGGTATTTTGAAAGCCATAGATTGAAACTAGCAATGTTAAAAGGGGTTAATATACTGCAAATGCAAATAGGGCAGCTTCGCCACGATGCGCAAACAGATCCTCTTACAGAAACACATAATCGAAGAAGCCTAAATGGCTTGCTAAATCAGCTTATATTTAAACAAACACCCTTTGCTATTTTAGAAATTGATATCGATTTTTTTAAACGAGTTAACGATACCTTTGGCCATGATAAAGGTGATGAAGCACTTGTTTATTTAACAAACATCATTAAAAAATTATCAAGGAAAGACGATATTGTCGCACGTATTGGCGGCGAAGAATTTGTGCTTGTACTGCCTAACGAAGACAGCCAAAGCGCTTTTAAAATTGCAGAGCGCTTACGTACCACTGTTGAATCATCAAAAATAGATACTATTGGCTACATTACTATTTCGATAGGTATAGCAACTTGGCCAGATCATAGTAACGATATTGACCAAGTATATAAGTGTGCCGATAAAGCCCTTTATCATGCAAAAGAGCACGGTCGTAATCAAAGTGTGGTGGCTGATTTACTGTAGCTGTTACCACTTTTAATGTAATTACAGATACTTACTTGTTTTTATATATTAGTAATTGAGATTAATATTATTAGCTACTTGTAGTTATTTAATTAGCTTTAAATGCTTGACAAAATATTCGAACTCTATATAGTGGGCCGCAGCTAGAAAGAAAGCATGTAATTTATAAATCTCCATTTCGTTGTTGTATAAGTAATACTTGTAGTACCGTCCTGAAGTTTTTAAGTACCATCTCATTTTTTGCTACACCCGCTCACATGAGCATATTTTTTATTTTATATCAGGATATTACAATGTCTAACATCGTATCAGGTACAGTTAAGTGGTTCAACGAGTCTAAAGGTTTTGGTTTCATCGAGCAAGAAAATGGCCCAGACGTTTTCGCACATTTCTCAGCAATCAAAAGCGAAGGTTTCAAAACTTTAGCTGAAGGCCAACGTGTAGAGTTCACTCTTTCACAAGGTCAAAAAGGTCCTCAAGCTGATAACATCACAGCTGTATAATTTTACTTTTTAAGTAAAATGAAAAAAAGCGCTTAAGGCGCTTTTTTTGTGTCTGAAATTTGACTCAACCCAACCTGCACCTATTATTAATGTAAGTTTATCAAGTAGGTATTGTTATTATTAAGTCCTTCCTTTCACTCTTTTTTATTTTTTTCAGCTATTATGCACAAGCTGAAGCTTTTGAGCTCACAATTTACACTGAGCATTTTTCGCCATACAACTTTGAAAATAAAGCGGGTCAGCTTGTTGGCATAAATCTCGATATTGTAAAAGATGTATGTATTGCTTCAGACATAAAGTGTGATTTTCAAATGCTGCCGTGGAAAAGAGCCTATAGCTTAGTTCAAAAAAAAGAGCATTCTGGCATTATCTCTATTGCTAAAACGGCTGAGAGAGCTCCTATGTTTAACTGGGTTGGGCCTTTGGCATCTAGTCAAACATTTTTTTATAAGCTTAAAAAGAATACCAACCTTAAAATGAATAGCCTAAATGATGCAAAGCAGTTTTCACTTGCTATTGTAAGAGGGGATATTTACGAATCTATAGTAAAAAAAGTAGGGTTTGAATCAGGTAAAAACCTTTTAGCTATAGGCGATGAAATGCAGTACATGCACTTATTTTTAAATAGTAAGATAGATTTGATTTTAGGATCTGAGTACACCATTGGCTACCAGCTATCTCCATTTGGGTATAGTGAAGACGATATAGTTAAATTGCAGGAACTACCAATACCTGAAATAGCAGGTAACTACATTGCTTTTAATAAATCTGTACCCAAATACATTGTAGAACGATTTAACAAAGAATATGTAAAGCTTAAAATAAAAGATAATTTTGCGGCCTATAAAAGCCGCTATAAGCTCTAAATTTAGTGATTTTCAGCTAATCCTTTACGCTGTTTTATTTGTAAAAAAGACTTTTGAAGGGCGTTAACTAAGTTTATATCTGTCTTTTTATTAGCTGCTAAATACGCATCCACAGTGAGTTCATCAACTTTGTATACAAATTTTAAATACTCCGGATCAAGCTTTAAGTAATCACTCATTTGCCTCATAAATAAAGGATCATCGACAATTAAATCTACTTTTTTTGCCAGCAATAGGTTGTATGATTTTTGAATGTCACTTGTAAGTACAACATTAAAACCTAACTCCATAAGCGTTTGTGTAGAAAAGTCGTTCCTTTGCATAGCAATTTTATAACTTTTAGCTTGCTGTGTATTTTTAATATGAATGTCATCTCGCTCTGAAAGGGCTATAAAACCAAGCTTAAAGTGCCCAATAGGGGCAATCCAATAAAATTTATCCTCTCGTTCAGGTGTTCGGGCAAGGCTGTAAATAAAAGTATTCTTTAACTCCCGAGCCACTTTGTAAGCCCTTGCCCAAGGATACATATGAATATCAGGGGTTAGTTGAGCATTTTTAAATATATCCCTAATCAGGTCTGTAGAGTGGCCCATCACCTCTCCATCCATTAATACTTGGTTTGGTGGAGCAAGCTCTGTTACTACTAAGTAAGTGTCTTTAGCATTAGCAAAAAAAGAGGATGCTAAACATAAAAAATAAAGAGTATATTTCACAGTTGCGAGTCATTAGTCGTTTATTAATCGAATAATAAGTGTGGCTTAAAATGTTAAAAACACCAAAATTAAATAACCATTAGCTGGCTTAAATAAAAAATAAATGAGATTAAATAGTAATTTAAAGTGCCCTAGTCAAATAATATGGTATTGATATTGGTGTCTCATTTAATGAAGGGTCACTAAATAAGTACTAAAGAGTAAATCTGATAAGAGAAAGGGTTGTTTGTAAAGGGGGGCTGTTAAGCATAGAAGGCGAGATTTAGCTTTATCAACGATCAGATCAATTTTTTAAAGTCCTAAAACGATAAAAGGGCCTTGCGGCCCTTGGTGAAGTATCGTTCAAGTCAGATAGTGCTTTAACCCCTTAAAGGACTATCTTCTTGTTTTGCAACACCTGAGTTCATCTCAATAAGTTTCTAAGCTAGCGAGAGGAAAAACCCAGCAATTGCTGCGCTCATAAGGTTAGCCATAGATCCTGCTAACACTGCTCTGAGCCCTAAGCGTGCGATATCCTTCCGCCTGCTAGGCGCCATACCGCCTAACCCACCTAGTAAAATGGCTATCGATGATAAGTTAGCAAATCCACACAATGCAAAAGTAACAATTGCCTGTGTGTGTGCGCTTAACGTATCGCGATAATTTATAAAGTCTAAGTAAGCAACAAACTCGTTTACTACTATCTTTTGACCAATAAAGCTGCCGGCTATAATTGCTTCATCCCAGGGTACACCGAGTAGCCATGCAACAGGAGCAAATAAATAACCTAATATTTCTTGTAGCGTCAATGTTGGGTAATCAAACCACCCGCCAATACCGCCTAATAAACCGTTTAATAGAGCAATTAACGCTACGAAGGCAAGTAGCATTGCACCAACGTTAAGTGCTAAATGCATGCCGTTAGCGGCGCCTGATGCAGCTGCATCAATTACATTAACGGGTTTATCGTCATCATTTAAATCTAAATCTGCTAAGTTATCTTTAGGAGTTTCTGTTTCTGGCACAATCATTTTTGCCATTAAAAAACCACCTGGTGCGGCCATAAAGCTTGCCGCAATAAGATACTTAAGGTCTACACCAATAATTACATAACCGGCCATTACTGAGCCTGCTACAGTGGCTAAGCCACCCACCATTACTGCAAACAATTCAGACTTAGTCATTGTTGCTATAAATGGCTTAACTATTAGCGGTGCTTCAGTTTGGCCTACAAAAATATTGGCCGTTGCTGAAAGCGATTCTGTACGCGAGGTTTTCAATAATTTTTGTAAACCACCGCCTAAAATTCTAATTATCCAATCCATAATGCCAAGGTGATATAAAACAGCAACAAGCGCTGAGAAAAACACAATAACCGGCAATACTTGAATTGCGAATATAAAACCCAGTGTATCTTGTGACGCTAGCGGGCCAAATAAAAACCCAATACCGTCGTTTGCATAGCCAATTACCGATGAAACGGCTGCCGACATGCTAGTTAATACATTTTTTCCTGCTTCAAAAAACAGAACAAAACCGCCGATAACAACTTGCATGGCAAACGCTATACCAACGGTTCTTAAACTAATTGCTTTACGGTTTGTTGAAGCCGCAAAAGCAATACTTAGCAGCACAACCATGCCAACTAAGCTCATAAATGTTGTCATACCCATGTTTCCCGTTATTATTCTTGTAGTAAATATTTGATTTTACTTTTAATAATATCAATCGCAACACGGTTCATACCGCCTCGAGTCACAACTAAATCAGCATTATGCTTAGAAGGCTCAATAAATTGATAAAACATCGGTCTAACAGTTGCTTGATATTGCTCAACAACAGATTGTAATGTTCTGCCTCTTTGCTCCATATCTCGTTGCATACGGCGCATTAAGCAAATATCTAAAGGTGTATCTATAAACACCTTAATATCAAATTCTTTATTAAGCGCTTTATCGCTCAGTAATAAAATACCTTCTACTATTAAGATTTTTGCAGCAGGTACACGTCGCGTTTTATCGCTACGGGTATGTTGTGCATAATCATACGTTGGTACTTCTACAGAGTTTCCACTACGAAGTTGTGTTAAATGCTCAAGCATTAGTTCATGTTCAAATGCATCAGGATGATCGTAGTTGGTTTGAGTACGATGAGCCATAGGCAAATGCGACTGATCCTTGTAATAAGCATCTTCTTCGATAATGGCGATAGCACCAGGTTCAAGCTCGTTAACCAGTTCGTTGTATATAGTTTGGCTAAATAGAGATTTGCCCGACGCTGATGCGCCAGCAATGGCTATAATAGTAGTTCGTGTCACTAAAGTTCTCACCCACACAGAAGGATATATTGTTGGTAGATCACAATAGCAAAAAAGACACGATTAATCTCTTTTGCTTCGCTTAAGAACGCAAATTTATAATGTTTAGGTTTTATGAAACAGGACTTTTGTCCTGTACGAAAAATTCGATCAGCAGATAAAGTAACCACCTAGAAGCAAAGTGAGGTCAAAATGGCAAGAGCAATTATCTTAATGGCGGATAGCCTAGGAATCGGTGCAGCACCAGATGCAGACAAATTTGGTGATCTTGGCGCCAATACATTCGCTCACTTACTTAAAGCATATTATGACGAAACGGGCAGTGCACTATCGCTACCTAATTTATCTAAATTAGGTTTAGTAGATGCATGTGAAGCTGCCGGTGGGGAAACGTGTTTAGTGTCAGACCGTCAAACACCACAAGGTGCTTGGGGTTATGCTAAAGAGCTTTCGAGCGGTAAAGATACACCATCGGGTCATTGGGAAATGGCGGGTGTACCTGTGTTATTTGATTGGGGTTACTTTCCTAAAACACAGCCGAGCTTCCCACAAGAATTTATAGACGAGTTTATTGCTCGTACAGGTATTCCTGGCATTTTAGGCAATTGCCATGCATCAGGAACCACCATATTAGAGCAGCTAGGTGAAGAGCACGTAAAAACAGGTAAACCAATCTGTTACACCTCAGCTGATAGCGTGTTTCAAATAGCCGCGCATGAAGAGTCATTCGGCCTAGAGAAGCTTTATCAAGTTTGCGAAATCGCACGGGCGCTACTTGATGAAATGAATATAGGACGAGTGATTGCGCGGCCATTTTTGGGTTCAAATAGTCAAGACTTTGCCCGTACAGGTAATCGTCGTGACTATTCAGTACTTCCGCCAGCACCTACCTTGTTAGATGTATTAGCAAAAGACGGTGGCGAAGTAATTAGTATTGGTAAAATTTCAGATATTTACGCGCATCAGGGCATAACCCAAATGCATAAAGCTCCAGGGCTTATGAACTTACTTGAAAAAACCAGTGAAGTTATTTCAAGCGCGCCAGATCGCAGCCTAATATTTACTAACCTTGTAGATTTTGACGAAAAATTTGGTCATCGCCGTAATCCAGTAGGTTACGCAAAAGCATTAAAAGAATTTGATGACTATTTACCAACTATACTTAAACAGTTAAATGCAGATGATGTATTAATGATCACTGCCGATCACGGATGTGACCCAACCTTTCCAGGTTCAGAGCACACTCGTGAATACGTACCTGTAATAGCTTACAAGCCAGGTATGAATAACACACCATTAGGTGAACGCAACAGCTTTGCAGATATAGGCCAAACCCTAGCACAGTGGTTTAACCTTTCTGAGCTTGAATACGGTGACAGCTTTTTAGATAAGCTAACTACACCAAATAAAAAGGAAAACAATTAATGAGTACTCCGCATATCAGTGCAAACGTTGGTGACTTCGCCGAAACAGTATTAATGCCTGGCGATCCGCTACGTGCGCAATATATTGCTGAAAACTTTTTAGATGATGCAGTACAAGTTACAGGTGTTCGTAATATGTACGGTTTTACTGGCACTTATAAAGGTAAACCAGTAAGCATTATGGGTTCTGGCATGGGCATTCCATCAATGTCTATTTATGCACGCGAACTAATTGTAAGCTTTGGCGTTAAAAACATTATACGTATTGGTACATGTGGCGGTATTGGTACCGACATTAAAATCCGCGACGTAATCTTTGCACAAGGTGCAAGTACAGATTCAAACGTAAACCGTGCACGTGTACGTGGTTACGATTTTTCTGCTATTGCAAACTTTGATCTACTTTTAAACGGCGTAAACGCTGCGAAAGAGTTAGGTATTAAAGCAAAAGTAGGTAACGTATTTACTACCGACACTTTCTATCAAGCAGACGACACCTTTTATAAAGATTTAGATAAGTTAGGTGTACTTGCAGTAGATATGGAAACAGCGGGTTTATACGGCGTTGCAGCTGAATACGGCGCAAACGCAATGGCGCTATTTACCGTAAGTGACCACGTAATCACTGGCGAAGCAACACCAGCCGATGAACGTCAAAGCACGTTTAACGAAATGGTTAAAATTGCATTAGAGTCTATCTAATTAACCAAATAACCTGAACTTTGGTTAAGAGATTTATTATCCAGAGTTTAGGTTAAATATAACAGTTCCTTGGTAACGTATTCACTAAGTTTTGGAGACACGCCCAAAGTGAAGTGAGACTAAACCTCCAAAGCCGCATTTTATGCGGCTTTTTTTATGCCTTAAAAAATTATATAAGTGACTTATACCAATCCGCAATAATACTTAATTATTTTCAGGGGCTAAATGTGTCGCTATCTGCGTTAAAAAATTCTCATTTAGAACAACTAAATAGCGATTTTTTTGCCTTGCTATCAACACGTTTATCTATCCTCAAAATAGATCACTTAATTATGCGGATTGGTATTACAATAAAGCTTTTTATGTGCACAACTTGTAAGCACTATTTTAATTTACTCGCTATCAAATAATGCCTCATCATCGTTCTATATTGTGCTGTAAGTCTTTGTGACTTAATGCTAATGTTTATATTGAAGTCGGTTATTTAAATATTCTGCGGGGGACGTATGTCTAATTGGGTAGAAGCAACAGTAAAAAACGTTACATGGTGGAGTGAAACACTTTTTAGCTTAACGCTTAATGCAGACGTAGAGCCATTTAAGGCAGGGCAGTTTACTAAGCTTTCAATAATGGATGGCGATAAGCGAATTGCTCGTGCTTACTCATATGTAAATGCTCCCGAAAACCCTGATTTAGAATTTTATTTAATTAACGTTATAGATGGATTACTTTCACCTTACTTAGCTAAATTACAACCCGGCGAAACTGTACTTATAGAGCAGCGTGCTACAGGCTTTTTTACACTTGACGAAATCCCGCAAAGCGATCAGCTTTGGATGCTTGGTACGGGCACTGCTATAGGGCCATTTTTATCAATATTGCAGCAACCCGATGTATGGCAAAAATACAAAAGCATTAATATAGTCCATGGCGTAAGGTTTAATAACGATTTAAGCTATCAGGCTCTTATTAACGAACTTTTAAGAGTGCACCCTGAGCAACTTAATTATATTCCGGTAGTAAGCCGAGAAGAGCCTTTACAAGGCTTGAGTGGCCGTATTACTAATGCAATTGAAAACAACAGTTTGTTTGAGCACGCTAACTTAGAGCCGACTCCAAATAACGCACAGTTTATGATTTGTGGAAATCCGCAAATGGTAAAAGACACCACAAATTTACTACTTGATAAAAACTTTACCCGTAACCGCCGCAAAAACCCCGGCAACATCACCGTAGAGCAGTATTGGTAAGCTACATTAGTGGTATTAACTACCCGATAACGTTAAAATTTGCTATGTTGCAACCTTATACCAATTTTATCAAAAATATGAGCATTCTATCGCATTAAATAACTCACTAACTGCGTTAAAAGTTATTCATATAGAACAGCTATATGTCACAATTTTTCGCCTTGTTATTGTGCTATTTTTTGACGCTATAATAGATCACTTATTTAATGCAATTGGTATTACACGTGTTTAGTGTTCATTTTAGGAAAGTTATGAAACCGTTATCTATTATTTTGGCCTCTTTAATTACTACCGTTGCGCTTATTACTTATGCAGCAGATCAAACCGAGCCTGAGCAAAAAGAAGCACAGTCGAGCGAGCAAGTACCGGTGAGTGCACAAAAGCAAAGCACCGAAGAGGAAAAAGCCGCTACACAAGCAACAACTGACGATAAAGTAAATACGCTTGAGTACAAAGCGCCAGAGATTAAAAAGCCAGTTATTGATAACACCAAACCAGATGATTCAAAAGTATTAGGTAACGAGCAAAGTAAACCAGCTGAACAACCTAAAAACAAAGTAGAAAAAGCGGTAGCCGTAGCAGAAGCTGAAAAAGCAGTAACTCAAGCTAAAGAAGCCCTAACTATTAAACAGCAAACTAAAGCTAAGCAGTCTCGCGAATCTTTAGCCGTAGTAGAGCAGTTAGTAAAAGCGTATAACGCACGAAATATTGAAGAATTTTTGCGTGTATATGACGAAGATGTAGAGTTTTATATTTTCCCAAATGAGCTACTATTTAAAGGAAAAGAAAAACTAATAGCACGCTACGGGCTAATGTTTAAAAAGTTAAAGTGTATTCATTCATCGCCAATTAAACGCATTGTGCATGGCGATATTGTAATAGATCACGAGCTATCAGAAACCTGCTCAACCGACGAAAACGTGGTTGATAAACGCTCAGAGCTTATTTCGAGCTACCAAATAAAAGATGGAAAAATAGTACGTGTACTGTTTTTTAGATAAAGGGTAAGTATGCAAATAAATGACGACAAAAAAATTCGCTTAATGTATCGCATTGAGCCGGGTTGTTTAGGGCCTCAGGGTGCTGAGCATATTGAAGATTTTTGTCGTTATGCCAACAAACATATTAAGTCGCCATTTTATGCTCAGTTTGTATTTTTACCACGCTACGATAAAAAAATTGATGAGCGTCAATACAGCGTAAATAGCCGCAATTTATCACTTGTGCAGGCACGTGCCTATTTAAAGCACTTTGATATAGATATAGAAGAATTTGAAGAGCAGCTCGACGAACTTCTTACTAAAGCCATCGATTTATACTTTAAGCGATAATCTTAAATCGCTTAAAGCTATTACAGTTTGTTTTATTGAGCTTTAACTTGCAGCTATAATCTCGTAAAACCCTTACCCAGAAATACCATTCTATTTAAAGCTTTAAAAACAAAAAAAGGGCCTAAGCCCTTTTTAAATATCAGCACGTCCTAGCTAATAACAATTACACTTGCTCACCCGCTACAATAGTATTAAAGCTATCGTTATCGTGCAGACTTGCAAATGCACTCTCATGCAATAACTCGTTACGTAAATTAGGTGAATACTCTAAAGCCATTTTAATATCGGCTAACGCATCGGCATGTTTGTGCGTAAGTGCATAAGCACAGGCTCGTTGCCAATATGCATAACCATAGTCACTATCAATATCAATGGCTTGGTTACAAAGCTCAATAGCCTGCGCTGTTTCGTTTATTTCAAGCAGGGCATCGGCTTTATAAGCAATGGCTTCAACATCTTCAGGTTTGCGATTAAGTATTTCGTCAAAAATTTCAATTTTGTTCGCAAAGTCGCTTTCTAAATTGGCACGCATCCATAATGAATGAACTTCGTTAGTTACCGATATACGCTCTTGGTTACTGAGTATTTCTTCTGAGCGAACGCGTAGTTTTTCTTCAAGAATTTTTAAGCGATCTTCGTACTCGTCTGTAATAACACTTACACGCGTATTTACTATATCTTCTACTTTATTTTTAACATCGCGCAAAGAGTTCCAGCCTACTAATACTAAAATAGAAGCGGTAGCAGTAATTATAAAAAATACATTATTAATGGTGTCGGTGGTGTACGTTAAAGCGCGGTCGGCGGTATCTAATTGGGCATGCGTTACTTGTTTAGTTACATCTTCTCGAAGCTTTTGCTGATCTTGTCGGACAGCTTTTAATTCGTCAAGAATGTAACGCTCCATTAGTGGTTTGTACATAGACTCTTTAAGTTGATCAAGGGCTTGTTGTTCTTCTTGTGCTGTAGGTGCCTGAGGCCTTTGCTCTGCAGTATAAGCCGAGGAAGTAAAGAGTGTAAAACACACACAAACAAAATAGAGGTAATAACGCATTGGTACGCCTAGTTAAATTAATTAAATCTTACAAATACTTTAACACGCGCGCACAATGTTACCCAATTAAAACGGGCAAAAAAAAAGCCAGCTCAAGGAGAGCTGGCAAAAACTGCTTAAAACAACAATATGTCGTAAGGGTTCACAGGAGAACAACTTCATACTAACTGAATTTATCTGAACAATTACTTAACTTAATTCAATTAGTTAAAAATAAAGAAAGGTGCATTGGGCTTAGTAATACACCTTTGTCGTTATAACTACAATTTCATGGTGAAGGGGGGTATTCCAATGTGCGCTTTGATAAACCAAGGCCACTTTCAAACCCTTCAATTACCATTACGCCTGCTTTTGTAAATTAGATCAGTGAGTGTTTAAAATTAATTTACAAGTTTTACATGCGCCGCAAACTACGTTTTAAGCGCTGATTGTTACCCTATTCACAAATAAACTGCCTTTAGAAAATTTAGCACTTTGTAAAATAGTGCACTATTTTAAGTTTATTCCTAAATGGTTTTACGCAAACCGAGATAAATTCGTACGAACATCTGAATTATCAATAGTATCAATCGATTTAATTAAATGTTTATAGGTAGCTAATAACGGGGGGGATGCCTATATTACTAATACAGATTATAAAAAGTGCAATAACCGTTAAATATCGATTTTAAATAAATAATTTAAATAAATAAGGATCCACAATGAGCAAGCCAACAGCGGGTAAATGCCCTGTTATGCACGGTAGTAATTCAGTTGTTTCTAAAGTAAACACCGATTGGTGGCCAAACACACTCAACTTAGACATTCTTCATCAACACGATACTAAATCAAATCCATATGGCACTAATTTTAACTACGCAGAAGAATTTAAATCTCTAGATTTAGACGAAGTAAAAGCCGACTTAAAAACCTTTATGACCGACAGCCAAGATTGGTGGCCTGCCGATTGGGGCCATTACGGTGGTTTAATGATTCGCATGGCATGGCACTCAGCGGGTACGTACCGTTTATCTGATGGTCGTGGTGGCGCAAGTACCGGTAACCAACGTTTCTCGCCTTTAAATTCATGGCCAGATAACGCAAGCTTAGATAAAGCACGCAGACTTTTATGGCCACTTAAGAAAAAATACGGTAACAAACTTTCATGGGCCGATTTATTTATTCTTGCTGGTAATATGGCATACGAATCAATGGGTCTTAAAATTTATGGTTTTGCAGGCGGCCGTGAAGACATTTGGCACCCAGAAAAAGATATTTACTGGGGTGCAGAAAAAGAATGGTTAGCACCAAGTGATGAACGCTACGACAATGTAGAAAAACCAGACACCATGGAAAACCCATTAGCCGCAGTACAAATGGGCCTAATTTACGTTAACCCTGAAGGTGTTAATGGTATACCCGATCCACAAAAAACGGCAGATCACGTACGTGAAACATTTGCTCGCATGGCGATGGATGACGAAGAAACCGCAGCGCTAACAGTGGGCGGCCATACAGTAGGTAAAACTCACGGTAATGGTAAAGCAGAGCACTTAGGCCCAGAACCAGAAGCAGCAGACGTACACGAGCAAGGTTTAGGTTGGAATAGCACCAAAGAAGGCGGCTTTGGTCGTCATACTGTAACTTCAGGCCTTGAAGGTGCATGGACCACACACCCAACAACATGGGATAACGGTTACTGTTACTTACTATTAAATTACGAATGGGAATTAACAAAAAGCCCAGCTGGCGCTCATCAGTGGGAGCCTGTAAATATTAAAGAAGAAGACAAACCGGTAGACGTAGAAGATCCATCAATTCGTTTAAACCCAATGATGACCGATGCAGATATGGCCATGAAAGTGGACCCAGCGTACCGTAAAATTATTGAGCGTTTTAACAACGACTTTGAATACTTCTCTGATGTGTTTGCACGTGCATGGTTTAAGCTTACTCACCGTGATTTAGGACCTAAAGCATGTTACTTAGGTAAAGACGTACCAAGCGAAGACTTAATTTGGCAAGATCCTATTCCAGCAGTTGATTACACATTATCAGACGATGAAATCACAAGCTTAAAAGCACAGCTACTTGATTGCGGTGTAAGCGCGAGTGATTTAATAAATACAGCGTGGGATAGTGCACGTACGTATCGTGGTTCTGATCGTCGCGGTGGCGCAAATGGCGCACGTATTCGTTTAGCACCACAAAAAGATTGGCGAGGTAACGAACCTGCGCGTTTAGCAAGTGTACTTAGTGCCCTTGAAAAAGTACAAGCGGGTTTATCTAAGCCAGTAAGCATGGCTGATTTAATCGTATTAGGTGGCACAGCGGCTGTAGAGCAAGCTGCAAAACAAGCCGGTGTTAATGTAACAGTACCATTTGCACCAGGACGAGGGGACGCAACAGACGAAATGACTGATGCAGAATCGTTTGATGTACTTGAGCCTGTTCATGATGGATTTAGAAACTACCTTAAAAATGACTTTAGCGTATCCCCAGAAGAGCTATTGTTAGAGCGCAGCCAATTAATGGGCTTAACAGCACCAGAAATGACTGCACTTATGGGCGGCATGCGTGTACTAGGCACAAACTACGCAGGCACTAAACATGGTGTATTTACCGATAATGTAGGCACGCTATCTACCGACTTTTTTGTAAACCTAACCGACATGGCCAACAACTGGAAGCCATTAGAGCCAGGTATTTATAATATTGTTGAACGCAAAACGGGCACCATTAAATGGACAGCCACACGCGTAGATTTAGTGTTTGGTTCAAACTCTATTTTACGTGCCCTAAGTGAGTTTTATGCACAAGACGATAATAAAGAGCGTTTTGTACATGACTTTGTAAATGCTTGGGTAAAAGTAATGAACGCAGATAGATTCGATCTTAAATAATCTACATGGTAAAACTAAAAAAGGTGGCAAATGCCACCTTTTTATATAAGCGTTAAATCATCCACCGCAGGCGTTAAACGTGATCACGTGAGAGGCAAAGTTTCTATCATTTACGCTCAACAACCCCCAATTGCATTCATTCAAATATTCAAAAACCAAACATTAAAAGGGTAACCAAAGCTACCTTTTTACATAAAGCGTTAAATCATCCACCGTAGGCGTTGAGCTTGCTCACGCGAGAAGCAAAGCTTCTAATTACTTGCACTTAACAAAGCCAACCTACGCTTAAATTTTTAGCTACGTCTATTCAAACTATCAAAAATCAGGCATTAAAAAAGGTGGCAATGCCACCTTTTTAGTAAAAATTTACTTAATTATAGTAGTGCAAAAAGCTTTTGAAGTTGTGGCATGTATTCGCTCACAAGCTCTAAGTTATTTTCGCTAACTAGCGAATCAGTAGACTCTTCAGCAGCGCTTGATGCTTTACCAAACGAGCCCATTAACGAGCTAGCATCACTACTTTTTGCACTTTTAAGGCTCTGTAGGCCGCCCATTACTTTAGTTGCTGTTTCTTGGTTTTCAGCAGAAAGGCCCGACTTTAAGTTTTCGATGTAAGCCATAGATACTTCAGAACCCACAGATACTAATTCTTCAGGAGAAAAACCATAACGATTTGTCACGCTTGCAAAGCTTTTGTATAGGTCTTGTTCTTTGATCATGTTAAGCGCAGTGTTAGCCATTGAGCTTTGCTCATCAACACTTTGATCGGCAGAGCCACCAAGCATGCTTGCTAAATCTAGGTTTTTTAACGACTCTTGGCTGCTTGCCCAGTTAGACACTGCAGGCAGTGCTTTCATATAGCTTTGTAATTGGCCTTCGCTAATGTCTTCTGCAAGGCTTGAAAAACTCATTGCTAATAAGCTAAGTGATAAAAGTATTTTTTTCATTGGGCATTTCCTATTGTTTAATTAACGCTATTTAAAACTAAATGTAAGCGCTTGCCAATACATAACTAAAGTATTAGGTGTATTTAGGCTATAAAGTAGTATAAATACTTTAAAGTCCTATAAATTAAGCTGATTCAGCACAAATATAGTTACAAATGTTATAATGCATTTTTGTCGATAAGAGCTGAACGTAATGTTAACTATTTCAAATACTGTCACTATAGATGAATGGGAACTTGAGCTAACTGCTATTCGTTCGCAAGGTGCCGGTGGCCAAAACGTTAACAAAGTAGCCAGTGCTATTCATTTACGCTTTGATATAAATCGCTCAAAGTTACCTGACTTTTACAAAGAGCGATTACTAAAGCTAAACGACTCGCGCATTACTAAAGAAGGCGTTTTAATAATAAAAGCGCAAAGCCACCGCACACAAGAACTAAACCGCGAAGACGCACTAAGCCGCTTAAAAGATCTAATTCTTAGTGCTACAAAAGTAAATAAAGCTCGCCGCGCAACTAAGCCAAGCCGCAACTCGCAGCGCAAACGCATGGATAAAAAAACCAAACACGGGCAAACCAAAGCCCTGCGCGGTAATATTAAGTTTTAACCGCACAAAAAAACGGCGCTAAATTTGGCGCCGTTTTTTGTAAGCTATTAAAGGTAAAAGCTTACGCTTTTTTCATTTCAATGCTTGATAGGTACTCGTCAAACGTACCTTGAAAGTCAATTACTTGCTTATCTTTAATATCAATAATGCGTGTAGCAAGTGACGATACAAACTCACGGTCGTGGCTTACAAAAATAAGCGTACCTTCAAAGTCTTTAAGGGCATTGTTTAATGCTTCAATGGCTTCCATATCCATGTGGTTTGTTGGCTCGTCCATAACAAGTACGTTTACGTCTTGCATCATTAACTTACCAAATAACAAACGGTTTTTTTCACCACCTGAACAGTTACGCGCTTTTTTGTTTGAATCGTCTGCTGTAAACAACAAACGGCCTAACATGCCACGAACCATTAAATCGTTATGCTTGGCTGTACGCCATTGCGACATCCAATCAAACAACGTTAAATCGTTATCAAAATCTTTTGTGCTGTCTTGCGGGCAGTAACCAAAGGTTGCATTTTCAGACCATTTAATTTCGCCTTCATTACTTTTAAGCTCGTCTACTAAACAGCGTAAAAAGGTTGTTTTACCCACACCGTTTTCGCCAATTACCGCAAGCTTAGCGCCTGCTTCTAGTAAAAAGTCGCCGCCGCTAAATAATGTTTCGCCATTAAAGCCGTGGCCAAGCTTATTAACTTCAAGCGCTTGACGGTACATTTTTTTGCCTTCGTCAAAACTTAACGATGGGCTCATACGGCTCGATGCTTTAACTTCATCAAGCTTAATTTTATCCATTTTTTTAGCGCGCGAACTTGCTTGCTTAGCTTTTGACGCGTTAGCACCAAAACGGTTAACAAAGTCTTGAAGCTCGTCAATTTCGGCGCTCTTTTTAGCGTTTTCAGCTAAAAGCTGCTCACGTTGCAGGCCTGCCGCTTCTAAAAACTTCTCGTAGTTACCTGGGTAAATACGCAGCTCGCCGTAATCAATGTCGGCCATGTGTGTACATACCGAGTTTAAAAAGTGACGGTCATGAGAAATAATAATCATGGTACATTTACGTTTGTTTAGCTCATTAGCTAGCCACGTAATAGTATGAATATCCAAGTTATTGGTAGGCTCATCGAGTAGCAGTATGTCTGGATTTGCAAACAAAGCCTGTGCTAAAAGCACACGCAGTTTCCAGCCAGGGGCCACGTTTGCCATTAAACCGTAATGAAATTCTTTTTCTATGCCAGCTTCTAGCAAAATTTCTTCTGCGCGGCTTTCGGCTGTGTAACCGTCCATTTCGGCAAATACGCTTTCAAGGTCGGCTACTTTCATGCCGTCTTCTTCGCTCATTTCTGGCAATGAGTAAATACGGTCACGTTCTTGTTTTACTTTCCAAAGCTCAACGTCGCCCATAATTACCGCGTCTACAACGCTGTATTGTTCAAACGCAAACTGGTCTTGGCTTAGGTTACCTACTTTTAGCCCCGGAGTAATCGACACATTACCCGCACTTGGAACAAGCGCACCGCTTAAAATTTTCATGAAAGTCGACTTGCCGCAGCCGTTAGCGCCAATTAAACCGTAACGGTTACCGTTACCAAATTTAGCTGAAATGTTTTCAAACAACGGCTCTGCGCCAAACTGCATCGTAATATTTGCGGTGGAGATCAAAAAGTTAGTCCTAGAATGAGTACTGACAGGGGCCAACTGTAGCAAAAACGCCACAAACAAGACCAAGCAATAGGGTAAATTAGCTGGCGAATTATACAGATCAGCCCGCTCGAATGAAAGGTAAAAGGCGGCTAATTTTTATAACTTAAATTTAAAAGAGGAAGGTATAAAACGCACCTTAACGTAAGTAGCGGTTTAATAATTACAAATGTACTCAATGTAGGTATTTAGTGCAGCGTTTTATAAAATTAATAAATACTATAAATTTGCTCAATAGCGGCTTTGTTTTTTTTAATAAACGAATTAATTACAGCAACCTCGGCAAGTGTGGTCGATTGTTTACTCATCATAAAATGTACTCCATTTATATTAATAGGGGGCGTACTTTTTACGGGCATAACCGTGTTGTAGTGCTTAGCAAAATATTGCGCAACAATAGAGTCGTCTATTACATAATCAACCCGTTTTTTATTAAGTAAACCAAAGCGTTTATTAGCATCAGCCGTTAGCACTACTTGGTTAGCGTATTGTTTTTTTACTTTTTCAAATTCAGCGCCAAAAAAGCTTCCTCTATTTACTGCAAGGCTATAATCACTATCGAAAAGAGACTCTAAGCTGGTTACATCCTTTGCGCCTTCATGCTTATAAAGCAGCATAATTTCTTCGCGGTACGCAGTAGTAAAGTGAGCATATTCAGCGCGTTTTTTAGTAAAGCTTGCTGCATAAGTAATATCTATATGGCCAGTTTTAAGCTCTTGCTGCACCCGCGAAAAGCTCGGAAAATAAACCCATTCAATACAAAAAGGCGAATCCTTAAAATAGCATTAACTGTATCAACCTCTGTGCCTACAAAGTCATCACCTTGCTTAATTAAATAAGGCGCCCAATTAGTTTCGTTGGTGCCCATTATTAATGTTTTAGTACACGCGAGTGCATTACATTGAGTAAATAAAAAAATAAACGCCATTAGTAAAGTTTTCATATAAGGTCCTTACAAACGTGTTACTCAAATAGCGCTTTAAGTGCGGCTTTATTTTGTAAAATAAGCTGGTTAATTACTTTAACCTCTTCAACCGACACCGTTTTTTTGCTTAGCATTAAGTGAATGTCGTCTTTGTTTATTGCTTTAAAATTTGGCATAGCCACAATGTTTTTAGCGCGCTTACTAAAATAAGTGCCTACTAGCTCGTCTTCAATGGCAAAATCAATGCGTTGTTTATTTAGCATTTCAAAGCGTTTACTGGTTGCGCTGGTGTATTCTATTTGGCTTTTCTGCGTTGTTTTATATTGCTCAAACTCAGCGCCGTAGTAACTACCAAAATTAGCGCCAATGGTTAAACCTTGGTTAAAAATATCAGCCAAGCTTTTAACCTTATGCTGATTGTTTTTGTTTTCGTATAAACGCATTACCTCGGTGCGGTAGGCTTTTGTATAATGAGCATATTTAGCGCGCTCACTGGTGTAACTTGCCGCCCAGCCTATGTCTATCCGGCCATGGCGCAGCTCAGTAAAAGCCCGTTTAGAATTAGGCAGCATTTTTATTTCAAAACAAAAAGGCGAGTCTTTAAAAATAATAGTTAACGCATCCACCTCTTTACCCTGCAACTGGCCACTAATGCCCATTACATACGGCGGCCAAAAAGCATCATGTGCGCCAACGCTAAGCGTTCTTTCGCAGGCAAACACACCCCAAGAGGTACTAAACAACACACACAATAGTAAGGTTATTAATTTATTCATTAAGACTCTGAGGTAAGCTTTTTTTGTACGTTATTAAAACAGTATAACCTAGCAAAATAATATAATGGTGAAGGAGTCATTAAAGTTGTAAAAAAATGTATCTAAATAGGAGGGGGTAAAGGTTTTAAAAAGGTAATTATTGCTAAATTCAATACAAACAGCGTATTAAGCTAAAAAAACCTACTTATAAGTTCTTTAATTTATCAGCTTGTTCCTGTAGATTAAACAAGTATGAATGCAGCATTAACGTTGCAAACTCGCAAAAGCCAAGGAGCGGTATAAGCAGTGCCCAATACCACACTAAATTATTATAACCAAAATGCACAAACCTTTAGCGACTCAACACTTAATGTTGATATGTCGGCGCTTTATGCTGAGTTTTTACCGCACGTTGCACAACACGGGCGTATTTTAGATGCCGGTTGTGGCAGTGCGCGCGATGCCGCTTTTTTTAAAGCGCAGGGTTTTACTGTAAATGCGTTTGATGCAAGCCCAGAGCTGGCAGAGTTGGCAAGCAGTTACTTACAACAACCTGTAGCGGTTAAAACATTCCAACAGCTAAATTGTGTAAATCAATACGACGGTATTTGGTGCTGCGCTAGTTTATTACACGTTCCAAAAGCTGAGTTACCGCAGGTGTTTTTAAACCTACAAAACGCACTTAAACCGAATGGTGTTTTGTATGTATCGTTTAAATATGGCGATACAGAGCGTGTGCATAATGGTCGTGAATTTACCGATTTAACCGAGCAGTTATTAAGTAGTTTGCTAAATCAACACACGCAATTAAGCATAGTTAAGCACTGGCAAAGTGCTGATCAGCGCCCAGGGCGCGAAAGCGAAGTGTGGCTAAATGCATTGATAACGCATAGCAAAGCGAAATTATAAGTGAATAGTTTTAGCGAACATCAACACCTGCAAAATAATAACCAACAACTTATTACGGGTGATAATGACCCGTTATTACCTAATCTTGTGCATGCCATAAACAACGCCACTGAGATTGAAATTACAGTTTCATTTATTCAGCCAAGTGGCTTAGCACTCTTGTTCGACCCACTAAGCGAAGCGTTACAAAGCGGCGCAACGCTTAAGCTACTTACCTCAGACTACCTCGATATTACTCATCCTAATGCATTGAGAGAGCTTATGGCATTAGTAGATCGGGGCGCCGATGTGCGTATTTACCAAACGCACAGTAATCAAAGCTTCCATATGAAGTCGTATATTTTTGTCAAAATAAACGACCAAAACGAGATTACTGATGGCTGCGCCTTTATTGGCTCGAGTAATATTAGTGCCAGCGCATTGACCGAAGGGCACGAGTGGAATTTTAGACATGATTATACACAGCCAAAAACAAGCCAAGCAGCGAAGCAGTTTTTAAGTATACGCACAGCTTTTGAAAATATTTTTAATCACGAATTTGTTACTCATTTAAGCCATGAATGGATAAATAACTACATTACTAGGCGTAAAACACAGCAGCTTGTATCGGTAAACCATACCGATACAGCTGAGCAAGTTATTGAAAAGAATGAAGCTAAAACACCAAGGCCAGCTCAAGTTGAAGCGCTAAATGCCCTAGCGCAAACCCGTACTGAGGGTTTCAAACGTGGCTTAGTGGTATTGGCAACAGGCATGGGTAAAACATGGTTAAGTGCATTTGATGTAAAACAATTCAAAGCAAAACGTGTTTTATTTGTAGCACATCGCGAAGAAATACTTTTGCAAGCACAGCGTACATTTTCTGAATTACTTACTTTATCAACTGGGTTTTATAATGGTAAACAGCGAGACAAAAACGCTGAGTGTTTATTTGCCTCTATTCAAACCATTGGTCGTAGTAATCACTTAAAACAATTTGCGCCAACAGCGTTTGATTACATTATTGTTGACGAATTTCACCATGCAAGTGCGCGTGTATATCGTCAGCTTTTAAACTACTTTGAACCCCAGTTTTTACTTGGTTTAACAGCTACACCAGAACGTACCGACCAAGCTGATATTTTAGGGCTATGCGACAACAACTTAGTGTTTGAGCGAAATTTAACACAGGGGATAGATCAAAAAACGTTAGTGCCATTTCATTACTACGGGATTTGGGATGAAAACGTAAACTATCAAGCTATTCCGTGGCGTAATGGTCGATTTGACCCAACAGCACTAGAAAACAAATTTGCGACCCAAAAACGAGCAGACCACGCACTTTTACAGTGGCAGCAATATAAGCAGCAGCGCACACTAGGCTTTTGCATATCTACCAAACATGCTGATTATATGGCAGCTGCATTTAATAAAGCGGGTGTAAAAGCGCTATCAGTGCATAGCCAATCAAAAGTACGCCGCAATGAGGCGCTTAAACAATTAGAACAGCGCCAAGTTGAAGTATTATTTACTGTTGACCTATTTAACGAAGGCACTGATTTACCAAGTATTGATACCATATTAATGCTGCGCCCAAGCGACTCTAAAATACTATTTTTACAGCAATTAGGCCGTGGTTTACGCACCCTCGAAGGTAAAACACATTTAGTGGTGCTCGATTTTATTGGTAACCACCACAGCTTTTTAAATAAACCCTATGCACTACTACATGAAACCACGCCAAGTGGTGTAGTTAAAAAGCTTAAAAAGCCCAACCTTGCAGATGGCTGCTTTATAAATATTGATTTAAAAGTTACCGACTTTTGGCAGCAGCTAGCCAAAATACAGCGTACTACGGCGTTAGAAGATATAACGCAGCTGGCTGAGCAACTTGGGCACTTACCCACGTTAAGTGAGTTTTACTACTACTATGGCGATATAAAAAAAGTAAACAGTAATTACACAAGCTGGTTTGAGCTAATTGCTAAAACACAAAATATTGATGATGAAGCACAACAAAGTGCCAAGCAATTAGCACCGTTTTACGACTTTTTATACAAAGGCATACAAACAACCAGTATGAACAAATGCTTCAAAGCTATTTTGCTTGAGGCGTATGTCGCTTTAAACGGTTTTGCTAACCCCCTAACAGTTGCAGAACTTGCAGCCATGAGCGCAAAGGTTTTAGCGCGCCATCCAAATTTAAAGCAACGTGATTTACCTATTAAAGAACAGCAAGCAGCTGCAGATTCCCAAACATGGCAAAGCTACTGGCGTAAAAATCCAATTAAAGCCTATACCAATAAAAATAAAGACGGCACACAATGGTTTACCTTACAAAACAACACCGTAAAAGCCACGTTTGACGTACCCGCAGAAAAACGCGAATTACTAAACAGCGCCGTGTTAGAGCTGGTTGAGTACACTTTAGCCAAATACAACCAGCGCCTAAAAGTAAAAACGCCAACCACGAAACAAAATACAGAGCAAAAAGCTGACAATGTAACTCAATTAGCGTTCAAAGATCTTGCCGATACAGCAAACGCGCAAAATAGCGCATTAAAACTGCCGTACTTTCCCAATATTAAAATTGCCTGTGGGCATTTTAAAACTGGGGATGAAAGTGATATGGAATTAATGGACGCGCCATTTGGCGCGGGCAAGCTTGATCCAAACGTGCATTTTTTAGCACGTGCATCGGGCAACTCTATGAACGGCGGTAAACACCCAATACTTGATGGTGATTTATTACTGCTTGAGCTTATAACGTCCGATAGAGCAGGATCGTTACGCGGCCAAATAGTGGCGATAGAGCGGGATGATATAGGCGGGGAAGGGCAGTATTTACTGCGTAAGGTTAATAAATTACCTAGTGGGCAATATGAGCTAATCGCTCAAAACCCTGATTACGAGGTAATGATTGCAGATGAAAGCATGCGAACGTTCGCGCGGTTTAAACAAGTGGTGGCAGAGTAGTTTGTAGTCGCGCTTTAACTTGTAAGCGCAGAGCTTGCTCGTGTTTTGTAGACGCGCAGCTGGCGTGCAAAGCGAAGCTTTGAATGTGTTAATTTAATTATACAGCGTTTATAAATAATGCTTTGGTGTGAAGATTTAAGGGGTTTAATAACCTCTATTCGAGGTTTTATCGCGTTGGCGATGGCAACCAAAGAGAGGCTGCCGCCGACCTCTCTCTGGACTCTCTCGGCGCACCCGAGGATCACACAGTATCTTCAACTTACGTTAATAATGTGAACGTAAGCAGCGTAGATAGGCCATCCATGGCCAAGCTACGCTTTGTACAGCATCCATGCTGTAAATTACTCATCATTAACTTAGTTTCAGGTGTGATCACGGGGAATTGGAGTATGTTGGTAGATTGGTGTTTATGAATATAGTTGGTAGTTTAGCTCTATGTCATGGCGTTGTAGTGCGAAAAGTAAGTTTTGGGTAATGTAATTATTTAACTCTTTTTGGAAACAAAGCTGTTTTGTCTTTGTAGGCAAGGAGCGAGTATTAGGCGTTGAAGTTGTCTGAATATTGTAGTTGATTGGCTATTAACTATTCATTGCGCATATATTCATTAAATTGAACTGCGCGCACACATTGCTTTATCTAACTTACCTAAACGTTTATAAAATCTAGTGATAGTAATGCCTTAGGTAATTTTTTGAAACCATAAGAAGTAGAAAAGTGAGCGTGACCTCGGCAGAAGTATGCGCGACGAGTGCACTATAAAATTGTTAGGCATCAAATATGGAGTATTATGCAATGGATGGTGATAATAAAAAACCGTACCTCTTTCTGAATTCATTTCTCGTAAAAGATGAGTATAAAGACCTCGATGTCAGTGAATTCTTAAAGAGTTCAGCTCAAGTGAATACCTATGGCATTGACACTCAACATGAATTAGAGGGGAATCTTTTCGTAAAAATCCCAACGGAGAAAAAGCCTAAGTGGACTGCTTTTACTGAAGAAGTGACAGGTGTAGATTTGGATGAACTGTCCAATAGATCTAGCTCCGCGTTATTAATTATTAAAACCCCCGACAATACAATGGCTTTTACTTTTGGTTATGGCCGTTTTCTTTTAGATACTAAGTATTTTGTGCATGACTTTGGAATAAAAACAGCGCTAAACACTTTAAAGCACGATAGTTTGAGAAGCGTTGATCTTTTTACTTTAGATGATCAAGCTGTACAAAAAAAGTCTCAAGCAGCGAGAGAGTCAGGTGTTGGCGTCTTTGGGATTGATATTTCGAAAGATGTATTGAGAGCAGTAACAGGTTCACCTAAAGCAGGTGTCAATTTAAAGAATATCTCAGGAGGTGATTCTGTATTTTCTTTTGGCATAGAGTTAAACATCGATGAAATCAGTGATTTAATCTCAACGCTTTCGGACTATTACGACAACGATTCTTACAAGGGTGAATTTTCATGGGTAGATAATATCCGTAAGATTAAGGAATCGTCTGAAATTTCAAATCTAGATGATCATCTTGTTACTGCATTAAAAGCCAAAAGCACTGATGTATGTGTCACTATTCCTGAGCTAGCTGATTGGGATTCTATTTGGGGCTTTAGCTTTACGCGCTCCAAAAACACTATAAACCCTACAATTGAAACTAATGACTACTATGCAAATCTTGATGTTTCAGCTGTATCTGTTGATTCAATAAAGAGAGACCGACTATTTGTATACGATGTCCATGAGAATGAAACAGAACACCAAATATATAAATCTATTTACTTTGAGCATAAAACAAGCGACAAAGTATATGTGCTGTTTGCTGGCGCATGGTACGAAATCGATACCGACTTTATGACTAGAGTAAACACCACGCTTTCACAAATACCTATATCTACCTTACCATTTCCTGAAGTTTATAAATGGAGTGAAGTTGTTGATGGTAAGACAAAGGATAAAATTGAAACGGAAGGTGACTACAATGAAAGGGCTGCCAATACACATTCTTATCACCTTTTAGATAAAAAATTAATTAAAAGCAACAGAACAACAACTGCCATTGAGCTTTGTGACCTAATGACTGAAAACAAGCAGTATATTCATGTAAAACACCGAAAAGGTGGCTCGGCTGGTTTAAGTCACTTATTTGCTCAAGGTAGTGTGTCTGCAGAAATATTGTTGGGTGATAAAGAGTTTAGAAAAGCAGCTAGAAAAGTTCTCAAACGCGTGTGCGATGGATTACAGAATACAGTTCCGTTAAATAATTTTAAAAGTGATGGGGTAGAAGTTGTTTTTGTAATACTTGGCGAAGATTCATCAACTTTGAAGGATAACTTACCATTTTTTAGTAAAGTAAATCTTTCAAAGGCATTTGAAAGTCTTTCACAACGAGGGTTTGTCGTACAAATTGCTGGTGTTGGCACAGTACCTAAGCCTTGATGCCTAACAAGTCAATTTAAAGGATAAAAAACAGCTGGCTTCAGCTCCTTCGTCGCTAATTTTAGCCAGCTATTTAATTGCCTCTGATTGAGGTGTTAGCTATTCAGGAGGTTTTAGTTGCAACGGGAAGTATTTCAAAAGCAGTATGACTTTGAGTTAGAGCAAAGGAATGGTATTGCGTCTGCAACTAACACTCCTATTGTAGCTTTAACAGTATTAGGAGGTGCGCTAGCAAGCATAATAGTTGGCTTTAAGTACTCTCACGGTCTAATAACATATTTATTCGTGTTGTTTATTATCCTAACCACCATAAGTATGCTGGTTTGCGTATATAAAGTTGTTCGTACTTTTTTAGGGTATTCATATCAAAAAACACCACCTGCAAGTCAACTTAAACGACACTTGGAAGATCTTAAAAGTTGGCATCAAAATAATGGAGGTGGGGATGCTGATGCTTTTAAAGACTTCGATGAGTATTTTGATGACAGATTATCCGAAGCTGCTGAGCATAATAGCCAAAATAATATCAAAAGAGGTAATTACTTGCATGATGCAACGGCGTTTGTAGTTATTGCGTTCATATTTCTTTTTATTGCCTCACCCTTTTATATTTATAAAAAGGTGAGTACCCCAGACAAAGTTTATCAAGTTAAATTAATCAAAGAGGAAATGGTCATGTCAGGCAACGAATCTGGAAATAACAATCAAGGACAGCAAGCGACTCCCGCAGCTGCACCTCAACAAACACCTACGGCAGCACCAAAACCAACTGGCCCTCAAAATGTTATATTCAAAGGCAACACAGATGGTGGTGTAATAAAGTCAACCGATACAGGTACTAAGAGTAAACCATAGCTAAAAAGGCCAGCTAGAGGGACAACCAAACGCTTCGCGCTTTGACTGCCCCTTCTAGCAGCGTTAGGACTCTGGAGGATTTGGGAATTGCCACTAAAAGCAAAATTAAAAGGATGCGATATTTTTGCATTCAATTTTGATGATTACTCTTGGTCACAGCTAAAAAGCAAGCCAGTATTGATGGCATGCTGTGCCAGCAAAGCAATATTGAAAAAGAGCAAACTTGGAACTCACTTTTTCTCTCACCATAGAAAAGGCGATTGTGCATCTAAAGCTGAGTCAGCAGAGCATCTTTATCTCAAGAATCTAATTTGCCTTATTGCTTTACGAAACGACTGGTTTGTTATGACGGAGCAGGAAGGTGAGACACCTGACGGTGAAAAATGGGTTGCCGATGTGTATTGTGAGAAAGGGAATGCCAAATTGGCATTTGAAGTCCAGTGGTCATATCAAAACAAAGATGAGTTCATCCGAAGACAGAAAAAATATATTGCATCAGGTGTTAGGGGTGCTTGGCTCTTTAAATTAAAGAGCAACAAACAGTATTGGATTGATGATATACCTTACCAATTTGATACGCCTGTATTTGGAATGAAAATGAAACCAAGAGGCGTTGAAAATTTATATATTCCTCAATTTGACGTTGCTTTAGAAAGATTCATTGAAGGAATGCTGCAAGGCAATCTTGAATGGAGCCCAAAAGATGGGCAGCGGTTAATTGCTGAAGTTATCCCTCATTATGAAAAGTGCTGGAGATGCAAAAAGGAAACCGGAGTGATTTTAGGAGTCACGGTAAAGAATAATAAGAATAGAGAAATATCATTTGAAAAATTTAGTGATGAGGGCGTGCCGGAATTTATATTAAGCAATGGAATATCTGAGCAATTGCTAAGAAACAAAATAGGTACACTAAAAAAACGCTTTAGCAAAACAAGAGGCGAGAGTTATTTGTCTAATGGTTGCTTTCACTGCGACGCAATAATGGGAAACTTCTTCATCTTCGAGTCTTTAGTAGAGTATTGCGGCGACTTACCAGATCCGATACATAGATTTGAATATATTTATGGGGCTGGAGGCCCATATATCAGAGGTGAGTGGTACTTTAATGAGTGTCAATCTAAACATATATTCTAGCGCTGCTGTCGAATAAATGTCCGCTAACAGCACTTACAAGGCAATTATTAGAAATATTATTGCTGTAAACCTATAAGTAGATTAAACACATAACATTCAAGCTATTAAATTTAAATCTATTACCCAACCGCTAATTTTCCTGCCTCATGCCACATTTCACTTGGCATGGGGTTGGTTAATTCCCACGTTATATTCATCGGTTGGCTGCAGTTGTGGCTTTGGTATTTAACTTCGCCGTAGTTTACAAACCCCATGGTTCGGCCGTTTTCGTCTTTTCCTTGTTCGCGCACAAATAACAGGATGGTTTTGCCTGTTTTTTGATGTTCAATATAGCTAAGGCCGCGGCCGTGTTCTGGGCGGGCGCTATTTTGCGTTTGCCAGTGGAACAGGGTAGGGCTGATTGCGTAGTCGTGATACAGCGTGGTGGGCGAATAGGTTTTTTCGCATTTATTCAGTGTTACAAATAACAGCTCTATGTTTTGGTTTTTAAATTCTAAAACACCTTCGCGGGCGGTCGATTTTTTATTAAACGAGTGCGCCCCAAATGCTGCGAGTATTTGCTGGCGGGTGTAGCGGCTGTGTAATTTTATTGCGTGGTTTGGTAGGCACGCTAAGTCGCTTTCTTGCTGGTGAATGCGGTTTATTAATAGCGTAATTACTTGTGCAAGTTCGTACTGTAGCTCTTTATGTTTAAGTGCTTGTAAGCTTTGCTCGAGCGTTTTAAACCCTAAACTTGTGCCTGTGGTATCCCAAAAGTTGTAATGCGCCATAAGCGCGTACTGTTGGTTTTGTTGTGTTGGGGTAAAGCTAAAGTCTTTTTTACATAAATCACGTAAAAAGCATAAGTAATTGAGCGAGTCGCAGCCGAGTAATTGAGTGTTTATAGCGCGGTAATACGCGGCGTAAATATCGGCTTGCTCGGCGGATATTTCATCGCCTTTTAACCAGTGCCAGCCGCCGAGCTTTTTATCTTTTGGTTTGTAAATATCTTCAAGCGTGACTTGTGGGTTTATGCGTAAAAAGTTACTTAGCGTTAGCGCGTCATTAGTGTGTTGTGAATAGCTATTTATCAGCTGTTGCAAACGGCGTTTAGAGTTTATAGCTTGCTGAATATTTTTTAATATTGTTTGCTGTGTGCGCTTTTGTAGTTCTATACGGCAACCCAGCGGCAAATGCGGGAAGTTGTTTTCGATCTCGGTTTTTATTGGCTGATTACTTTTACCAATGAGTGCGCGAAATTTACTGGCAAAGTCGTATTCTGGGCGGGCATTGCCTACAAAGTCGAGTACGGTACAGCACTGCTTTTGGCTGTTATCGGGTAGGCGTAAACCTCGGCCGAGTTGCTGTAAAAACAGCGTTAGGCTTTCAGTCGGGCGTAAAAATAACAGAGTATCGACCTCTGGAATATCGACACCTTCGTTAAAAATATCAACCACGCAAAGTATTTGTATTTCGCCTTGGCGTAGTGCTTGCTGTTTGGCCGCGCGCTCATTGGTGTTTTTACTGGTCAGCACATCGGCGTTTATGCCTGCTAAGTTAAACTTTTTAGCCATAAATTCTGCGTGTTTTTGGCTTACGCAAAACGCGAGTGCTTTAATAGCGTGAACATTGGTTACGATATCAGCAAGGCTGGATATAATTTTGTTAGCGCGGCTGTTCTCGCCTGTATAAAGGTTACTTAGCTCGCTTATATCGTAACGGCCGCCTCGCCATGTTATTTGGCTTAGGTCGGTATCGTCATCTAGTCCAAAGTATTGAAATGGGCATAAATGGCGTTGATTTATAGCCTCTGGTAAGCGAATTTCAGCGGCTATTACCCCGCAAAAGTCATCGAGTATATTTGCGCCATCTTGTCGCTCTGGTGTAGCGGTTAAGCCAAGTAATATTGTGGGTGTAAAGTAACTTAAAATAGTGCGATAACTGGCAGCGCTTACGTGATGTACTTCGTCTATTACTATGTAGTCATAGTAATCGTGGGTTAAATTGAGCGATTCAATTTGGCTGTTTAATGTTTGTATTGACGCAAATAATTGATTGTAGCGCTGTGGTTTGTAGTTACCTACCCATAGCTCACCAAAGTCGTTATTTTTAAGTACTCCACGATAAGCGCTTTGCGCTTGTTTAAGTATTTCCTCTCGGTGGGCTACAAACAAAAAGTGTGCGTTTGGGTTTTTATCGTAAACGCTTTTAAAATCGAACGCCGATATTATAGTTTTACCGGTGCCGGTTGCAGCAACTACTAAGTTTTTAAAACGATTATGTACGCTGCGCTCAGCACTTAGCTTTTCTAAAATAGCGAGCTGATGCGTTTTTGGTGTTATATCAAAATAAAACTGACTGCTTAATTGCCCAACACCGCGTTGCTCGTTAAGTGAATTAATGAGCTTTTCTTTACACTCAACAGCGCCTGTAAATAGCTCGAAGTCTGGCGATTGCCAGTAGGTTTCAAAGGTACTTTTAGTTTTGGCTATTATGTGCGGGATTTCTTGTGCGGTAATTTTTAAGTTCCATTCAAGGCCGCTGGTAAGCGCCGAATGCGATAAGTTAGACGAGCCAATATAACCTGTATGAAAACCCGTATTGCGCATAAATAAATAGGATTTTGCGTGAAGGCGCTCTTGCTGATTATTATAACTTAGCTTTACTTCGGTATTTGGTAGGTTTGCTAAAAACTCAACCGCTTTAGCATCCGTTGCGCCCATGTAAGAAGTAGTAATAACTTTGAGTTTATTGCCGCTTTTGGTAAAGGCTTCAAGCTCATTTTTAAATATGCGCAGCCCCGTCCATTTTATAAATGAGACAAGCCAGTAAATAGTGTCGGACGATTTAATCTCGCGCTTTAGCTCGGTTTCGAGCGATATACCTGCATTAGCACCGCTAAATAATTCACTTTGTGTAAGCCCTGTAAGTGGAAATATATCGCTTGAGTAATCTTTAAGGTTGGCCGCAATCGGGTTTTGGGTATTAAACAGTGCGGTAAGTATTCGGCCTTGGCTGTCGATAAGGTTTTCGTTAATTAGCTCGTCATCACGAATATGATCTTTAAGCCAAAGTACAAGGCTATTAGCTAGGCTAATCTGTTCTTGTAGGCGCTCGTTCGAGTTAGGAATGGCATCGATTGCATGCGTTACAAGTTTACTTAAAAAGCGTGAAAGCCATGTAGCCGCTTCGGCCGTTTCAAGCTGGCGTTCACCAACATAAAATTGATCACGATTTAAGTTTTGCTCAATTACTTGCGTAATTAACTGCTCGTAAATACCAATTTGTTGCATTAAAACCACTCCCTGTTTGCGAGTGGTTAGTTTACTAAAAAGTGCATTGTAAACAAGCATTAACTCATTATTGAATTGAAGGCGGTTGCTTAGGCCGCTCCCCGTGATCACACCCGAAATTTAATTAATGATGAGTAATTAACAGCATGGATGCTGTTAAAAGCGTAGCTTGGGCATGGATGGCCTATCTACGCTGGTTACGTTAATATCATTAATTTAAATTGAGGAAATAATGTGATCCTCGGGGCGCCGTGGGGTTCCAAGGGGCGGTCGGCGGTATCCGCCCTTTGGTTGCCATCGCCAATGCGATATTTGTAAATTATTTTAAAAGCTACGCTTTTCGCGCGAGCAAGCTGGGCGCCTACAGCCAATTTTAAGAACGCTGCTCAGACATTTCACCTGCAAACACATAATTAATGAGTAATTACCTCGCATGGATTAGAGGAAAGCGATGCTTGCACATGGATGTGCGTTCATCGCGTTTACGTTCAGATTAATTTAGTGTTTAAAGATAAGTGAAATTGAGGGGCGCCGTGGGGTTCCAAGGGGCGGTCGGCGGTATCCGCCCCTTGGTTGCCATCGCCAATGCGATATTTGTAAATTATTTTAAAAGCTACGCTTTTCGCGCGAGCAAGCTTAGCGCCTACTGCAAATTTTAAGGCTGTAGCTCAAATATTTCCCTCTTCAATTTCACCTGAAAACACATAATTAATGAGTAATTACCTCGCATGGCGGAATTTTGTTCCGGACAAATTCCAAGTACCTAATTCCCTTTAGGCAATGCGAGAAAAGCGATGCTTGCAAATGGGTAAAAAACGTAGTTTTGAACGAGAGGGTAGGGATACCCGAACTGGGCAGCGTACAGGGATGTGAAAGTTGTGCTTTCATCGCGTTTACGTTCATATTAATTTTGTGTTTAAAGACAAGTAAAGTTGCGGGGCGTCGTGGGTGACGAATGACCAAAGCGTAGCTTTGCAGCTTGAGGAAGTGGAAGCATGGATGCTGACAGGAACCCGGCTTCAGGGATGAATTATTAGCAGCAGAGCTTGTTTGAAGAAGACCGCCCCTTGGTTGCCATCGCCAACGCGATATAAGGAACTAAAAACACAGAGCGCGAGCAAACTTCGCGCCTACGTCGAGTTCTAACAGAACATTTTGATATAACCTTGTAGACGCGCAACTTGTTGGCGTTTTAAAAGCAGGGCTTTTACGTTGTTAATTTATTGAGTAATGAGAAGCTGCGCTTCTAACGTGAGCAAGCTTGGCGCCTACGGTAAACTTGAATGCCGCTGCTCGAAGCTCATTACGTCTCTATTTAAATAATATTGCAATCATAATAAATACCGCTAAAATAATCATTAATGTATTAATGACCGATTTGGTAGTCATTTATGAGATCAGAACAAGCATTAAAGCTGGCGCGTCGCTTGGGTGATTTAATTCGTCAGCATCGTACTTTACTTTATACCCAGAGCACGTTCGCTAAGATGATTGGTGTATCTCGTTCCACGGTACAAAAGCTTGAACAAGGAGAGGTAGTAAAAAGCGATATATTGTTTGAAGCCCTTGTTGTTCTTCAATTGCAGGGCTCATTGCTGGATGAAATTAACGAGCTAGCCGCAGATGTGGGCGGTTATAATGCAAGACAGCGTAAAAGCAATAAAACTCAGGTGATTAACGATGACTTCTGAAGCTTATGTATTTATTGACGGTTTAGAAGACAGCCCCATAATTTGTGGTTTTTTTAAGTTAAATCCACAAACTGGCCGAGGTGAGTTTAATTATGGTAAAAGTTACCTTGCGCGCTCTGATGCGTTTGCGCTCGATCCGCTGCATTTACCATTACAGCCTGGCATAGTTAGTTATTCTGCCAATAAAGGTGTGTTTGGGGTGTTAAGTGATGCGGGAGCTGATTCGTGGGGGCGTAAGCTTATACTGTCGTTACATAATACCAAGCCAAAGAATGAGCTAGAATTTTTACTCGCAGGGTCTGGGTATGGTGTTGGCGCCTTGGTATTTAGTTTGTCGCGCAGCGCATCAAAACATAAAGCGAATAAAAATACATTAGCCGATTTAGCCTTGTTAGATCAAGCAAAGGACGATTTGCTCGCCAATAAAGCGATTTCACAGGAAGCAAAAAAAGCCTTTGAATTTGGCCAAAGCATGGGGGGTGCAAGACCTAAAACCTCTGTGAAAATTGATGAAAAGCTTTATTTAGCAAAGTTTAATCGTCAAGACGATTTGTTTAATTTAGCTAGGGCTGAGCATGGTGCTATGTGTATGGCTAATGAATTGGGGATTCGCACTGCAAATACCCGTATTCATGAAACAGAAAATGGCGATGTTCTGTTAGTTGAACGTTTTGATGTAAGCGATGACTTACCAACTCATCACTTTTTAAGCGCCAATAGCTTATTACAAAAACCAAAAATCGCGATAAGCGACTTAGCAACATACTATAGCTACGGTGAACTGGCAGAATTTATTCGCCACCACACAGGTGAGTTCGCTGCTGATGCTACAGAGCTCTACAAGCGAATGGTATTTAACGTGTTTATTGGTAATACCGATGATCACAGCCGAAATCATGCATTTTTGTATCACTTTGCTGGGCAAACGTGGCGTATGAGCCCCGCTTATGATATCACCCCTATTAATAACTCAAAGCAGCATGGCATAGGGCTTGGTGATGATGGCCGATATGCTAGTATCGATAATTTATTGTCGCAAGCCAAACGCTTTGGCCTCAACAAGGCTCAAGCAACAAAAATAATTGCAGAGGTTGAAAGCTATACTCGCCAGTGGCCAACGCACTTTAAACGTTTTGCTAATATCAGTGATGTTGACATAAAGCGCTTAGAAAGCGTGATCCCTCATATAAGTTAAAGATTATTTAAGCATTCATTAGATAGTTAATGACTGATTAAGTGGTCATTTATTGGTTGGCGCTTTTATGAACCATAAAGAAGAAATGAGAAGGCAGCGGGCTTTTGGTAAAACCTAGCTTGTAGCTCTAAACCAGCGCCAGGTTAGTCGGCCTGAGCTTTATTTGTGGGCTGATAAACGCCATTATCTAACGCATAAAAGTAAGCTTGATAGCGGACGGTTTGCTCAAATTTAAGTAATTGCTGATTAAAAAATTTCAAGCCGCTGCTTACTGTGTTCGTTATTTTTGGCGAGCATCATAAAGCTTTGAGATGATGGTTAATCGAGCTAGATAAGTTAGGTAACTTACTGGCCAAGGTAAAAAGGTAAAGTTAACTTTAATATACATAACGGCAATAACAACAACAAACTTAAAGGCTAATGCCAAGACAATTTCCCCGTCATTTTGCCCGAAAGGACTTAATTGTGAGTAATTGATTGCATGGCGGAATTTTGTTCCCGACAAATTCCAAGTACCTAAATCCCTTTAGGCAATGCAATTAAAGCCGTGACTTCGCCATGGACGGCGAATACACGGCGGTTACGTTCATGTCGATTTAGGCTTTGAGGAAATTGCAAAATACTCGGGGCGCCGAAAGATTCCAAAGAGAAGTCGGCGGTTACTTCTCTTTGGTTGCCGTCGCCAACGCGATAAAAGTAAATACATTCTAAAACCTGTGCTTTTTGCGCGAGCAAGCTACGCGCCTACGGTTAAAAATCAAAGCGCGATGTAAAACAGTGTCTACGGATGTTTAAATTACAGTTTCCTATAATTTAAAAGCGGTGGTGCTTGCAAAGCAATGAGGCGATTAATTCCACTATTTGCCTCATTGAATGAGGCAATTAAATCATATAGACTGAAGCTAATTAACTTAAGGGCTAAAGACTATGTGGATATGGCAACAACAAAACTGGCCAAACTTTACGTGGGACGATGCGGCGCTTGCTCCTTTACTTAGGGAGCTTTCATATAACCAAGGTTTGCTAGTGGGGCGTATGGGCGTGCAAAGTGCTCATCAAAAGCAGCAAGCTCTTGATACCTTACTAGCAAATATTATTCACTCCAGTGCAATTGAGGGCGAAAAGCTGAATGCATTTTCGGTTCGCTCTTCGCTTGCTAAAAAGCTCAATATTAATGAACAGCCTTACCCAACAACAGTGCAAAGTGATAACCTTGCAGAAATTATGCTTGATGCAATAACGAACACAGATTCAGCGCTTGATTTAGAACGGGTGCTTAACTGGCATCGGTTATTATTTGCAGATGAGCAAAGCTTGTTTACTAACATTGAGGGCGGGCAGTTGCGTGGCGGCGAGCCAATGCAGGTGGTGTCGGGGCGTTTAGACAAACCAGTACTACATTTTACAGCCCCCCCTAAAAAGTTAGTAAACAAAGAGCTGTCGCTATTTTTTAATTGGTTTAACAACACGCAAAACGATCGACAAATAGACCCTTTTATTCGTGCTGCTATCGCACACTTATGGTTTGTAACTATACATCCGCTTGAAGATGGTAACGGGCGAATAACACGGCTTATAACCGATTTGGCTTTAGCACAAAAGTATGCAGAGTCTATTCGGTTTTATGCTATGTCGGTGGCTATTTTAGAAGACAGAAAAAGCTACTACGAGGTGCTAGAAACCACGCAGCGTGGTGGGCTTTGTATAACACAGTGGATTAAATGGTTTTTATGTACGCTTAATAATGCAATACACCATACGCTTAATAATATTGAGCAAACAGTTTTTAAGACCAATTACTGGGCAAGTAAAGAGCAAGCAAAACTAAGTGAGCAACAGGTAAAAGTAATTAATAAATTACTCGATGGCCAATTTGAGCACGGCATTAGTGCCAGTCAGTATCAAAAGGTGGCTAAAGTTAGCCGTGCGACTGCAACGCGCCATTTAGCTGATTTACAAACGCTTGGTTTCATAACAAAAATGGCTGCCGGTGGGCGCAGTACACGTTACAAAGTTGCCCAATGAGGCAATTAAATTAATATTTGACTCACTATGTGAGGCGAATAGCTTTGTTTAAGTTGAACAAGTAATATTGAATGCTTTAATTAAAGCGCAAGGTAAACTTTTGCCCAAAATTTAAAGCTTCGCTTTTCACGCGAGCAGGCTTTGCGGCTAATGTGTAAATGGTATTTTATATGTAGTAGGTTGCTATGAGTGTGATAAGCCGCGCTGTTTCCTCCCTCTTAGGTTTAAAACAGTATCTTAATGTGAATCAATTCCTACCTAAAATTTTTTGCTGGTATATAAAAGCAAACAAATAAAGCATATCGATATTTATAGTAACTAATTTGTACCTATAAAGTAATTTATTAGCGTGTGGTTTAATAAATATGCAGCTTTTACTTATGTGAAATTGAAATTGCTTAATAAGTTACTTGATAGACTATTCGATCTTGGTATTATTGTGGGTCTATATAAAAAAATTACTGTGTAAGGCGTTTTGTAGATTTACAAATAATGGGTAATTTACGCAAGCAATCGTAGATAATGAAAAACACGGTGTTCAATAAGTAGTCAGCTCGTCATTTTTAGAATTGATTTACTTTAAGCTAAATTTTTTATCAATAGTATGAGTTAATAGCCTGGAAATACTTGGGCATTAGTTTCACATTGTTAAATAGGTACAAGCTCTAATTTAGGTTAGTAATTAAAACTATTAATGATAAAGGGTTGGTTTTTAAAATTTTGTACTATTTAACTATCAGTAATAATAGTTGGCTATTTTTTAAATGCAAGTAAACCTTATGTGTATGAAATAATTTGTAATTTAATAATAGCAGTTTGTATTTTTAGTATTTAACACTGCCCAGCCTTTAAAATAGCGGCTATTTAGGCAATATTTATTGATTTGGTAGTTAAATGTTAGTATTATTTTTAGTCAATAAATATTATAAATATAAAACAGTTTATATTGTTTTTTAAAATTATAATTTTAAAAGTTATTGTTAATAATTTTTATTTGGCCTTGTTCAAATAATCACGCAATTTTTTAATTGCTGTACACGGATGTTTTTAAGATGATTAATAGGAAATTTTTATGCACAATATTGGGGTAGTGATACCATTTTATCAAAGAGATAAAGGGATACTATTAAAGTCTCTAAAGTCTATACTTGAACAAAAATGCTCAAGTGAAATAAATTATTATGTTGTTATTGTTGACGACTGCTCCCCACTTGCATTGTCTGAAGAATTATCTCAACTACCTACCTTACCTAAAAATGTACACCTTATTAGCCTTTATCATAAAAATAATTCTGGCCCAGCGATCGCTAGGAATACAGCTTTAAGGCATATTCAAGAAAAGCTCAGTAGTGTTGTAGATTACGTTGCGTTTTTGGACTCTGATGATCAATGGGGCGAGAAGCACTCTTCTTTAGCCTTAGAAGCATTTGATTTAGGTGCTAATTTTTATTTTGGAAATACGGACCGTGATGGTTTTTATGATTCAAATTGGAATACAGATATCCCTGAAATGGAACAAGACCTTAGTCGTTTTTCAATAGGTGACTCTCAGTTTATTATTGATTCGTCAGTTGTTATTGAGTCTATGTACAATAAGTACTTATCGCAAACCTCCACTGTTATGTATAGGTTAAACAAGTTCCCTGATATTTTATTTTGTGACCAATTAAGGTTTGCAGGGGAAGATGAGTTAATGTGGTTGTTACTATGCGCAGGCGCAGACAAAGTAGCTTATTACCCTTGTGATGTTACCAAATGCGGTAAAGGGGTTAATATGTTCTTTTCTAATATTAGTTGGGAACTGGTCGGCTCTTGCAATATTATGGGAAGTAAAGCATTAGCAACCGCGATGATTTTAGAAAACATAGAGTTAAATTCTAAACAACGAAAAATTTTAAAGAAAACGTTTAACTCTCATTGTTATGTTTATTTTAAACTGATGATAAAGCATGCTTTTAAATTTCGTGAAATAGATTTCAAAAACACCATGCTGATAGTGAAATACTTACTAACTAAAGACCTTTCTAGTTTAAATAAGCACGAATGTGTTGAGGCTAAAATTTATAATTAAACTAAGTGTTCCTCATTTGGTTGCAGTTTATTTTAAATGTTAAAGTTAATAATATTTAACTATTTAAATTTTAATATATGTTTTAGTTTATAAATAAATTATAAACGTAATTAAGCTAACTTTAATTTGTTTATATTAAATATTTTTGTTTATAAACAAAAGTGTTTAACTCTAAATAAAGGCGGTAAATAGGCTTTTATTTATAATAAAATTATATCTTTTAAATTTAATATTTACCCTCCAATTAATCCCCTTTTTAATTTCTGCTAGTTTATACAGGCTTACCAAATGCTTAAATGGATTTTAATATTAGTGCTTAGCGTGTTTGCAACATTAACCCAAGCAGGTACAGCTTACTCACAATCTCAATGCGACAGTATTAAAAAGCAACGCGAAGCTATCCGCTCGCAATTTAGAAGTGGTTACAGCACAAAAGAAGGCGAACACTTAACTGAGCGCGATAAAGCGTTATTTACCTTACTTGCTAATCACTGTAGTAAGCCTAAAAAGAGTAGTAGCGTTTCTTCTATTGCTTCAACTCGAACGTCTAACAGCAATTGGTTACTTAACCAAAATGTATCTAATATGTCTTTACACAGCGATAGCTATAAAGATGCAGCTAAACTAGATGCTTGGTCTAAATTTTATAAACTGCCTAAACGTTGTCGTAAAAAAGGGATGGAGTCGGCCGATTTTGTGTGGTGTAGCGAATACAGAGGTAAACAAAAAGATTTATTTGAAGCGCAGTGGCAAGGGCGCCCATAACGATGTTTAACACAAAGTTACGCATAGTATTTATGTTTATTGTGTTGCTTATAGCATCGGCACTTATTGCTAATCATTTTACGGGGCGGGTGTTTAATTATCACGACCCTGTGGGTGAGGTTAAACGAATTTATAACGGTTTAACGCAAACGATTGTTACTAAACCACAAGTTATAAAACGTTTAGATAATCAAAGCACTGTAACTTTACAAAATACGCCAGTAGCTATGGATAATCATTCGCCACAAGGCGATATTACGCGCTGCGTGGATGTATCGTTAGGAAAAGTTAAATACAAACAAAATGGCGATATATTTACCTGGACCGACACTGACGGCGTACAGCACTTTAGTGATAAAAAACCTGACTTTGCAGTAGCCACTTATAACACTGGTTTTATTGAGCCATTAGATTATTTTGATCTCACATTAAATACGCCTAATTTACCCTCGTCGTTTAACCAGGCATTACACATCAAACTTAATACGGTGTTTAAAGTATATGGCCAGATTATTGGTGTGCACGCGCTTAAAAAGGTAAAACTCAATTTAACTGTATTACCTACGCGCCGTGCTTACGAAGCGGCAATAAAGCAACGAGGCGCTAACCCTACCAATACGGCAGGTATGTACTTTCATGCAAGTAATTCTGCCTTTATTAATTATGATAATGAACATGCTGCAATGCGAACTGCAATACATGAGGCTGTGCATGCTATTAATAAAGCGGTATTAGGTTATACGCCTAGGTGGCTTAATGAAGGATTAGCTGAATACTTTGAACTAACAAAAAACCATATGCAAACAGGTATTGTTGAACCTAATAGTTCATGGGTAAAAAATAGCAAAATTACAAAAAGTGTATTCACATTTAACTCGCTAATTACTTTGGATAAATCTTGGAGTAAAAGTGATACTAGCAAGTTATATGCAAGCAGTTGGGCTGCTATTTATTTTTTGATGGACTCGCATTCAGGCAAAGTTTTACTTAAAAACATAATGCTTGCTGAGCAAGAGTTACCTTGTAATAAGCTATCTAAAAAACAATTGAGTACTTTGCTGAATGAGCAGTATCCTGATATTGATAGTCAATATTCAAAGTGGTTAAAAACCTCTTTTAAAACACATAACTTTTAGCGTGAATGGCAATTTAAAAGCTTCGCTTTTCGCGCGAGTAGGTTTTACGCCTGAGATGGTTGTAGCAAGCTCTGGTATTTAATTACAGACCTCGAGCTTGCTCTCGTTAAAACCCCGAGAATATTTGTAAGCGCAGCAAACCAAAGAGTAAGTGCTACTCTTTGGTTTTCATATTTTTAGCGCGTTCTTCTGCGTCTATAAGTGCTTGTGATTTAGGGGCACGTTTTTTCTCTTCTATTTTTGGCTTTTCTGCAGAGTTTGGATCCCAGCTTTCATCAAGTGATAGGTTTGCAAATGGATTGCTGCTATCTGCCTTTTTAGGCTCTGGTGCCGGCTCTGGTTTTGAAGGAGCTTGCTCTGGCTCTTCAATTAGTGGCGTAATGTTTTCAGGTTTATTTTCAGGTACAGGTTCAACTTTAACTTCTGCTTTTTTAGGTGCTGGCTTTTTACCTGGAAGTGGTGCGCTTGGGTCAAATGTACGTACTTCTGGCTCTTTAAAGTCGTGCTCGGTGGCGAATGATGTAGCCTCATTGTTTGCTGTTTCATTGGGTGTATGTAAGTCAGCAACAGGCTCGCTGGGCGTTATTGGCTCAGGCGTGTTTTGTGTTTGCTCTACTGTATTGCGCTCAGTTTCTGTGTGGGTAGGCTCTGTAATTTGAGCGCCGTGATTACGCTTTCTTTTTACTGGTTTTGCGTCAGGATCAAATTCACGTATTTGTGGTTCGCTAAATTCATCGGCGCTTTTTATGCGCTCTAACGTGGTTTTGGCTGCGGCTTCAAACTCGGCGGTATTAGGTTCGGCTTTTTGTTTAGCATCGCTAAAAGTAGCGCTGGGTTCATCAGTTGGCTGAGCGCTTTGAGGCGCGATAGCAACGGGTTGTTCAGTGGTATTAATTGCTTCATTGCTGATTAGTTGCTCATTTGGCTGCTGAGCCACTTCCTGAGTTTCGCTTTGTGTATTTGGTATATCAGCCTGCTCAGCTTTTGCCTCTACTGGTGCTGGTTCTTTTGGCTCTGTGCTTTGAGTTGAAGGTGCTTTATGTTGTTTTTTAATAGGCACAGCTGCAGTCGTACTTTGGGTATTTACTTGCTCAGCGGCAGGCTCTGGTTGTTTAGTCTTTTTAGCTGCGCTTTGCTCACTTTTAGCATTTTTAACTAAAGCGGCTGCGCCCATAACTGGCTCGCTTTTTTGTTGCTTAGCGCGGCGTATACGCACTAATACCATTGCGCCAATTAGCACCACAATAACAATAATTAAGGTAGGTAATAACAGCGAGCTTGAGTTTTGGTTTGCCGGTGGTGGTGTAACTATTGGTGCTGGTTTGCTTGGTACTTTTATAGGCGCCGTGTTTTCAGGTGCTGTGTTTACCGGCTCTACTTTTGCTTGTTTAACTGGCGGTACGGCTGGGATTTGGCTTTCATCTGTATTGTTATTAATTGTGTTTTGCGCTGCGCTTTGCTCATTTTCGGTTTGTGTTTGTGGCTGAACATTAGCTGTATTTACATCAATGGTTATTACATCGTTTGTGTTTAGCTGCTCACTTATTTGCTGCTTTTGCTCGTCTGTTAAATTAAGTGTTTCTTCGTTTATGTTATTAGCAGGTGCGACAATGGGCTCAACTACAGGTGCGGGCTCTACAATTACAGGCTGAGGCTGAGTAACTATAGGTGTTGGCTCTGGCTCACTTATTTGCGGCTTAGGCTGGGTTTGAACTTGTTTTGGCTTATTACAATTATTTTTGTAGTCGCGCGCGGCTTTTCGGTATTGTCGGCTGGCTTTATTATTGCTGTTTTGCTGCATTTCTTGTTTTATTAAAATGCACATGGCTTCGTTGTAAGCAGCGCTTTGTGCGCTATAAAAAAGGGCAAAACACAGAGTAAGTCTAACTAATTTTATGATCATAAAGTAACAGCGCTTAAATATTAATAGTTTGATTTTAAGCGCAAAATTAAAAATTATCTAGGGGGCGCGCGACTTAGTCGATCACCATTAGGCTGCGGTATTCATCATATGCAAATTGATCGGTCATGCCGCTTATGTAATCTTGAATTAACCTACAGCGATAATAAAACTCGTACGCTGCAAAGTGATCAGGCTCTTCTTGCATGGCATCTATTGCATGTTGGTAACTGTTTAGGTGTTTTTTAGAGAGCTTTTTAACTAAACGCGACTCTATTAATAAGCGTGAGTCGCCATTAAGTGCTCGCCTAAAATCGTCGCTGGTTAATTGCAGTAAAGGTTTATAACAATCAAGCAGGCCGTTAATTATTCTATAGCCTTGTAGCTCTAGTTTTTCTACCTCTTTATTAGAAAAAACATGCTCAAGCGCTACTTGTTTAAGCGTTTTAGTTACGGCGTGTAAATGGCTTCTGTCTTCTAAAAGGGCTTGGTTAAAGTCGCCATGGTAAATAGGCTCTATGTGCTTAATAAAGCGTTTTGCCGCATGATTCACCAGCGGGTGGAGCAGTGCTACGCGCAGGTATATAAAAAATTCGCTATTAAAGTTATATGGCTGGGCCTGTGCACGATCGAGAGCGTAATCTACCGCTTTATCTACAAAAGACAGGTGCTCAGCGTCGTCTATAGTTAGGTTTATAAGCGCTTTTTTATATTGGCTTTTAAGTGCTTGGCACAACAGCTCGGTGCTTATTATGTCTTTTTCTACTGCGTCTTCTATGTCGGCTAGGCAATACGAAATATCGTCGGCGGCTTCCATTATGTAACTTGCTGGGTGGCGGCAATACGGCTCAATGGTTAGCTCGTTTTGAAGCGCTTCTACAAACGCTTTTTCGCTGTAGTAGTAACCTACTTTTTTCATTAAGTAGTTTTTGTTTTGCGGTATGTCTTTTACATCAAGCCCTGCTGGGCGAGTGTATTTTAAAACCCCCGCGCTTTGGCTGTAGGTTAAATTAAGGGTTTGCAGCGAATGAATAATGCGTATGCCTTGTGCGTTACCTTCAAAATTACATATATCGAGTGCAAGGTGTTTAAAAATAACGCCTATGCCGGTGTTTGGCTCTTTACAGCGCTTTGGTGTAACACTTGCTAAATTATTATTAAACCAGTGATTTATTGCAGCTTCGCCAAAATGTCCAAACGGTGGGTTGCCTATATCGTGCATTAGGCAGGCCATTTCTACTAAGCTTTCGAGCGGGCGTTCTAGCCCTTTTAAGCCAAACTCGGTTTGTTGCTCAAAGCTTAAATTAGCAAAAATGCGCTGTACTATAAAACGGCCAACTTGTTGAACTTCGAGAGAGTGAGTTAACCGCGAGCGCACTGCTGCGTTTCGCTCTAGCGGAAAAACCTGGGTTTTTTGCTGCAACCGACGAATAGCTGCACTGTTAATTATACGACCGCGATCGCTTTCCATCGCCATTTGTAAATTTGCAGTCGTGCGATACATGCGCGCGGGGGTTATTTTTTTACTAAAGTCGATAGTCATCGGAGTCCTTGCTTAGTGGTGACGACTGGCAAAGTAAATGCGCGTTGTCATTCGTTTTTAATACTTACTTGTTAATATATACATCTAGACGAGTTAGGTACAGGTGCTTGTATCATTTAAGGCCCGGCAATTGTATTATAAAGCTATATTTTTCAGTATTTAACGCATTTTAATGTAGGCGAGTATTTGTAATGAAGTATGTATTTTTAAATGCAATGATGTTGGCTCTTTTAATGTTAACCAGCCAAGCGGCATATGCGGCAAAAGAGCAAACAGTGGTGCTGGTATCAATAGATGGCCTGCGTTGGGATTACATAGAAAAACACGGCGCGCCTAATTTAAAAGCAATGGGGGAGCGCGGTGTAAGGGCTCAAAAGCTTATTCCGGTTTACCCAACTAAAACGTTTCCTAATCATATTTCTATAATTACGGGTTTACTGCCTGTAAACCATGGCATTGTAGATAATAACTTTTGTGATAAAGCCCGTAAAAACGAGTGTTACAGTATGGGTAAAGGCATGGGCGATAGCACGTGGGTAAGCGGTATTCCACTTTGGAATTTAGCAAAAATGCAGGGGCTAAAATCGGCTACTTATTTTTGGCCAGAGTCGGATGCGCGCTTTAATGGCATGACGCCCGACTATTACTTTCACTACTCTAAATACAGCGAATACCAAGGCCGTGTTGATCAAATAATACAATGGTTAAGCTTACCTAAAGCACAGCGTCCACGCTTTGTAGCGAGTTATTTTTCGTTAGTAGATAGCATGGGGCATGAGTTTGGGCCAGACGCGCCGCAAACTCGCGATGCGGTAAAGCAATTAGACGATTTAATGGGCCAGTTACAAACCCGATTAAGCAAGTTAGAGCAAGACGTTAATTTAGTTATTGTATCCGATCACGGTATGGCGCACGTAGACCCTGAGCAAAGTATTGATATTTCAACACTGCCACAAGACGATAACTTTTTAGTTAAAAACACAGGCCCTCGATTATTAATTTATACGCAGCCAGATGCTAAAAGTGCAGATATTGAAGGCTACAAAGCACGTTTAAAAAAGGCTGCTAATGGGCGTTATACAGTGTTAAATGACAAGCAGTTAGCTGGATATCATTATAATAAGGGCTCTCGGGTGGGCGATATTGTAGTGCAAACTACAGCGCCGGCGGTATTTACCAATTCTGATAAAGCAATGTATTTAGGCACGCACGGCTATGCCTATACTGATGACATGGCGGCATCACTTGTAGCGGTTGGTCCGGCCTTTAAGCAAGGTGTAAAGCTTGAAAAAGTAAGTAACCTTGATATTTACCCGGTACTTGCAAAAGTAATGGGGCTTAAGCTTTTAAATAAAGTAGATGGTGACGGTAAAACGTTAATGCCTGCTGTAAAACAAAAAATAGTAGTGCATTAATTAGCTGCACACTTTTAGGCTTTTAGTTACTACTTTTTAGTTATTACTATGGTGTAAGTGTACCTATTACCAAATATTGTAAAGGTGGACGCAACATTAAATTTTGTTAATGATTTAAAATAAAAAAGAGCGCAAATGCGCCCTAAAGGGAATAACAAACTAAGCAGGCTATATACAGCCTGCTTTAAATCACTTACTTAAAGTTAGCAATACTTATTTTTGTGTCGGTAACAGTACGAATTGCATATGCTTGGTTAGTTACACCAAACGCTAAACCGTTTACTGTCCAATTAGGGTTAGAGAAGTAATCGTATTGTGTTGCGCTACCGTAAACGTGCGGGTAAGCCATTATACTTGCAAATTCGTTTTGAACGCCGTGACCCATACCATCAACATACACGCCACCCGATGTATCGCCTTGCTTGCGCGAGTGCGCTAAACCTTGGTTATGACCAAGTTCATGTACAAACGTTGTTGCGCCACAATCAATAGCAGTAATAGAGTACATACGATCGCTCATTGAGCTGTATAAATTACCGTTAGTGCCTTGGCCAACCCAGGCTAAGCCACACGAAATTAAACCGTTACCAGCACTTTGGCCTGTACCTAGTACAGCAATCATGTCGGCTTTCCAATCTGTGCGTAAACCATCAACGTAACTGCTGTCTGTAACAGCGTCGAGCCACTCCTCAGACGGTGTTACTGCGTAATCGCCTAGGTTTTGTGTGCCTGCTAAGTTAAGTGTAATGTCTACACCATTTTGGCTATAAACTTGGTTGCTAAAAGCAATTAGCTGGTTAATTTTTGTTGTAATGTTACTTGTAGCAGCCGCCGATTGATCAGTATATAAAATACCAATATTAATCGTTTCTGCTTGAGCAACACTTGCTGCACATAACGATGCTGCTATTACGCTTGTTGAGATTACTTTTTTCATTGTTGTATTTCCTTACTTTTGTAGTGGTTTTAATTTGTTAAGTTTTCATCTTTTTTAGGTGCAAATACATCAACTCCTTTTTGTGTATTTGGCGAAAGCGAACTTGTGTCGTGTTCAATATGGCTTTTGTATAAATCACGCTTAGCGGCTATCCAGCCATATTTACCTTTACTTTCAAAAACGTAATTACCATTAGGGGTCGTAAATTGCCCGTATACAGCGTCTTTACCTACGGTTAAAACGGTATTGTGCATGTTCCCATCTATACCTGTTACTTGGCCAAAAATACTTTTATCGCCATTGCTGGCCTCACTCACGCTTGTAATTTCTGCTGTGTAGGTTTCTGCAGATTGCGGAATCGCTAAATCGAAGTTATCACCCATATTTAGTGCTTTTAGTGTTGGTAAATCAAACTCTATATAGGCTTCGTTGTTTAAATCGGTTGGTAGAACTTTGGCATTTTTAAGTATTGCTTTTGCATCATCCGAAAGCTTATTTATGGCATCAAAGTGCTCGGGTATTGAGGTTTTTGCAGGCTCAATATTTTTAACTGTTATTGGATCTTTGCTCATATCAATTGGTTGAGGTGCTTTTTGATTCGTCGCAAATTTAGAGTTCACAGGCACTACGTCAATAGCAATTGGGGCGATAGGTTTTGCTGCTCTTTTGGGAGTATTTAAAAATGAATAAATAGCATATGCCGATAAAGGAATGGCAATAATTAAGGCAACATAACGTTTCATTTGTTTCTCTTATGGGGTTTAAAGTTAACTAGGTGTTATGTTTTATAGTATAAAATAGTTTAGATCAAGCTTATAAATGTAATCATAAAGTGGTAATAGGTGTTTTTATAACTCATTGTAAAAAGGATCTTTACCTATTTTGGGACTGCTAAATGTAAATTTATGTATTGGTTTTTTACAATGTTCATGCGCCCTGCAGGGCTGTTTTTAGGTACTTGTTTTGTTTTTATAATTACAATTATAAGTATGCTTTTTAAGCGTTAAAAAAAGTTTAACTATGCGTGAAAATTTTTCATTGGCCATAGCGTAATAGCCAATTGCAAAGCACTAACATGCAAAGTATGTTGTTTGCTGTAAAAATGAAGTATGAGGGATTTATGAAGGTATCTGATCAGTTGCTTAACCGAATTACAGCAGGGCTTGTAGCTGTAATTATTGGTTTTTCGAGTTCAATTGCACTGATTTATCAGGTAGTAATTACTTTAGGGGGCACGCCGGAGTTAGTTGCCAGTTGGATTTTAATGCTGGGTTTAGTAATGGGTATAACCTCAATTGGGTTATCGTATTATTACAAGGTGCCGGTTTTAATTGCGTGGTCTACTACAGGGGCTGCACTGCTTATATCTAGTGCGCAGGGATATAATTTAGGTGAGGCAATTGGCGCGTTTATGCTCAGTGCATTGCTGGTTTTTTTGTCGGGTATTACTGGTTGGTTTGAAAAAATAATGAACCGCATACCTAGCGAACTGGCCTGTGCGATGCTGGCAGGCGTACTGGTTACTTTTGGTATTGATGTGTTTAATTTTATGAACGATATGCCGCTAGTAATTGGTTTAATGGTGCTCACGTACTTTATTGGCAAACGTTTTTTTGCACGTTTTGCTATGTTAAGCGTACTTATTGTAGGTGTGATGCTTGCTTGGCAAATGGGGCATATAGATACCAGCGCACTGCAATGGAAAATAAGCGAGTTTGCTTATATTGAACCCGTTTTTGATCTTCAAGCTTGTATTAGTATTGGCTTACCGCTTTATATAGTAACCATGACGTCGCAAAATTTACCTGGTATAGCGGTATTAAAAGCACATAAATATAAAGCGCCAATTTCGGCATCTTTAAACGTTACAGGTTTTGTAAATTTACTAACCGCCCCATTTGGTGCTTATTCAATTAATTTAGCTGCGATAACTGCAGCAATTTGCATGAGTGATGAAGCCGATAAAAACCACGATAAACGTTACTGGGCAAGTATTGCAGCCGGTGTATTTTATATTTTAATGGCGCTGAGTGCCGCTACGCTTGTTGGGCTGGTAGCCAGTTTACCTCAAGCTCTAATTTTAGCTTTAGCGGGTATTGCATTATTTGGCACCATTGCCAATAGTTTACAACAAGCACTTAATGGCAGTGAATATACAGAAGCCGCCATAGTTACGTTTTTAGTTACTGCATCTGATTTAACTATGCTGTCGGTTGGCTCCGCCTTTTGGGGAATAATTGCAGGTGTTTGCACGGTAATGATCACCCGAAAAGATTAGATGATTTAGTTTTTGTGCTATGTATTTCTTGGGCGTATTTATTCTTTGAAATAGTTTGAGTAGCTTGTATTCATGTTATGAAAAATTACGAGCTGCGCTCGTCACGCCAGCAAGCTGCGTGCCCAAAAGCATGAGCTAATCGTGTAGCAGCGAGTTTAACTCGTGCTTGTATTACATTCTATCGCGGCATAAATACTCTGCTACTCATGAATTACACCACAGAGGACACAGAGGCGCTTCGCGCTATACAGAGAAAATACAGGTATAGGTTCATGGCTTCACCTGTTCTTCTCCTGTTCTTCTCCTTCACTTCTCTGTGGTTCATTTGTCCTGTAGACGTGGAGTTTGAGCGCGCAAAATATTAGCTATGATATTTAATAAATGTTTATCTTTAAAATTAAAAAGCGGTGTTAAATGTAACACCGCTTTTTTTGCGAACTATGTATTATTCATGCTTTAGAGCATAGGTTTGATCACATCAAATATGGCATCAATATGATCGTCTCTGTCGTTTAAAGCGGCTATGTAGCGGTATTTTTCGCCGCCGGCATTTTCGAATATTTCACGGTTTTCTTCTTCTAGCTCTTCAAGCGTTTCTAGGCAGTCGGCACTAAAAGCTGGGCTTATAATAGCTACATCGGTGATGTTTTCATCTGGTAAGGCTGCAAGAGTTGCATCTGTGTAGGGTTTTAACCATTCAGCTTTACCAAAGCGACTTTGAAAAGTACTTATAACTTTGTCTTTATCTAGGCCTAGCTTTTCAACAACTAAACGTGTGGTTTGCAAACATAAGCAGTGGTAAGGGTCACCTCTATCTAAAAACAGTTTAGGCATGCCGTGATACGAAAAAACCAGTTTTTGTGGCATACCGTTTTTTTCTAAATCTTCACTTATACTATTAGCAAGCGACTCTATATAACGGGTATTTTTGTGATAACCATTTACAAAGTGCAGCTCTGGCACCCAGCGCCATTTGCGCAGTACATTAGAGACCGCGTCAAATGTTGAACCCGTCGTTGGGCTTGAATACTGAGGATACATTGGCAAAATAATAATACGCGTTAAGCCTTTATCGCGTAGCGCTTCAAGACCTGCCTCTATAGAAGGATTACCGTAGCGCATAGCCATAACAACTTCGGTGTTTGCATAACCTTGCTCTTTTAATAAGGTGTTTAATTTAAGACTTTGCTGGCGAGTTATGTGAGTAAGCGGCGAGCCGTTTTCGGTCCATATGCTTTCGTATAATTTTGCAGAACGTTTAGGGCGTACGCGCAAAATTATGCCATGTAAAATTACCATCCATACTAGGCGAGGAATTTCTACAATACGAGGGTCAGATAAAAACTCACGTAAATATGTACGTAGTGCTGCAGGCGTTGGCGCATCGGGGCTGCCTAAGTTAGTAAGTAATATCCCCGTTTTTTGATTAAAACGCCCGTCGTGGGGATTGTCAGTAACAGCAGAAAATCGCGACACGGTGTGCTCCTTCAAGCAAAGTTAGTTAAATAAGCAAAATTTTAGGTTATGCAAGGTAGATTTAGCCACATTGTAACGAAAAAAACTGCGGTTTAGATCAATCATTTAGCGCTTTTAACCATTATTCTAAATGGTGCTGGTTTTTTAGCTTCAAGCTGTTGTAATTTTTCGATTGATTTTGGGCTAAATACATGTCCTTTAGGTAGTAACATTATGCCAGTGTGGTTATGCAGTGCATGGCTTAGCACCATGTTCTCTTTAAGCTCACTTGCTTTACAAATTTGTATAGTACCAGCGCTACTTAATTTTTCGTTTAATTTTGCGTGGCTAGCTTCAAGCGCGCGTACAATTTTTGGGTGATAAAATGAGCCACTGTAAAGTTTTACGCTTTCAAGAGCGTGTTCGTGGCGCTGTTTATCGTCAGTTATATTGCATTGCTCAAACGCATCCCAATAATCGCGCGCCACACCTAATACCATAGCACCTATTGGAATATCGTTTCCGGCCAGGCCTTTAGGTAACCCATTTCCATTATAACGCTCAAACTGATGGTAAATAGCATCCGATACATCGTGTAAATGTATGGCAGGCATAAGCATTAGCTGTGCTGTACTTGGGTGAGTGTAAAATGTTTTACGTTGTTGCTCAGTTAAAGAGTTTACTGGTTTTTTATAGAGCTCGGGGTCCATTGCGAGTAAGCCTATTTGCGCTAAGTAACCTGCCATAGGGGCAAGGTCGATACTTTTTTGCGATAGGTTTAAATAAAGCGCTATTTGCGTGCAGGTATTGGCAATATTTTGTGCTTTATTGCCATCTAAGTATGGGTTTGCATTAATAAAATTATAAAGTAGCTCTACGGTTGCTTTGTGCTCGTGTTTTTCTCGATCGTTAGCCGCCTCTAGTTGTTTTAGCACTTTTTTAATTTGTAGCGTTCGCTTTTCTACGCTTTGCTCTAATGTGTTATTTAGCTCTAGTAACTCTTGGTTTTGTGCTTTAACTTGCTGCTCTAGCTTTTTATTTTGTTTTTTTAATGCAAACTTTTCAAGGCTGTCTTTAATACTACGAAGCAGTAAGTCGTTTTGCCATGGCTTTTGAATATACCCATTTATTTGCCCTTGGTTTACTGCTGCAAGCGTGGTTTCAATGTCGGCATAGCCAGTTAAAAGTATACGCTGGGTGTCGGGGGCAATAGCGCGTGCTTTTTCTAAAAACTCAGCGCCGTTCATTCCAGGCATTCGCATATCACTAATAATTAAGCCAAACTCGTGATTTTTAAAAAGTGTTAGTGCGCTTTGTGGGTTGTCACACACTATTACTGAAAGCTCATTCACTTTAAGTAAACGTGTTAACGAACGCAGTACAATTTCGTCATCGTCTATGCAAAGTACATCAACTTGATTAATAGGTGTGCTGGATGTTGTTTGTGTCATGGTTCACCTTGAAATTACTACTGCTTAAATAATAGCTTAAAAACTGCTACGGCGTATTTATCGTTAAAGCAATTTACTATTTTGTTCAAAATATACACTAAAGTAATGGGCTATTACCTATAAATAATTGAGGCTAGTTGCAAATTTGTATGTTGACGACTAAACGTTAGGTATTAACGCTATATATATGGACTAAAGGAATGAAAGGATCAGGTCGCGATTTTGAGCAGGCTTTTTTAAACGAGCAAAAACTTCGCTTAGCGGCAGAGCAACTACTTAAAGATAAAAGCGATGTTTTAGTTGCAATAAATAATGAGTTGCAAAAAAAGGTGGCCGATTTAGAGCACCAGCAAGCATTGTTTGTACAAACAGAAAAAATGGCTACGCTTGGCACCCTTAGTGCTGGCATTGCTCATGAAATAAATAATCCGCTAGCATATGTTATGAGCAATATAGAAAGTATTCAGCATGCAACCCCTTTACTCGTCACTCTTTTGAAGCTTAATGAGCAATATCTTAATAACGAAATTAAAGAAACTCACTTTAAGCACGAGCTCGATATACTCAATTTACAATATCCTTATGCATGGCTGTATAACAATTTACCTGGGCAAGTAAACGACAGCGTTGAGGGCCTGAAGCGCATTAAACAAATAGTACATAATTTATTAGACTTTGCTCACCCAAGCACACAACAAGACAAACAGTTAACAGATATAACTGTGGCTGCAAAAAATGCTTTAAAATTGCTCAGCAGTAAACTTAAGTTATGTGAAATTAAAACACGTTTTGAGCCTTTACCACTTATTTGGTGTAATTTATCGTCAATTAATCAAATTTTTGTCAATTTACTAATGAACGCGTGGCATGCTTGCGAATACGATTTAGAAAAAGGCTGCATAATTGAAGTTAATCTTTTTGAAATAGAGGGAAATATTTGTATTGAAATAAAAGATAACGGTTGCGGCATGACTGAGCACACAATAGAGCATATTTTTGACCCTTTTTACACAACCAAAGAGGTGGGTAGAGGGACTGGCATGGGAATGACACTTGTATATGCTATGGTGCGCGATCATGGTGGAAAAATAGAAATTAACAGCATATTAGAGACAGGTTCGACCATTCATTGTCTATTCCCTTTAAAAACACCAATCAACTAATAAAACTACATTGTAAATAGTTCGTTAACAATTCTATTTATTGAAATATAATGCCTTATTAGGGTGTATATTAATCAATTAAACGTGGTTTTATCCCATCTTTAAGGTTATTTGCATACTTACACCAAAAAATTAGATTTTTTCATTTCTTTTTGTTTGCATATGTTGCTAGGATGTTTGCAACAAGCGGCACATAACACCGCTTTAACAAATTAAACAGAACACACAAAAACAGGGTCGTCACCATGTCAACATACCGTTTAAACACATTAGCTACAGCCGTTGCGTTTGCTTTTAGCGCACCGAGCATTGTAAACGCACAAGAAGCGCCTGTTCAGGCACAGCAAAACATAGAACAAATATCTGTATTAGGATCGCGCGTTTCTAACCGTACCTCAACTGAGTCTTCGTCACCTATAGATTTAATAGACGCAGATGATTTAAATAAAGGTGGGTTTACAGAGTTAGGGCAAAGCCTGCAAGCAACAGCGCCTTCGTTTAACTTTTCGCGTACACAGGTATCTGATGGCTCTGATTTATTTAGACCTGCAACGCTTCGTGGTTTACAGCCTGATCAAACGTTAGTTTTGGTTAACGGTAAGCGCCGCCATAATCAATCAATTTTTGGCCTTAACGGTACTGTAGGTGCGGGCGCTGCCGGCACCGATATGAACGCTATTCCGCTTACTGCACTTAAAGGTGTAGAGGTATTACGTGATGGCGCAGCAGCGCAGTACGGTTCAGATGCAATTGCGGGCGTAATTAACTTATCACTTAATAATTCAACGGGTGTAACCACTGGTTACGTTCAGTACGGTGGCACCAGTGAAGGTGACGGCGATACGCTTTCTGCAGGTTTAAATCGTGGTTTTGACTTAGGTAACGAAGGCGGCTTTATTAACTTATCGCTTGAATACCGCGATGCCGATGGTACAAACAGAGCTGAGCGCGATACGGGCGGCTCGTCAAATGTTGAACCCGGTACGCTTAGTGAAGATGTACGTTGGAGCCAAGGTAATTCTGAAAGTGAATTTACCTCGTTGTTTTACAATATGGCATTGCCTATGGGCGACGGCGAGCTTTACTCGTTTGGTGGTTACTCTGAGCGAACTGCACTAGGTAATGGCTTTTACCGCAACTTTAACGAAGCCTCTAAAAACGTAACTCAAGTGTACAGTGATGGTTTTTTACCTCGTATTTATAACGAAGCTGAAGATATTTCAGTAGCGGTTGGTTTTAGGGGCGATATAAACCCAGATTGGAATTACGATGTATCGGCAGTGTATGGTGAAAACCAATACGACTTTACCTCACGTAATACTATAAATGCCTCTTATGCAGCGGAGTACGTATTTAACAACCCAGATGCAAGCGATGCCGATATAGCAGCAAATGCAGGCCCAAGCGGCGGTTACTCTGGTGGCTTTAGGTTTGATCAAACTACGGTTAATTTAGATGTAAACGGTATTGTAGATATTGGCCGCAATGAACCTTTATATGTAACTATTGGTGCAGAATACCGTAAAGAAAACTACGAAATAGTACCTGGCGATGAAGCATCTTACGCATGTGGCTTGGCAAATACGGATGCTTCGTATCCATCAGTAAACGATTCTGATCAGTTTGCAGAGTGTGGTTTTCAGGCGTATAACGGCCTGCGCCCAGAGGCAACTAATGAAAGCGATCGCAACAGTTACGCGTTTTATGTAGACGTAGAAACTATGATCACTGACGCATGGAACGTAAGTGGTGCGCTGCGCTACGAGGACTTTTCGGATGCGGGTGATGATTTAATTGGTAAGTTAGCCACACGTTACGAATTTAACGATGACTTTGCTGTGCGTGGTGCGGTATCTACTGGCTTTAGAGCACCTTCGCTTCAACAAAGTGGTTATACAGCATTTACGACTAACCTAGGTTCTGACGGAACACTTACGCAGTCGTTCACTGCAAATACGGGGACTGCTTTTCCAAGTGCGTTAGGTGTAGATAGCCTAGAGCTTGAAACCTCAACTAACTACAGCGCAGGTTTTGTTTACGATGTAACAAGTGAGCTTTCGTTAACGGTTGATTTTTACCGCGTAGAAATTAAAGACCGTATTACCCTTGGTAGTTTACTTTCTGCGGATGATGTTGCCTTTAGTGATGAAGCCGTAGCTGCTTTACAAGCAACAGGCGCCGTGCAAGCTAACTACTTTTCAAACTCTGTAGACTCAACTACGCAAGGTGTTGATATTATTGCATCTTACCGTACAGAGGTTGAAGGCGGAAACTTTGGTGTAACCTTTGCTGGCAACTTAAACGACACTAAAATTGATAACGTAAATGCAGAGGAAGGCATTCCTGAGTCGGTTGCGTTTGATGATTTACAACGTAGCTTTTTTACTGATGGGCAGCCAAGTGAACGTGCCACACTAACGTTGGATTACGAGCGTGATGTTTACACATCAACACTTCGTTTTAACTACTTTGGCGAAACAGACGTTAAGTACTTTGGTAACGACCATATCTCTTTACCAGGAGAGCTTTCGCCGACTGGTTCGTTTAAACCAACAAGCACGGTTGAATCAGCAGTATTAGTGGATTTAAACGTTAGCTACCAAATTAACGAAATATTTAATTTATCAGTGGGCGCCGACAACGTATTTGATGAAACCCCAGATGAATTAGGTGACGACGAAGTACTTAATTTTATCACCAATGGTGCGTTTAAATACCCTGTACGTGCATTGCCTTATGGCTTTGACGGGCGTACTTACTATGCAAAAGTAAGCTTTGAATTTTAATTAAAGCTAAAAACTAGTTAACCTGAACTCTGGCTAGAGATAGATTTATTATCCAGGGTTTAGGTTGTTTATTAAGCGCAGTTATTTACTGCGCTTTTTTTATGCATATTTATTATGACAAAATAGCGTTATGCAATGATAAAAATACTTGCAAGGTTGAAAATTAGGCATACAATCGCCACTTCTTAAAATAGAAACTCATAGTTAAAATAGGAAATAAAATGGCTAAAAAATCGAAAAACAAATCGGTAAATAAAAGCGCGGTAGACACCGGCCGAGGTGTTATTAATCATAATGCGCTTGCGGCTTTAGTAACCTCTAAAGTGTTTAAACCACAAGTGGTAAAAGCTAAAAAAGGTAAAGGTTCGTTTAAACGCAGCAGTAAGCATGTAGGACGAGAGTCTTATTTAATCGCGGCTTAAATAGCACCGATCAAATAAGACTTTTACTGCCTACTTTTTGCCAAGCATGCGGGTAAGCGTGTTGTCTTTATCGATAACGTGATGTTTTATAGCGCCCACTATATGTAAGCCTAGCGCAACTAATAGCGCATTAGCTGTTAAGCCGTGAACGGTTTTACCTAAATTTGACCAGCTTTCGCTAAATGGCATGCTTCTTTGTGGGTTTTCTGGGTTAGGATTATGCGGAATAATTTCTAGCCCAAACAAGTCTACGCCATGCCCACCCATACCTGAGGTTATTAATCCTGAAATTGGCATTAATAACATGCTAATTATCAATACGTAGTGAATAACTTTAGCGAGTATCATTTCATACTCTGGATGAGTATTAGTGTGTTTTGGCCAGCCATTTATAATGCGCCATGTTACCCTTAATAAAGCAAAAGCAAAGAGTAATACTCCAAATGATTTATGCCAGCTCATAAGAAAAAACGCTTCAAAGTTTTCCATGTACAGCCCTGAGCCTAATAACCCAATAATAAGTACCGCTACAATCCAATGTAGGCTGATTGTGGTTTTGCTCAGCGTGAGAGGTGTATCTTTTATAAGTTTCATACAGTCTATTCCTAACTTTAATACTTAAAAATTTTTTAATATGTAGTTATACAATTGAACAAACTACATCAATGCAGTTAGCTTAATTTATAGAGGGTTAAAGTAGGGTTAACGAAAATTATTTTTTAAATTTAAAAGGATAAACCCGCAACGTGAAGTGAAAGTTGTAGGCGCGAAGCTTGCTCGCGCAAGATGATAGTTGCTTCTCTAAAAGCGACGCGCCTCTGAGCCTCTTTGTGGTTTATTGATCTTTAATACAAAAATGCACAAAGAGAAGGGATAGAGAAGTAAATGAGCAGCCAAAGTAAATTGGTATAAGTTATCTGTATATCACCACCGAGTACACCGAGGCGCTTCGCGCAACACAGAGAAAACACGCGTAACGTTTAGTCACTTCTCTCGGTATTCTCCTTCGTTTCTCGGTGGTAAAACAATTACTTTATACCTCGGTTAAAGCGTTGCTTTTAAAGGCCAGCAAGGTGCGCCTCTACAAGGTAATTTACCTCGGAGTTAATTTTGTCGGTAGGCGCGAAACTTGCTCTCGCAAGATGTTAGTTACTTCTCTAAAAACGAAGCGCCTCTGAGCCTCTTTGTGGTTTATTGATCTTTAATACAAAAATGCACGAAGAGAAGGGAATAGTGAGAAAATGAGAAGTGAAAGTTGTAGGCGCGAAGCTTGCTCGCGCAAGATGCGCAGCATCTAAAAATCTAGGCCGCTTTCTTTTAAATTATTTGCTATGGTTTGTGATGGGTTTTCGCCAAATAACTGAGTGTAGTCTTTAGTAAATTGCCCGGCATGCCAAAATCCCCAATTGGCTGCTATGACTGAAATAGGCTTGGATTGACCAACCAATTTAAGCTCGCGCCTGACATTATTAAGGCGGGTTAAACGCAAAAACCTAAGCGGATTAATTCCTAATATACTTTCGAAACTGTACTGCAAAGTACGTCTACTAACAAAAGTAAGCTCGCAAAGCTCAGTTATAGTAATTGTTTTTTGTGGGTTGGCTGCTACGTACTCTTTTACTTTATCGACCACTGCTTTACGGTGTTTGTAACTTGGGGCTATGTTTTGCTGGGGGTTATCGGCTTGCAATAAGTGTAGTGCTAGCATACTTAGCATATCTTGCTGAGACTCTGGTTTAAGCCCAAAGCCTTTACTTACAACCATACTGTTAATAATTTGCTTTGCAGTTTGCAGCGATGAGTCACTTACCGACAAACGAGCAGATTGTGCAGATGATAGGTTTTTTATTGTTACGCCTTGTAACTGTGCCATGTACTCAATTGAATGCCAATCAATAACCAAACCGTAAATATCAAATTGTTCAGGCGTAATTAGCTCAAAGTCGCTGTTACTTGTACGGCACATAAATTGATTACTCGCTACATCAAGGCCATTAATTTTACTTTGTTGTGATTGGCTCGGTATTCCAAGCCAAATAGAGTTAGGCGCTATGCTGCATTGTTGGCGAAGTGAGCGCTCGGTGTATTCTTTAAAAGCATGAATATCGCTGTAGTTAACACCTTCTATACAGCCAAAAAAGCTGCCATCGCTTACTTGGTCGTACTTTTGTTGCCACTGAGTGAGGTTATGCGCTTGCTCGTCAATATCGTGCGTATATACCTTGCTCTTTTGTGGTGCGTTGTTGCTGCCTTGCTGCGCCATATAGGTGATGCTCTTTTAAAGTAAACATATTTTTATTTTAAGTTAGTGCCAAATAAAGGCAGCAACTTACTGAAATAAAATAATAAAACGTGATTTGCCAAAATTCGATAGTCACTTGGTACAAATTAAGCTCCCTTGTGACAATTAAAAATTGATTTATAGCTTATATAAGGCAAGACCTATACCAAGGTTTGTAATATTAGTTATGCGGAGTAAATCATGGGGCATGCTTACAGTTATACGTTAGGAACACATACTTATCAATTCAAGAGTTTAGCGCAGTTAATGGCTAAAGCTACGCCTCAGCGCTCGGGTGATAGGTTAGCGGGAGTTATTGCACAATCGGCGCAAGAACGTGCCGTAGCACAAATGACATTGGCCGAAGTACCGCTTAAAACATTTTTAAACGATGTACTTATTCCCTACGAACAAGACGAAATTACACGCTTAATAATTGATGAGCACGATGCAAACGCATTTTCGCTTATATCGCACTTAACCGTGGGAGATTTTAGAAACTGGCTATTAAGTGATTATGCCACCCCTGCGGTTCTTGCAAGTGTAAGGCAAGCTATTACACCAGAAATGGCCGCTGCGGTGAGTAAAATAATGCGTAATCAGGATCTTATTTTAGTTGCTAAAAAATGCCACGTAAAAAGCGCATTTAGAAATACCATAGGTTTGCCAGGGCATTTATCTACGCGTTTGCAACCAAACCACCCAACTGATGACATAAATGGTATAGCCGCATGTATGCTCGATGGGCTTTTATACGGCAATGGCGATGCGGTAATTGGCATTAATCCCGCAACCGATAACGTAGCGCAAGCCATTAAGCTTATGACGCTGATGGATGATGTTATTCAAAAATACGAAATTCCGACACAAAGCTGCGTGCTTACCCATGTGACTAACACCATAGAATGCATAGAAGCAGGCGCACCCGTTGATTTAGTGTTTCAGTCAATAGGCGGTACAGAAGCTACAAATTCAAGCTTTGGTTTTAATTTAAATACGTTAGCAGAGGCGCAAGATGCTGCGCTTAGCTTAAAGCGAGGCACGGTTGGCAATAATGTAATGTATTTTGAAACCGGGCAAGGCAGCTCGCTTTCGGCAAATGCACACCATGGGCTTGATCAACAAACTTGTGAGGCGCGTGCTTATGCTGTGGCGCGTAAGTTTAATCCTTTATTAGTTAATACCGTTGTGGGGTTTATTGGCCCTGAGTACTTATTTGATGGTAAAGAAATTACCCGCGCAGGCCTTGAAGATCACTTTTGCGCCAAGCTTTTGGGCATACCTATGGGGTGTGATGTGTGTTACACCAACCACGCCGAAGCCGACCAAAACGATATGGATAACTTACTTACGTTACTAGGTGTGGCGGGTTGCTCGTTTGTAATGGGGATTCCTGGTTCGGACGATATTATGCTTAATTACCAAACTACCTCATTTCATGATGCCTTGTATGTGCGCCGAGTTTTAGGCTCGCGCCCAGCGCCAGAGTTTGAAGCGTGGCTTAGCAAGATGAAAATTATGGAAAATACCGCCGAGACTATTTTATCAAACACCTTACCAACTGCCTTTGCTAAGCCATTAAAAGCAGTACAAGGAGGGATGTAATGAAAGCGGTTAAAAGCATAAACACGCAAAGCAGCCACGATCACAATAATGGCAAAGTGGTTGAAAACCCATGGAGCGATTTACGCCGTTTTACCGATGCCCGTATAGGCCTTGGCCGCGCAGGCATTAGTTTACCTACATCTGAAATGTTAGCGTTTCAGTTATCGCATGCTCAGGCGCGCGATGCGGTTAACTTTCCGTTAGATATTAACGAAATGACAAAAACACTCAGTGCTATTGATGCGCTTAGCGGTGCAGATAAACCTTTGAGAGTGCAAAGCGAAGCTGTGGACCGTGTTACTTATTTACAACGCCCCGACTTAGGCCGAAAGCTAAACCAAGCAGGGCGTACAACGCTTTTAAACACCATGCAAAGTAGGCAAAGCTGTACTCAGGCGCAGTACGATTTAGCCATTGTAGTGGTCGACGGGCTTTCGTCTTTAGCGGTACAAAAAAATGCTGCGCCGTTTATTAGCGAGCTGCTTAGCCAATTACATAGCAATTCAATGCCTTATAAATTAGCGCCTATAACGCTTGTAGAGCAAGGTCGCGTAGCGATTGGTGATGATATTGGCGAGCTGTTAAACGCACAAGTTGTAATGGTACTCATTGGTGAGCGCCCCGGGCTTAGTTCGCCCGACAGCCTAGGCCTTTATTTAACGTGGGAGCCAAAAACGGGGCTTAACGATGCGTGTCGTAATTGTATTTCTAATATTCGCCCTGCAGGGCTTAGTTACTCTGAAGCCGCTCGAAGAGCTGTGTATTTGCTGCAAGAGGCTAAAAAGCTCGGGCTTACAGGGGTTAATTTAAAAGACAGAACACAAGACGATGTAATTGAGCACCAGGTTCAAACAACTAATTTTTTAATCGCGGAATAAAACTATAAAAAGAGGTCAAAATGTCTAATAACAATAAAGAGTATCTTGCACAAAGGCAGTTAAAAGGCGGCACCGCTGGCTGGCTATTACTTGCTGGTTTAGGTGTGTCGTATGTAATATCGGGAGATTTTGCTGGTTGGAACTTTGGTATAGCAGAAGCCGGATGGGGCGGCTTTGCAATTGCTGCCGTGTTAATGGCAATAATGTATTTAACGCTTGTGTTATCGCTTGCTGAAATGTCGGCTGCTATTCCTGCAGCCGGTGGTGGTTACAGTTTTGCGCGTCAAGCAATGGGGCCTGCTGGGGGATATTTAACGGGTCTTGCGGTATTAATTGAATACGCACTAGCACCCGCCGCCATTGTTATATTTATTGGTTCAGCAGTTGAAGCTTTAACGGGTTTTAATGGCCCGTGGGTATATGCACTGTTTTATTTAGCGTTTGTGGGTATTCACTTAGCGGGTGTTGGCGAAGCCTTAAAAGTGATGATGGTGATCAGTGGCTTAGCTGTATTGGCTATTATTGCAACGGCTATTGTGCTTGTTGCTAACTTTGACGCCTCAAACTTATTTGATGTAGCAATAACCGACGCCGCAGGTGCAAGCGACTTTTTACCGCTTGGTTGGTATGGCGTGTGGGCTGCATTACCATTTGCTATGTGGCTATTTTTAGCTGTTGAAGGTGTGCCGTTGGCAGCCGAAGAAGCTAAAGACCCTGCCAAAGATGTACCTAAAGGCATAATTGGGGCTATGTTATTTTTACTGTTTACCGCTTTACTCGTTGTTGTATTAGTGCCCGGTGCTGGTGGTGCACAAGCTATGGGTTCAAGCGCTGTGCCGCTAGTAGATGCGCTTAATGTAACGGGTAATACAAGTTTAGCAACAGCCGTAAATATTTTAGGATTAGCAGGTTTGGTTGCATCGTTTTTCTCAATTATTTATGGCTATAGTCGCTTAGTATTTGCACTTTCGCGTGCAGGCTATTTACCGCGTTCGTTATCAATTACCACAGAGCGTAAAGTACCAGCGCGTGCGCTCATTGTACCTGCCATATTTGGTTTTGTTGTATCACTTAGCGGTGAGGGTGATTTAATACTGGCAATGGCGGTAGTAGGTGCAACTGTATCGTATGCACTAATTTATGTTACGTATAAAGCAACCCGATTTAGTACGCCCTTATAAAACACCGGGCGGTATGATTACATCTGGCGTTGCATTGGTGTTATCGCTAATAGCATTAACGGGTGTATATGCGTTCGATCCTCGTGCATTTTTATACACCGTAGTGCTATTTTGTATTGGCGCAGCTTATTACTTTGGCTATAGCGCAAAGCATTTAGTTGCTAAAAGTGCAGATGAAGAGTTTGCAATGCTTGCCGACGCTGAAGCGGACTTAGCTGCCTCAAATTAAGGGGGCTAACACTAGGGTAAAAGCGTTGCTTTTAAAACGCCAGCAAGTTGCGCGTCTACAAGGTAATTTACCTAGGTGTTAATTTTGTAGGTAGGCGCGAAGCTTGCTCGCGCAAAAAGTTAGTTACTTCTCTAAAAGCGAAGCGTCTCTAAACCTCTTTGTGATTTATTGATCTTTAATACAATAATGCACAAAGAGAAGAGAGAGGAGTATACGAGCAGCCAAAGTAAATTGGTATAAGTTATCTGTATATCACCACCGAGTACACCGAGGCGCTTCGCGCTACACAGAGAAAGCACCCGTATCGTTTAGTCACTTCTCCAGGTATTCTCCTTCGCTTCTCGGTGGTGAAACAATCACTTTATACCTCGGTTAAAGCGTTATTTTTAAACGCCAGCAAGTTGCGCGTCTACAGGTAATTTAACCGTTGTGTTAATTTTGGCGATAGGCGCAGAGCTTGCTCGCGCGAGATACAAAGCATCTAATTACTTAATTATATAACTTAAAAGTAGCACTATCACTTACCCAAAACGTGTTACTTTTACTTTTATTTTACCTGCATTAGCGCCATAAAAGCGGCTTAAGTCGTTGGCAAATGGGCAAAACTCGCCCGACTTAGCTATTTTTATATCACCGCCACCAGCAATTTCAAACAGGTGTTCATCGTCTTGATTTATTGCACCTACTAAAGAAAACCATTGTGCGTGAGGAAGTCGCCTAAATGGCTCAAGTAATGCCATGGGTATTTCTTTTACACCTAACTGCACATTATCTCGATGCCAACCTAAAGAAGTGCACTTTATGCCATCATCGTACCAAAACTGGTCTGGGTAGGGTGTAAATCGATACGTAGCTCCTTGTTCGAGCATTAAGCCGGTGGTGTTGTATTGCTCTGAGGCAAATACCATTACATCTTGGCTTTGGTTAATACTAAGCACGCTCATATTTTGGTTTGCGAGTGCAATATGTGGGCTTAGCCCTACAAAGCTTAATGTTGTGCCATCGTTATAACTAATTTTGTAATGACGTTTTTTAAGAGACTCAGGGCGATAACTGGTGAGCTTATTTATACGGGCAGCCACACTTTGGTGAACTAATGGCTCAAGTTTGCTTGCTTCATTATCAATAAGTACATAACACTCCCTATCAACCAATTTAAAAAAGGGGTTAAACCAAAAGTAATTTTGTTGATGGCTTAAAGCAAGTGGGTCGGGTATGACTGTTACATCATCTTGAGCTACTAAATTACTCTCTGGCAGTAAGGCGTTGTAGTCAATGTCGTGACTCGTTAATAGCGATATATTAAGTGGCTGCTCAATTAACCACTCTAGTGCGTAACGCAAACAAATATCAGCAAGACCATCGCGATAATAGCCACCACCAATATCGGAGTGTGCACCTGCAAACCAAAGTTCTGTAATGTTATTTTGATGGTTCATTAGGGTGGGTTCAAACGCACGGCGTTTTTCATCAAGGGCAACGCAGTGCAGCGCCTGTGAAATATTATTAGCAATGGTGTGGTTTTCAAAAATAACGTGTTCAGCGCCGCGAGTTGCTTTACTTACTTTTGACAAACCAATAGAGGCCACGGTATCAAACACACATATATAAACGTTATTACTAATTAAAGGCTCTAGAATTTTTGCAAAACGCCTGGCAAGTGCGCCGCCTCGGCTAAAACCACTAAGAAGTAGGGTATCGCCCATTTGGTAATGTATTTTAAAATCACTCATAGCCTGATTTAAAATACTGGCAACATCATCACCGCGCGGTGCTAAGGTTTGGTTTAAAATACGTTTTAAGCGGCTGCCTTTAGTGCCAATACCTTGGTAATAAAAACTAAGCTGATTTGTAAATGGAGTAGTGGGGGAGTCATCAAGCTTGCCGCCTAATAACAAGTGCAGCTTAAGAATATTAGAAATACTACTGTCTTCTTTAAAATGGTCTGAGCTAAATTGTTCTGCGTCGCGGGGCTCGCCCCCTGTACCATCAAAATTAAAAATCAGCGTTTTACCCGTCATAGCCCTAATCCTTTAATTGTTTTAAATACTCTACACAGGCAATGTTAAATATTAAAGACATTAATTCTGTTAAGTAGCACGCTAAGTGATGTTAGCGTGCTTAGAGGGTTATTTAGTGATTATCAAACATATAATGATTTAGCTCCGTGCCCTGGGCAGGCTTAAGCGCTGGGTTTAGCTGAATTAACTGCTGATAAACCTCAGGGTAAAACATTTTTAATCGGGCAACGCGGGCTAAGTGATTTGGTTCAAATTTTTCAACAAGTTGCAAAGCTAAAGGAATCATTGGGGTTAACTCTCCTTTTGTATAACTTTGCTCTAATGCTAAGTCGAGTATATCTACGCCAAGCTTACTGGGAACAGTCGGTATTTTATTATCAATTAAAAATTGCACTGCCTCAACAGAAGACGATGCAGCTTGTGTATAAACGTCGCGCCCATGTATATCGGTAATCGAAAAATCAAAACCAGCCTCTGCAAGTGCTTGCCATTGTTCAAGCGACAACCAGCTTAATCTAACCAAATCTGTTGGAGGGATAGGTAGTGTTCGGCTATCCCAGATAGGCATTAAGTCATATGGATTTTCAAGTAACCTAATAAATAGCACGTTTGTTTCTGTTTGATTTAGTAGGGTTGTTTGAGTGTATTCAAGTGCATTTTGAACTTCTTTTGTAGCTAAATACTCACGAAATACACTATCGCTTCTATCTGAAGAGGTACGGCGGTCAATAGTGTTCCACCAATAATTAACTAACACAGGATCGATATCTTGTAGTATGTTTTCAAAGTTACGGCCATATTCTTTTTCAATTGCGCGTACTTTTGCGTATGCGTCGCTATTTTGTGCAAGCTTTTGGGCTGCAAATAGCTTTTTAAATAATTGACTGCAATTCCTTGGGGTTGAATCGAGTTCTTCTTTTTTATGTTGTGTTTCTAGTAATAATTGAGATATTTCAGAATTATCAGGCTCAGTTATTTGGGGAAGCGCGTTATTGTTAATTTTACCAATAGGGCTAAAGTAAGCGTATTGCGCTGGGTTGTCCTGCTTATTAATATAGGCCCCTTGCTGGTAAATAAAGTCATTTACAAAAAACACTCCTTTGCTATTTAGGTCTTCATTTGCATTGCCGCTATGTGCTTTGTAACCACGTTTTTTAAGATAATCTAAAAGCTGGGTGTGTTTAGCATCTAATGGGGCTAGGGTTAAGTTACCGCTTTTAGGCAGGTTTACAATAGCCACATCTAACCCTGTAAATAAGCCAGGCTCGTTGGTTGGCGTAATTCCTTTTGTTTGCAGTGCTTTTACAAGAGGTAAATTAAATTTACTGACCGCAATATCGGCTAAGTTATATAAAACAGTATTTTTTTCGTATAACGGCATGGCATCTACCACGGGAACTTGCTGTAAAAGCGCAATAATATACTCATTAGGAATATCGTTTTTTATAGCGGTAGCCACTTCATTTACTGTAAATTGGTTAGATGAAATAGCCTGCTCAAACTCTTTAAGTGAGAATTTATTTGCGTTAAGCACAAATAATGTCGCAGGAGATATAACCTCACTGCCCTCAAGTTTAATAAACGACTGCACATAAGTTGTAAATGTATCGGTGTTACTTAATAAAGCGTAAAGGGTTTCTTTTTGTACATTTTCATCAAGGGGTACACTCAGAGTAAGTCCTGAAGGGCTATGGTTATTATCTCCAAGCTGTTGAATCATTTCTTTTACTTTATCATTGGTGAAGCCTTTAATTGTCTCAATGCCTTGCCAATTAGCTAATTCGTTTAAAGAACTTGTAATGTTAAGCTGCTGCTTTTGCTCAGCAACAATGGCATCTTTTAAAAGGGCAATGTATTTTCGCTGATTGATATTTGATAAATTTGTATATTTTAAAAGCGTGGATACTGATGTCCCTTTTTTAAGTTCACTTACAAAAAATGAAACAAGTGACTGATTTAAGGTTTGTACTTTTGTGCTTTGTTGTTGTGACTGATCTCTACACAGGCTAATCTGTTTTTTTAGTTTATTTACTACCTGTTGCGGTGAGTCCTCATTTGGCTGCTCTTTATTGTCTACATTGGGTTCAGTGGTGGTTGGTTTCACTTGTTCTGCTTGCTCTGCAGAGTGTGGTTGAGTTTGGAAAAAATAAACAGCCAAAGCAGTGATTGTTACAATCCCAAAAAGTATTTTCTTCATCAGCATCATTCCCTTGAATTATAATTACACTTAACTGCATGTTACTATTTTAGATACGTATAATGCAAAAAAGCTTTAAGAGATAATACTAACTCTTAAAGCTTTTAGTGGTTTTGTGAGTGTACTTAATTTATTAATGCAATTTCATTTTAGGGCGCACAACACGTAGTACCTTTTCGCTTATCCATAACGCAAACGTTTTTGCGCTGCCGTGTATGGCACGTTGGTGCATGCGATACAGCGATATATACATAAAGCGAGCAATTTTACCTTCTATAAAAAAGGTGTTGCTGGTTAAGTTACCCATTAAATTACCTACTGTGCTGTAGCGCGATAAGTTAACGAGTGAGCCATGGTCGCTATATTTAAAGCCGCATAGTGGCTGTTGTTTTAAAGTGGCAATGAGGTTTTTTTCTACGCATAGTGCCATTTGATGAGCCGATTGTGCGCGTGGCGGTACAAGTTTTCCGTCTTCTTGGGTGAAGGCGCAACAATCGCCAAGTACAAAAATGCTCTCATCTACGGTGCTTTGTAAAAACTCGTTAACCTTAATTTGGTTGCTACGGGTAAGATCAAAAACACCTAAGTCTTTAATAAAATCTGGCGCTTTTACGCCTGCGGCCCATACCATTATATCGGCATCTATGTGTTCTTCATCTTTTGTTATAAAACCTTGCTCGGTGGCTTCTTTTACCTGTGTTTGCTCTCGCACGTTTACACCCAATTTTAACAGCTCACGTTTAGCGCTTACGGCAATTCGCTCGGGCAGGGCGGGTAAAATACGAGGGCCCGCTTCAATTAGGTGTATATGTAAACGCTTAGACGACATGTTTGTAAGGCCGTAAAGTTTAAGTAATTCAGATACATGGTACAGCTCAGCTGAAAGCTCAACGCCGGTTGCGCCGCCGCCTACAATGGCAATATTTAACGATTGCTGTTGGTTATCGTCTTGGTGTAGGCGGGTAAAGCTGTCGAGCAGTGAATGCTGAAAACGCTCTGCTTGCTGGTTTGAGTCTAAAAAGTAGCAATGATCTTTTATGCCTGGCGTATTAAAGTCGTTACTTACACTGCCTATGGCAATAACAAGGTGATCGTAGCGTACGGTGCGCTTTGGTAAAATGGTGTGGCCTAGCTCATCGAGGTGCGGCGCAAGGGTGATAGTTTTATTGCTTTGATCAATATTACAAAACGTACCAAGCTGAAAATTATAATGGTGTTTTGCAGCGTGGGCTGAATACACAACGCCATCTAAATCGGGGTCAATAGAGCCTGTCGCTACTTCGTGAAGTAACGGCTTCCATATGTGAGTACGGTTTTTGTCTATTAGTAGAATTTCTGCTTGTTTTTTCTTTCCTAGTTTATGCCCTAATTGTGTTGCTAGCTCTAATCCACCAGCGCCACCGCCAATAACGACGATTTTAGGTTTAGTAATACTCATAACGTTGCCCTCAAAAAATAATATACCCAAATAATCTGTATTATTTTTAGTATTTTGAGGTCACTTGGGTATAGAAAAAGTTATTTTTGGCAAACGCGACTATTTATTTTTGCGCTATTAGTTTGCGCCTAAATAAAGGATATGTCAGCAAAAAATGCTGAATAAAGACATATAAGTTATACTCACTTTCTTATCGTTTAGCTGTGCAGTTAAATTGCTGTTAAAAACACCAAAAAGGATTATTTATGACCTCGCCATTAATACAGTCGCTTGAGCAACATTTTGGTTTTAGCCAATTTAGAACAGGGCAACAGCAAACCATTGAGCAGCTTTTAAATGGGCAATCGTCACTGGCTATATTTCCTACGGGGTCGGGTAAGTCGTTGTGTTATCAGCTAACGGCTATGCATTTACCAAACTTAACCTTGGTGGTATCGCCTTTACTTGCATTGATGAAAGATCAAATTAGCTTTTTAAATAGCAAAGGTATTTACGCGGCAAGCCTTGATTCGAGCCAAGACCAAATGCAAAGCAGCACCGTAATGAACGATGTGCGAAATGGTAAAATTAAAGTGTTAATGGTGTCGGTTGAGCGTTTTAAAAACGAGCGTTTTAGAGAGTTTATAAGCCAAGTTGCGCTGTCTATGCTGGTGGTAGACGAAGCGCACTGTATATCTGAATGGGGTCATAACTTTAGACCCGATTACCTTAAATTACCGCGATACCGTGAAGAGCTAAATATTCCACTGGTACTATTACTCACCGCCACAGCCACTAAAAAAGTAAAACGCGACATGAGCGAGCGTTTTAATATTGCCCCAGAGTGTATTGTACAAACCGGCTTTTACCGCGCTAACCTCGATTTAAGCGTGCTAAGTGTAAAAACGGCTGATAAAAACACTGAGCTTACAAACATAGTGCGTGCGCAAAATGGCCCAGGTATTGTGTATGTAACCCTTCAGCAAAGTGCTGAGCAAGTGGCTAATACGCTAAGTGCGCAAGGTATTCAGGCGGTTGCGTATCATGCGGGGCTTGAAGATACACTTAGGTGGCAAATTCAAGATGATTTTATGGCGGGTAAAATTAACGTTGTTGTGGCAACTATAGCCTTTGGTATGGGCGTTGATAAATCAGATATTCGCTTTGTTATTCATTACGATTTACCAAAATCAATTGAAAACTACAGCCAAGAAATTGGCCGCGCAGGGCGCGATGGCAACCCATCAAACTGCTACACCCTGGCTAATTTAGATGGCCTAAACACAGTAGAAAACTTTGTGTACGGCGATACTCCCGAGCTTAGCGGCATTGAATACGTAATTAACGATATTAAAGCCCAGCCGCAGCAATGGGAAATGCAAGAGTACAGCCTTTCAAGCGAAAGTAATATTCGCCAATTAGCGCTTAAAACCTTGCTGGTACAACTCGAAATGCAAGGCGCAATAACGCCGCAGTACGCCTATTACGCCGATTTTAAATACAAGTTTTTGGTAGATAAAAACGAGCTACTTAGCCAGTTTGACGAGCAGCGCCAAGCCTTTTTAACGCAAATATTTAGCCACACCGATTTTAAAAAAATATGGGGCACGCTTAATTTTGACACCCTCACACAAGCCGCGCAGGTTGACCGTAAACGCGTAGTAGCAGCGCTTGATTACCTAGCCGAAAAAAACCTAATAACCCTTGAAACCAAACGTATTACCCAAGTATACAAAGTGCATAGTGAGGTTATAAATAACCCTGAGCTTGCAACGCAATTACACAGCTACTTTTGCGATAAAGAACAAGCCGAAATTAAACGTATTGCTGCACTGGTGCGCTTTTTTGAATTACAAAGCTGCTTAAGCTATAACTTAGCGCGCTACTTTGACGACCAAAACGCGCCAGCGCAATGCGGGCATTGTAGTGTATGCCGTGGTAATGCTGTTAAGCTTGAATATTCAATAGAGCCTGCTCACATTGCCGATGACGTTGTTTATCAAAAAGTGGATGAATTTTTAGCGCATATGGCGACAAAAGGTATTCACAGTGTAGGTATTGAAACTCAGTGCCGCTTTTTAGCGGGCATGAGTGTACCGTTATTTGCACGTAATAAAGTGCGCCAACTCAGCGGCTTTGCGCTTTGCGAGCAGATGCGTTACAGCGATATAAAAGCAAAACTACTAGCGCGTTAAATTAGTTACTGTATCCTAGTGGCTTATTCAAAAAAGTAAGTCACTATGCCTAATACTGTTATTCCAAGTAAAACTATTTCCTCTACACCTGAGCCCGTAACCTGCGCTAATTGCCAGGCATGTTGCTGCCAATTAGAAGTGCGTATAGTGACCGACACCGGCGTGCCTTTTCAGTACATTGATTACGACAAATGGGGCAGCGAAGTAATGAAACGCGCAGACGACGGCTGGTGCCAAGCACTCGACCGCAACACGCTAATGTGTACCATTTACGAAAACCGCCCACTTACGTGCCGCGAGTTTGAAATGGCCTCAAACGAGTGTATTACAGAGCGCGAAATAGCGGGTATTTAAAAATACGGACTAACTAATAAACCCGCATTTGTGTTTTTAACCAATAGAGAGTTGTGCGCTTGGGTATCTTAGTTTTTTACTTCGTGGACTTGCTAAAAAGTAGGCGAGAGTGAGCGGGCCTATTCTGCCCATAAACATTAAAAACATAATGATAAACTCCCCCAGCGGTGATAACGATGACGTTAAACCGCGTGAAAGTCCTACCGTACCCAGTGCCGATACCGCTTCAAAAGCAATATCTAAAAAAGGTGCATCTTCAACGACCAGTAATGTAAAAATAGCCAACCAAGTGACTCCCGCTGAAATAACGGTTAAGGCTAATGCTTTATACACTGAATCTTTGTCTATTTCTCGGCGTAACACGGTGACGCCCTTGTCACGCCTTAAGTAGCTATAGGTTGCTAATATTAAAACGATAAACGTAACGACCTTTATGCCACTTGCAGTACTCAAAGACCCGCCACCGATAAACATAAGCATCATAGTTAAAGCGGTACTGGCATTTTTTAACTCTTCAATAGCAATGGTATTAAACCCCGCAGTACGAGGGGTAACGGCTTGAAACCAAGCTGCTAGCCATTTACCTATTTCAGATAACGGCTGCAGTGTTTTTGGGTTATCGTATTCAATTACGTAAATAAGCAACAATGCAATAACGTTAATAATAACAGTGCTGATCAGCATTAATTTACTGTAGGGACTGAGCTTAGCCCAACGCTTTGATTTATATAAATCGGTTAATACGGTAAAGCCTAGGCCGCCAATAATAAACAAATAGGTAATTGTTAAATTTACAACGGGGTCTTCTACATATTGCATTAAGCTATTGGGGCTCAATGCAAACCCTGCGTTGTTAAAAGCGCTAATTGTATAAAAAAGTGCATGGAAAAAGCTTTTTTGTAAACCCATTTCGGGTAGCCAATACAGCGTTAAAATAATAATGCCTACAGATTCAACGATTAGCGCAAATAGCAAAACAGACTTAGCGGTATTTACCAAAGTCGATGTATCTGTTTGATTAAAGGCTGCTTTGGTCACTGTTTTTTGAATAAAGCCAACTTTATTACCCAGCGCCATTAAAGTTACAACCGCAAAGGTCATTAAACCCAGACCACCTAGTTGAATTAATAGCGCAATAACGCCTTGTCCAAAAGGAGTAAATACTGAACCAGTATCAACTACAACTAATCCGGTTACAGTCACCGCGGAGGTTGCTGTAAACGCACTTTGTATCCATGAAATAGGCGCATAGGTTGCAAAAGGTAGTTTTAACGCCAGGGCCCCTAGCGTTATTAATATTAAAAAACTACAGCAGAGAACAAGCGGTGGAGCCGCATTGAGTTTTTTATGCCCATTGGCTTTTCGATCTATAGGTGTTTTGAGAGGGTGCCATAAAACCATAATTATAAAAGCCTTGGTGCAAGATAGTTTAGTTCGACTCGGCTACCTGATAACAGTAAAGTGTCGTAGGTAAGTAACTCAAAGTCGTCATCAAGTTTGACAAACGTTTGCTTTGCGCGCTTGACCAATAATGGGTTTACAGTACCTTTTATTTCTTTAAGTAAATGCCCTAGTTTTGTTTTATGTAAGTGCGCTTTTATACTTACTTCAACAACGTATAAGCCATTGCCTAAGGAAATATAGTCGTTTACTACAGGGTAATTAAGCGCTTGTGCAACGCGCACGCCCATTTCTTCTTCAGGATGAATAATGCGTGTTACACCTAGCTTAGAAATAATTGTGTGATGGGCTTTGGTGCTCGCTTTTACCCATATTTGCTTAACAGCTAGGTTTTTTAATGCAAGGGTGCACAGAATGCTCGATTGCATGTCTTCTCCAATCGCCACTAAAACTGCCTGACTGCTCGCTAAATCAAGCTCTTTAAGTGCGGCTTCATCAGTGGAGTCGCAAACAACGGTTTCTGATAAATGCTCAACATATTTTTCAGCTAGTTTAGGGTTACTATCAACCCCAGTGACTGTATGCCCTAAATGAATTAACTCAAGGCTTGCTGCAATGCCAAATCGACCCAATCCGATCACTGTAAAATGTGCCATGTTGATACCTAAATTAAAGTTAAAAGAGAGAAGTGGTAAAGTTCATTTGGTCAATAAACAGTTAATACATAGGCTGTAAGCATCACTATTTTTATCCAACCCAACATACGTATTACTCCTTCTGCTGAAGTTAGAATATGAGTTATTAAAGTAACAATGTAGGTAGGCGTTAAAAGCTTTATAAAGATTTAACGAATTAGATAAAAAACTTTATAAAAACTTTATAGAGGCAATCTCGAAAAGGCAGTAGTCTAGGTGCTCAAATGTTAGAGGAAAAATTAATGAATCAGGCTGAGGCTAAACCACGTTGGTATAAAGCATTGTTTTTGTCGGTAATAATGCCATTAATTGTGGTTTTTGCCATTTACCCTGTACGTAACTGGTTTACTACCACCGATATCGTGATGCTTCAGTTATTATGGGTGACTTGGGTTGCTGTGCGCAGTAATCGTCGTCTTGCCATACTAACCACCTTGGTGAGTGTGGCGTGTACAGATTGGTTTTTTGTTGCCCCTAATTTTACTTTTCATATTGAAAACATAGAATATTTAGTAACCTTTATGGTTATGCTGATTGTTGGCTTTGTGATCAGCCAATTGGCAGGGGAGCTCAGTACTAAAGTTAGGGATGTGCAATTACATGCGAGTAATAGTCGCACCTTGTACGAACTGGCCAAAGACTTAAACAGTCTAGATACGCTGGATGAACAAAAAAAGTACTTTGTAGAGCGCATCAGTAAGCATTTAAACGCATCTTGTACATTTATACCTGCAACATCGCAGGGCAATAGTGAGTTTATATTGCTTAGTGAAGTTAACCCTAGCTGGGGCGGGTTTAATTTTACTAAACGGTTAACGCAAGGGCAAAAATCCTTTGCTGACACCGCTATTTCGCTTCTTTATCAGGTACATGAAAAAACGTTATTACGCCAACAGTCGGCTGCTATTTCGGTGCAAGCGGAATTAGAGCGCGCTAAAAATGCACTTTTACGCAGTTTGTCTCACGATTTACGCACACCACTGGCGACTATTATGGGCGCATCGAGCATGCTTGCAGATGATGAGATTACCCTCAGTGACATCGTGATAAAAGAACAAGCGAGTAATATTTATGAGCAAAGTAAAATACTAAATGAGCACTTTGATAAAGTAATGGAGTTAAGCCGAGTTAATAAAATGGGTGAAAACCTAAGTTGGCAAACAATAAACTTACAAGCACTACTTAGTGAAGCTAAAGCTAGAAGGCAGCAGCAACTCACTGATTTTGTCATAAATACCAATATAGACGCTCAAACAACATGCGAAGGGGATGTGGCTTTGTTAGAAATTGCGCTGGCTAATATGCTCGAAAATGCATGGCGTTATGGTGATAAAAAGGTGAGCGTTGAATTTACTCGAAGTAGCAATCAGCAAAAGATATGTTATCAGCTAATTCTCACTAATAACTTGATCACTAAAGCGCAAACAAGTAGCAATGAAGGCGTTGGGTTAGGCAGCATTATTTGTGATGTGGTTGCTAAATTTCATCAGGGCACATTTACATTAACAATTAATAACGAAACAAATATGGCGTACGCAAAGTTAATCTGGGAAAAAAGTAATGACTAAAATCTTGATATTAGAAGATTCTCCCCCCCTTCAAAGCTTTTTAAAAACTTTGTTGCAAGCCAGTGGCTACGAGCTAAGTATTTGTGATAAAGGGTTAGATGGCTTTGCACGTTTAAGTGAGCAAAGTTACGATCTTGTATTGTTAGACTTGGGCCTTTTAGACATGGATGGTCAAGACTGGTTAATTGAGTTTAGACAATGGAGTGCCTTACCTGTTTTAGTACTCTCAGCTCGAGATGGCGAAGTTGAAAAAGTCACAGCGCTTGATAATGGGGCAAATGACTATATTACTAAACCGTTTAGCGCGAATGAGTTGCTAGCCAGAATTCGGGTTTTATTACGCACCCAAAGCCAACCGAGTGTGGCATTTACCTGCGGGAATATAAAAATAGATCCGCAAAAGCACAGTGTTACTGCTTCTGGAGGTGAGGTAAAACTCACTAAAAAAGAGTACGCAATACTCTTATTGCTGTTTCAAAATAAAAATAAAGTACTCACCCATAATGCAATCTTAAGCCATATATGGGGGGCGCAGTATGTAGAGCGTCCTGAATACGTGAGAGTCCATGTGGCACAGCTCAGACAAAAACTAGAGGCTAACCCTGCGAGTCCAAAATATATTTTAACTGAACCGGCCGTGGGTTATCGATTGGTTGACTAAAAATGAGAACTTTAGAGTTTTACTCTACAGCACAATGATCCAGATAAATTATTTTTAATTGAATTTTAATACGCTTGAGCAAATTAGTGTAAATAAAACAGAGCAGCAAAAATGTTTGCTATGACTGTGTTTCCACAGTCATAGGCGTATAAAATTAGTCGTATTTAGCTTCTAGCTCATTAGCCGTATGAAACTTCTCGTGGCTTTGTAATTGCTCATCGTACTTTACAAGGTGTTTAAAGTGCGCAAGTTGGCCTGAGTTTTTAACTATTTCTACAATAAACGACATCATAATGTCGGCACCAGTAAGGGTGTCGCCTACTAAATAGCGCTTACCTTGTAGTCGGTCATTAAAATAGCTAATTACTTTAACGGTTTCTGCGTCGGCATAATTTTCTAAAAACTCTGTTTTAGCACCATCTTTTAAAACAAACATTTTAAGTAATAGTGGTAAAATAGCCGAGCTTTCAGCAAAGTGTAGCCATTGTTGATATTCAACATATTCAGCGGTGCCTGCTTTTGGCGCAAATTTTCCGTTACCGTATTTAGTAATTAGGTAGTCGGTAATAGCGCCAGATTCGGTAACAATTAAGCCATCGTCTTCAATCACTGGCGACTTACCTAATTGGTGTACTTTTTTAAGTTCGTCAGGCGCTAAAAAAGTCTCGGTATTGCGCTGGTAAGCCACAATTTCGTAATCAACATCTAGCTCTTCTAAAAGCCAAATAATACGTTTTGAGCGCGATTTATTTAAATGGTGTAGTTTAATCATGTCAGTCCTTGTTGGCGTTACAGCATTCGCTGTAACGCCTTAATATTTATTAAAGTGGTTCGTTAATTTTTACCACTGTTTTACCAAAGTTTTTGCCGCAAATCATATCGTTAAATGCGCTTACAGTGTTTTCAATACCTTCAACCATGTGCTCGCGGTATTGAACTTTGCCTTCTTTAAGCCATTTTTGCATGTCTTGTGCAAATTCGTCGTAGCGGTGGCCGTAGTCGTCAAAAATTATAAAGCCTTGCATTTTAATACGTTTAGTAAGCAACTGCCCCATTAGCATACCCATACGATCAGGGCCTTCAGGTAAGCTTGTAGAATTGTATTGCGATACTAAACCACACAGTGGCACACGGGCAGCGGTATTAAGTAGAGGCAATACGGCATCAAACACTTTACCGCCCACATTTTCGTAATAAACATCTATGCCGTTATCACAGGCTTTTTCTAGCTGCTCTGCAAAGTCATCGGCTTTGTGATCAATACAGGCATCAAAGCCCAGCTTTTCAACAGCATGTGTACATTTTTCGCTGCCACCAGCAACCCCCACTACTTTACAGCCTTTGAGTTTAGCTATTTGGCCAACGGTTGCGCCAACCGGCCCTGTTGCTGCAGCTACTACAACGGTTTCGCCTTCTTTAGGTGCGCCAATATCTAGTAAGCCCATGTAGGCTGTAAAGCCAGGCATACCTAAAATACCCAGTGCGTACGATGGGTTTTCTGGCTCTTTACCTAATTGCATTAAGCCTTCGCCATTACTAATGGCGTAACTTTGCCAACCGGTGTAGGCAAGTACCCATTCGCCTTCGCTGAATTTATCGTTTTTAGACTCTTCTACTTGGCATACGGTAGCGCCTACCATTACATCGCCCACATTAACCGGATCGGCGTACGACTTTGCATCGCTCATGCGGCCACGCATGTATGGGTCAAGTGATAGGTATATGGTGCGCAGCAGCACCTCGCCATCTTTAAGCGCTGGTAAATCTACTGTTTTAAGGTCAAAGTTTTCATCGGTAGGGGCTCCGTGCGGGCGTGATGCTAAAGTAAGTTGACGACTAGTTGCAGACATAAAAATCTCCTCTTAAGAGTGAATTTACTTAGCGAATGTTTACGCGTTTAAAACCAGGTTGAGCCTAAACAATAATGCGCGCTAAGTAGTGTGAATATATATTTGTACCTTAATACACGAGCTTTGGGCGCGAGGCTGGTAATTCAAGCTTTGCAAAGTATTTATTCTAAACGGTTTATTTTAGCTTGCTAAAAATATGGCTATCGTAAAACACACCATTTTTATAAATGGCCTGTTTGAGAACAGCCTCGGCCTTAAAACCGCATTTAGTGAGTGCCTTTATAGAACCAGTATTACCAGCAAACACAGCGCCAAAAATACGGTTTAGGTTTGAGCTTTTAAACGCGTTATCGCAAATTTTTGTAATAGCGTGTGTCATTATACCTTGCCCCCAAAAGTGGCTATTAAGCCAATAGCCTATTTCGCCACTGCGGCTATATTCAAATTCTCCGGGCGTTATACCTATACACCCTGCAAATTGCTCATTTACAATAATTGCTTTAATAATCCCATTTTTAGATCCTTGGTTTATCCACCAGTCGGCGTCGGCTTGAGTATACGGAAATGGAATTTTAGACGATAAAAAGCGCGTAACCTGTTCATCGTTTAAGGTATTAATAATGTGTGGCGCGTCCTTTGGTTTAAAGTCTCTTAGGGTGATCATTGTTTTAATTAAGTGTCTGTTGCATACGGGTCAACTTAGCAAGCAATTAGAGATTGCACAATCACAAAGATTAACCGTTTACGGCTATAACTTTGTTTTAAAGTACTCTAATATAAGCAAAATATGATACCTGTTTAAGATACCTTTATGCACCCACACATAGCTGCCCTTTATAATAGTGCCCAAAAACCAAGCCGTTTAATTATAGGTTTAATGAGTGGTACCTCGTTAGATGGGCTAGATGTAGCACTGTGTAAGGTAACGGGCGCAGGTATAAATACGCAAATTGAAGTGCTTAACTTTACCACCGTTGACTATAACAACGAGTATAAAAGCAAAATAAAGCAGGTATTTGCCAAACGAGAGTGTGACTTAGAACTTGTTACCTTACTGCATCCATGGGTTGGTAAACTCCATGGCGATATGGTTAATCAGTGCTTACATACTTGGCAGGTAAGTCCAGCAAGTATTGATGTAATAGCCAGTCATGGGCAAACAATTTACCACTGCCCACAGTCGCAGCATAATCATAAAAGCTTTACTAATGGCACATTACAAATTGGCGATAGCGACCAAATAGCCGTTACTACCGGTATTACAACTATTGGCGACTTTAGGCAAAAACACATAGCCGCAGGAGGGGAAGGTGCACCGCTTGCGGTATATGGCGATTACTTATTTTTTGCAAACCTCAATGAGAACCGCATTTTATTAAACATGGGTGGTATTGCTAATTTAACGTTTTTACCTAAAAGTGGTGATGCAAATAGCGTATTTAGTAGCGACATAGGCCCAGGTAACACCATTATGGATGCGTACGTGCAGCAGAACTTTAAAGGCATGCACTTTGATGATGGCGCTAAAATAGCTAAAGCGGGCAAGGTAAATACAACCTTATTAAATGCAATGTGTAGCAACACTTTTTTTGAGCTTGCGCTGCCTAAAACGACTGGGCCAGAGGTATTTAATTTAGCGTATTTGCATGCCGCTCAACAGCAAACAAATACACAGCACCTAAGCTATGAAGATGTAATGGCAACTTTAAATATATTTAGCGCGAGGGTAATTGCAAACGCGTTAAATGAATGCGCGCAAAGTGCTAAAGAGTGTGTGGTGTACGCAAGTGGTGGCGGTATTCATAACCCATTATTAATAGCGCACCTTAATGCGCTGTGCCCGACTATAAAAGCATTTAAAAATACCGACGATTTAGGCATAAACCCCGATGCCAAAGAAGCCGTACTATTTGCCATTTTAGCCAACGAATGCCTAGCAGGTGAGCAGCAGCACCTAAATAATACTGCGCAGGGTATTGCTGGGGTCACTATGGGTAAAGTGAGCTTTGCTGATTAAGGTTTTATGAGTTTGTATACCAACACATTAAAAAAACGAAAATAAACTTGAGCTCATATTACGAAAGTATTTTTTAACGCCATGGGGCTTAGCTTGGCTTTTAAGGGCTTGCTGATTTTTATAACCAGCCTCAAACGCATTTACTTGCATATCAAACTGTAAACTATTTTTTAAAGTGGCATTTAAGCCATGCAGCATCAATTGCATTACTAAGCAGTGGCTTTGGGTAATTTTACTTAATGTTAAATACACATAACCACGCTCTAAGTCGGCGTTAGTGAGTGCTTTTTCAGTAAAGTATTGTGCATCACGCGCATTGGGATACGTTGCGCTCAGCGAAATAATATCGTTTTCGTGGGCGTCGTCGGGCAATACGCATTGCAGCGTTATTTCATGCATAGCACTGGCTTGCAAGGTTAACTGCTCGTATTCCATTGTGTGGCCCATAGCCGCAGAGAGAGGATCTTCAAACGATTGTAACGCAAATGTGAGTTGCGTCATTGGTGTGCTCATTTACTTCAACTTCTAGATTATAAAAAATACAGTTCGAGTTTAAATTATCATCTATTTTGATTGCAGTTTTATGACAAATTGCACTTAATCGGATAATCGCTGTATTTTGATCAAAAAAGATCGCTATTTGTTCTTTCTCATTCGGTTTTGGAATGGTTTGTCACACATCTGGAATAAAGAGCCCTATGTGGCAAGGCTTGTAGTGATGGTATTGTTGTTCCTTATTTGGGTTTTTCATAGGGAATAGAATTTGGTTTTTAGGCTTAAACTAATCAAAGCATTAAATAAAGATCCTAAATTAATATTCCATACTTTATTTTTTTGATTTAATACGGTATGCATTGCGGTTGAATGTTGTAACACATATTAATAAAGTGGTGTTTCCGGCCAAGATAATCGTCGCAATGTAAATGTTCTAAGGCGGTTATGAGCGAAAACAAGCGTTGAGATTGGATAATTATAATAGTCAATTGAGTGGTCAAACTGCGCTTTGCGCATGTATATATGAAAATGCGCGCTTCGCGCAAATTGGATTATTTAACTTCACCTAAAAACTTTAGAAAACTTAGTTATAGTAATACCTTAGGTTATTTGCTAAAACATATAATGTAGATAAGTGAGCGTGGAGTCGGTAGAAATATGCGCGATGAGCGCACTATTAAATTGTTAGGTTTCCAAGGAAAGTTCGCGATTTTATGAAAAACAGCTGTTTTCTTCTCTTTTTTCTAAGCCTAATATTTAGTAATAGTGCTTTAGCAAGTAATCAAAAACTTTGCGATGCACTTTATGAATACCTGAGGGCTACTACGTCAAATAACTCACTTCGAGTTAAGCTGATTAATGATTGGTCTAGCTTTTCAAAACAATGCAAGTCTTATGAGTCCAGTGTAGCCGGGGTATTTTGCAAATCATTAATGTCACACACCTCTACCGAATTTATGAAGTTAAATTTAATAAGTGTATTGGAATGTGCGAATGCTGACATTGCTTTCAAAAACCTAACAATCGAAGAAATGTCGGGTAGCCTCACAATTTATAAAATCCCCAAAATAAATGAAAATATTGAGATGACAATCACTTTTTCTTTTGGGTATGTGGATGTAAATGACTTTGTTGAAATCTCGACTCGATATGAGGAGTTTGACTAGAAACCTAACAAGTCAATAAATCAGGACTAAAATCAATTGGCTTTATGCTCCTACGTCGCTAAAGTATAACCAATTAATTTATAGCCTATTATTGAGGCGTTGGTATGACTCCCACTGTCAAGTTAAACGCACTGACCCCTGCCTAACTTTTTTAAGCCATAATTACTTTAGCTCGAATTAGAGCGAGTTAATACATAAGATGAAGCAAGTAATTTCGTCGGTTATCTTGCTGATATTCGCTGGTTATTACTATTTCTAGCAACAGAGCAGACCTTACTTATTCCGTCGTGGCACCTGTCTTCAGTCTATGTTCGTGGTTCAATGCAGCGTTAGCTGCATTGCCATCCTAACGCCGTCGGTGGTTGTG
>Ga0207878_100120_pt1 | contig 79382 bp, 62 predicted proteins | sample LinPmetageLP41_FD_184053 | JGI IMG/M metagenome (GOLD analysis project Ga0207878, IMG submission 184053) | Marine viral communities from the Pacific Ocean - LP-41 (SPAdes) | ecosystem: Environmental > Aquatic > Marine > Oceanic | place: Pacific Ocean | collected 2010-08-27 | reverse complement strand
CACCATTCACACATCTTTATGCTGGGAGGAGAAAGCTATCGACTGAAGCAGAAAGTTACAAGCTAGACTATGAAGGGTGGGTCAATTTTATTGGCCAAAGGTGGGTCAAAATAAATGGCCATTGACACACTTCGAGCCTTGGCAGAATTTCTCAAATACCATTTTGTTTCGGTAAGCGATTTCTGCTGGATCGGCAATCCCGTCCGACTCGAAGGAAACAGATAGGTATTGGTGGTTAAACGAAGCTGACGGAGAAAAGCCACAGCTTGGCTCGGCAACTGCACATACCGCTCGGCTCCGTTCTTGGAGTCTCGCATATGCCAAACTGCTCGATCGAGATCTACATCAGACCAACGCGCCTTACAAACCTCACCCGTGCGAGCTCCTGTCCACAGAGTCAAACGAATGACGTTCTTTTGTGTTACCGAGAAACCAGAGCCTGGCAACCACGCTAACACTTCCTTCAACTCCGCATCGGACAATACGCGTTTGCCCCGAACAGACGTAAGTCGGACTCTAGCCTGCTTCAGGCTCGACTTTGCCAACAAAGCCGGGTTCGCAAAATCATCATCAAACTTGCCAAGGCCAATCGCATAGTCGTAGGCGGCACTGAGCTCACGCAGCACATTCCCAGCCTGAACGTTTGCTCCCCGGTCAAGAATGTCCTTCACCATCTCTACCACATGTTTACGCCGAACTTCTGCAGCAGATCGATCCCCCAGAGTGCGTACAGCATCACCGTACAGGGTGCGCCTAGTCTCGGCCTGCCCCTTAGGTTTCCGTGCACCAGGAACTCGTTTCTGAGCCCCAGTTCGACGATTTACAACCAGTCGATCCTCAATCACTTCAGTTAAGTACAGATCAACCAAGTCACGAACAGTAAACGCGGCCACCTCTGCCGCTTCCTTTTCCTGTTCAATTTTTGCACTTTGACGTACTTTCTCCCGCTGAATTTCGGCACGAATGCATACGCCATCTCGTCGTAAAGCCTTCATCCGAGCAAGCTCTAGGCGAGCCTCAGCCAGACTCATCGAGGGGTAATTCCCTATCTTGACTTGAGTTAGCTTGCCCGTTTCGGGGCTCCGATAGCGATAGATGAACGACCTGCCACCGCTAGCCCCGCAAGTCACACGCAGACCGGCATTCTCTCCAGTGTCCACTTTGACTTTATCGCCAGGCCGCATCGTCTCGATGGCTCTCGCCGATAGTGGCTTGTTGCCGTGTTTGTTATTCTGCATGCTTTGATCCATTAACTGATTGGAACGATAGCCATCGATGGCATTGATGAAGCTCTGACCATAAGTATAGCTTTTCATCATCAACAGCCTTTTTTGTTAAGGCGCCCACAACCCTACACCAAAAGCTATACCAAAACCTATACTCTTGAACTGGATTACAGCAGATTTCATCAGACTCCTTCAGATGCTACACAGACAAATTTACCAGAAAACCCCCTGTCAAAAGGCGGTTTGAAGCTATCCTACAGGCGAGCTACCAGTGAGCACAGACGATCTCAAAACTTCACACACCCACGTCTTCGTCGGTGTTGTCCTTGTCGAATTTTTCCACCGGGCTGTCTTCATCGCACTGCGGTTCGTGCATGAAGGTGTTGGTCACGTCCACCACGCCCAGATGCTGGATGGTGCGGCGGCCGATCAGCACCGGATAGATCATGTCGCTGCGGTTTTCCAGGCTGAACTGCTCTTCGTGCACGGTATCGCCGAAGCAGATTTCCATCAGCACCACCGGACGGCGCTCTTCACCACCGGCACCACGAATGATCACGTCGCGATAAAGCGGGCGCTCGAACTTGCGCGACACTTTTTCGTCTTCGTCCTGGTCTTCCACGTTCACTTCAAAGCGCACCCACTCCTCGCCGTCTTTTTCAAAACGTTCAATGTTGCGGGCGTGCAGGGAAGAAGTGAGGGCACCGGTGTCGAGTTTGCTTTTCACTTTCACGCCCCAGGGTTCCAGCGTGGCGTTTTCGATCCAACCGAACACATGCTGAATTTCCACATTGCTCGCGTGGCTGGCCGTGAAGGTGAAAAGCAGACTCAGAGCTATCAGAATACGTCGCATGGTTATCCTCTTTAATCGTATCGGTTCTTGGATCCTGAGATCCGGGCGGATCACGGTCGTTCCCGTAACCCGAGCACCCGGCGCCGCATGTCCTGCGACGCCACCTGGTCGGCGGTTACCGCTTCGCCCACATTGAGTTTCACGCGGGACCAGAAACGCTTCGGCAGCCGGGTCAACGCCGGGCCGCCCTTGTGGCTGAAGAAGCTACCCCATAGACCGGAGAGTGCCATGGGAATTACCGGAACCCGATTTTCATTTACAATTTTTTCCATCCCGGTTTTGAATTCCGCCAGCTCACCGTCCCGGGTCAGCTTGCCTTCCGGGAAGATGCACACCACCTGGCCGTCCGCCAGTTCCTCGTTGATGCGCTCGAACGCCTGCTGGTAAATCTCCGGATTACGCTCCTTGGAATCGATCGGAATCGCCTTTCCGGTCCGGAAGATATAGTTCATCAACGGCAAATCGTAGATCGGCTTGGCCATCACGAACCGCACCGGCCGGCGCACGGCGCCGCCCAGCAGCAACGCATCCACATAGCTGACGTGGTTGCACACCAGCAGGCAGGGGCCTTCGTCCGGAATGTTCTCCATGCCCTGTTCCTTGATGCGGTACAGCACATTGGTGAGCATCCACACCAGCAGGCGGATCAGGAACTCCGGCACCCGGGTGTAGATGTAGGCGGCCACCAGCACATTGGCCAGCGACAGCACCAGGAAGAACTCCGGTACGGTGAGATCGAGCATACCGACCAGCACGATACCCGCCACCGCCGAACCCACCATGAACAGGGAATTGAGAATATTGTTGGCGGCGATGATGCGCGCCAGATGGCTGGGGTTGGAACGCTGCTGGATCAGCGCGAACAGCGGCACGATATAGAAGCCGCCGAACACCCCGATGCCAAGCAGATCCACCATCACCCGCCAGCCGGCCGGCTGTTGCAGGAAGGCGGCGATGTCCACCGACACATCCTTGGGCAGGCCGGCGTAGGAGAAGAACAGGTCGATGCCGAAGGCGCTCAACCCGATTGAACCCAGCGGCACCAGGCCCAGCTCCACGCGGTGGCCGGACATTTTCTCGCACAGGTAGGAGCCCAGCCCGATGCCCACGGAAAAGGTGCCCAGCAGCAAGGCATAGAGGCCGTCGGTGCCGAGCAGATAGTCGTCCACGTAGACCTTGAGCTGGGTGGTGTAGGCGGCGCCGAGAAACCAGAACCAGCAAATGCCCAGCACGCACATCCACACCGATTTCACCTCCCGTGCGTAGCCGACGATATGCCAGGTTTCCCGCCACAGATTCCAGTTGATCTTCATTCCCGGGTCGGCGGCCGGCGCCTTGGGAATGCCACGGGCGGCCAGATACCCCAGCGCCGCCAGGCCCACCACCACCGCGGACACGATCAGCGGGTCGGCGGCGTCCATTTTCAGCAGCACCCCGGAAATCGAGCCGAGCAGAATCGCCAGAAAGGTGCCCATTTCCACCAGGGCGTTGCCGGACACCAGTTCCCGGGACGGCAAATGCTGGGGAATGATCGAGTACTTAATGGGGCCGAAAAAGGTGGACTGCAGACCCATGCAGAACAGCACCGCCAGAAGGAAATAGACGGCGTTGAAGAAAAAGCCCACCGCCGCGAACGTCATGATGAAGATTTCCACCAGCTTGATGCGCCGCACCAGCATGGCCCGGTCGTACTTGTCGGCGAGCTGCCCGGCCAGCGCCGAGAACAGGAAGAACGGCAGGATGAACAACGCCAGGGCCACGTTGTTCAGGGTGTTCACCTCGGTGCCGGCGACCACCCCGGAGGCGATCAGCAGAATCAGCGCCTGGCGGAACACGTTGTCGTTGAAGGCACCCAGAAACTGGGTAAAGAAAAAAGGCCCGAAGCGGCGTTTTACCAGCAGTGAGAAAACACTGGTACTCATGGCGTCTCTCCGTGTCGCGGGGCACCGCCCCGGTTTATGGGTGCCCCCGGCCGGTGGCCGATCACACGGGCGGGATTGCCGGCGACGATGGTCCAGGCGGGCACATCGCGGGTGACCACCGACCCCATGCCCACCACCGCGTGGTCGCCGATGGTGACGCCGTCGACCACGCCCACCCGGGCGCCCAGCCACACATCGCGGCCGATGCGGATCCCCCGGGAGCGCACCGGCTGTTCACGCACCAGCGCGGCCGCGTCCATACCGTGGTCGAAGGCGTATAAGGTACAGTAGGCGGCGACGCGGGTATGGTCACCGATCTCAATCCCGGCGGCGCCCCCCTCCAGGGTCACGTGATGGTTGAGGCTGACCGACGCGCCCAGGCGCAGCGGGCCGTGCAGTACACAGTCCGCGGCGATGTGGCTGCCGTCGCCGACGTGGATATCCCGGCCGGGTTCCGCGAACAGCCGTGCCTGGGGCGCCACAAAACAGTGCACGCCGAAGTGCACGGTCTCCAGAATGGACCATTGCCGCTGCAGCTCGGCCTGCCAGGGCACGGCCCAATCGCGGTGGCGGGGCTTGAGACGCGGGTACAGCCAGGGCATGTAAGCGAGCCGCAGTTTGTGCTGCTCACGGTAAAAATCGCTCATTACGGGCTCGTTCTTCTAGCGGCGCGGTCCAGCGGGCATGCTACACCAATTCATCGAAAGGGAAGGAAAGCTATGAAACGGGTTCTACTCGCCGGCGCGGCGCTGTTCACACTCACCGCCTGCCAGAACATGGACGCCCTGGCGCCGTGGATCGAGCAGGGCAACCAGGCCGCCAAAGCCGCCGGCTACGACACCGACAGCCGCCTGGCCGGGGCCATCAAGGAGACGCTGTCGATCAGCTCGGACCGGGCCACCAGCAAACTCTCCAGCAGCGGCGCCTTCGACCTGCCGCTGCCCGCCAGGGTGGAATCGGTGGCCGGCAATCTCGAGCGTATCGGCCTGGGGCGCTACGTGGACCAGGTCCGCGACGCCATGAACCGGGGCGCCGAAAACGCCGCCGCGGAAGCCGCGCCGGTGTTCAAGACCGCGATCCAGGAGATGACGGTGACCGACGCCCTGGGCATCGTGCGCGGCGGCGACACCGCCGCCACCGATTACTTTCGCGGCCGCACCGAAGCCAGCCTCACCGAGCGGTACCGGCCGATCATCGAAAGCAGCCTTCGGGAAACCGGCTTCTACGACCAGTACCAGACGTTGCTGAACGCCTATAACCGCCTGCCGATGGCCGACAGACCGGACCTGAATCTGGAAAACTACGTGATCGACACCAGCCTGGAGCGGCTGTACACGGAGATCGGCACCCAGGAAGCCCTGATCCGGCAGGATCCGGTGAGCCGGGGCAGCGCGCTGATCGGCGCGGTGTTCGGCGGCCAGGACTAAGGCGCCTCTGAACCGCTACGCCGCCGCCGGCACCGCCTGGTTGGCGAAATGCGCCAGCACCGCACCGGCCTGGGGGCACTCGCGGACGCTGGGCAGCAGGTCGTCCACCTGTTGGTCGCTGAGCTGCTGCCCGCGCATCGCCTGCAGATAGGCCCGCGTCACATCGGCGCTGAATTCCGGATGGAACTGGCAGCCCCAGGCGCCGTGACCGTAGCGGAACGCCTGGCAGCTTCCGTGCCCGTTGCTGGCCAGCACCTCGACGCCGGCGGGCGCGGTGAGCACCGATTGGCGGTGCATCATCTGCGCCCAGGGCTGATCGCAGAACGCCGCCAGCAAGGGGTCGCCGCGGGCCGCGCTGGTGGTGCGCAACGCCACGGTCCCCACTTCCATGCCCTGGGGGTGATCACCCACTTCGCCGCCCAGGGTGTGGGCGAGAAGCTGGTGCCCGAAGCAGATGCCCAGCAGCGGCGGTGCCTCGGCCAGTTGCAGGGTGGCTTCCAGCCAGTGCATCAGGTGTCGCATCCAGCCGGCTTCGTCCGTGACCATGTGATGGGAACCGGTGATCACCACGCCGCTGAAGCCCGCCGCGCCCGGCAGGGGCTGGCCTTCACGGGCGTCCACCACGGTCGCCGGGGCCTGGTCACCGAGACCCTGCCGGATCCAGTCGGGGAAATCGCCGTAATGCCGTTGCAGGGCGGGGTAGGTGCTACCGGTTTGCAGAATCAATAGTGGTTTCATGGGGCCTCCGTTCCTCCGCTGCCCTCTATGACAAAGCAAGTGCCGTACCAGCTTCGGGCGCCGTTTGTAAAAGTGGGTTGAGGCTGTGCCCGGGGTCAAGCCAGCTGGCGGTGCCGGGGGCAGCTGACCAGATGATCGTTGACCAGGCCGGCGGCCTGCATGAAGGCGTACATGATGGTCGGGCCGACGAAACGGAAGCCCTGTTTCTTGAGCGCCTTGCTGAGCGCCTCGGCTTCGGGGGTCACCGCCGGCACCTCGGAGAGGGACCGGAAGCGGTTGATGCGCGGCTCGCCGTCGACGAAATCCCAGACGAAACTGTCCAGGCTGGTGCCGGCGTCGCGCAGGTCGAGGTAGGCGCGGGCGTTGCCCACCGCGGCGCCCATTTTCAGCCGGTTGCGGATCAGGCCGCTGTCCTGGAGCAGGGCGGCGATTTTGGCGTCGTCGTAGCGGGCGATTTTCTCCGGGTCGAAGCCGTCCATCGCCTTGCGGTAGTTTTCCCGCTTTCGCAACACGGTGATCCAGCTCAGACCCGCCTGGGCGCCCTCGAGAATCAGGAACTCAAACAGACGGCGGTCGTCGTGCTCGGGCACGCCCCACTCTTGGTCGTGGTAGGCGACGTACAGCGGATCCGTGCCGCACCAGGGACAACGTTCCATGGTCAAACCCCCGTGTTTCCAGGCGTATCGGTGGGTAGCACGGTATCACCGGCCCCTGGGGGACGCTATACTTGCCCCTTTATTTTCACAGAGCTTGGAAGAACGGGAACCACCATGGCGGATCAACCGCAAGCGGATACAAGCACCTTCCAGGGCCTGATTCTGGCCCTGCAACAGTACTGGGCGGAGCAGGGCTGCGTGATCGTCCAGCCCCTGGATATGGAAGTGGGGGCCGGCACCTTCCACCCCAGCACCTTCCTGCGCGCGATCGGCCCGGAAAACTGGAACAGCGCCTACGTGCAGCCGTCCCGGCGGCCCACCGACGGCCGCTACGGCGAGAACCCCAACCGGCTGCAGCATTACTACCAGTTCCAGGTGGTGCTCAAGCCGTCGCCGGACAACATCCAGGAGCTGTATCTGGATTCCCTGCGCCGTCTCGGCTTTGATCCGCTCACCCATGACATCCGCTTCGTGGAAGACAACTGGGAATCGCCCACCCTGGGCGCCTGGGGCCTGGGCTGGGAAATCTGGCTGGACGGCATGGAGGTGACCCAGTTCACCTACTTCCAGCAGGTCGGCGGCATCGACTGCTACCCGGTCACCGGCGAGATCACCTATGGCCTGGAACGGCTCGCCATGTACCTGCAGAACGTGGACTCGGTGTACGACCTGGTGTGGTCCGACGGCCCCTTCGGCAAGGTCACCTACGGCGACGTCTTCCTGCAGAACGAGGTGGAGATGTCCACCTTCAACTTCGAACACGCCAACGTGGAAGCGCTGTTCAACCAGTTCGACCTGTTCGAGGCGGAATCCGGCAAGCTGATCGAGGCCGGGCTGCCGCTGCCCGCCTACGAGTACGTGCTCAAGGCCTCCCATACTTTCAATCTGCTGGACGCGCGCAAGGCGATTTCGGTCACCGAGCGGCAGCGCTTCATTCTGCGCGTGCGCACCCTGGCCCGGGCCGTGGCCCAGGCCTATTTCGACGCCCGCCGCGCGCTGGGCTTTCCGATGGCCGCCGACGACATCCGCCAGGAAGTGGAGGCGCAGCTGCAGCAACAGGACGATAAAGCCGCCAAGAAACAGAAAGGGGGCAAGTAATCATGGCGAACGATATGGCCAAGCGGGATTTGTTGATTGAACTGGGTACCGAAGAGCTGCCCCCCAAGGCTCTGCCGGATCTGAGCGCCGCCCTCACCGAGGAACTGGTGCGCCAGCTGGACGACGCCGGCCTGGCGCACGGGGCGGTGGAAAGCTTCGCCGCGCCGCGCCGTCTGGCGGTGCTGGTGCGCGATCTGGCCGACAAGCAGGCGGATCGCCAGGTGGAGCGTCTGGGTCCGGCCCTGCAGGCCGCCTACGACGCCGACGGCAAACCCACCAAGGCCGCCGAGGGCTTCGCCGCCTCCGTGGGCCTGAGCGTGGACCAGCTGGACCGCCGCGACACCGACAAGGGCGAGCGGCTGTTCGCCCAGCTCACCGAAGCCGGCCGGCCCACCGTGGAGCTGGTGCCGGACTTTCTTGCCCAGGCGGTCAACAAGCTGCCGATTCCCAAACGCATGCGCTGGGGGCGCCGCAAGGTGCAGTTCGTGCGCCCGGTGCACTGGCTGGTGGCGCTGTACGGCAGCGACGTGATTGATTTCGAGCTGCTCGATCAGCGCGCCGGACGCACCTCCCGGGGCCACCGCTTCCACGCGCCGGACGCCATCGAGTTGAGCGAAGCGGGCGACTACGCCACCCGCCTGGAGCAGGACGGCAAGGTGATCGCCGACTTCCCGCGCCGCCGGGAAATGATTCGCCAGCAGGCCGAGCAGGCCGGCCGCGACGCCGGCGGCCAGGCCCATCTGGACGAGGATCTGCTCGACGAAGTCACCGCCCTGGTGGAGTGGCCGGTGGCCCTGGCCGGCCGGTTCGACGACGACTTCCTGCGCGTGCCCCAGGAAGCCTTGATCACCGCCATGGAAGAGCACCAGAAGTATTTCCCGGTGCTCGACGCCAACGGCAAGCTGACCCCGCATTTCATCACCATCAGTAATATCGAATCCCGCGATCCGCAGAAGGTGATCGCCGGCAACGAGAAGGTGATCCGCCCGCGCCTGGCCGACGCCGCCTTCTTCTACGACAACGACTGCCGCAAGCCCCTGGAACAGCACGCCCAGGGCCTCGCCCAGGTGGTGTTCCAGCAGAAGCTGGGCACTCTGGCGGACAAGTGCGACCGCATCGGCTGGCTGGCCGGCGAGATCGCCGACCGCATCGGCGGCGACGCCAACCTGGCGCGCCGCGCCGGCGCCCTCAGCAAGGCGGATCTGAACAGCGAGATGGTGTACGAGTTCGACACCATGCAGGGCGTGATGGGCTATTACCTGGCCCGCAATGAAGGTCTGCCCGAAGAGCTGGCCCAGGCGCTGCACGAGCAGTATTTGCCGCGCTTCGCCGGCGACGGGCTGCCGCGCACCAAAACCGGCCAGGCGGTGTCCCTGGCGGACAAGATCGACACCCTGGTGGGCATCTTCGGCATCGGCCAGAAGCCCTCCGGCACCAAGGACCCCTACGCGCTGCGCCGCGCCACCCTGGGCATCCTGCGCATCATCATCGACAACCAGCTGCCGCTGGACCTGCGCGACCTGCTCGACCAGGCGGCGGTGGCCCTCGGCCAGCGCATCGACGCCGACCGGGTGGACGAGGCCTTCGACTTCGTCAAAGGCCGCTACCGCGCCATGTACCAGGAGCAGGGCTTCGCCACGCCGGTAATCCTGTCGGTGCTGGCCCTCGACGAAGCCTGCCGCCGGCCGCTGGATTTCGACCGCCGGGTGCGGGCGGTGGCGGCGTTCCAGAACCGCGACGAAGCCCAGGCCCTGGCGGCCGCCAACAAGCGCGTCTCCAACATCCTCGCCAAACTGGACAAAGCGCCGCCGGAAGAGATCGACGGTGCCCTGCTCGAGGAAGAGGCGGAGCAGACCCTCACCGACATGGTGGTGGACGCCTACGCCCGCTCCGAGCCGTTGCTGGAAGAGGGCAACTACGAAGCGGTGCTGGCACTGCTCGCCGAACTGCGCGAGCCGGTGGACGCCTTCTTCGACCAGGTGATGGTGATGGCCGAGGACCCGGCGGTGCGCGACAACCGCCTGGCGCTGCTCACCTTCCTGCGTGATCTGTTCCTCAACGTGGCCGACATCAGTCTGCTGCAGGAATAGGAGCGTTCTACCCATTTAGCGGCTTCGTAGCGCGGTTCGATCTCGGTGCCGGTGTCCAGGACCCGCCGTGAATCCATCCCTGGAGGCTTGTGTTCGGCTCCCTGCCTCACACAGTCCTGGACACCGGCACCGAGATCGAACCTCCATTGGGAGCACACCGCAATGGGCGTCTACGAAGCAAGATTTCGTGGGGCTTGGCCCTTGAGAAGTTCTCACCTCGGCGCCACTGCATAGGGTAATTCCGCTTAACTCGAAGGAGTCCCCATGCGCATTGACCTCTCAGGTAAGAAGGCGATCGTTTCCGGCTCCTCCGCCGGTATTGGTTTCGGTATCGCCCGCGGCCTGGCCCTGGCCGGCGCGGACGTGGTGATCACCGGCCGCACCCAGGAACGGGTGGACCAGGCGATCGACGCTCTCAAGCAGGAGACCAAGAGCGACGGCATCGAGGGCATCGCCGCCGATCTGGGGCGGGCCGACGGCTGCCAGGCACTGATCGATGCCCATCCGGACGCGGATATCCTGGTCAATAACGTGGGCATCTTCGAGCCCAAGGGCTTCTTCGATATCGACGACGACGACTGGGAGCGGTTCTTCCAGATCAATGTGATGAGCGCGGTGCGGCTGTCCCGCCACTATGCCCGGGGCATGCGCGACCGGGGTTGGGGCCGCATTCAGTTCCTGTCCAGCGAATCGGCGCTGAATATTCCCACCGAAATGGTCCACTACGGCATGACCAAGACCGCCGTGCAGTCCATTTCCCGGGGCCTGGCCAAGGTGCTGGCCGGTACCGGTGTCACGGTGAACGCCATCCTGCCCGGGCCTGATATACTGCCGCCCATGAACGCATCCAAACTGGTTATTCTCGACCGCGACGGGGTGATTAACGAAGACTCCGACGCCTACATCAAAACCCCCGAGGAGTGGCGCCCGCTGCCCGGCAGCGCGGCCGCCATCGCCCGGCTTAATCACGCCGGGTACCGCGTGGTGGTGGCCACCAACCAGTCCGGGCTGGCACGGGGCTATTTCGATCAGGCCGGCCTGGCCGCCATTCACCGCACCATGGCGGCCCACCTGGAGGGCGCCGGGGCCCGGCTTTCCGGCGTGTTTTTCTGTCCCCACGGCCCGGACGACGGCTGCGCCTGCCGCAAACCGTTGCCGGGACTGATCGACCAAATTGTTGCCGAGTATGGCGATGTCACCGGTGTCCCCATGGTTGGTGATAGTCTGAGGGACCTGGAAGCCGGCGTCGCGCGCGGCTGCCGCCCGGTGCTGGTGCTGACCGGCAAGGGCCGGCGCACCCTCGACAAAGGCTTGCCGGAAACCCTGGGCCCGGTGGATGTTTACGATTCCCTGGCCGGGTTCGTCGATCAGTTTCTCAAGGACCCTTCATGAAAGAACCCGCCGGTGGCCCGCCCAGTTGGGGCATCCGCATTCGCAGTGTGCTGTTTTTCGTTATCTACAACGCGGTGGGCATTGTCCATGGTCTCAACTGCCTGCTGATTGGCTGGTTTCTCCCCCGCGATCAACGTTACCGTTTTGTGAATATCTGGACCCGCTTCGCCATGTGGCTGCTCGGCCGTCTCAACGGCGTGCGTATCCGGGTGGAGGGCCGCGAGCATTTGCAGGACGGGCCGATGGTGATAATCGCCAACCACCAGAGCAGTTGGGAAACCTTTTATCTGCAATTATTGATCTCGCCCCAGGCCACGGTGCTGAAACGGGAACTGCTGTGGCTGCCGTTTTTCGGCTGGGGCCTGGCGCTGCTTAATCCGATTCGCATTGATCGCGGCAAGGGCAGGGCGGCACTGAAAGCGGTTTTGGAGCAGGGCGCCGAGCGTCTTAAGGACGGCATTCCGGTGGTGATTTATCCGGAAGGCTCCCGACAGAAACCCGGTACTTTGGGCCATTTTAATCACGGCGGTTCGTTACTCGCCTGCCGTAACAAGGTGCCGGTGGTGGCGATCAGTCATAACAGCGGCGATTGCTGGCCGGCCCGTTCCTGGCTGCGCTTGCCCGGTGAAATTATTTTGCGTATCAGCCCGCCCATTAATACCGAAGATAAAGACGCAAAAACCGTTACCCGGCTGGCGGAACAATGGATTTTTGAACATTATCCCGGTGAACCGGCCAAAACCCCGAAAGCGTAATTGCGTTTTTTTCTAATAATAACTACAGTTTCCCGCACAAGGCCGACCCTATCTATTAAGGACCACCGAAAATGACTATCAATCTTGACGATCTTTCTGTCGCGGAACTGGAAAAACTGATCAAGCAGGCTGAGAAAAAGCTCGAGAAGAAACGTCTCGACGCGGTGAAAAGCGCCCAGGCGGAAATTTCCAAGATCGCCAAGGATCTCGGCGTTTCCGTGGATGACCTGCTGCAGGAAAAAGCCAGCCGGCAGAAGAAGGCGGCTCGCAAAACCACCGCCCGCAAGAAGAAAGCAGGCGTTCGCAAGCCCGCCAAGGTGAAATACCGCAACCCGAACGACAGCTCGCAAACCTGGACCGGCCGTGGCAAGCGCCCGGTGTGGCTGCGCGAAGCCCTGGAAAACGGCGCCAAGCTGGAAGATTTCGCGGTTTAACCCCGCCGGTTTGAGAGCCAGGCAACCGGGCGCCCGCCCGGTTGCTCCCTTCTGTTTTTTCTAGATATCCAGATTGGACACCTGCAGCGCATTGGACTCAATGAACTTGCGGCGCGGGTCCACGTCGTCGCCCATCAGGGTGGTGAAGATCTGATCCGCGGCAATCGCATCCTCCACCGTTACCTGCAGCATCCGACGGGACTCGGGATCCATGGTGGTTTCCCACAGCTGGTCCGCGTTCATCTCCCCCAGACCCTTATAGCGCTGCACACTGGTGCCGCGGCGGGCCTGTTGCATCAGCCAGGCCAGGGCCTCGGCGAAGTGGCGGATCGGTTTGCGGGTTTCACCGCGCTCCACGGCCGCGTCACTGGCCAGCAGCCCCTCGAGCGTCTCGCCCAGGTGCTTGATGCGCCCGTAATCCGGCGATTGCAGGAAGTCCAGTGACACCCGGTACTCCCGGGGCACCCCGTGGGCGATCACCTTCACATGGGGCAGATAGAGGCCTCTCTCGGTGTCCAGCTCCGGGCTCACGGTGAACGTCTGGCTGCCGTCGGTGAGGGCGTCCACGCGGGCGCCCAGATCGGCGCACCACTGCTTCATGAAGGCTTCGTCGGTGAGCTTGCTCTCGTCCACGGACGGCATGTAGATCATCTGCTCGAGCACCAGCGCCGGGAACACCCGGGACTGGCGGTCGACGATGCGCATCACCTGGCGGTATTCGCCGATCAGGTTGCCCAGGGGCTCACCGCTCACCGGCGGGGCGTCGTTGCCCGGGTAGAGGGCGGCCTTCTCCAGCGCCAGGTTGGTGAGGTAGTCCTCCAGGGCCGGGTCATCCTTGATGTAGGTTTCCTGCTTGCCCTTCTTGACCTTGTAGAGCGGCGGCTGGGCGATATACACATGGCCGCGGGCGATCAGCTCCGGCATCTGCCGGAAGAAGAAGGTGAGCAGCAGGGTGCGGATGTGGGAGCCGTCCACGTCCGCGTCCGTCATGATGATGATGCGGTGGTAGCGCAGCTTTTCCACGTTGTATTCATCACGGCCGATCCCGCAGCCCAGCGCGGTAATCAAAGTGCCTACCTCTTGCGAGGAGAGCATCTTGTCGAAGCGGGCTTTCTCCACGTTGAGAATCTTACCCTTCAACGGCAGGATCGCCTGGTACTTGCGGTCGCGGCCCTGCTTGGCGGAGCCGCCCGCGGAATCACCCTCCACGATGTAGAGCTCGGAGAGCGCCGGGTCTTTTTCCTGGCAGTCCGCCAGCTTGCCGGGCAGGCCGGCGATATCCAGGGCGCCCTTGCGGCGGGTCATGTCGCGGGCCTTGCGGGCCGCGTCCCGGGCCCGGGCCGCGTCGATGATTTTCTGGACGATTTGCTTGGCTTCCTGGGGATGCTCCAGCAGGTAATCCTGAAATTTCTCGGACATGGTCTGCTCAACGGCGGTCTTCACCTCGGAGGAGACCAGCTTGTCCTTGGTCTGGCTGGAAAACTTGGGATCCGGCACCTTCACCGAAATCACCGCCGTCAGGCCTTCGCGGGCGTCGTCGCCGGTGGGGTTGGCTTTTTCCCGCTTGAGGAAGCCTTCCCGGTCCATGTAGTTATTCAGCGAACGGGTCAGCGCGGCACGGAAGCCCGCCAGGTGGGCACCGCCGTCGCGCTGGGGAATGTTGTTGGTAAAGCAGAAAATATTCTCTTGGTAGGAGTCATTCCACTGCATGGCCACTTCCACGGCGATGCCGTCTTCCCGGTCGAACTGGAAGTGGAATACCTCATTGAGCGCGGTCTTGCTCCGGTTGAGGTAGGTGACGAAGGCACTCAGACCGCCTTCGTACTCAAAGATGTCCTCGTCGCCGGTGCGCTCGTCCTTCAGGTGGATGCGCACGCCGGAGTTCAGGAAGCTCAGCTCGCGCAGTCGCTTCGCCAGGATGTCGTAGTGGAACTCGATATTGGTGAAGGTCTCGGACGACGGCCGGAAGTGAATCGCGGTGCCGGTGCTGTCCGTGGTGCCCACCGTATCCAGCGGCTTTTCCGGCACGCCGTGGCGGTAACTCTGCTCATACACGTTGCCGTGGCGACGGATGGTCAGCTTCAGGGATTCGGACAGGGCGTTGACCACGGAAACGCCCACGCCGTGCAGCCCCCCGGAGACCTTGTAGGAGTTGTCGTCGAACTTACCGCCGGCGTGCAGCACGGTCATGATCACCTGAGCGGCGCTGACACCCTCTTCGGTGTGCATGTCCACGGGGATGCCGCGGCCGTTGTCCGATACGGAGATGGATTCATCCGGATGGATGACCACCCGGATCTCGGAACAGTGCCCGGCCAGGGATTCGTCGATGGAGTTATCGACCACCTCGAAAACCATGTGATGCAAACCGGTGCCGTCATCCGTATCACCGATGTACATGCCGGGACGTTTGCGAACGGCGTCCAGACCCTTCAGCACCTTAATGCTGGATGAATCGTAGTTTTGTTCCGCCATGTCTTTACCTTATGGATCGTCCGATATCCGCTGAACACGGCCATGTTCCACGTGGAACATTCGGGCCGCAGCGCCCTTATGCTCATCAAAAGCGGGGTCCAGGTGCTCCCTGTCCACCGCCGTTATCAATGTTTGGTGTGATCCCGCCGCCAGAAACCCCAGCAACGTGGCCCGGTGGGTCTGATCCAGTTCAGAGCCCAGATCATCCACCAGCAGCGTGCAGACCTTCCCGGCCTCCTGGATCAGGGGAAGCTGGGCCAGCACCAGGCCGTAGGCCATGATCTTGGCCTGGCCTCGGGACACCCGGTCCCGGGCAAGGCTGCCACCCGCCGTGATCTTGAGCTCGGCACGGTGAAAGCCGGTGTGGGTAAACCCGCGACGCAAATCTTCATCGCGGGAGCGGGCCAGGGCGTCCAGATAGGATTCGCCCTCCCGGCGCCCGGTCTGCAAAACCAGCCCGCCTTTGATCTCCGGAGCGAGCAACGCCATCGCTTCCAGCCAGCGGCTTTTCAGCCGCTGCAGATACCCATCACGTAACCGTTCAATACTATCAGAACTGGCCGCCAGTTTCTGGTCCCAATAGCCCAACTCACGGGGGGTTACCCGGCCGCTGCGCAGCAGGGCATTGCGTTGCTTCAGGGCGGCGCTGGCTTCCTTCCACACCGGCAGGAAGGAATGTTCCACGTGGAACATTCCCCAGTCCAAAAACCGCCGGCGCAGGGCGGAGGGCCCGAAGATCAACTCCACCGACTGGGGGTGCAACGCCAGCACAGGAAGCAGGGCAGCCACATCGCTCAGGGCGCCTGGCGTGGCGCCATTGAGCTTCAGCGACTGGATGCCGCCGGGGGCGCGGCGAATGCCGAGCCGGTGATGGTTTTCACCAATCTCCACGCGGGCGAACAGGGTGGCGGCGTCGGCGCCGTCGCGGACCAGCCGGGACAACCGGCCGCCGCGAAAGGAGCGGCCGCCACTGCCGATAAAGTAGATGGCTTCCAGCAGGCTGGTTTTGCCGCTGCCGTTGGCGCCGACAATCAGATTCAGTCCCGGCGCCGGCGAAAGCTCCGCCTGCTGATAGTTACGGAAATCCGTGAGTCGCAGATCAGCTAGCATGAAAGGGCAAGAAGGCGGGGAAGAGTGGGCGCCCGCTGAAAGCAGGCGCCGGTGCTTGGCAGGGGGCGCGCCCTAGAGGCGCATCGGCATAACCACATAAATGGCCGCCTCGTGCTCCGGATCGGTGATCAGAGCACTGCTGTTGCTGTCGCCCAGTTCCAGGCGGGCCTGGGTGCCGTCCATGGTGTTGAGGACATCGAGCAGGTAGCTGACATTGAAGCCGATCTCCAGGGGGCCGCCCTGGTAGTCCACGGACACTTCCTCTTCCGCTTCTTCCTGCTCCGGGTTGTTGGCGACGATACGCAGGCTGCCTTCGGAAAGCTGCACCCGCACACCGCGATACTTCTCGTTGGAAAGAATCGCCACCCGGCTCAGCGCCTGGCGCAGCGTTTCCCGATCAGCCATCACCACCCGGCTGCCGTCCTTGGGAATCACGCGTTCGTACTCCGGGAACTTGCCGTCCACCAGTTTGGAGGTAAAGGTAATCGATCCGGCTACAATGCGAATGTGGTTACGGCCCAGGGTGAGGCGTGCGTTCTCCGCCGCGTCGGACAGGATCCGCGCCAGCTCCATGACACCCTTGCGGGGCAGGATCACGCCGGCTTCCTCGCTCTGGCCTTCCAGGGCCGCGTCGCACAGCGCCAGGCGGTGACCGTCGGTGGACACCGCCCGCAGCATACCGGAGCGCAGCTCGAACAGCATGCCGTTAAGGTAGTAGCGGACGTCCTGCTGGGCCATGGAGAAAGCGGTATGGTCGATCAACTGACGCAGGGTATGGGGCGCAATCTCCAGCACCGAACCGCTGTTGTCCTCTTCCTGATTGGGAAACTCGGACGCGGGCAGAGTGGCCAGGGAGAAACGGCTGCGGCCGGAGCGCACCAGCATTCTCTCGCCGTCCACCTCGAAGCGGATGTCCGCCTCCGCCGGCAGGCTCTTGGCGATGTCCACCAGCTTGCGGGCCGGCACCGTGGTTTCACCGGCCTGGTGTTCACCTTCCAGCGGCAACCGCGCCACCAGCTCCAGTTCCAGGTCGGTGCCGGTCAAGGAAAGTTGGCCGTCCCCCACTTCCATGAGCACATTGGACAAAACCGGCAGCGTTTGGCGTTTTTCGACCACCGCGGCAACTTGCTGTAGCGGTTTGAGCAGTTGTTCACGGTTGATGGAGAATTTCATGTCGCTTTCCCGTTTCAGTTGATCCGTCAGGACGTCAGGGTCCTCAGGAGGTTTTGATAATCTTCTTCTATTTCCGGATTGGATTCGCGCAGCTCCAGCACCTTCCGGCAGGCATGCAATACCGTGGTGTGGTCCCGGCCGCCGAAGCTTTCCCCGATCTCGGGCAGGCTATGGCTGGTCAACTCCTTGGACAACGCCATCGCCACCTGGCGCGGCCTGGCCACCGAGCGGGTACGCCGCGGTGAGTGCAGGTCCGGCACCTTGATCTTGTAGTACTCCGCCACCGTGCGCTGGATATTGTCGATGCTGATCTGGCGGGCCTGCAGGGCGATCAGATCCTTGAGCGCTTCCTTGATCAGGCCGATATCGATCTGCGCCCCGGTGAAGCGCACATGGGCGATCACACGGCGCAACGCGCCTTCCAGCTCCCGCACATTGGAACGGATCCGCTGGGCGATAAAGAAGGCCGCGTCATTGGGCAGCTCGACCCGCGCCTCTTCCGCCTTTTTCTTCAGGATCGCGACCCGCGTCTCCAACTCCGGCGGCTCCAGCGGTTGCGACAGCCCCCACCCGAACCGGCTTTTCAGCCGTTCCTCAAGGCCGTCCACTTCCTTAGGGAATTTATCGCATGTCAGGATGATTTGCTGCCCGTTTTCCAACAACGCATTAAAGGTGTGGAAAAACTCCTCCTGGGACTGCTCCTTACCTGCAAAAAACTGAATATCATCAATCAGCAGGGCGTCCACCGAACGGTAGAAGCGCTTGAACTCGTTGATGGTCTTATTCCGCAACGCCGAGATCATGTCCGCCACGAACCGCTCACTGTGCAGATAGACCACCTTGGCGTTGGGGTTGCGGCGCATCAGCTCGTTGCCCACCGCATGCATCAGGTGGGTCTTACCGAGCCCCACACCGCCGTACAGCAGCAGCGGGTTATAGCCGTGGCTGGCCGGGTTCTCCGCCACCTGCTGGGCCGCCGCGCAGGCCATGCGGTTGGACTTGCCTTCCACGAAAGTCAGAAAGGTGAAGCCCGAATTCAGATTGCTGCGGTGTTTGGCGGCACCGCCCAGCTCCGGCGACACCGCCTTGGCGCGGGGCTCGATCACCGGCGCCGCGCGGCTGTCGGCGGGGCGGCCACGGGCGGCACCGGCTTCCGGTTGCCGGGGCGCCGGGGCGGCCCGGGAGCTGCCCACTTCCAACCGTAACTGGGGCAGGGGGCCGCTCTTCAGCTCGCCCAGCACCTCGCTGATACGTTCCACGTATTTGTCGCGAACCCAGTCGACCACGAAGCGATTAGGCGCGAAAAGCGTCAATTCTCCGCCATCCTCGGAAGCCGTCACCTGTAACGGCCGGATCCACATGTTGAATTGCTGGGACGGCAGTTCGTCTTCCAGCCGAGTCAAACAGCGATTCCAAAGCTCCTCGGACACATCCCCGCCTTTACCGTCGATGGTGAATAAGACGTTGCATTCTATACCCCCGTCCGGCCAATTATCCACAGCTCCCGGGACCTTTTTCTTTTCACTTTTCCTGTGGATAACTACGGCGGTAACCCTGTGCGCACCCGGGCTCACAACTCTGGGGATAACCAGGTGGATCAATTCCGTCCCCAATTGACCACCGACTGTCCCCCGTTCGTCCCCGTGACTTACACACAGTTATACGTCAGTTGCCAACAGGCTAAATCATTGCTTTATATGGCTTTTTCCCGCTTATCCACAGAATCGGCCTTCCCTTACTATTACCACTGCTACTAAAAACATATAAATATTTAATTCTTTTAGTAACACCCCGACCCGCTCCGGAAAGCCCGGTTGACAGCCAGCCCCCGCACGACTATTATCCGCGGCCTCTTAAGCCCATGACTTCCTATTTGGGGATGACGCCATGAAACGGACATTCCAGCCGAGCAACATCAAGCGTAAGCGTAACCACGGTTTCCGTGCCCGCATGGCCACCAAAAATGGCCGCAAAATCGTCGCGGCACGTCGCGCCAAAGGTCGTAAACGGCTGACAGCCTGAGTCAGCCGCCGGCGCTGACCGCTGTCTTCCGTTTTCGCCATGGTGCCAGTGTCAGCGCCCGATACCCCGTCCTTCCGCTTCACCCGAGAACAGCGCCTGCTTGACGGCGCCCAGTTCCAGGCCGTGTTCAACGCCCCGGACTGGCGGGTCTCCGACCGTTATTTTCTCATTCTTGCCCGCCGTAACGACCTGCCCCAGGCACGACTGGGTCTGGTGATCGGCCGTCGTAAAGCACGCCACGCCGTGGACCGCGCCGCGATCAAGCGCCGTGCCCGCGAACAGTTCCGTTTGCGCCAGCATGAGCTGGCCGGCCTGGATCTGATCGTGCTCCTGCGGGGCCCTTGTCCCAAGGAAGGGGGGCGTTCGTTGACACCGGCCCTGTCCGAGCTGCTGGACAAGCTGCTTGCCAAGCGTGGGCAAGACTGAGAAACTGCCGTCCGCTTTTTCTCGCCAGAACCCAATCGAATTATGGATATCCCTCGCGCGTTAGTGATCACTGGTATTGCCGTTGTTTCCTACCTGATGATCCAGGCGTGGCAACGGGACTATATGTCCCCGCAGACCACGCCGGTGGCCCAGGAACAAACCCAGGCCGACGACACCGCCCCCGCCAATGACAGCGACCCGCTGCCGCAGCCGGACAGCGCCGAGGGCACCGTGCCGGAACCCGCCGGCGAGCAGCAGGCCGAGGCGCCGGCCCCGGACTCCCAGAGCGGTGATTCCGAGCAGCGCATTGAAGTGAATACCGATGTGCTGGCCCTGGAGATCGATCCCCTGGGCGGCGACATCGTTCGGGTGGCCCTGCCGGAATACCCGCGCCACGCGGACACCCCGGATCAGCCGTTCGTTCTGCTGCAGAACGACGCCGGCCGGACCTATGTGGCGCAAAGCGGGCTGGTCGGCAAGAACGGCACCGACACCGCCGAAGGCCGCCCCACCTGGCAGGCCGGGCAGGACCGTTACCGCCTGCAGGACGGCGAGAAAGAACTCAACGTGGATCTCACCCTGAGCCAGAGCGGCGGGGTGGAGATCATCAAACGCTATACCTTCGAGCGCGGCAGCTACCTGGTCCGGGTCAGCCATATTGTCCGCAACAACAGCGGCGAGGCCTGGCAGGGCGCGCTCTACGGCCAGATCAAACGGGACGGCAGCGAAGACCCGGGCAAAAGCACCCAGGGCTTTATTCCCATGCCCACCTACCTGGGCGCGGCGTACTGGAGCCAGGACAAGCCCTACAACAAGCTGCCGTTCGACGACATGCAGGACGAGCCGCTGCGGCTCACCCAGGAGGGTGGCTGGATCGCCATGCTCCAGCACTATTTCGTGTCCGCTTGGATTCCCGATGCCCAGGGGCGCTACACCTACTCCACCCTGTACCGCGAGAACCGCAACGAATACCTGCTGCGCTTCGTGTCCGCCTCGGCGGAAGTTCAGCCCGGCGAGGAAAAGGTGTTCTACGCGGAGTTCTACACCGGTCCCAAGATCCAGGATCGCCTGGAAGCGATCAGCCCCGGCTTTAACATGACCGTGGACTACGGCTGGCTGTGGTTCCTGGCCCAGCCGATCTTCCACCTGTTGGTGTTCCTGCAGAGCGGCGAGCTCGATATCTTCGGCCTGCAGATGGATCTCGGCTTCGGGGTCGGCAACTGGGGCGTGGCGATCATCCTGCTGACGCTGGTGATCAAGTCCCTGTTCTTCAAGCTCAGCGCCACCAGCTACCGGTCCATGGCCAAGATGCGCAAAGTGGCCCCCGAGATGCAGCGCATCAAGGAAGAGAACAAGGGCGACCGGCAGAAGCAGCAGCAGGAAACCATGAAGCTGTTCCAGCGGGAGAAGATCAACCCCCTGGGCGGCTGTCTGCCGATTCTGGTGCAGATGCCGGTGTTCATCTCGCTCTACTATGTGCTGCTGGAATCGGTGGAACTGCGCCAGGCGCCGTTCTTCCTGTGGATCAACGACCTGTCGGTGATGGACCCGTACTTTGTCCTGCCGATTCTGATGGGCGCGTCCATGTTCCTGCAGACCCGCCTCAACCCGACGCCGGCGGATCCCACCCAGGCCCAGGTAATGAAATGGATGCCGGTGATCTTCTCGGTGTTCATGCTGTGGTTCCCGGCGGGTCTGGTGCTGTACTGGCTGACCAACAACCTGTTGTCGATCGCCCAGCAGTATCTGATCACCCGCAAGATCGAACGCGGCGGGTGATCACCCACCGCGGCGAAGAAACCCAAGCCGGCCCGACAAGGCCGGCTTTTTCTTTTCACCGTCCCTGTCTGGCGTCCCACCGCCAGGGCTCCCTATAATCCCGCCATGTCCGCAGCCAGCTCCGACACCATCGTCGCCATCGCCACCGCCCCCGGCCGGGGAGGCGTGGGCGTGCTGCGTCTGTCCGGTGATCGCGCGCTCGCCATTGCAAAATCGCTCATTGGTGAGCGCTCACTTTCGCCCAGAAAGGCGCATTTCAGCACCTTCAAGGATCCGGAAGGCCAGGTGTTCGACGAGGGCCTGGTGCTCTGGTTCCCGGCACCCGGCTCCTTCACCGGCGAAGAAGTGGTGGAACTGCAGGGCCACGGCGGCCCGGTGATCCTGGATATGCTGGTGGCCGCCTGCGTACACCACGGCGCCCGCCAGGCCCGCGCCGGGGAGTTCTCCCAGCGGGCCTTCCTCAACGACAAAATGGACCTCACCCAGGCGGAGGCGATCGCCGATCTGATTGACGCCGGTACCCGGGAATCCGCCCGCGCCGCCCTGAACTCCCTGCAGGGCGCGTTCTCCCGGGAAGTGAACACCCTGGTCGAGCAGCTCATTCAGTTGCGCATCTATGTGGAAGCGGCCATCGACTTCCCCGAGGAGGAGATCGATTTCCTCTCCGAAGGCGGGGTGGCCGACGACTTGCGCGGGCTGATCCGTCAGGCGGAGGAGGTGCTGGCCAGCGCCCGCCAGGGGCGCCTGGTCCGGGAGGGCCTGACCCTGGTGATCGCCGGCCGGCCCAACGCGGGGAAATCCTCGCTGATGAACGCCCTGGCCGGTTTCGACGCCGCCATCGTCACCGAGGTGGCCGGCACCACCCGGGACGTGCTGCGCGAAGCGATCCAGCTGGACGGCATGCCGCTCAATCTGATCGACACCGCCGGCCTGCGGGAAAGCGGCGACCAGATCGAGCAGGAGGGCATCCGCCGGGCGTTCGCCGAAATCAAGAAGGCGGACCGCCTACTGGTGGTGGTGGACGCCCAGGAAACCCCGGACAACCTGGATGATCTGGCTACGCTGCTGCCGCAGAGCCAGCAGCAACTGGACGATCTGGATCTGCCGGTGACCCTGGTGCTCAACAAGGCCGACCTGAGCGGCGACTCGCCGGGCCCCCACCCGGAGCGGCCGGATACCTTCATTCTGTCCGCCGCCAGCGGCGCCGGCATGGACGCGCTGCGCCGGCATCTCAAAGCCGCCGCCGGCTACCAGGGCGAGGCGCAAAGCCGTTTCTCCGCCCGCCGCCGTCATATCACCGCTCTCCAGGACGCCCTCGCCGCCCTGGCCAAGGGCGCCGACCAGCTGCACCGGCACGCCGCCGGCGAGCTGCTCGCCGAGGACCTGCGGGCGGCCCAGCAGGCGCTGGAAGAGATCACCGGCGCCTTCACCGCCGACGACCTGCTGGGACGTATTTTTTCCTCCTTCTGCATCGGTAAATGAACCCGGACGGTATTTTAGGTATCTTCCCTACTGGCTAAATGCCAGCACCGGCCCGGTTCCGGTCGGGGGAACAGGCAGGATGCGCATGCTCGTGGGGGGCGAATGACGCAATGGGGACAAACGAAACGCTTGAAGTGCAGGGCGCCCAGGGGCAACGCCGGGCGCTGCTCAAAGCACTGCTGATCATCACCGGTGTGTCCGGTGCTTTATTCTTCGTGATCAACACGCAACGGGGGCTGCACCTGCTGGCCACCATCGAGCTGGTCACCGGCGCGGCGTCGATGATGCTGTACGTGGTGGTCAGCCGTACCCGCAATCTGCGGGTCTGGACGCTGGTTTATCTGATTCCCTTTCTGACCATCATGATGGTGGCGATGTACCTGCCCGGCACCTCACCGACGGTGTTCCTGTGGGTCTACATTATTCCGGTGATCTCCCATCTGTTGTTGGGGCTGCGGCTGGGTTTCGCGGTGGCGGTGTTCTTCATGCTCACCGCCTTCGCCATTTTCGTGATCAAGCATCCGCGTTTGCTGTACGAATTTCACTTCGCCAGCCTCGCCAATATTCTGATTTCCTGCGCGGTGGCGCTGGCCTTCGCCTACGTCTACGAGCGGGGCAGCGAAAAGGCCCGCGCCGGGCTGATGGTGATCGCTTCCACCGATCCGCTCACGCGGCTGGCCAATCTGTACCGCTTCCGTGAATCCTTCCAGCAGGAGCGGCACCGGGCGCAGCGCTACGACGCCGACCTGACCCTGCTGGTACTGGATCTGGATTACTTCAAGAAGGTCAACGACACCCACGGCCACGCGGTCGGTGACCAGGTGCTGATTCACGTGGCCAATATCCTGCGCCGCTTGATCCGCGACACCCCCTACCGGGATCAGGCGGTGACGGTCTCGCTGTCCTGCAGCATCGGCGTGGCCCTGTGGGGCCGCGACGGCGATACCCTGGAACAGCTTATGGAGACCGGCGACAAACGTCTCTACCAGGCCAAGCAGGCTGGGCGGGATCGGGTGGAAAGTGGCCCGGTGGCGGGCTGACGCCGCGGCGAAGGTGGACCCGTCGCACCCGGTTGCCGATACTGAGTGCCGACCAAGACCCGTCGCCGGCCGACACCGGGCCGCAAGGAGAAGTCATGAGCGATACCCGTTTGGAGAAGGATTCCCTGGGAGAGATCGAGGTTCCCGCCGAAGCACTCTGGGGCGCCCAGACGCAGAGGGCGGTGGACAACTTTCCGATCAGCGGCCGGCACCTGCCGGACCGCTTTATTCAGGCGGTGGTGCGTGTGAAGCGCTGCGCCGCCAACGTCAACGCCGACCTGGAGTTGCTTGACGACCAGCGCCGCCGGGCCATCGTCGCCGCCTGCGACGAACTGCTGGGCGGCGCCCACACCGACCAGTTTCCGGTGGACGTGTTTCAAACCGGTTCCGGCACCAGCACCAATATGAACGTCAACGAGGTGATCGCCCGGCTGTGCGGCGACGCCGGCGTGCACCCCAACGACCACGTCAACCTGGGGCAGAGCAGCAACGACACCATTCCCACCGCCATGCACCTGTCCTCGGTGATGGCGGTCAGCGAGCAGCTGCTGCCCGACCTGGAACACCTGATCGCCACCCTGGGCCTGCGCGCGCGGGAGGGGAAAGACCTGGTGAAAACCGGCCGCACCCATCTGATGGACGCCATGCCGGTGACCGTGGAGCAGGAACTGCGCACCTGGGTGCTGCAGCTGCAGGCCGCCAGCGAGCGTCTGGCGCGCGCCCGCAACGAGCTGCACGCGCTGCCCCAGGGCGGCACCGCGGTGGGCACCGGCATCAACGCCCATGCGGAATTCGGTGACCGCTTCGCCGCCGCCCTGGCGGACGACACCGGTGAACCCTTCACCGCCTTGCCGTATCCTTCGGTGGCGCAAAGCGCGGTGGACGCGCCCTTGAACCTGTCCGCCGCCCTGCGCGGCCTGGCGGTGGTGCTGATGAAAATCAGCAACGACCTGCGCTGGATGAATTCCGGGCCGATTCACGGGTTATCGGAGCTGCAGCTGCCGGCCACCCAGCCCGGGTCGTCGATCATGCCCGGCAAGGTAAACCCGGTAATCTGCGAGTCCGCCACCATGGTGGCGGCCCAGGTCATGGGGCTGGACCAGGCCAACACCGTGGCGGCCCAGAGCGGCAACTTCCAGCTCAACGTGATGCTGCCGCTGGTGGCCACCAATCTGCTGGATATGACCCGCTGGCTGGCCAACAGCTGCCGTAATCTGGCCGACCAGGCCATCGAAGGGCTGACCTGGAACCAGGAGCACCTGGCGGAAGGCGTGGGCCGCAACCCGATTCTGGTCACCGCCCTGAATCCGGTGATCGGCTACGAAAAGGCCGCCGCCATCGCCAAGGAAGCGTTTTCCACCGGTCAACCGGTGATTGAGGTGGCGCTCGCGCACACCGATCTGGATCGCCAGCGTCTGGAAGCGCTGCTGGATCCCCTTAAACTGACCGGCCCGGGCTGAACCCCGGGGCCGTGACCCTGTTTCACTTTTTAATTTTTGTTTGGTGATGGAGAGAGCAATGAGTAACGACCTGACCATTCAGCGCACCGCCGAAGCGGTGGAATCGCCGCTGGTGATCAACAGCATTCTGGAATCCGGCGTGCGTAACGCTCCCGAGCAGGAGATCGTCTACGCGGACCAGCGTCGCATGAGCTACCGGGATCTGGAAGAGCGGGTCAACCGGCTCGCCGGCGCGCTGGCGGAGTGCGGGGTCAAGCCCGGCGACACCGTGGCGGTGATGGACTGGGACACCCACCGTTACCTGGAAGCGTTCTTCGCCATCCCGATGATGGGCGCGGTGCTGCACACGGTGAACGTGCGCCTGAGCCCGGAACAGATTCTCTACACCCTGAACCACGCCGAGGACGACGTGATTCTGGTGAACCGCGAGTTTCTGCCGGTTCTCGAAGAGCTGAAAGACCGCATCGAAACCGTCAAACGCTACGTGCTGCTGGACGACGAAGGCGGCAACCTGGATTCCCAACTGGACATTGCCGGCGAGTACGAAGCCCTGCTGCAACAGGCCCCGGCTGAATTCGATTTCCCGGAGCTGGACGAAAACACCCGCGCCACCACCTTCTACACCACCGGCACCACCGGCCTGCCCAAGGGCGTGTACTTCTCCCACCGGCAGCTGGTGCTGCACACCTTCGCCGGCCGCGCCGCGCTGTCCGGTTCCGGGCATGGACGTTTCAACCAGGACGACGTCTACATGCCGATCACGCCCATGTTCCACGTGCACGCCTGGGGCGTGCCCTATGTGGCGACGCTGCTGGGCGTCAAGCAGGTGTACCCGGGCCGCTACCTGCCGGAGACCCTGCTCAAGCTGCTGGTCACCGAGAAAGTCACCTTCTCCCACTGCGTGCCCACCATCATCCAGATGCTGCTGCAGGCCGAGGCCGCCAAGAACGTGGACCTGAAAGGCTGGAAGGTGATCATCGGCGGCTCGGCGCTGCCCAAGTCCCTGGCCAAGGGTGCCCTGGAGCGAGGCATCGACATCTACACCGGTTACGGCATGAGCGAAACCTGCCCGCTGATTTCCCTGGCGTTGCTGCCCCCGGAGCTGGAAGACGCGGACCTGGAAACCCAGGTGGACTACCGCACCCGCACCGGCCGCCCGGTGCCCATGGCGCAGATGCGGATCGTCGACGACAACATGAACGAAGTGCCCCGTGACGGCAAAACCCAGGGCGAGCTGGTGCTGCGCGCGCCCTGGCTGACCCAGGGCTACCTGAAGGACGAGGACAACTCCAAGAAGCTGTGGCACGGCGGCTGGATGCACACCGGGGACATTGGCGTGATCGACGCCGACGGCTGGCTGAAGATCACCGACCGTATCAAGGACGTGATCAAGACCGGCGGCGAGTGGATCTCTTCCCTGGATCTGGAAGGGCTGATTCTGCAGCACGACGGCGTGGCCGAATGCGCGGTGGTCGGCGTGGAGGACCAGAAATGGGGCGAGCGCCCGGTGGCCCTGGTGGTCAAGGGCGGTGAAGTGGACGAAGACGCGATCAAGGAACTGGTCAGCCAGTACGCCGACAAGGGCGTGATCAGCCGCTACGGCATCCCCGACCGGGTGGTGTTCGTGGACGAGCTGCCCCGCACCTCGGTGGGCAAACTGGACAAGAAGAAGATGCGCGCCGAAATGGTGTGACACCCCCTGCCCGGGCCGGCGTCCGCCGGCCCGTTTTTCCTTCCCGTTGATCCGAATTTTCACCCTGCCAGAAGCGGAAACCGTGTAGGCTGCGGGAACCACGCTCACCGGACCGGGTCTGTTACCTGGCAGGCCCGGGGCGTTCGCGCGTGGGCCCGGCCAGGGACGGGCCGATATCCTAATGATAAACCGAGCGCACCTTAAGCCGGGCCGGCCTCAACAGGCACCGGGGTGCCTGTGAGCCTGGAGTAGAATAATGTTGCGAGTGATCGCGGGCCTGGCGGTGATCGCCGTGATGGCCGCCGTGGGTTGGTGGTGGCTGAGTGATGGGGAGAGCGCCGCCGCGCCGCAGCGTCCCGCCACGACGGTGAACGTGGTGCCCGCCATCAGCCGGCCGCTGAGTGACAACCTGGAAGTGGTGGGCACCGCCCGCGCCACCCGCGCCATTGTCCTGGTCACCCAGGTGGACGGCCGGGTCGACAAGATCCATTTCCAGGAAAGCCAGGAAGTGGAAGCCGGCGACCTGCTGGTGACCCTGGACGACCGCGCCGCCCGCGCCGAGACCGACCGTACCCGCGCCGACTACCAGCGCGCGCTCTCCGATTACCAGCGCGCGTCACGGCTGGTCGGCGGCAGCGCCATTTCCGAAGCCGAAGTCGCCAACCTGAAAACCACCATGGAGTCCGCCCGGGCGACCATGGAGTCCAGCCGCGTGGCACTGGATGACCATTACCTGCGCGCGCCGTTCGACGGCGTGGTGGGGCTGCGCCAGGTGGACGAGGGGGCCTTCCTGCAGGTGGGGGCGCCGATCACCACCCTGGACAGCGTGCGCAACCTGGAGGTGAACTTCCAGGTGCCGGAACGCTACCTGTCCGAGATCCGCCCCAATCTGACCGTGGAGGTCACCAGCGACGCCTACCCGGGCAAGGTGTTCCGCGGCAGAATCGCCATGCTCGACAGTCGCGTGGAGGCCGCCAGCCGCAGCCTGACGGTCAAGGCGCTGCTGGATAACGCCGACTCCCTGCTGCGCCCGGGCCAGTTCCTGCAGGTGTCGGTGTTGCTGGCGGAGCATCCGGCGCTGCTGGTGCCCGAACAGGCGGTGATCTCCCAGGGTGCGCAGAGCTATGTGTTCACGGTGAGCAACGACGATGTCGCCGAGCGGCTGCCGGTGAGTCTGGGCGGGCGCCGCGACGGCTGGGTGGAAATCACCGCCGGCCTGGACCAGGGGCAACCGGTGATCGTTAACGGCCACAGCCGTCTCGGCAGCGGCGCGCCGGTCAAGGTGGTCGAGGATGAGGGGGCTCTGATGCCCGCCCAGCGCGCGCTCCTGGAGGAGCCGGCCTGATGGTACTCAGCGATGTGTCGGTCAAACGGCCGGTCTTCGCCACCGTGGTCAGCCTGCTGATCGTGGTCTTCGGCATCAGTGCGCTGATGAAGCTGCCGATCCGCGAATATCCCGACATCGACCCGCCCCAGGTGTCCGTGGAAGTCACCTACGAAGGCGCCGCCCCGGAGGTGCTGGATACCCAGATCATCCAGGTGGTGGAAGGGGCCATCGCCGGCGTCGAGGGCGTCAGCCGGATAGAGTCCCGCTCGCGGCTGGGCTCGGCGCGCACCTCGGTGGAGTTCGATCTGGACCGGGACCTGGATATCGCCGCCAACGACGTGCGCGACGCCGTGTCCCGCATTATCAATCAGCTGCCTGAAGAAGCCGAAGCGCCGGTGATCGCGAAGAGCGACTCCGACGCCCGGCCGATCATCTGGGTGACGCTCAGCAGCGACACCCTGGCCACCCAGGAACTCACCGACTTCGCCGAACGCAGCCTGGTGGACCGCTTCGCGGTGCTCGACGGCGTGTCCGAGGTCAACATCGGCGGCGAGCGCCGCTACGCCATGCGGGTCTGGCTGGACCGCCAGCGCATGGCCGCCAATGGCATCGCGGTCAACGACATCGCCACGGCGCTGCGCGCCAATAACGTGGAGCTGCCCGCCGGACGCCTGGAGTCCGACAGCCGCAGCTTCACGGTACGCGCCGACAACCGGCTCGCCACCGTGGAGGAATTCCGCGATCTGGTGCTGCGTCAGCAGGGCAGCTACCAGTTGCGGGTGGGCGACGTGGCGCGGGTGGAGCTGGGGGTCGAGAACGACGACACCGAGCTGCGCGCCAACGGCGAGACCGCCGTGGGCCTGGGCATTATCCGCCAATCCAAGGCCAACACCGTGTCGGTCTCGGACAACGTGCGCGCCGAGATCGAGCGGATCCGCGAAAACCTGCCCGCCGACATCGCGCTGGACGTCAATTACGACGAATCCCTGTTTATCCGCGCCTCCATCCGGGAAGTGCTGATCACCCTGGGCCTGTCCATGACCCTGGTGATCCTGGTGATCTTCGCGTTCCTGGGCAACCTGCGCGCCACCCTGATCCCGGCCGTCACTATTCCGGTGTCGGTGATCGGCGCCTTCATGGGCCTGGGGGCGTTGGATTTTTCCATCAACGTGCTCACCCTGCTGGCGCTGATCCTCGCCATCGGCCTGGTGGTCGACGACGCCATCGTCATGCTGGAGAACATTCAACGCCGTATCGACGAAGGCGAATCCCGGCTGGTGGCCGCCTACCTGGGGGCGCGCCAGGTGGCGTTCGCGGTGGTCGCCACCACCCTCACCCTGGTGGCGGTGTTCGTGCCGATTTCGTTCATGGGCGGCGACGTGGGGCGGCTGTTCGGCGAGTTCGGCTTCACCCTGGCGGCGGCGGTGGTGATTTCCAGCGTGGTGGCGCTCAGCCTGGCACCGATGCTGTGCTCGCGCTGGCTGCACCGCCACCGCAAGGAAGACGAAAACAAACACCTGCTCGAGCGGGGTCTGGCCCGTCTTAACGGCGGCTACGCCAAGGGCCTGAAGCGCTGCCTGGCCAACCCCTGGCCGGTGCTGGGCGTGGCGGCGCTGATCTGCGTGCTGGCCGGCCTGGCGTACACCGGCGTGCCCCGGGAGCTGGCGCCCACCGAGGACCGGGGCGTGTTCATCGTGCCGGCCACCGCGCCCCAGGGCGCCACCGCGGACTACACCACCCACCACATCAAGGAGGTGGAAGCCCTGATGCAGCCGTTGGTGGACAACGGCGAGGCCGAGCGGGTGCTGTCCATCGTCGGCTTCCGGGGGCAGCCGGAAAACGCCTTTATGATCACCCGGCTCAAACCCTGGGGCGAGCGCCAGCGCAGCCAGCAGGAGATCGTCCAGCAACTGCGCGGCGAGCTGGGCCAGGTGGCGGGCCTGCGCGCGTTCGCGGTGAACCCGCCGGGTCTGGGGCAGAGCGCCTTCAACCAGCAGCTTGAAGTGGTGATCGGCGGGCCGGACTACGAATCGGTGCAGCGCTGGAGCGAATCGGTGATGGCCTCCATGGAGGACAACCCCAACCTGCTCAGCGTGGATACCAACTACGAGGAAACCCAGCCGCAACTGAACGTGGAACTGAACCGGGAGCGGGCCGCCGACTTCGGCCTGTCCGCCGAGGACGTGGGCCAGACCCTGCAGGCCATGTTCGCCACCCTGCAGGCCTCCACCTATGTGGATAGGGGCCGCGAGTACGATGTGCTGCTGGAAGCTAACGAAAGCGAAGCGCGGGTGCCCGACGACGTTAATCCGATTTACGTGCGCACCGACGCCGGCGAGCTGGTGCCGCTGTCCAGCGTGGTGGATCTGAAAACCGTGGGCGCCTCGCCGGAACTGCGCCGGGTGGACCGGCTGCCGGCGATCACCCTGTCCGCCAACATGGCCGAAGGCTATGACCTGGGCCGCGCCATCGACTTCGTGGAGCAGACCGTCAACGACACTCTGCCGCTGGAAGCGCGCCTCAGCTACAAGGGCATGGCGGAGGAATTCACCGAGGCGTCGTCGGCGATCTTCATCACCTTCGGCCTGGCCCTGCTGATCGTCTTCCTGGTGCTGGCGGCCCAGTTCGAAAGCTGGATCCACCCGCTGATCATCATGCTCACGGTGCCGCTGGCCATCGCCGGCGCGATCCTGGCGCTGCGGGTCACCGGTAACAGCCTGAACATCTACAGTCAGATCGGTATGATCATGCTGCTCGGCCTGATGGCGAAGAACGGCATTCTGATCGTCGAGTTCGCCAACCAGCTTCGGGATCAGGGTTACAGCGTGGCCGAGGCGGCCTACCAGGGCGCCATCATCCGCTTCCGGCCGGTGCTGATGACCGGGGTGTCCACCATCTTCGGCGCCGTGCCTTTGGTGCTGGCCACCGGCGCCGGCGCGGAAAGCCGCATCACCATCGGCGTGGTGATTCTCGGCGGTCTGTTGTTCGCCACCGTGCTCACCCTGTTTATTATTCCGGTGCTGTACGCCTGGCTGGCGCCCTACGCCAAATCCGCCGACGCCGTGAAACATCAATTGGAACAGGAGCTGCCCGGTGCACCGCGACAGTCCCCCGCCTCTTGAATACGAACTGGTGCGCAGCCGGCGGCGCTCCCTGGAAGTGCGGGTGCGCGTGGACGGCAGTGTGCAGGTGCGCGCTCCACTAAAACTGGCCGCCTACCGGGTGGAAGCCTTCGTGGACTCACGCCGGGACTGGATCCGCGATCAGCAGCAACGCATGGCGGCCCGGCCCCGGGTGCGCTGGCGCGACGGCGACCCCTGCCAGTACCTGGGTGAGCCGCTCACCCTGCGCGTCGCCGCCGCCGCCAGGGCGCGGGTGGCACGCCACGGCGACGAACTCCACGTGGGCGTGCCCGACCCCCACGACGAAGCCGCCGTCAGCCACGCGGTGCACGAGTGGTGGCGCGGGCTGGCGCGGACCCGCTTCCAGGAGAGCATCGAACGGCAGTTTCCCTGGTTCGCGGAACGGGGCCACCGGCTGCCGGTGCTGCGGGTGAAAAAGATGCGCAGCCGCTGGGGCTCGCTGTCCCGGCGCGGCTACATCAACCTGAGCCTGGCACTGATGCAGTACCCGCCGGCGGTGATCGACTATGTGGTGATGCACGAGCTTTGCCATCTGGAATACATGCACCACGGCCCCGCCTTCCACGCCTTGATGGACCGCCGGATGCCGGACTGGCCGGCCCGCAAGCGGCGCCTGGACGGCTGAGGTTTTACCCTTTTTAAACGCACGCCGACTTGTATTTCACCCGCCTTCCTTTTCCATGGTGGCATGGATATGTCAGCGCTTTTAAATGAGATCAAACAACGCGACCCTCACCACGCCCATTTTCACCAGGCCGTTGAAAGCCTGCTGAAAAGTGTCTCCGGGTATCTGGACCAGCACCCGGAGCTGCAAGAGCAAGGGCTGCTTGCCCGGCTGCTGGAGCCGGAGCGGGCGATCCGTTTCCGCGTGCCATGGGTGGACGACCGGGGCCAGGTTCAGGTCAACCGGGCCTACCGGGTGCAGATGAACGGCGCCCTGGGCCCCTACAAAGGCGGGCTGCGTTTCCACCCCTCGGTGAACCTGGACGTGCTCTCTTTTCTGGCGCTGGAACAGACCATCAAAAACGCGCTCACCGGGCTGCCGTTGGGCGCCGGCAAGGGCGGCGCCGATTTCGACCCCAAGGGACGCAGCGACGCGGAGATCATGCGTTTCTGCCAGGCGTTGATGGCGGAGTTTCACCATCACATGGGGCCGGACATCGACGTGCCCGCCGGTGACATGGGCGTGGGCATGCGCGAAGTGGGCTATCTGTTCGGCATGTACCGCAAATTGTCCCGTTCCTTCGGCGGCGCCTTCACCGGCAAGAGTGTGGACTTCGGCGGCAGTGTGCTGCGGCCGGAAGCCACCGGCTACGGCGTGATCTATTTTCTACAGAGCATGCTGGCCCATCAGACTGAGAATCTCAGCGACAAGACCGTGGCGGTGTCCGGCGCCGGCAACGTGGCCCGGCACGCCGCCGCCAAGGCCATCGAGGAGGGCGCCACCGTGGTCACCCTGTCCGATTCCCGTGGCACGGTTCACGCCCCCGAGGGCCTGGACGACGCCCACTTGGACGCGGTGGCGCGCATCAAGGCGGACGGCGGCGGCCTGGACCGGCTCGCTGAAGAGTTTGACGGCATCAAGCATTATCAAGGGGAGCGGCCGTGGCGGTTCGACTGCCAGGTGGCGCTGCCCTGTGCCACGGAAAACGAACTGGAGGAAGACGACGCCCGGCGGCTGGTGGACAACGGCTGTCGCTGGCTGGCGGAAGGCGCCAATATGCCGTGCACCGCGGCGGCGGTGGCGGTGTTCAAGGACAGCGACATGCTGTACGCGCCGGGCAAGGCGGCCAACGCCGGCGGCGTGGCGGTGAGCGGCCTGGAAATGAGCCAGAACAGCCGCCGCGAATCCTGGTCCGCCGGCGAGGTGGACCGGCGGTTGCGCGACATCATGGAGCGCATCCACCGCCGCTGTCTGGAACACGGCGGCGATGACGCCCGTCCGGATTACCTGACCGGCGCCAGTGTCGCCGGCTTTCAGCGCGTGGCGCGGGCGATGCTGGGGCAGGGCATTATCTAGCCCGGCGTCAGGCCGGGCGCACGGTGAGCTTGTGCTGGGCCAGGCGCGGCGGGTCCGGGAAGTCGATCAGCGCCTCGGCGCCGATATCGCGCAGGAACGTATCCGCCCGGCGGCGGCTGTCCGCGTCCAGGCCGTTCAGGTGGTCGCGCACCCGCTGGATCATCCACAGGCTGTAGGGGCGGATGATACGGCTGCCTTCGCGGCCCTCCAGGGTAAAGGCGTGACTGCCCAGCGCCCGGGGCAGGGTCTCGCCGGGGTGTTCCGCCATCCAGGCGCGCACGTGATGGGCCACGTCCACCATCGCCGGCAACATTTCCCTGGCCAGGCGCTTGAGCACCGGCAGCAGGGTTTCCGGGATGCTGTCGTTGTCGTCCAGCGGGGCGCGCAGGCCGCCGGGCTCGAAATGCAATTGCTCCACCCAGCGTGCCACGTTCGGCGCCCGTTCGCGCATCAGTTTGCCGGCCGTGGGGTCCCGGTACAGGTGGGCGTAGAGCGGCCCGATCAGGCCGAAATCCGCGATCGTCGCCTGGCCGCCCAGCAGGGCCGGGTGCTCGGCGAAATGGGCGTCCAGCTCGGCGAGCAGGTTCTCGTAGGCGGTCTCCACCGCGGGCACCATGTCCTCGGTGGCGCCCAGCAGGGTGGCCGCCTTGGAGAACGGCACCGCCAGTTTCTGGCCGATGGCCAGCTGGTTTTCCGCGGACTCATCGGGGGCGTTCATGGCGCCGAATTCCGCCATCGCCCAGTCGCGGTCGTAGAACCACCGGTAATGCATGGCCGGAATCACCAGCCACTCGTCCCCGTAGGCTTCCAGCATCAGCGCCACCAGCTTGCGCAACGGCGTGGCCGGGTGCAGCGCCGGGCCGTCGTCGGTTCGCGCCTGTTCCAGGGTTTCGATGATCACCGTGCTGTCCTGGAGGATGCGGCCGTTCCCATCGCGCAGCACCGGGATCACCGGCGCGCCCACCGCCGGCACGATCACCTGGCGGTAGACGTCGGCGGTGGAGAGTACCTCCTCGAACGGTATCGCGGCCCAGCGCAGGTAGGCGCGGACTTTTCCGGTGAAGTAACTGACTTCGGCCCCGTACAGCGTGGTGGTCATGGTCTGGTTCCTGGTTCCGTTTTTGGCGGGCAAGAAAAAACCCCGCATGAAGCGGGGTTCTTCCCGGTCGTTGAGGTCGTCTTATTCGCCGACGACGTTCGCGGCCTGCGGTCCCTTGGGACCTTGCTGAATGTCGAAAGTGACTTTCTGACCTTCCGCCAGAGTGCGGAAGCCGGAGCCGTTGATCGCGCTGAAATGCACGAACACATCCGCGCCACCGTCATCCTGGGAAATAAAGCCGAAACCCTTGGATTCGTTGAACCATTTCACGGTACCAGTAGCCATTGAATCAATACCTCGAAAAAACTGAACATAGGGTGTTGCTTGCAAACCAGGAGGGGGTGTTCGGAGACTTCTTGGGCTTCACGCGAAGGAAGGCAACTACCAAAACCAACCACTGCCAAATCTGCAGCAATTTGACTTTACTACCCTTTTTTGCGCCGTTCCAAGCCTTTTTTTGTTAAACGCGGCCGGCGTCGCGCCGGGCTTATTTGAACCCGGCGGCGATCTCCAGTTCGCGTATCGATTGCTCCAGATAATCCAGCAGACGCTGCATGGACGGCAGTGTCCGGCGGCAGGCAATCAGCCCGAATTCGATCTGACCCCGGTAACTGGTCAGCGTCATGTTCAAGGCGATGCGGTCCAGCACGATGGACACCGGGTACATGCCCTCCAGCCGCGCACCGTTCCAGTACAGCGGCTCGCGCGGCCCCGGCACGTTGGAAATAATCACGTTGAAGGCACGCCATTTCGGCGCCAGGCCGGTGAGCAGATTCAAGCCGGTGGGCGCCATGCTGAGCGCGGTGAAATTAAGAATTTCTTCCGGGCTCATTTGCGAGAAACGCTTCTTCGCCTCGCGCACCGACGCCTGCACCACACGCAGACGGTTGGCCGGGTCGCAGATGTGCGTGCCCAGGTTGGCGAGGATCATCGCGATCTGGTTGCCGCCGGCGCTGTCGTCCTTGCGCAGGGACATCGGCACCATGGCGATCAGCGGGCGGTCGGGCAGGGCGTTCTGGCTGATCAGGTATTCCCGCAGCGCGTGCCCGCACATGCTCAGCACCACATCGTTGAGGGTGCAGTTAAAGGCGCCGGACAAACGCTTGAGGCGATCCAGCGAATAACTCTGCGCCGCGAACCGCCGGGACCCGGTGATGCACTGGTTCAGAATGGTGTCCGGGGCCTGGAAGATGGAAACGAAATTGGGATCGTCCTTGGCCTTCTGGGTGACGCTGTAGATCTCCCGGGCGAGCGCCGGCACCGTGGCGATCTGGCGGCTGGCGCCGGTGGTCAGACGGGCCAGGCTGCTGACCGCGTCCACCGGGTTGCTGGGCAGGCCCCGGCCGCGCTTCTTCGGCTTGTAGGCCCACACCGGCGGCAGATCCCGCTCTTCCGGGTCCGGCGACAGCGCGCGCATGCCCATGCGCATGGCGGAGATACCGTCCACCACCGAGTGGTGCACCTTGGTATACAGCGCGAACTGACGGCCGCGGATGCCCTCGATCAGATGGGCTTCCCACAGTGGCCGCTCCCGGTCCAGCAGGTTGGAGTGCTCCGCGGACACCAGCGACAGCAGCTCACGGATGCGACCGGGTTTGGGCAGCGCTTCATGGCGGAAATGGTGATCCATGTCGAACTGCTGGTCTTCCATCCACTGGTACTGGCCGAAGCGGCGGGTCAGACGCTGGTTGAAGGGCGGTTCCGGCGAGGAATACTCGCGGATCGAGCGCGCCAGCTCGCTGACGTACTTGGGGCCGGCGCCCTCCGGAAATGAAAACAACTGCAGTCCCGCCACATGCATCGGCTGCTGGCGTTTCTCCAAATACAGAAACAGTTGATCCACGGGACTCAACGTTTTCATGCCATCCCCTTTTTATTATGGAAAGTGGTGATTTCTTTCATATTAGCAGAGCCTTTCCGGCCTGACTGTGCCTTCCTTGTAAGACTTCCAAGGTACCCCGGTGGTGCGGGTAACGCTCGTAAAATCATGGGTTGCAAGATATCTGCCATGGTCTCGCCACCCGCCGGTCATACCCGTTCCCCAGTCTGAGACCGACATCCAAAGGCGGAGCCAGACATGAAGGCGTTATCCTGGGTAATCGCCGGCACCTTGATGGCCGGTGGCGTTCACGCGGACGTTCTGATCAGTGAGTATGTGGAAGGCAGCGGCTTTAACAAGGCCCTGGAGCTGTATAACGGCGGCGCCGACACCGTCAGCCTGGACGGCTACCGCCTGGAACGCTACTCCAACGGCGGCACCGACGCCTCCGGCGTGCTCGAGCTGGACGGCGAGAGCCTGGCGGCCGGGGCGGTATTGGTGATCGTCAGCAGCCAGGCCGGCGCGCCGCTGAACGGGCTTGGCGATATCAGCAGCGGCGTGATCAGCCACAACGGCGATGACGCCTATGTGCTGCGCGACGCCGACGGCGTGGTCGACAGCTTCGGCCGTGTCGGCGAGGACCCGGGCAGCGCCTGGGGCAGCGGCGACACCACCACCGTCAACCAGACCCTGCGCCGGCTGGAAACCGTCACCACCGGCGATACCGTGATCGATGACGCCTTCGACCCCGCCGACCAGTGGCGGGCCTTTCCCGAGGATACCCTGGACGGCCTGGGCGTGTATGGCGAAGGGGCCGGTGACGGTGGCGACGACGGCGGCGATCCGCCCCCGGCGCTGGGCGCCTGCGGCGACGCCGACACACCGCTGTCGGTGGTGCAGGGCAGTGGCGCCAGCACCCCCCTGGATGGCGAAACCGTGGTGGTGGAATCCGTGGTCAGCGCCGTCTACCCGGACCTGGACGGCTTCTTCCTGATGGAACCGGCCGCCGACCGGGACGACAACCCGGCCACCTCGGAAGGTCTGTTCGTGTACGCCCCCGACGCGGCGGTGAACCCCGGTGAGCGGGTCCGGCTGGCGGGCACCGCCGGCGAATACTTCGAGCAGACCCAGGTGAGTCTGCAGGGGGAGCCGCTGGTCTGCGCGGTGGAGCAAACCCTGGAGCCGGTCGCCTTCACGCTGCCGTTCGCCGATTGGAGCGCCCCGGAAGCCCTGGAAGGCATGCTGGTGAATGTCAGCCAGACGCTCACCGTCACCGAGGTCTATGATCTGGCCCGTTTCGGCAGCGTGGTGCTCGCCGAAGAGCGCCAGTGGATCCCCACCCAGGTGGCGGAACCGGGCGCCCCGGCGAAGGCGGTGGCGGACCGCAACGCCCTGGGCAGTATCGTTCTTGATGACGGCCTCAACATCCAGAACCCGGAGCCGGTGCGCTATCCCGAGGGCGGTCTTTCCGCCACCAATACCCTGAGGGTGGGCGACCGGGTCGACCCGGACTTCCGCGCCGTTGTCAGCTACAGCTTTGAAGAGTGGCGGCTGCAGCCGGTGGACGAAATCACCTTCCGCGCCGCCAACCCGCGCCCGGCGGCGCCGCCCCGGGCGCCGGGCAGCAACCTGCGGGTGGCCGCCTTCAACGTGCTTAACTTCTTTAACGGCGACGGCCAGGGCGGCGGCTTCCCCACCGCCCGCGGCGCCGACAACGCCGAGGAGCTGGCGCGCCAGAAAGCCAAGCTGGTGGCGGCGCTGACCGCCCTGGACGCGGACATCATCGGTCTGATGGAAATCGAGAACGACGGCTACGGACCGGATTCGGCGATCGCCGAACTGGCCGAGGCCCTGGGGCCGGCGTGGCGCTTCGTGGCCCACGGCGAGGCCGGGCTGGGCAGCGACGCCATCGCCGTGGGGCTGCTCTACCGCGATGATGTGGTGGCCGAGACCGGCGAGGCGGCGACCCTGGACACCGGTGCCTTCGGCAACGAGACCAACCGCCAGCCGCTGGCGCAGAGCTTCCGCCTGCTCAACAACGACCAAGTGCTGACGCTGGTGGTGAACCACTTCAAGTCCAAGGGCAGTTGTCCGGACGACGGCGTCAACGCGGCCCAGGACGATGGCCAGAGCTGCTGGAACGCGGAGCGCACCCAGGCGGCCGAGGACCAGCTCGCCTGGCTGGCCGGGCAGCCCACCGGGGTGGCGGACGACGATGTTCTGGTGCTCGGCGACCTGAACGCCTATGCCCTGGAAGACCCGGTGCGGGCCTTCCAGGACCAGGGCTTCGTGGATCTGCTCACCCGCTTCCAGGGCGACCAGGCCTACAGCTACATCTTCGACGGCGAAACCGGACATCTGGATCACGCCCTGGCCAGCCCGTCCCTGGATGCCCGGGTGGTCGACGCCGGCGCCTGGCACATCAACGCGGACGAACCCCGGGCGCTGGATTACAACCAGGACTTCAAAAGCGATCAGCAGATCGACGACTTCTTCGCCGCCGACGCCTACCGGTCGTCCGACCACGACCCGCTGCACGTCGACCTGAACCTCACCGCCGACGACGGCGGGGCGGCCCCACCGGCCGACGACGACAGCGGCGGGGGCGGCGGCCTGGGCTGGCTGTGGCTGGCCCTGGTGTTGGCCGCCGGGCGCCGCCGCCGCGCCTGATCCGGCGTCGAGACCCTTCCCGCTTTCCGTTATCATCGGCGATTCAACGGAACGGGAAGGGCCCTAATGCCAAAAAAATACGCCGACCGTCGTCGCCGCGCCTTTGTGATCGCCTTGCAGGAATCCGACGCCCACTGGGGCGCCCTGTTCGGTGATGAGGTGTTCTACGATCTGAACTATTCCGATCTGTTCACCCGCATGTGGCTGGCCCGGGACCGGGCGTTCACCAAAACCGAGCTCTACCGTTTCATGCCCAAGGTCAGCCACCGCACCGCGGTGAAGTACGTGCAGACCGCCATCGAGAAGGGCCTGCTGGACGAGACCGTGGACGACCAGGACCGCCGCCGGCGGCGCATCACCATGTCGCCGCAGCTGCTGAAAGTGATCGAGGATTTCCTCGACGCCTCCCTGCAGACCTTCGAGAAGCGCCGGGTCTTTTCTTGACGACGCCTTGCGGGCGCCGGCCGCAGACTGCCGGAATGACGACTGCGACCCCCCAACGGTTCGCCGCCGTGCTGTTCGATCTGGACGGCACCCTGGCGGACACCCGGCTTGATTTCACCGCCATCCGCGCCGAGGTCGGCGTGCCCGAGGGCATCGGCGTGCTCGAGTACCTGGACTGGCTGGAGGACGCCGCCCGCGCCGAGCAGGGCCGCCAACGCCTGCACGAGTTCGAGATGCGCGGCGCCGACGCCGCCGAATGGATCGACGGCGCCGAGTCCCTGCTGCAACGGTTGGCGCGGGCGCGGGTGCCCACCGGCATCCTCACCCGCAACAGCCGGGCCGCGGTGGCCCGCACCGGCGAGATTCTGGATCTGGCGGTGGACTGCATTCTCACGCGGGAGGATTGTGCCCCGAAACCGGATCCGGAGGGGCTGTTGATGCTCAGCCGGCGATTGAGCGTGCCGCCCGAGGCGTGCGTGTACGTGGGGGATTTCGTCTACGACCTGCAGGCCGCGCGCAACGCGGGCATGGCCGCGTGTCTATTGCGCAACCCCGGCAACCAGCGGTTCGTCGATCAGGCCGATCTGGTGATCGACCGTCTCGACGAACTGCTGCCGCTGGCCGGGCTGGATCACTCGTAGTCGAACGAGAAGTGCTCCGGCGCCAGCTGCATGGTGCTCTTGGTGGGTTTCAGGGCCGCTTCCGCGTGGCCCTTGGCGGTGGGCAGCATGCGCTCGAAGAAGAACTCCGCGGTGGCCAGCTTGGCCTGGTAGAACTCCTTCGGCTCGGCGCCGCCGTGCTCCAGCTTGTCCGCCGCCACTTTCGCCTGCAGCGCCCAGAAGTACGCCATCATCGCGTAGCCTGAGTACATCAGGAAATCGTGGCTGGCGGTGCCGACCATCTCACGATCCTTGGCGGCGTTGAGCATGATGCGGGTGGTCAGGTAGTTCCACTCGGCGGCGATCTTCAGCAGCTTCCAGGCGTAGGGACGCAGCTGGCCGTCGCGCAGGTTCTTGGTGCCGAAATCCACCAGCTTCTTGGAGAAATCGCGGACGCACTTGCCGCGGCTGGAGAGCAGCACCTTGCGGCCCAGCAGGTCGAGGGCCTGAATGCCGGTGGTACCCTCATAGAGCGTGGCGATGCGCGCGTCGCGCACGATCTGCTCCATGCCGTGTTCCTTGATGTAGCCGTGGCCGCCGAAAATCTGCATGGCGTCGTTGGCCACTTCCAGGCCCTTCTCGGTGAGGAAGCCCTTCAGGATCGGCGTCAGGAAGCCCAGCTCGCTGTCCCAGCGATCGTATTTTTCCTGATCGTCTTCCAGCATCCCGGAGATCATGTTGTCCGCGTACTGGGCGGCGAAGTAGATCATCGCCCGGCCGCCCTCGGCGATCGCTTTCTGCTTGAGCAGCATGCGGCGCACGTCACCGTGGTGGATCAGGGCGTCGGCCACCGCGTCCGGGTCTTTCTTGCCGGACAGGGCGCGCATGGAACGGCGTTCCTTGGCGTAGGGCAGTGAACCCTGGTAGGCCAGCTCGGCGTGGGCGATGCCCTGGCAGGCGGTGCCGATGCGCGCCGAGTTCATGAAGGTGAACATGCACTCCAGGCCCTTGTTCTCCTCGCCGATCATAAAGCCGGTGGCCTCGTCGAAGTTCATCACGCAGGTGGCGGACGCCTTGATGCCCATCTTCTTTTCCAGGGAACCGCACACCACGCCGTTGCTCTCGCCGATCTTGCCGGGCAGGTACTTGGGCACGATGAACAGGGAAATGCCCTTGGTGCCCTTGGGCGCGTCCGGCAGACGGGCCAGCACGATGTGAACGATGTTCTCGGTGAGATCGTGGTCGCCGGAGGAAATAAAGATCTTGGTGCCGGTGATCTTGTAGGAGCCGTCCGCCTGGGGCTCCGCCTTGGTCTTCACCTGACCCAGGTCGGTGCCGCACTGCGGCTCGGTCAGGCACATGGTGCCCGCCCAGGTGCCTTCGGTGAGGGGCGTCAGATAGGTGGCTTTCTGATCCTCGTCACCGTGCAGCTGAATGGTGTTCATGGCGCCCAGCGACAGGCCCGGGTACATGGCGAAGGGCCAGTTGGCGGTGCCCATCATTTCCTGCTTGAACAGGCCCAGCGACATGGGCAGGCCCTGGCCGCCGTACTCCGCCGGGTGGGACAAGCCCTGCCAGCCGCCGGCCACGTACTCCTGGTAGGCTTCTTTATAGCCCTTGGGCGTGGTGACCTGGCCGTCTTCCAGCTTGCAGCTCTCGTGATCGCCACTGTGGTAGAGAGGACCGATGGTGTTCTCGCACAACTTGGCCAGCTCGCCAAGGATCGCTTCCACCATGTCCGGCGTGGCTTCCTCGCCGTTGGGCAGCGTCTTGTAGTGGCTCTCGAAGTCGAACACTTCATTGATCAGAAAGCGCATATCGCGCAGGGGGGCCTTGTAGGTCGGCATAACACACCCTCGTCAGCAATTCCGGACGCGAACCGGAGGGTTCGCTTCACAACAGCCCGGCATTCTTAGCGAACAAGCGTTGACTGACATTGACGGAGCAGCGGCGTGTCGCGGCTACAGGGTGAATCGGCGCTTTGTAAGCGCCTTGAGAACGGCTATACACAGAGTTGAACGGCCGGCGGCGGGCTCAGCCCTTGTCCTTGCCCTTCCAGCTGTACATGGAGGTGGAAACGCCGGTGCGCCGCGCCACCTGATCCCAGAGCTTGCGCGGCAGCACCCCCTTGAGCAGCTCCACGGAGCGGGCCATGGGCGGCTCGATCACGAACGCTTCCCCCTTGGCGACCCCGTTGAGAATGCTGTCGGCCACCCGGTTGGGCGTCAGCATGGGGGAGAACAGCGGCGTTTTAACGCCCTTGAACATGCCCGTGGCGATATAGCTGGGGCACACGGTGGTCACCTTCACCTGTTTCAGGCCGCGCTCCAGCATCTCCAGGCGCAGGGATTCGGAAAAGCCCACCACCGCCCATTTGCTGGCCGCGTAGGTGCTGCCGTAGGGCAGGCCGATAAACGCCGAGGCGCTGGCGATATTGACCAGATGGGCACGCGGCGCGGCGATCAGATCGTCCATGAAGGCGTGGGTGCAGGCCATCAGCCCTTCGCTGTTGACCTTGAAGGTGTCCAGGTGGCGCTGCAGGTCGACCTGTTCGAATTCGCCGCCGAACACCACCCCGGCGTTGTTGATCAGCATGCTGATCGGGCCGCGCTCTTCGTGCAGCTTGTCGCGGAAACGGGCGATGGTGGCGATCTTGCTCACGTCCAGGGTGTAGGCGTGGGCGTTGCCGCCGGCGTTACGGATGCACTCCACCACCTCGCGGGCGGCGGCGATGCGCCGCGCGGTGACGATCACTTCGGCGCCCCGGGCGGCCAGCTTCTCCGCCATCAGGCGGCCGATGCCGGCGCCGGCGCCGGTGATCACAACACGGTGGTTATCGAATCGGGTCATGGGCGCTCCAGTGAAGGTTGCGAAGATTATTTGGGCAGTTTGATGCCGATCAGCAGCACGCGGCCCTGCTCCACGGTGCGGGCGCGCAGCTTGAGGCCGCCCAACCGTACCGTGTCGCCCACCACGGCCTGCTGGCCGAACTGCCGCTCGAACACCGCCTCCACGGTCAGGCCGTGCAGCAGAGGGTCGATCTGCTCGATGCCGTACACCGCCACCAGCTGCTCCACCGGCACGCCGCCGCGCACGAAGAAATCGCCGTAGAAGCGCTTCTCGTCCTTGGAGAGACGGTGGCACAGATCCGATAAATAGTCGCGCTCGCCCACCGGCGCCAGCCAGGTGACCAGATCACCGGCCTCGATCACCGGGTCCTCGGCCAGGTTGCGGAACTCCTTATTGCGGATAATCAGCAGCGGCGTGATGCGCGGCGTGGTGATCGCCCCCAGCCGCTGGCCTTCCGCCTTGGCGGAGGCGTCCACCTCGAACTGCATAACATAGCGGTCGCCGGTGGCCGCCAGTGGCACCATCTGTTTGGGCGGTGTGGTGGCCGGCACCGATACCTTCAACCAGCGCGCCATGTAGCGCAGGCTGGCGCCCTGGGCGAGCAACGAAATCAGCACCACCACCAGGGTGATGTCGAACAGCAGCCGGGTCTGGCCGACGCCGGCCAGCAACGGGAACACCGCCAGCACAATGGGCACGGCGCCGCGCAGACCGGTCCAGGAGATAAACAGCTTCTCGCGCCACTTGAAACGGAACGGCAGCAGGCTGACCCACACCGACAGCGGGCGTGCCACCACCATCAGGAACAGCGCCACCAGCAGGGCATTGATCAGGCCGTCGCCGATCAGCTCCGAGGGCGTCACCAGCAGCCCCAGCATCAAAAACATGCCGGACTGGGCCAGCCAGGCCAGGGAATCCATCGAGCGCAGCACGTTGTCGCCGGTGCCGCCGCGCCGGTTGCCCGCCACCAGGCCGGCCAGGTACACCGCCAGGAAACCGCTGCCGCCGGCCAGGTTGGTGGTGGCGAACACCATGGCGCCGCCGCTGCACAGCAGCAGGGCGTGCAGGCCTTCGTTGCTGCGCGCGCGCAGCAGAATCTCGCTGAGCAGCGCGCCCAGACCCAGGCCCAGCAGCATGCCCAGGCCGAACTGCTGGATCAGGGTAATCAGCATTTCCCAGCCGAAGCTGACCTCCGGGTTCATCATCACCCCCACCAGCATCAGGGTGATAAAGATCGCCATGGGGTCGTTGAGGCCGGATTCGATCTCCAGGGTGCTGGCCACCCGCTCGTTGATGGTCACGCCGGCGCCCTTGACCACATTGAAGACCGCGGCGGCGTCGGTGGAGCCGATGATGCCGCCCAGCAGCAGGCCCAGGCGCCAGTCCACGTCCATCAACCAGGTGGCGAAGGCGCCCACCAGCGAGGCGGACAGCATCACGCCCACGGTGGCCAGGCTGAGCGCCGGCTTCAACGCCAGGCGGAAGGTGGTCAGCCGGGTGCGCAGGCCGCCGTCGAGCAGAATAATCGCCAGGGCGATGTTGCTGACCACATAGGCCAGCGAGAAATCATCGAACTGAATGCCGCCGATACCGTCTTCGCCGGCCACCATGCCCACCACCAGGAACACCAGCAGGGAGGGCACGCCGATGCGCGCACTCAGGGTGCCCAGCAGCAGCCCCACGAACATCAGGCCGGTGCCGATCAGCAGGAAAACGTTCAGTGATTCCAAATGCGCTCCGGGAATATCAGGGGTAAAACGAACAGAGCATCAAGTATATAGAAAGGCCGGTGTCGACTCACTGCCGGACCGGCGCCGCCGACGCGCTTTTTACCCGCCCTTTATTTTGTTTGGGTTCGGACTATACTAGCGCGCCCGATCTGATCATATTTTAAGCGGCGGGCCTTTCGGGGCGTGTCGCGAGCGAGCTTGACTATGGATTACCCCCAGCGATTCGGCGTTTTGGTGATTGGTGGCGGCCACGCCGGCACCGAAGCGGCTCTGGCGTCCGCCCGCATGGGCGTGGACACCGTGCTGCTGACGCACAATATCGAGACTCTGGGCCAGATGAGCTGCAACCCGGCCATCGGCGGCATCGGCAAGAGCCACCTGGTTCGGGAAATCGACGCCCTGGGCGGGGCCATGGCCCGCGCCACCGATAAGGGCGGTATCCAGTTCCGCGTGCTCAACGCCCGCAAGGGCCCGGCGGTGCGCGCCACCCGCGCCCAGGCCGACCGGGTGCGCTACAAGGCGGCGATCCGCGCCACCCTGGAGAGCCAGCCCCACCTGACCCTGTTCCAGCAAAGCGTGGACGACCTGATCGTCGAGAACGGCCGCTGCGTGGGGGCGGTGACCAACATGGGCCTGCGCTTCCACGCCGACGCCGTGGTGCTGACCGCCGGGACCTTCCTGGGCGGTGTCATCCATGTGGGCCTGGACCACCACCAGGGCGGCCGCGCCGGCGACCAGCCCTCCAACGCCCTGGCGCGCCGGCTGCGCGAGCTGCCGTTCCGCGTCGACCGTCTGAAGACCGGCACGCCGCCGCGCATCGACGGCAAGACCGTGGACTTCTCGGTGATGGAAGAGCAGTGGGGCGACCAGCCGCTGCCGGTGATGAGCTATCTGGGCAAGGTGGAAGAGCACCCGCGCCAGACCTGCTGCTTTATTACCCACACCAATGAGCGCACCCACGACATCATCCGCTCCGGGTTCGACCGCAGCCCCATGTTCACCGGCGTGATCGAAGGCACCGGGCCGCGGTACTGCCCGTCCATCGAGGACAAGGTGAGCCGCTACCCGGACAAGAACAGCCACCAGATCTTCGTCGAACCGGAAGGCCTGGACACCTTCGAGCTGTACCCCAACGGCATTTCCACCAGCCTGCCGTTCGATATCCAGCTGGAGGCGGTGCGTTCCATCCGTGGTTTCGAGAACGCCAGCATCACGCGGCCCGGCTACGCCATCGAATACGACTACTTCAATCCCCAGGACCTCAAGCACAGCCTGGAGACCAAGCACATGCCCGGGCTGTTCTTCGCCGGCCAGATCAACGGCACCACCGGCTACGAGGAAGCCGGCGCCCAGGGGTTGCTGGCGGGCCTGAACGCGGCCCTGCTGAGCCAGGAAAAAGAGGCCTGGACGCCGCGCCGCGACGAAGCCTACGTGGGCGTGCTGGTGGACGACCTGATCACCATGGGCACCCAGGAGCCCTACCGCATGTTCACCAGCCGCGCCGAATACCGGCTGCTGCTGCGCGAGGACAACGCCGACCTGCGCCTCACCGAGAAAGGCCGCGAGCTGGGCCTGGTGGATGACGAGCGCTGGGCGGCCTTCGAGGCCAAGCGCGAAGGCATGGAGCGTGAGCAGGCGCGGCTCAAGGCCACCTTCGTGCGCCCCGGCACCGCGGAAGCGGAGCGCGTCAACGCGCTGCTCGACAAGCCGCTGCCCCACGAGTACACCCTGATGGATCTGCTCAAGCGTCCGGAGCTGAGCTACCGGCCGCTGGCCGAGGCGGCGGGCCTGGCGCCGGCCGCGCCGGCGGTGATCGAGCAGGTGGAGATCGTCGCCAAGTACGCCGGCTACATCGACCGCCAGGAAGCGGAAATCGCCAAGCTGCGCGCCGCCGAGGACCAGGCCCTGCCGCTGGACTTCGACTACCGGGCGGTGCAGGGGCTGTCCAACGAGGTGAAGCAGAAACTCGAGGATGTGCGCCCGGAGACCATCGGCCAGGCCGGCCGCATTCCCGGGGTCACCCCGGCGGCGATCTCGCTGCTGCTGATCTTCCTTAAGAAGTATCGTCACCAGGCGGCCCGGCAGGCATGACCGACCGGGACCGCCTGGCCGGCGGGCTCCAGGCACTGGGTGTGTCGCTGAACGACGCCCAGCAGCAGGCGCTGCTCGATTACCGCGACCTGCTGGTGAAATGGAACCGCGCCTATAACCTCACCGCGGTGCGCGACCCGGGCGAGATGATCCAGCGCCATCTGCTGGACTCGCTGTCGGTGCTGGCGCATCTGGACGACCGCGATACCCTGGACGTGGGCACCGGCGCCGGCCTGCCCGGTATTCCGCTGGCCATCGCCCGGCCGGATCTGCGTTTCGTGCTGCTCGACAGCAACGGCAAGAAAACCCGCTTCGTGCGCCACGCCCGCCGGGAATTGGGGCTTTCCAACGTGGAGGTTGTGAACACCCGCGTGGAACAGTACCGTAATGCTCCATCGCAGATCATCAGCCGGGCGTTCGCCGCCCTGCCGGACATGCTGCAGGCCCTGGCCCCCCTGATCACCGACGGCAGCCGCGTTCTCGCCATGAAAGCGGCCGCCGCCGACCAGGAACTGGCCGGCCTGCCCGCCGGCTGGCGGGCCCGGGTGGCGCCTCTGTCGGTCCCCGGACTGGCGGAGGCCCGCGTGCTGGTGATCGCCAGCCGGGCCGGACCGCACGTGCCGGAATAAGGAGACCGCAGTGACCACCGTTTTTGCCATTGCCAACCAGAAAGGTGGAGTGGGCAAGACCACCAGCAGCGTCAATCTGGCCGCTTCCCTGGCGGCGACGCGCAAGAAGGTGTTGCTGGTGGACATTGATCCGCAGGGGAACGCCACCAGCGGCGCCGGTGTGGACAAGTACGAGCCGGAATACACCATCCACGACGTGCTGATGGGCGAAGTGAACGTGGAAGACGCGGTGGTCGACACCCCCAAGGATTCCGGCTTCGACCTGATCGCCGCCAACGGCGACCTGACCGCCGCCGAAGTGCAGCTGCTGGACATGAAGATGCGGGAATTCCGCCTGCGCAACGCGCTGGCGCGGATCCGCGGCAACTACGATTACATCATCGTCGACTGCCCGCCGTCGCTGAACATGCTCACCGTCAACGCGCTCACCGCGGCGGACTCGGTGATCGTGCCGATTCAGTGCGAGTACTACGCGCTGGAGGGTCTCACCTCGCTGATGAACACCATCGAGAAGATCCGCACCGTGCTCAACCCCAAGCTGCATATCGGCGGCCTGCTGCGCACCATGTACGACCCGCGCAACAGTCTGTCCAACGACGTTTCCAACCAGCTGATCAGCCACTTCGGCGACAAGGTGTACCGCACCATTATTCCCCGCAACGTGCGCTTGGCGGAAGCGCCCAGCCACGGCGCGCCGGTGATCACCTACGACCCCAAGTCCCGGGGCGCGGTCAGCTACCTGGCGCTGGCGGGCGAAATCCTGCGGCGCGAACAGGCCATGCAAAATGCCAAGGCCTCTCCGCAAACTCCGCAATCCCAGGCATGAGGTAGAGGCACCGACTATGGCGGCAAAGCGTAAACGCGGTCTCAGCAAGGGTCTCGACGCCCTGCTCAGCAGCAACGAGGCGTACCAGCGCCAGCCCGAGGAAGTCAGCGTCGAGGGTGACGGCGAAGCGTCGGAGCAACAGGCCCAGCGCCCGCCCCGCGACGGCGACCTGCGCCACCTGCCGGTGGAACTGATGCAGCGCGGCCGCTACCAGCCGCGCAAGGACATGTCCGCCGATGCGCTCGAGGAGCTGGCGGAGTCGATCCGCGCGCAGGGCGTGATGCAACCCATCGTGGTGCGCCCGCTGGGCGACAACCGCTACGAAATCATCGCCGGCGAGCGCCGCTGGCGGGCCGCGCAGATGGCGGAGCTGGACGCGATTCCGGCGGTGATCCGGGAGGTGCCGGACGAAGCCGCCATCGCCATGTCGCTGATCGAGAACATTCAGCGCGAAAACCTCAACCCCATGGAAGAGGCGCTGGCGCTGTCCCGGCTCAAGGAAGAATTCGGCCTCACCCACCAGCAGGTCGCCGACGCGGTGGGCAAGTCCCGCGCCATGGTCACCAACCTGCTGCGGCTGATGAGCCTGGAAGCGGACGTCAAAAAGCTGCTCGAACACGGCGACCTGGAAATGGGCCACGCCCGTGCCCTGTTGTCGCTGACCGGCGCCAAGCAGGTGGAGGCCGCGCGCACCGTGGTCGCCAAGGGGTTGTCGGTGCGCCAGACCGAAACCCTGGTGCGCGAATTCGAAAAGGAAAAGCCCGCCAAGCCGGCGCCGGCCAAGGAAGATCCCAATGTGCGGCACCTGATCAACGACCTGTCCGACCGCCTCGGTGCCCCGGTGCAGATTCAGCAGGGCAACGCCGGCAAGGGCAAGCTGGTGATCAGCTACAACAACCTGGATGAGCTGGACGGCATTCTGGCGCACATCAAATAGGCGGCGCCTCTTGGTTCATCTACATCAAATAACTTGACTGAAATCCGTTCGAGGCGTTAGCTTTCCACACACGCTGATACAAATTGATCCGTTTTGTAGGGCGTCAACAGACTTTTTCTCCTTTCGCCCGGCACTTTCAAGGCAAACAATTGCCCGTGCCGGTTGATACCGCTATGCCTTCCTCATATACTTCCCGCGCCAAAGATCAGGGGGTACCCGCGACCTTCACCTGATAACACCCAGGCGTAGCCAGCGACGAAACCCGGGAGCAAGGTGGCCAATTTAGACGAATCAGCCCGCAGGACCTTGTTCTGGGGCTTGATGCGCGCCCAGACCACCAGCGTGGTCATCATCGCCGCGCTGGCCGCCGTGATCGCCGGAAGCACTATCGGTCTGGCGGCGCTCTGGGGCGGGACCATCAGCCTGATCGCCTATGCTTGGGGTGGCTTCCAAGTGTGGCTGCACCCGGGAAACCGTGCGGCCAAGCGCATGGCCGGCGCCGCGGTAAGAGCGGAGCTCGGCAAAATCGCCATCATGCTGGTGCTGTTCTGGCTGACGTTCGCCGAAGTACCGCAAATGCGCGAATCAATGACAGCAATGGTTTTGTTCCTCGCCTTCATGTCGGCGCAAATCGCCGGCTGGGTTCAGGTCGCGCGCCTGGATGCCCGCCTTGGAACGGAACATTACGGGCAAGAAGACTAGACTGTAGGTAACGATATGGCAGCGAGCTCCGCCAGCGAATATATCAAGCACCATCTAGGGAATCTCACCTATGGCCGTTTGCCCGAGGGCTACGAGCGTTTAGACCACCACGGGGATGTGGTTGAGACGCTGGAGACCAGCACCTGGACGTTCGCGCACAACGGTCAGGAAGCCGTCGACATGGGCTTCATGGCGTTCCATGTGGACTCCCTGGCGTGGGCCGGCGGTCTCGGCATCATCATGTGTCTGATGTTCTGGCTGGTGGCGCGCAAAGCCACCGCCGGCGTGCCCTCCGGTTTCATGAATTTCATGGAATCCATCATCGAATTCGTCGACAACCAGGTGCGTGACACCTTCCACGGCAAAAGCAAGCTGATTGCGCCGCTGTCTCTGGTGATCTTCTGTTGGGTGTTCCTGATGAACCTGATGGATCTGATCCCCGTCGACCTGTTCCCCAAGCTTTTCGAGTGGACCATGGTCACCTTCTTCGGCTGGGACGCGCACCAGGCCTACTTCAAGATCGTGCCCACCACCGACCCCAATATCACCCTGGCCATGTCCTTCTCGGTGATGCTGCTGATCATCGGCTTCACGGTCAAAGCCAAGGGCTTTGGCGGCTTTGTCGGTGAGCTGGCGTTCAAGCCTTTCGAGACGGACAACATCGTTCTCAAATTCCTTCTTCTGCCGGTCAACCTGGTCCTGGAAACCATCAGCCTGCTGTCCAAGCCGGTGTCTCTGGGTCTGCGGCTTTTCGGCAACATGTACGCCGGTGAATTCGTATTCATCCTGGTGGCGGCCATGATGGGGACCTGGCAGTTTATCGGCGCGTGGCCGTGGGCGGTTTTCCACATCCTGGTCATCACCCTCCAGGCGTTCATCTTCATGGTCCTGACCATCGTCTACCTGAGTATGGCGGTGGAAGAGCACTAAGTTTCATTTTCCAAACCAACTGAGCACTTACGGGAGTGTAACAATGGAAGGCATTCAATTTCTTGCTGCTGCAATCGTTGCTGGCCTGGCGGCCATCGGCGCCGGTCTCGGCTTCGGCATGATGGGTGGTCGTTTTCTGGAATCCGTCGCACGGCAGCCGGAACTGGCACCGATGCTGCAAACCCGCATGTTCATCATCGCGGGCCTGCTGGACGCCGTGCCGATTATCTGTATCGCTATCGCGTTCCTGCTGATTTTCCAGTAAATCGCGCTTTTCGAAATAAGCCCCGATTTTGGGAAATCTATGCAACGCGGATTGAGGTGTTGGCATGAATATTAATGCGACACTAATTGGCCAGGCCATCTGGTTCGCCCTGTTCGTGATCTTCTGCATGAAGTTCGTCTGGCCGCCTATTTCCAAGGCGCTGGAAGAACGGAAGCAGAAAATCGCAGAGGGCCTGAGCGCCGCGGATCGGGCTGAGCGCGATCTGGTGCTGGCGCAGGAAAAAGCCTCCTCGAACCTTAAGGAAGCCAAAGAAAAGGCGTCCGAGATTATCGAGCAGGCCAACAAACGGGCGAATCAGATCGTCGAGGAAGCCAAAGACCAGGCACGCACCGAAGGTGAGCGTCTGATCGAGAAGGCCCAGTCCGAGATCGATCAGGAGATCAACCGCGCCCGTGAAGAGCTGCGCAAAGAGGTGTCCGCTCTGGCATTGAGTGGCGCCGAGCAAGTGCTGGGCCGCGAAGTGAACCGCGACGCACACAAGCAGCTGCTGGACGACTTGGCGGCTCAACTCTGAGTGATACGGATGGCACCCCATGGCTGAATTGACCACCATCGCACGCCCATACGCCAAGGCCGCGTTCATGTTCGCCAAAGAACAGAACGCGCTGGCGGAATGGGAGCAGATGCTGGGCCTGGCGGCGGCAGTGGCGCAGGAAGCCACCATGCGTGCCTACCTGGACCAGCCGGAGCTGGACAGCGAGACACAGGCGAAAGCGATAGGCGACGTTTGTGGCGATGAGCTCAATGAGAGCGCTCGCAATTTTATCGCCCAGCTCGCGGACAACAAGCGTCTGGCCCTGTTGCCGACCATCGCAATGTTGTTCCACGAACTGGCGGCGGAAGATCAACGCACCATTGATGTGGAGTTGATCGCGCCGTTCGAACTGGAAGACGCCGAGACCGACAAACTGGTGACAGCGCTGAAGACGCGTCTGGGCCGGAATGTGCAGGTGTCCACCTCCGTTGACGAGTCACTCATTGGTGGCGTGCTGGTGAGAGCCGGCGATACCGTAATTGATGGCAGTGTGCGCGGCCGGCTTAACCGCCTGGCAGAGCAACTGAACTCTTGAGTTTGAGGGATTAGAGATGCAGCAACTCAACCCGTCCGAAATCAGCGAGATTATCAAGTCGCGCATCGCGAAACTTGATACCTCCACCGAGGCACGGAACGAAGGTACGGTGGTATCCGTATTTGACGGCATCGTGCGCATTCATGGTCTGGCCGACGTGATGTTCGGCGAAATGATCGAGTTTGAGGGCGGCATCTTCGGCATGGCCCTCAACCTGGAGCAGGACTCCGTGGGCGCCGTGGTGCTGGGTGATTACCTGGGTCTGGCGGAGGGCCAGAAGGTCCGCTGCACCGGCCGCATTCTGGAAGTGCCGGTGGGCCCGGAACTGCTCGGCCGCGTGGTCGACGCCCTGGGTAACCCGGTGGACGGCAAAGGTCCGGTGGACGCCGCCGAAACCGACGCCGTCGAGAAAGTGGCGCCCGGCGTGATCTGGCGTAAAGAGGTGAACGAGCCGGTACAGACCGGTTTCAAATCCATCGACGCCATGACCCCGATCGGCCGTGGCCAGCGTGAGCTGATCATCGGCGACCGCCAGATCGGTAAGACCGCCGTGGCGGTGGACACCATCATTAACCAGAAAGACTCCGGCATTAAGTGTGTCTACGTGGCCATCGGTCAGAAGCAGTCCACCATCGCCAACGTGGTGAGCAAGCTGGAAGAGCACGGCGCCATGGAAAACACCGTGATCGTGGCGGCCTCCGCTTCCGATCCGGCTTCCATGCAGTTCCTGGCCCCGTTCGCCGGCTGCGCCATGGGCGAGTACTTCCGTGACCGCGGCGAAGACGCCCTGATCGTTTATGACGATCTCACCAAGCAAGCCTGGGCCTACCGTCAGATTTCCCTGCTGCTGCGCCGCCCGCCGGGCCGTGAAGCCTACCCGGGTGACGTGTTCTACCTGCACTCCCGTCTGCTGGAACGCGCCGCCAAGGTAAACGAGGAATTCGTCGAGAAGTTCACCGACGGTAAAGTGAAAGGCAAGACCGGTTCCCTGACCGCGCTGCCGATCATTGAGACCCAGGGCGGTGACGTGTCCGCGTTCGTACCCACCAACGTGATCTCCATTACCGATGGTCAGATCTTCCTGGAAACCAGCCTGTTCAACGCCGGCATCCGCCCGGCCATGAACGCCGGCATCTCGGTTTCCCGTGTGGGCGGTTCCGCGCAGACCAAGATCGTCAAGAAGCTCGGCGGTGGTATCCGTCTGGCACTGGCCCAGTACCGGGAACTGGCGGCGTTCGCTCAGTTCGCTTCCGACCTGGACGAGGCCACCCGTGAGCAGCTCGAGCACGGCCAGGCCGTCACCGAGCTGATGAAGCAGAAGCAATACAGCCCGATGTCCGTTGCCGAAATGGGCGTGGTGCTGTACGCGGCGAACAACGGCTACCTGAAAGGCATCGAGATCAGCAAGATCGGCGCCTTCGAAGCCGCGCTGCTGGATTATATGAACAGCGAACAGAAAGCGTTGATGGACAAGATCAACGAAAAGGGTGACTACAACGATGAGATCGAGGCCGGTATCAAAGACGCCATCGATCAATTCAAGTCCACCCAAACCTGGTAATTCGCTAAGAAAGGATTAGTCCTATGGCTAGCGGTAAAGAGATCAAAGGCAAGATCTCTAGTGTCCAGAGCACGAAGAAGATTACTCGTGCGATGGAGATGGTGGCAGCCAGCAAAATGCGCAAAGCGCAGGACCGTATGGCTGCCAGCAAGCCCTACGCGAGCCGTATGCGTCAGGTGGTTGCCCATCTTGCCAACGCTGATCTGGAGTACCGGCACATTTACCTGCAAGAGCGGGAAGTGAAGAACGTCGGTTACATCGTGGTGACCTCCGACCGGGGCCTGAGTGGCGGCTTGAACGCCAACCTGCTGAAGAAGGTCGTGAAAAGCGCCCGTCAGTGGGAGCAGGAAGGCGCCAAGGCGCAGTACTGCGTGGTGGGCAGCAAGGGCATCGCCTTCTTCAAGAGCGTCGGCGGTGACGTTCAGGCCACCGTCAACGGTCTGGGCGACACCCCGCACCTGAGCGATCTGATCGGCTCCATCAAGGTGATGCTCGACGCCTTTGAAAATGGTGAGATCGACCGTTTGTACCTGGTGTACAACGAGTTCGTGAACACCATGACGCAGTCACCCAAAAGCATTCAGTTGCTGCCGCTTGAAGCTTCGCAAGATGAAGAGTTTAAGCGTCATTGGGACTATATCTACGAGCCTGAGCCCAAGGAAATCCTGGATGAGCTGCTGGTCCGGTTCATTGAATCCCAGGTTTATCAAGGCGTGGTCGAGAACAATGCCTGTGAACAGGCAGCGCGCATGGTCGCCATGAAGGCGGCCAGTGACAACGCCGGCGAGATCATTAATGACCTCCAGCTGGTGTACAACAAGGCGCGCCAGGCGGCCATTACCCAGGAAATTTCTGAAATCGTTGGTGGTGCCGCCGCGGTCTAGTGTCTGTTTCAGACAGCACGCGGCGAAAACGCAAGTTAAGAGGATGCAAGCATGAGTAGCGGTCGTATTGTTCAGATCATCGGTGCTGTGATCGACGTCGAATTCCCGCGCGAAAACGTGCCAAAGGTGTATGACGCTCTCACCGTGGACGGTACCGAAACCACGCTGGAAGTTCAGCAGCAGTTGGGTGACGGCGTGGTGCGCACCATCGCGATGGGCTCCACTGAAGGTCTGAAGCGTGGTCTGGGTGTCACCGACACCGGCGAACCGATTCAGGTGCCGGTGGGCACCAAGACCCTGGGCCGGATCATGGACGTGCTCGGTCGCCCGATCGACGAAGCGGGTCCGATCGGTGAAGAAGAGCGCATGTCCATTCACCGTGAGGCACCCTCTTACGCGGATCAGGCAGCCACCAACGAACTGCTTGAAACCGGCATCAAGGTGATCGACCTGGTCTGCCCGTTCGCCAAGGGCGGTAAGGTTGGCCTGTTCGGCGGCGCCGGCGTGGGTAAAACCGTGAACATGATGGAGCTGATCCGGAACATCGCGATCGAGCACTCCGGTTTCTCCGTGTTCGCCGGTGTGGGTGAGCGTACCCGTGAGGGTAACGACTTCTACCACGAGATGAAGGACTCCAACGTTCTCGACAAGGTGTCCCTGGTCTACGGCCAGATGAACGAGCCGCCGGGCAACCGTCTGCGCGTGGCGCTGACCGGTCTGACCATGGCCGAGAAGTTCCGTGACGAAGGCCGCGACGTTCTGTTCTTCGTGGATAACATCTACCGTTACACCCTGGCGGGTACCGAAGTATCGGCACTGCTGGGCCGGATGCCCTCCGCGGTGGGTTACCAGCCGACCCTGGCGGAAGAGATGGGCGTTCTGCAGGAACGGATCACCTCCACCAAGACCGGTTCCATTACCTCCGTGCAGGCGGTATACGTGCCCGCGGATGACTTGACCGACCCGTCCCCGGCGACCACCTTCGCCCACCTGGACGCCACCGTGGTACTGAGCCGTGACATCGCCTCCAAGGGTATCTACCCGGCGATCGACCCGCTCGACTCCACCTCCCGCCAGCTGGATCCGCTGGTGATCGGCCAGGAGCACTACGAGGCGGCCCGTGGCGTGCAGACCGTTCTGCAGGGCTACAAGGAACTCAAGGACATCATCGCGATTCTGGGTATGGACGAGCTGTCCGAAGAGGATAAGCTGACCGTATCCCGCGCGCGTAAGATCGAACGCTTCCTGTCACAGCCGTTCTTCGTGGCGGAAGTATTCACCGGCGCACCGGGCAAATACGTCTCCCTGAAGGACACCATCCGTTCCTTCCAGGGTATCCTGAACGGTGATTATGACCACATCCCCGAGCAGGACTTCTACATGAAGGGCTCCATCGACGAGGTTGTAGAGGCCTACAACAAACGCGGTGACAAGTAACCGCCCGGGGAGGAACACAGATGGCGATGACCGTGCATTGCGATATCGTTAGTGCCGAAAAGCAGCTGTTCTCCGGACTGGTCGAGCTGGTAGTGGCCGCCGGTGTGGAAGGGGACCTGGGTGTCATGCCCGGTCACGCGCCCTTGCTCACCCGGCTCAAGCCCGGCCCGGTTCGCGTGAAGAAGCAGAACGGGGACGAAGAAGTATTCTACGTGTCCGGCGGCTTCCTGGAAGTCCAGCCGAAACTGGTCACCGTGCTGGCGGACACCGCCGAGCGCGCCCAGGACATGGACGGCGCCCAGGCGGAAGAAGCCAAGCAGCGTGCCAAGGAAGCCCTGGAAGGCAAGAACGCCGACATGGACTACTCGCGCGCCGCCATCACCCTGGCCGAAGCGTCCGCGCGCTTGCGTACCATCGAGCAAATCAAGAAGATGGCCAAGCGGTAACGCCCGGCTTTCGGTACAAGCTGAATTAAAAAAGGGTGGCTCTGAGCTGCCCTTTTTTGTGATCGCCGTCCATGGCGATCACCCTTCGGGCCGTCGCTGGCGCGACGTCAAAAATCGCTCCCGGCGATTTTTTATATGGCGACGAACGATGTAACGATCATCACAGGACTCAAGGAAGCGGAGCATGAATCTGGCGGTAGTGATTCTCGCGGCGGGCAAGGGAACCCGCATGAAATCGGATCTCCCCAAGGTACTCCACCCGATTGCCGGGCGCCCCATGGTGCAGCACGTGGTGGACGCCGCCGGCGCCCTCGACCCGGACAACACCGTGCTGATTTACGGTCACGGCGGCGACGCCGTCCGCCAGGCGGTGACCGGTTCGCGGCTGCAATGGGCGGAGCAGGCCGAACAGCTCGGCACCGGCCACGCCGTGGCGCAGGCCCTGCCGCACCTGGAAGAAGACGTGGTGCTGGTGCTGTACGGCGACGTGCCTCTGATCCAGCCGCAGACCCTGCGTGACTTCGTCGCCCGCGTGGACGACCAGAGCCTGGCGCTGATGACCCTGACTCTGGATGACCCCTCCGGCTACGGCCGTGTGATTCGCGACGGCGACGGCAAGGTACGGCGGGTGGTGGAGCAGAAAGACGCCAGCGACGACGAAAAAGCGGTCCGCGAAATCAATACCGGCATTCTCGCCTGCACCCGCCGCTTCCTGAACGACAGCCTGCCGCGACTCTCCAACAGCAACGCCCAGGGCGAATACTACCTCACCGACCTGATCGCCATGGCCGTGGACGCGGGCATGGAGGTGGTCACCGAGCAGCCCGGCCACGCCTGGGAAGTGGACGGCGTCAACGACCGGGTGCAGCTGGCGCGCCTGGAACGGGTCTATCAGCGGGTCCGCGCGGAATCGCTGATGCGCGCCGGCGTCACCCTGCTGGATCCCGCCCGCCTGGATATCCGTGGAAATCTGCAGTGCGGCCAGGACGTCACCCTCGACATCAACACCGTGCTGGTGGGCGACGTGGTGATCGGCGACCGCGTCACCGTGGGCCCGAACTGTTTGATCCGCAACGCCCGCATCGGCAGCGGCACCCACATCGAGGCGAACTCGGTGGTGGACGGCGCGGTGGTCGGTGAACACTGCCAGGTGGGCCCGTTCGCCCGTCTGCGTCCGGGCACCGAGCTGGCCGCCCGGGCCAAGGTCGGCAACTTCGTGGAGACCAAGAAAGCCTACGTGGGCGAGGGTTCGAAAGTGAACCACCTCACCTACATTGGCGACAGCCGTATCGGCAAGGGCGTCAACGTGGGCGCCGGCACCATTACCTGCAACTACGACGGCGTGAACAAGTTCCAGACGGTGATGAAGGACGGCGCCTTTATCGGCTCCAATTCATCGCTGGTGGCGCCGGTCACCATCGGCGAAAATGCCACCGTGGGCGCCGGCAGTGTGGTGACCAAGGACGTGCCCGACCAGGGCCTGGCGGTGGCCCGTGGCCAACAGCGCAACATTCAGAACTGGTCGCGGCCGGAAAAGAAATAGGCACGGAACGGACAAAAAGGAAAAGCACATGTGTGGAATCGTCGGCGCCATTGCCCATCGTAATGTCAGCAACATCCTGATCACCGGCCTGAAGCGCCTGGAATATCGGGGCTACGACAGTGCGGGCGTGGCCCTGCTCAACGATCAGGGCCTGCTCCGCGTGCGCCGCCAGGGCAAGGTGGCGGCGCTGGAAGAGGCGGTGCGCGAGCAGAACAGCACCGGCTTCCTGGGTATCGCACACACGCGCTGGGCCACCCATGGCCGTCCGTCCGAGGACAACGCCCACCCGCATATGTCCGGCAACGGGCTGGCCGTGGTGCACAACGGCATTATCGAGAACTTCCAGGAACTCAAGGACGAACTGGAAGCCGACGGTTATGCCTTCACCTCGCAGACCGACACCGAGGTGATCGCCCACCTGATCCACCGCGCCCTCAAGGACACCGGTAATCTGGTGGCCGCGGTACGTGCCAGCGTGTCGCGTCTGCACGGCGCCTATGCCCTGGGCGTGATCGACCAGAATGAGCCCGACCGGCTGGTGGCGGTGCGCTCCGGTTCGCCGCTGGTGGTGGGCCTGGGCATCGACGAAAACTACGTGGCCTCCGATCAGCTGGCCCTGTTGCCGGTGACCAACCGCTTCATCTTTCTTGAAGAGGGCGATCTGGTGGACGTCACCGTGGACGCCGTCACCATCACCGACGCCGACGGTGAGCCGGCGGAGCGTACCGTCCACGAACTGGACGGCACCCACGAGGACGCCGACAAAGGGCCGTACCGGCACTACATGCAGAAGGAAATCTTCGAGCAGCCCGCCGCCATCCAGCGCACCCTGGAAGGACGTATCGATTCGCCCGACGCGGTGAGCGCCGCCTTCGGCGACAGCGCCGCCGCCATCTTCGACCGGGTACGCACGGTGCAGATCGTCGCCTGCGGCACCAGCTACCACGCCGGCATGGTGGCCCGTTACTGGCTGGAAGCCATGGCGGGCATTCCCTGCCAGGTGGAAGTGGCCAGCGAATTCCGCTACCGCCGGCACGTGGTGCCGGAAGGCACCCTGTTCGTTACCATTTCACAAAGTGGTGAAACCGCCGATACGCTGGCCGCGCTGCGCGACACCGGTGGCAAGGACTACGTCGGCCGTCTGTCGATCTGCAACGTGGACGGCTCCTCGCTGGTGCGCGAGTCCGAGCTGGTGTTTCTCACCAAGGCCGGGCCGGAAATCGGCGTGGCGTCCACCAAGGCGTTTACCACCCAGCTCACCGGCCTGATGATGCTGGTGCTTGCCCTGGGCCGCCGTAAGGGCCTGGGCGACGACCGCATCGAAAAAATTCTTTCCGAGCTGCGCCAGTTGCCCAATCTCATGGAGCAGGCGGCCGCCCTCGACAAGCCCATCGAAACGCTGTCCCGCGCCTTCGTGGAAAAGCACCACACCCTGTTCCTGGGCCGTGGCGTGCACTTCCCGGTGGCCATGGAAGGGGCGCTCAAGCTCAAGGAGATCTCCTATATCCACGCCGAGGCCTACCCGGCCGGGGAGCTCAAACACGGCCCGCTGGCCCTGGTGGATAAGGAAATGCCGGTGGTGGCGGTGGCGCCCAACGACCAGCTGCTGGAAAAGCTGAAGTCGAACCTGCAGGAAGTGCGCGCCCGGGGCGGCGAACTCTATGTGTTCGCCGACAAGAACGCCCACGTTAAAGAGGGCGAGGGCATCCATGTGCTGAACATGCCGGCGGTGCCGGAAAGCATCGCGCCGATCGTCTACACCGTGCCGCTGCAACTGCTCAGCTACCACGTGGCGGTGCTGCGCGGCACCGATGTGGATCAGCCGCGCAACCTCGCCAAATCGGTCACCGTGGAGTAACCGGCCCTAGTCTTCGAACAGGGACAGATACTCCCCGTAGCCGAGCTCTTCCATCTTCTCGCGGGGGATGAACTCCATGGCGGCGGAGTTCATGCACCAGCGCTGGCCGGTGGGCGCCGGCCCGTCGTCGAACACATGGCCCAGGTGCGAATCCGCGTAGCGGCTGCGCACCTCGGTGCGGGTGGCCCACCACAGACTGTTGTCTTCGCGGGTGGTCACGAAGCGGTCGTCGATGGGCCGGGTGAAGCTCGGCCAGCCGGTGCCGGAATCGTACTTGTCCGTGGAGGAGAACAACGGCTCGCCGCTGATCACGTCCACATAGATGCCTTCTTTCTTCAGGTCGTGATAGGGGTTCTTGAACGCCCGCTCGGTGGCGTCGTCACGCGTCACCTGAAAGGCGATCTCCGGCAGCGCCTTCTTGAGCGCCTCATCGGAGGGGCGCTTGAACTTCTCCGGGCCTTCCCAGGGCGCACCCAGATCCAGCTCTTCCTGTTCCTCTTCTTCCTCCACCGAGGCGTTCAGCCAGGGGCGTGCGTCCGGGTCTTCCCAGTGCTTCTCCAGAAACTGATCACGGCCTGAGTTGTAGCGATAGAACTTATAGCGCAGGGCACTCTTCTTGTAATAGTCCTGGTGGTAGTCCTCGGCTTCGTAAAACGCTTTCAACGGCACGATCTCGGTGACCACCTCCTTATCGAAACGGCCGCTCTCATCGAGGGCCTTTTTGGACGCTTCCGCCAGCGCACGCTCCTCGTCGTTCTGGTAGAAGATCGCGCTGCGGTACTGCGAGCCCTGGTCAATAAACTGGCCGTCCGGGTCGGTCGGGTCGATGTGCTTCCAGAACCAGGCGAGCAGGTTCTCGTAGCTCACCACCTCCGGGTCGTAGAGCACTTTCACCACCTCGGTGTGGCCGGTTTGCCCACCGGCCACCTGCTGGTAGGTGGGGTCCACCTCTTCGCCGCCGGCGTAGCCGCTGATCGCTTCGGACACCCCGTCCAGCTTTTCGAAATCCGCTTCGGTACACCAGAAGCAGCCGCCGGCGAACACGGCGCTGGCCTGGGCGGCCATGGCCGGCCCGGCCACCAACACCATTAGGAAAACCAATATGCGCATCATAGTTGCCTCCTTTAGCGAACCTTGGATGCATCCGGAGAGAGAATGTTACATCGGCCTCCCGGAGAGCACGGCCCGCCACTCCCGTGATTGTGCGCCGCCCACCGTGTGGATGGCGACAACGCCGCTAACCGTTTCGCCGCGGCGCGCATCCGGGCTACCATACTTCCAGCCGGGACCGGTCCGGTCATAAAGGGAGCGATGACGATGAGCATGATCAAGGAATTCCGTGAATTCGCCGTGCGCGGCAATGTGGTCGATATGGCCGTGGGGATCATTATCGGCGGCGCCTTCGGCACCATCGCCAAGAGCCTGGTGTCCGACGTGATCATGCCGCCGGTGGGGCTGCTCCTGGCGGACGTGGATTTCGTCGATCTGTTCCTGGTGCTCAAGGGCGACGGGCCCTTCGCCACCCTGGCCGACGCCCAGGCGGCGGGCGCGGTGACGCTCAACTACGGCGTATTTATCAACAACGTGATCAGCTTCCTGATTGTCGCCTGGGCGGTGTTCTTCCTGGTGCGCGGGCTCAACCGGGTCAAGCGCAAGGAAGAACAGGCCGCCCCGGTGGAGCCGCCGCCCACCCCCGAGGTGCCGGAAGACATTCTGCTGCTGCGCGAAATCCGCGATAACCTCAAGCGTTGATGAGTGAGCAAGCCCAGGGGCACGGGCACGGTGCCCCCCGCCAGAATGTCGAGAACTCTCACTTTTGTCTGGTCGCAGACAGCGAGGAAGCCTTCGTGCTGCGCGCCGCCACCGCGCGGCTGGCCCAGCGCACCCTGGACCTGCAGTACTACGTCTGGGAGGACGACCGGATCGGCAAGCTGCTGGTCTACCGGGCCCTGGAAGCGGCCCGCCGGGGCGTCAAGGTGCGGCTGCTGCTCGACCACGCCAACCAGCTCGGCCGGGATGTGAAATGGGCGGCGCTGAACGCGCACCCGAACGTGGAAATCCGGCTGTTCAACCCGTTCCGGGGCCGCTACAAGCACTTTATTCAGTGGCTCTATCACGCCCCCCGGCTGAACCACCGGATGCACAACAAGGCCTGGATCGTGGACGGCGAGCGGGCCATCGTCGGCGGCCGCAACCTGTCCGAGCACTACTTCGGTGTCCACCCGGAGGCCAACTTCCGCGACCTGGACATCTACGCCCGGGGGCCGATCGTGGCGGAAACCCGGGCCGCCTTCGACGCCTACTGGGACAGCGACGTCTGCGTGCGCCTGCGCTCCCTGCGCCGCCGTTCGCGGGTGCACGCCGACCGGTTGTGGCAGCAGCTGGTGGCGTGGCGTAAAAGCCTGGACGGTTTTCCCTACCGTTACGAGCAGGATGTCGCCCATTTCGAAGACGTTCTCGGCGCCGCCGACCGACGACAGATTCAGGCGCCGGCCGCGCTGCTGTTCGATCCGCCGGACAAGGCCAAGGGCGCCACCCAGCGCCTGATGGGCGACCAGCTCGGCCGGCTGCTCGGGCAGCGCTCCCTGAACGAGATCCTGATCGAGGCCAGCTACTTTATCCCCGGGGACGAATTCACCGCCGCCCTGGCCGACATGCACCGCAACGGCTGCCGGGTGGCGCTGCTCACCAACAGCCTGGCCACCAACGACGTGATCGCCGCCCACGCCGCCTACGCCCGCTACCGCCCGGCGCTGCTGCGCGGCGGCGTCGAGGTGCACGAGTTGCAGGCCAATGCCCGCGCCCGCCGCCACCACGCCCGGCTGTTGCGCGGCCGGGGCCGCTCCAAGTCCAGCCTGCACACCAAAGCCATGGTGCTCGACCGCAAGGAGCTGTTCGTGGGCTCGTTCAACCTGGACCCGCGCTCGGTGAACGTGAACACGGAGATGGGCTACTACGTGGACAGCGAAGCGCTGGCCGGCGAGGTGGCGGCGTTCGTGGAGGAAGGGATGGCGCCCCAGAACAGCTACCGGGTCACGAGTGACGACCAGGGGCTGCTATGGGGCGCCGGCGACGAGCGGGGCCCGGTTCAGTACCGAAGCGAACCCCGGGTCAGTCCGTTGCGGCGGCTGGCGTCGCAACTGTGCGCGCTGCTGCCGATCGAGAACCTGCTGTAGCGCGGGTGAGCGCGGGCGCGCTCAGTCCCGCTTGCTCTGTTCCAGATCCTTCCAGTACGGGTCGCGCAGCTCGCGCTTGAGGATCTTGCCGATGGTGCTGCGCGGCAGCTCGTCGCGGCGCTCCAGGCCGGACAAACGCTGCCCCTTGCCCAGTTGCTGGTTGGCCCGCTCGCGGATCGCCTCCAGGTCGCCCTCGGCGCCTTCGCGCAGCACCACCAGGCCCAGGGGCGTTTCCCCCCACTGCTCGCTGGGCACCGCGATCACCGCCGCGTCCACCACATCGTCGTCCTTGAGCAGCACCTTCTCCAGGTCCTCCGCGTAGACGTTGAAGCCGCCGGAAATGATCATGTCCTTGCGGCGGTCCAGCACCGACAGGAACCCGTCCTCGTCCAGGCGCCCCATGTCCCCGGTGCGGTAGAACACCTCGCCCTCGGGGCTGGTCCACAGCAGCTCGTTGGTCTTGTCCTCGCGCTTGTAATAACCGCGCATCATGGCGCCGCTGCGGCCCACGATCTCGCCGATCTCGCCGGCGGGCAGCTCTTTGAGGTCCTCGCCGATAATGCGCAGCTCGCAGCCCGGGCTGGCCTTGCCCACGGTGGCCCATTTGGTGGGGTTCTCGGCGCAGTTCAGGGTGGTGGTCACACCGCCCTCGGTGAGGCCGTAGAACTCCAGAATGTTGCCCGGCCAGCGCGCCATGGCGTCGGCGATCACGTGGGCGCGCAGCGGCGCGCTGGTGGAGAATTTCACCTTGAAGCTGCTCAGGTCGAAGCGGTCGAAATCCGGTTCGGCGAGAATGCGCTGGTACTGCACCGGCACCAGCATGGCGTGGGTGACGCGGTGCTGCTCGGCCAGCTCCAGGAACCGGTGGGCGTCGAACTTGGCCATGCTGACGATGGTACCGCCACCAAACAGGGTGGGCAGCACCGACACCAGGGTGGTGTTGGAGTACAACGGCGTGGATACCAGGTTCACCGCCGTGTCGTCGTAGCCCAGGGCCGCCACGCGCTCCAGCTGACGGGCGCGCAGGCGGTGATCGTGGAGAATGCCCTTGGGCACCCCGGTGGTGCCGGAGCTGTAGATGATGTTGAACGGGTCGTCCAGCGACGGCGTGTGGTCCGGCGCGTCCGTGGCCGGGTCGCCCAGCCAGTCCTCGAAGGCCAGCCAGCCGTCGGCCTGGAAATCCAGGCTGATGCGGGTGTTCTTATCAATGTTGTCGAGCCCGTCGAGCAGCGGCTCGATCAGGTCGCGGTGCTTGGCGGACACGAACAGAAAACGCGCGTCGCAGTCGTTGACCATCAGCGCCAGGGTTTCGCCGGCGGCCATGCCGGACAGCGGCACCATGCAGCCGCCGGCGGTGAGGGTGCCCATGAACAGGGTCAGGTAGCGGGCGCTGTTCTCGGACAGGCCGGCCACGGTCTCGCCGCGCTGCAGACCGGCGGCGCGCAGGCGGTTGGCGACCCGATTCACGTTATCCACGAACTGACGCCAGGTGAGCATGCCGGTTTCGTCGTACACCGCCGGTTTGTCCGGCTGGGCCGCCGCCAGCTGCTGCAGGCGTTCGGGCACGGATACAAAGGCCTCCGCGTCCATTTCTGGTGCGTAGACGGGCATCGCTTCACTTACCGCGGTCATGGGTCTCTCCCGATTAGCTGGAATTCCGTTAAAGTGGAATTTTGTTTTAAATTTGGCCAGGAAGCATACTCTCCGGTATGCCCGGGCTCAATACTGACCGGTCACGCTCCGCCGGCGTCCGCTCGACCAAAGGCTAATAACACCGTTTTCAGGGGGCGTGCTAGTTGTCTCGTAAGAGGCCTGCGGGTCCGCTGTCACCGCGGCCACAAGCACATAACAACAATTCTGGGGAACCGCCATGGGACTCAAAAAAAGCTTGGGTATCGTTGCCGCCTGCTTGCTGGCGAGCGCCGCGCACGCGGCCACGCCGGTGAAGCTGGGCCTTAACTACCCGCACACCGGTGAATACAGTGAAGAGGGGCTGATGCAAAAGCGCGGCGCCCTGATGGCCATTGATGAAATCAACGCCGCCGGCGGCGTGCGCGGCCGGCCGCTGGAACTGATCGAGCGCGATTCCGCCTCCCAGGCGGAGCGCTCCCGGCGCAACGTGGACGAGCTCGCCGCCGAAGGCGCGGCCATGCTGTTCGGCGGCTCGTCCAGCGGCGTCGCCATCGCCGCCAGCAAGCAGGCGCGCAAGCACGACCTGCTCTACTTCGGCACGCTCACCTATTCCAACGATACCACCGGCAAGGACGGCCACCTGGGCATGTTCCGCGAGTGCTACAACGCCTGGATGGCGGCGCGGGTGCTGGGCGACTACCTCAAGCGCGAGTACCAGGACAAGAAGTACTTCTACGTCACCGCCGACTACACCTGGGGCCACACCACCGAAGCCTCCATGCGCGAATTCACCGACACCAAGGACGGCGAGCGCCACGGCTCGGTGCTGGTGCCGTTCCCCGGCGGCCGCTACCACGAAATCGAAGAGGCCATGCAGGCGGCGGCGGACAGCGACGCGGACGTCCTGGTGATGGTGTTGTTCGGCGAGCAAATGGTGCGCGGCATGACCATCGCCCAGCAGAAAAAGCTGCCCGAACGGATGCAGATCGTGGTGCCCAACCTGACCCTCAGCATGGTCGAGCAGACCGGGCCCTTCATCATGGCCGGCGTGATCGGCGCCGCGCCCTGGACCTGGAACGTACCCTACGAATACGGCTTTGAGCGCGGCCAGCAGTTCGTGGAAGAATTCTCCCAGCGCTACCGCACCCGCCCCTCCACCTCGGCGGCATCCGCCTACAGCATCGTCTACCAGTGGAAAGACGCGGTGGAACGGGCCGGCAGTTTCGCCTCCGGCAACGTACGGCGTGCCCTGGAGGGCCACAGCTACACGCTGCTCAAGGACCAACAGCAGTGGCGTGCCTTTGATCACCAGAACGTGCAAAGTGTCTACGCCGTGCGCATCAAGGCCCGTGACCAGGTCATGAAAGACGAGTACCGGCAGAATTTCTTTGAGATTATCAGCCGCATGTCCGGCGAGGACGCCGCCATCACGCGCAGCCAGTGGCTCGCGGAACGGCGCCGCGCGGGCATGCCCGAACAACTTGAATAGGAGTTTTCATGAGCGAGCGCTTCCGCTTCCGTTTCCGGGTCCGCTACAACGAATGCGATGCCCAACTGGTGGTGTTCAATGCCCGCTACGCGGACTACGTGGACCTGGCGATGACCGAGTTCATGCGCTCCCTGGGGCGGGACTACACGGCGTTGCTGGCCCGGGGGCTGGACAACCAGGTGGTGAAAATGACCCTGGAATGGCAGGCGCCGGCGCGCTTCGACGACGTCATCGACGTGCACGTGCGCACGCTCAAGGTAGGCAACAGCTCGTTCACGCTGGAACACGAACTGGTGAAGGCGGAAGACGGCACCACACTGTGCCGGGCGGAAGTGGTCTATGTGCTGATGACCACCGAACCGTTCGAGAAAACCACGGTGCCCGATGATCTGCGGGCGGCCCTGCTGGAGGGCGCGCCCGGCAAGATCATCGACCAGAGTGGCGGGGCTCCGGTAGCGACTTAGTCGCTGACCTTGAGAACCACCTTGCCCTTGGCGCGGCGCGAGCTCAGCGCCGCCAGGGCGTCTTCGTACTGCTCGAAGGGGAACACCTCGCTGACGCGCGGGTTGATCTTGCCTTCGGCGAACAGCTGCATCAGTTCCTTCACGTTCTGGATGTGCGCTTTCGGTTCCTTGGCGGTGAAGGCGCCCCAGAACACGCCCACCACGCTGCAGCCCTTGAGCAGGGTCAGGTTGGCGGGGATCTTGGGAATCTCACCGGCGGCGAAGCCGACGATCAGGAAGCGGCCGTTCCAGGCCATGTTGCGCAACGCCGGCTCGGTGAAGCGGTCGCCCACCGGATCGTAGATCACGTCGATGCCCTGCGGGTAGCGGCTCTTGAGCGCTTCCTTGAGGTCTTCGTCGGTGTAGTTGATCAGGTCGTCGGCGCCGGCTTCCTTGGCCACCTGCAGCTTGTCGTCGCTGCTGGCGGCGGCGATCACCTTGGCGCCCATGGCCTTGCCCAGCTCCACCGCGGCGAGGCCCACGCCGCCGCTGGCGCCCAGCACCAGCAGGGTCTCGCCGGGCTGAATGTTGGCGCGCTGCTTGAGGGCGTGATAGCTGGTGCCGTAGACCATGCTGAAGGCGGCGGCGGTTTCGTCCTTCATGCCGTCGGGCACCGGGATCACGCGGCTTTCGCCGATCACCATCTCCTCGGCGAAGGAGCCGTAGCCGGTCAGGCCCATCACCCGCATGCCGGGCTTCAGGTTTTTCACGTCCGGACCCACCTCGATGATCTCGCCGGCCATTTCGCCGCCCGGTGAAAACGGCAGCTCCGGTTTGATCTGGTACTTGCCTTCAATAATCAGGGTGTCGGGAAAGTTCAGGCCGGCCGCCTTCACTTTCACTTTGACCCCGTCACCGCTCACCTGGGGTGACGGTACGTCCTCGATCACCAGCTTGTCCGCCGGCCCCAGTTCCTTGCAGAGAATGGCGCGCATGCTTATCTCCCGAATAGTGCCTGTTATAAAAATAGCTCAGTGAAACGGACACGCTAACGCCGGCCCGTCAATTAAACAAATGCATAAGAATCATCGAACGGCATAAGCGGTGTGCATCATGGCCGACGAGTGTCAGCACTCACTTACTTCGAAGTGCCCGGATCCCGGCAGCTCCTCCACCAGTTGAGCGCCGCAGAGTTTCGAGGGCGTATAGCAGCCGGGGGCGGGTGCCTGTTCCTCGATAAAGCGCCGCACCGCCAGGGCGCCGTCCACGGTCAGCGCGTAGCCGTTGGCGGTGCGCAGCCGGATCACCCGCTGTTCGCCGGCGCCGTTACGCGCCTCGCCCCAAACGTGGGTGGTCAGGCGGGCGCGGGTTTGCTCGTCCGGCCCTTTCACGCGACGGTCCACCAGGGACTTTAAATAGCCTTGAATCACCGGCAGAGACATCAGCGGTCGGGTCACGTTGCCGGCCTTGGCGGCCCAGATCAGCCAGCGCGGCGCGGGCACGAACACCTGAATGTTTTCAATCCCGGTGCTCTGCCAGGCGGTGGTCACGTCGCCCCAGGGGATGGTCATGGCCCATTGCGGGCCGGCGCCGAAATCAATGCGCCGTACCTTCCAGCCCAGCGGCACCTCGGCGAGTTGCCCCTTGATACGGGCGCGGCCGCCGTCGGCGAGGCCTTCCACCAGGGTTTTGGCGGTGCCGGGGGACAGGCCCGAGCGAGTGGAGAAGCCCAGCGACAGCTCGCGGGCATCGGGCAGGGCTTCCTTGAGGCGGGCGGCCACGCAATCGGTGGGAATCACATCGAAACCGACCCCCGGGCAGGCGATGATGCCGGCCTGCTCGACGCGCGCCGCCTGGGCGAACACATGCTCGAACACCGCCACTTCGCCGGTGATGTCCAGATAGTGGGTGCGCGCCTTGAGACAACCTTCCAGCATCGCCCGGCTGGTGCGCGAAAACGGGCCGGCGCAGTGCAGCACCAGATCCACGTCGGCCAGCTCGTCCGCCAGGGTGTCCGGGTCGTCCAGGGAAAACACCCGGTACTCCAGCCCCTCCTGCTCGGCGAGCGGCGCCACCTTGGCCTCCCGGCGGCCGGCCAGGATCGGCTTCAGTCCCTGGCCACGGGCATTGCGGGCGATCAGCTCGCCGGTGTAGCCATTGGCACCGTAGATCATCCAACGCATAGCCATCGCTCCACGGGTTATTAATGGTGAAAGAGTACTCTCCCGCCACGAGACATAACACCGTCCCAACCTTTCTACGAAGCGGTCTTTGTAGGAGCGGGCCTAGCCCGCGAAAGGCCGGCGAAGCCGGCCGGTAGGATCCCAGAGACTTTTCTAACGCGTACCAACAGCGTCTCTGGAATCCTGCCGGGAGCTTCGCTCCCTTTCGCGGGCAAGGCCCGCTCCCACCATCCTTTGTTTCTCGGGGCTTAGCGGTGGTTGGTGAACTCCACCACCTGCTGGAAGGTGGGGCGGTTCTGCCAGTGGATCGCCGGCACCGAGGAGAGCCCGATGGCGCGGTGCTGGATGGCGTCCAGGCTTTCGTCCACGTCCCAGTTGTCCCTGTTCGCCAGGCCGCCGAGATCGTCCAGGGCCAGCGTCAGGCTTTCCGCCAGGGCGGCGCGGCAGACCTCGGCGCGGTCGCTGTCCGCGCAGCGCAGCCGCTGGTAGGGCTGTGCGCTGTCGCCCAGGGCCTGTTCCAGCACCCGCTCCAGGTAGCCGTAGTAGCCGTTCTGGTAGGCCGAGCCGCCGGCGCCGGGCGCATTGTCGCGGCCCACCAGCGACACATTGCCGGCCGTCGTGTCTTCCAGAGCGGTGACCTGCGGCAGCAGCGTCTCGATCATGCGGGTGTACCAGGCGTCCATCAGCGCCACTTCCGCCTGGGCGTCGTATTCGCCGTCGCCGTCCCGGTCGCGCCGGTAGGCGCCGCCGTCCACCCAGGCCTGCATCATCTCCACCACCGAGGCCTCGTCGCCGGTGACCGGCGTGCTTTGCAGCAGCGCCAGGGCCTTGGGCAGCACCTCCTGGCCGCGCAGATCGACCACCGCCGCGTCGCCCATGGCCTCCACCATGTTGGCGCGGGTCACGTTGCCCTGTTGCACCAGATCCCGCAGGCGCACGTCGAGCATGTCGTTGCGGTGGGCGGAGCTGTAGGTGGCGTTGGCGTCGGCGGCCCACCAGTCGCGGGCCGGGCGGTTGTTCCAGCTGGCCAGGTAGCCGCGCTCCGGGTTGGCGTCGTTGGGGTGCGCCTCCAGGTCGATGAAGCCCTGCCAGTCGAACTGGCCGTTGCCCCAGCTGGGCAGCTCCGGGTGTACCCCGGCGGCACGGCGCGGATAGAGGCCGGAATGGAAAAAGGCGATGTCGCGGTCGTCGATGTAGAACCAGTTGAAACTGCCGGTGGTGTTGTTGAACACCTCCTGGAAGCTGCGCACGTCGTGGACGTCGTTGCGGGTCGCCTGCAGGAACGGCAGCGCGGTATCCAGTTCGGCGAAATAGGTGCTGCGCTGGCGGGTCAGCGCCACCGGCTGGCCGCCCACGGCGGCGAAGCCGATCACCGGGCCGTACTCGGCGGTGCGGATCACGCGGCGCTGCACCGCCACGTTCTGGCCGATGGTGGCCGGGTCGTCGGTGGGCACCGCCAGGTTCCAGCGCGCCGCCCAGGTCTCGTCGATCACATCGAAGGGCCGGCACTGGCCGCCCACCTGGTAGCCGCCTTCGCCGTGGGCCGGCGCCTCGGTGGGCTGGCACAGGCGCACCACGCGCACGTCGGTGAGGTCCGAGCTGCCGGAGGTGGCGCTCCAGGCGAAATCCGGGCCGCGCCCGATCACCACATAGGGCAGGCCGGTGAAGGTCATGCCGCGGCTGTTGATGTCGCCGCCGTGCACCGACATTTCCAGCAGCAACTGGGGCACGAAGTAACTGGTTTGCGGGCCGAATACCGCCAGCGGCCGGCCGCTGGCGCTGTGTTCGCCGTTGAGCAGCAGGGCGTTGGAGATGGCGTTGGGGAAGCCGTCGCGCAGGCCCGCCACGCCTTTGGCCAGCTGGCCCACCCGCTCGCGCACCGCGAGCCGCTGGGCATCGCTCAGCTCGCCGGGCAGGGCGGTGGGCTCGGGGGTGTCGCGCCACAGTTTGTCGAACTCGATGGTGACCCGCGCCAAGCGGGCCGCCAGGGTCGGTTCGCCGTCCGGCAGGTCGGACGACGCCAGTGACAGCAGGCCGCCGAGCAATTCACCGACCGCGTCCAGCAAGCCGCCCACGGCGCCGGTGCCCGGCAGGGCCGGCACATTACCCACTGCCGTGGGGCAGGTGGGCTGGCCCGGGCGGCCGCAGGGCTCGGTGGTCAGCGGCTGGTAGCTCTGGAAGGAGCCGGCGTCGAACAGCACCGCGCCCGGGAAGCGGCCGGCCAGTTCGCCGGACAGGGGGCACAGGCTCTCGTCGATCTCCGGCGGTGACTGGGTGGCGAAGCGCCGCTCGGTGGTCACCGAGGATTCACCGTCGGTGGCGTGGCGCAGGTCGCGCCACAGTTCACAGGCGGCCTGGTCGGAGCCGGTCTGCTCGCGCAGCGCCTGAAGCAGCAGCACGTTGTCGTGCTCGCCGCCGCCGCCGCCGGCGAAGATGCCCTGGATCAGGGTGGCGATGGCCACCACGTCCTCGATCACGAAGGGCTCCAGTTGCACGCCCAGGCCCACGTATTCGATGGGTGCCTTGAGCAGGCCGCTTTGCACGTCTTCCACGTACTTGTTGAGGCCGGCCACATAGTGGACGGCGTCCTGGTAGATCTGCGCGCCGTCGTCGCCGAAGCGGGCGATGGCGTTGGCGATCTGTTCGGTGCGGTCTTCCTCCCGGTAGGGCGCGTCCACGGCGATGTCCCGGTCGAAGGAGAAGTCCGCCGGGCCGAGGAACTTCGACAGTTCGCCGCGTCCGGCGCGGCGCAGCACGTCGAGCAGGAACAGGCGGTCGGCGGCGGTCACGTAGCCGGTGCCGAACAGGGCGTCGGGGCGGCTGTCGCCGAAGATATGCGGCACGCCGAAGCGGTCGCGCTTGATCGCCACGCTGCGGTTGCCCGCCTTCACCGTGATCTCGCTTTCCCAGTCGCCGGCGTCCGGCGCCAGCAGCGGCGCGTCCTTGAAGTAGTCGCCGAGCTCGCCGTCGGTGAGGTTTTCGGGGCTGCGCACCAGCGCGTCGTACAGGTCCAGCTGGTCGTCGAAGTGCGGCTCTTTACTGAGCGCCGGCACCAGGCCGGTTTCCGCCACCAGGTCATCGAGCAGCGTGCTGATCAGGTCGGAGAGGCCGGGAATGTCGGCGGTCAGGTTGCTCAGGCCGCCGTTGTCGTCCTGGCCGGGCGGCAGCACATTGAGCACCCGGCCGTAGTCGGCGAACGGCGCGCTGACCTGGGAAGGGCGCTGCTCGGGCAGAGTCGGCTGGGCGGGCTCTTCGGGTTCCGGCTCCGGCGGTGGCGCCGGGTTATTGGGGCTGGGGGCGCCGCCGCCGTTGCTGCCGCCGCCGCCTCCGCAGGCACTGAGAAAAAGGGCCAGCAACACGCTGAGCATCAGTCGATGAATCATACCGCCTCCCGGTTATTGTTTTATGGGGTGTAGGGGTTCATCGCCAGATTGGCACGATGGTTCAAGTCGCGGGAGGCGAAGCTACAAAAAGCCAGCGAAATGCTACCCGCCGGTTAAAAAGCAACGGCTTTCATATTGACAGTGTTCAATGGCGGGTTTGATGATGAAATAACCAGAGGCCGGCCAGGAGGATAACAACATGAATACGGCGGCGATGAATACGGAATGGCGGGACACCCGCCGTTATTGGTGGTTACTGAGCACCCTCACCATGCTGTTGCCGGTGGGCGCGGTGCAGATGGTCCAGCTCACCGGCTGGCCGGTGATGTGGTGGTTCGGGTTTCTGTTCGTGTTCGGGGTGATTCCCCTGTTCGACGTGATCCTCGGCGAGGAAACCGCCAACCCGCCGGAGGACCGGGTCAGCGAGCTGGAGAGCGACCGCTATTACCGCTATGCGGTCTATATCTCGGTGCCGATGCTGTACGGCGCTTTCGTCTACGCCGCCTGGGTGGCCGGCACCTGGGCCCTGCCCTGGTACAGCTACCTGGGGCTGGCGATCTCCACCGGCTGCGCCACCGGCATCGCCATCAATACCGGCCACGAGCTGGGCCACAAGAACGACCGCCTGGAGAAGTGGCTGGCCAAACTGGCGCTGGCGCCGGTGTTCTACGGGCACTTCTTCGTCGAGCACAACCGCGGCCACCATGTGCGGGTGTCCACGCCGGAGGACCCGGCCTCGTCCCGCTTCGGGGAAACCTTCTGGGAGTTTCTGCCGCGCACCGTGCTGGGCAGCCTGAAATCCGCCTGGCACCTGGAAAAGCAGCGCCTGGAGCGCCAGGGCAAATCGGTGTGGCACTGGCGCAACGACAACCTGCAGGCCTGGGGCCTGTCGGTGCTGTTATGGGGCGCGCTGATCGTCTGGCTGGGCTGGGCGGTGCTGCCGTTCCTGATTATCCAGAGCCTGTTCGGTTTCCAGTTGCTGGAGGTGGTGAACTACCTGGAGCACTACGGCCTGCTGCGGCAGAAGAAGGAAAACGGACGCTACGAACGGTGCCGGCCGGAGCACTCCTGGAACTCCAACCGCCGGGTCACCAACATCTTTCTGTATCAGCTGCAGCGCCACTCCGACCACCACGCCTACCCGACGCGCAGCTACCAGGCCCTGCGGCACTTCGACGAATCACCGCAGCTGCCCGGCGGCTACGCCTCGATGATCCTGCTGGCGTGGATACCGCCGCTGTGGTTCCGGGTGATGGACCACCGCGTGGTGGCGCACTACGACGGCGACATGAGCCGGGCCAACATCAAGCCCTCGATCCGCGACCGGGTGATCGCTCAATATTCCTGACCGCGGGCCCGGTGGGAGCGGGCCCCGCCCGCGAAAGGCAAGCAAAGCTTGCTGGCGGGATTCCAGAGAGGGAGGGTGTTCGTTCTAGTGGTGCTTTTCCAAATGCGCCAGCACGTTCTCGAGCCGGTCCACCAGCACCTTGTTGATGCTCTTCTCCAGCACCCGGCCCAGCTCGTCGTTGACCACCGCCTCGGCGAGCGGGCGGATGCGGGTGATGAATTCCGCCAGGCGCGCCACGTCCTCGCCTTCGGGCAGGCTGTTGGGGCCGTACTTCTCGTCCACCAGGTGCTCGACGATCATGTCGATAAAGCGCTCGGCGAGCTTGTCCACTTCCTGGCGCACCAGCCGCACATGGGTGAGCACCGCGTCCAGGGGCACGCCGTTTTCCACCAGCTCCTTGCCGGCGTTGTAGATGCGCGGGTAGGGCACGCGCAGGCGCATGCCTTCGGGGATCATATAGCCCAGCGACACCGCCTTGGTCATCACCTCCGGGGTGATGTCCTCGCCGAAATCGTCGATCAGATCCTGATAATCCTTGTAGGAGGGCACCTCCGGGTTCTGCCAGGAGGTCACCGCCACTTCCAGGCCGAGAATGTCGTTCAGGTCGCGGCCCTGTTCCCAGGCGCTGAGCAGATCGCGGATGTTGTTGAGCGTGTAGCCGCGCTCCAGCAGCGCGCCGATGATCTTCAGGCGGGCCAGATGCACATCGGTGTAAATGCCGGTGCGGCCGCGCTTTTCCGGTGGCGGCAGCAGGCCCCGGTCCTGGTAGGCGCGCACATTGCGCACCGTGGAGCCGGCTTCGCGGGCCAGCTGGTCGATGGTGAACTCCTGGCGCTTTTCCAGCTCCGGAAGTTCGCCTTTACCGTCGGGCGCGCTTTGCTTGAGGCGGCGTAGAATCGCCGCCGGGGATTTCCGTGAAGAACTCATGAGCGCGATGATAGACCGGTTGCCGGCCCGGTGCCATGCATCCGGGACGCCATCGTCATGGCGCCACGTCCAGGCGGGCCAGGCGGCGCGCCAGCCCCGGCGCCCAGCGGCCGATCAGACGCATGCCGCTGGCCTCCACGCTCACCGGCACTTCGGCGCGGTTGCCCTGCACCGCGTCGACGATGGCGCGGGCCACCCGGTCGGCGGTGAAGCCGCGCTTGTGGTAAAGCCGTTGGGCGGCGTCGCGGCGGCGGCTCTGTTCGTCGTCGTCGACACCGACGAAGCGGGCCCGGCCGGTGATCGGTGTATCAATGATGCCGGGGCAGATCGCCGACACACCGATGCCCTGGTCCGCCAGTTCCGCGCGCAGGCACTCGGTGAGCATCAGCACCGCGGATTTGCTGGTGGCGTAGGCGGGCAGCGCCCGGGACGGCAGATAGGCGGACGCCGAAGACACGTTAACGATGTGGCCGCTCTTGGCCTGATCCACCATCTGCCGGGCGAACAGCCGGCAGCCGTGAATCACGCCCCACAGGTTCACGTCCAGCACCTGCTTCCAGTCCTGCACGGTGGTATCCAGCAGCGGGCCGGCCAGGCCAATGCCGGCGTTATTGACGACCACGTCCGGGGCGCCCAGCGCCTTATCCACGTAGCGCGCCAGCGCCTCCATGGAGCGGCTGTTGCCGACATCGGTCTTGCGGCTCAGGGCCTTGCCGCCGGCCTCCTGGATTTTCCAGGCGGTGCGCGCGGCGGAGTCCGGATCGATGTCGGTGCACAGCACGGTGGCGCCCCGGGCGCCGAACGCCAGCGCCGTTTGCTCGCCGATGCCGGAACCGGCGCCGGTGACCACCACCAGCTTGCCACTGTCCGGCCCGTCGCCGGCGGTCACCCGGGCCCGTTGCAGGGCCGCGTCGGCGGGCGCGCCCTCAATATGATCGATAAAGGCTTTCAGATAACGGGCGGTCAGCGGCGCGTGGCCGAGCAGCGGGCCCCAGTGGCCGGTGTTCAGTTCCCGGCGCCACAGCTGGCCGGTCCAGGGCGGCACGCTGTCCAGCAGCGCCGGGCCCACATAGCGGTCGCGGCGCGCCACCAGCAGCTGCACCGGCACCGTGGTGCGCCGCTCCCGGGGGTGCAGCAGGCGCGGCAGCATGTTGGCCCGGTAGAGCGCCACGCCCTGGGCGCCGTCCCGGGTCTGGGTGGCGCTGATCGGCGCGCTGAGGCCCTCGGTGCGCCGCAACAGGTCGGGCCAGGCGTCGCCGAGGCCCAGCTTCCAGGCCATCGGGGCCAGGGCGGGAATATGAAAAGCGCCGATATACCAGCTTTTCGCCAGTTGCCGCAGGCTGGCCGTCAGATCGGCGGCGCCGGTGCCGCGCATGCTGTGCCCGACATGGTCCAGGCAGGGCCCGGACAGGCTGGTGTAGGAGGCGATGCGCTTTTCCGCCCCCGGTTCGGTGACCGCCTCCCAGGCCTGGATCGAACCCCAGTCGTGGCCCACCAGGTGCACCGGCCGGCCCGGGCTCAGGGCATCGATCACCGCGAACAGATCGTCGCGCAGTTCTTCCAGGCGGTAGGCCTGGCGGCCGCGCGGCGAGGACGAGGCGCCGGCGCCGCGCACGTCATAGGTGATCAGGTGGTAGTCGTCGCCGAGGGCTTCGGCCACCGCGTCCCAGACGTCGCCGTTATCCGGGTAGCCGTGGACGAACAGCACCGCCGGGCCGTCCGGGTTGCCCCGCCGCCGGGTCGCCAGGTTGATGCCGTCCCGAATCACGGTACGGTGATGCCACTGTTCCATGCGTCTGTCTCTCGTCGAATCCACTTGGGGAAGAACGTTTACACCGTTTGATGTAACAGTCAAACTACGCCGTTGGCCGCCTGACCGGTTTGCCGCGTAGTTTGGGTCAATCTCGTTGATTTCTTGTTATAACCCCGCCGGCGCCGTCGAATCGAGCGCCGTCTTGTCGTAGTCTTCACGCATTAATGCCGTGCGACCCTTTAGCGTACGGTGGCCCTGCGTACTGATTCAAAAGGAGGAGAGCGTGCCTTTACACCGTCTCACGTCCATGGCCCTAGCCGGCCTGTTATCCCTGGTCATGCTGCTGCTGGCGGCACCGTCTTTGGCCCAGGAGGCGGGCGCGGACAGCGATCCCGCCTACGGCACCCTGGCGGACCTGATCGAAGACGACGCCTCGCGCAACGCGTTGATCGAGGAGCTGCGGGCCCTGCAGGCCGCCCGCGCCAGCGTTGACGAGGAAGGCACGGTCCCCGCGGAACAGATCGCCGCGGAGTCCCCCAGCGACCAACAGCCCGAAGAGGTGTCGTTCGCCCGCCGCATGGCCGCCACCACCGGGAATCTGGCCGCCAACATGGGCGAGCAGTTCGCGGCGCTCGGGGCCGCCGTGGGCGGCCTGGTGGGCGCCGGCCAAGCGCAGGCCGACGACGCCGTGGCCAGTGAGGTGAACCTGCAGGAAGTGGGCGCCGCGGCGGTCAATCTGGCGATTCTGGTGATCGCCACCTTCGTGGTGTTCCTGGTGCTGCGCGCCATCGCCTCGCCGGCTTTCCGGTCGTTCAGTGCCTGGGCCCAGCGCGGCTCGGAAAAGTTCGCCATGCTGCGCACCATCGTCGCCGTGGCGGTGGCCGCCCTGGTGGACGTGATCGTGGTGGCGCTGGCCTATGTGGCCGGCGGCTTTGTGTCCTCCCTGCTGGTCAACGAAGTGAACGCCGACGCCACCCGCCTGGCGCTGTTCCTGAACGCCTTCCTGGTGGTGGAGCTGGTCAAGGCCGCCCTGCGGATGATGTTCTCCTCCGGCTATGAAGGCCTGCGGCTGATCCCGGTGGGCGCCGGCCAGGCCCGCTACGCCAACCGTTTCCTGGCCAATCTGACCGGCTTTATCGGCTACGGCATGCTGGTGCTGGTGCCGATTCTGAATTTCCATATGTCTCCGGTGCTGGGCACTGCCGTGGGCACCCTGGTGATGCTGCTGGCGCTGCTCTATGCGGTGGCGGTGATCCTCAAGAAACGCACCGTGATCCGTGACCGGCTGCTCGATAAAGCCGAGGCGACCACCGGCCCCGGCCGGCTCGCCCTGGGCGTCAGCGCCCGCCTCTGGCACCTGGCCGCGCTGGCCTATGCGCTGATGGTGTTCGCGGTCACCGTGATCAACCCGGAAACGGCGCTGCCCTACGTCGCCCTGGCGACCCTGGAAACGCTGATCTACGTCGGCGTCGGCCTGCTGGTGTCGGTGGTGCTGACGCAGATGATCGGCAAGGAAATCCAGCTTTCCGACCGCGTTAACGAAAAGCTGCCGCGCCTGCAGGCGCGAGTGAACACCTATGTGCCCACCGGCCTCAAGGTGATCCGTGCGCTGATCCTGGCGTTGGTGGTGATTCTCTCCCTGGACGCCTGGGAGGTGTACGACCTGGCCGCCTGGTACGCCACCGCCGCCGGCGCCCAGACCGTCGGCGTGGTGATCCATATTCTGGTGATCCTGGCCGTCGCCGCGGCGGTCTGGATCGGCATCGCCAGCCTGCTGGAGCACAAGCTGACCCCGGCCGAGGACGCCGACCCGGCCACCGTGGCCCGCGCCAACACCCTGATGGGCCTGTTCCACACCACCCTGGCCATCGCCATCATCATCATGACGCTGATGATCGTGCTGGCGGAAATCGGCATCAATATCGGCCCGCTGATCGCCGGCGCCGGTGTGCTCGGCCTGGCCATCGGTTTCGGTGCCCAGAAGCTGGTCCAGGACGTGATCACCGGGGTGTTCATTCAGCTGGAAAACGCCATGAACACCGGCGACTTCGTCACCGCCGGCAGCAACTCCGGCACCGTGGAGCGCGTCGGCATCCGTTCGGTGGCGCTGCGTGATCTGTACGGCACCTACCACATCGTGCCGTTCTCCTCGGTGGACGCGGTGTCCAACTTCACCCGCGAATACGGCAACCACGTGGGCGAATACGGCATCGGCTACCGCGAGAGCATCGACGATGCCATCGTCCAGCTGGAAGCCGCCTTCGAGGAGCTCAAGGAAGGGCCGCACAAGGACAACATCCTGGCGCCGATGACGGTGGCCGGCGTCACCGCCCTGGCCGACAGCTCGGTGAACATCCGCGTGGTGATCAAGACCACCCCGGGCAACCAGTGGGCGGTGGGCCGCGCCTACAACCGTCTGGTGAAGATCTACTTCGACAAGGCCGGCATCGAGATTCCGTTCCCGCACACCACGCTGTACTTCGGCGAGGACCGGGACGGCAACGCGCCGCCGGCCAACGTCCGCATGCTCGGCGACGAGCGTGTGGTGGACACCCAAAAGGACGGCACGTCCGCCGACCGCTCCGAGTAACCCGCTCTTGTGCGAGCGGGCCCTGCCCGCGAAAGGGTGGCGTTAGCCACCCGGCGGGATACCAGAGATCTTTTTCTCCAGAGAGCCCACCCGATCCCGGCGCTTCTTGGAAAATTCAAAGGTCTGGCTCTTTCTCTGAGAGGGTGGATCTGACCCGTGGCGGTGACGCTGCCAAGTGAGCGGGGCAATGGTGGTGCCTGGAGGGAGCTGTTTGGCCAGGGAGGGCCAAACTAACAGCGGCCATGGATGGCTTGAGCGGTCCCGGAAGGCACCACCATTGCACCGCGTCTCGGATACGGAGCACCG
>Ga0207878_100119_pt1 | contig 79652 bp, 72 predicted proteins | sample LinPmetageLP41_FD_184053 | JGI IMG/M metagenome (GOLD analysis project Ga0207878, IMG submission 184053) | Marine viral communities from the Pacific Ocean - LP-41 (SPAdes) | ecosystem: Environmental > Aquatic > Marine > Oceanic | place: Pacific Ocean | collected 2010-08-27 | reverse complement strand
CGTCCGCGAGACCTCCGCAACCAGCCCGCCACCGAAGTTTCCCAACGCGGGAAGCAATGCCAGGCCGAGCACCATCCAAATGCTATCCATGATCACCTTCCCTGGTCGATGTCTAGCTATCCGCCTTCTAGCACTCGCCTTCAAGCACTCGCCGGCGAAGCGGCCTGGCCCGAGCTTTCCGGCGGCACATTGACGGAGGCTCCACCGCCGCGTGTCGGGCCCTGTCGATTCTCGAACCGTAACAGACGCAGCGCATTCAGCGTCACCAGTACGGTAGCGCCGGTATCAGCCATGATAGCTACCCACAACCCGGTCAGACCAAACATGGTCGTCAATAGGAACACCGCCTTCAGGCCCAGCGCGATGGTGATGTTCTGACGAATATTGTTCATGGTGGCGCGAGCCAGACGAATCATGGTCGCTATGTCGGTCACGCGATTACGCAGCAAGGCGCCATCGGCCGTTTCCAGGGCGACATCGGTGCCCGAGCCCATGGCCACGCCGACGTCGGCGGTGGCGAGTGCAGGCGCGTCGTTGATCCCGTCGCCCACCATGATCACCCGGTCCTTGGCGACCATTCCCTTGATTGCCGTGACCTTGTCGTCAGGCAGCAAGCCTGCCTGGAACTCGATGCCCAGCGGATCGGCAATCGCTTTCGCGGTACGGGGGTTGTCACCGGTCAGCATCACCGAGCGGATGCCCAGTGCCTGGAGATCCTTGATGCCGTCGATGGCGTCCGTGCGCGGCTCGTCACGCATGGCAATCAGTCCGACGATCACGCCGTCCCTAAACACCACGACGGCCGTCTTGCCCTGCTCCTCCAGCGCAGCGATCCGCGTCTTCAGAGCCTCTGTCAGTACGCCCTGGTCTTCAGCGTAGCGTGGCGAACCGACATAGCTACGATGACCGTCCACGCTTGCCTCGACACCATGGCCGGCGATGACGCGTGCGTCCGACCCTTGAGAAAACGTGATATGACGCGATTCGGCATGATTCAACACCGCCTCGGCGAGCGGGTGGCTGGAGCCGGCCTCGACACTGGCGGCCAAGGCAACGACATCAGCCTCATCGTGGTCATCGGCAGCCGCTTGCACGTCGGTAACGACTGGTTTCCCGGCGGTCAGGGTGCCGGTCTTGTCGAAGGTCACGAGGCTAGCCTTGGCGGTGGACTCGATCACCGCGCCCCCCTTCAACAATAGCCCGCGGCGTGCCCCGGTAGACAGCGACGAGGCGATCGAAGCCGGTACCGAAATCACCAGCGCACACGGGCAGCCGATCAACAGCAGCGCCAGGGCTCGATAAGTCCATTCACCCCAAGCGCCGCCGAAAAGTAGCGGAGGAATGATCGCAACGAGTAGCGCGGTACCGACCACAGCGGGCATATAGACACGGCTGAAGCGATCAATGAAGCGCTCGGTGGGCGCACGGGCTTCCTGTGCTTCTTCCACCAGGCGGATGATCCGCGCGATGGTATTGTCTTCGGGCGCCTTGGTGACGCGAATACGCAGCACGGCATCATTATTGATGGACCCGGCGAAGACCGACTCGTCCGTGGTCTTGCTCTTGGGCACCGATTCACCGGTCACCGGCGATTCATCAATGGAGGACGTTCCTTCAACGATCTGCCCATCGGCAGGAATCCGGTCGCCGGGTCGCGCGACGACGACCTGACCAATCTTCAGATTCGCGGCATTGACCTTGCGAGTCGCCCCCTGCGCGTCTTCGACCAGCGCGCTCTTGGGCACCAGATCACCCAGCGCGCGAATGCTCGAGCGGGCGCGATCCGCGGCCACCCCTTCAAGCACTTCGCCGACGGCGAACAGGAATACCACCAGCGCCGCCTCCTCGGCGGCACCGATGAACAGCGCGCCACCCGCAGCGATGGTCATCAGCATCTCGATGGTGAACGGCATGCCCGCGCGCGCGGCAGAAAAGGCGCGTTTCGCCACGGGAACCAGCCCGACCAGACACGCCAGGATGAAGCCCCAATAAGCCAGAGACTCCGAGGCCACCAGGCGCACCGCCACGGCGGCCAGCAGGACAGCCCCGGTCATGACCACTAGCCGGCCCTTGCCATGCAGAAACCAGCGTTTCGGTGAGGCCGACACTGCCTCGGCGACGCCTTCGTCAGCTGTGGTGCTGGCGCCATTGGAACCATTACCGGTGATGGCGCCGCGCGGCGTTACACTGTAACCGAGCCGCTTGACCGATTTCTCGACGCTGTCCGGCGAGGTTTGCTGTTCGTCGAGCTTCAGCGTGAGCGTCTCGTTCATGACCGACACTTTGACGTCGGAGACTCCCGGCAGGTTCTCCACACCGCCACGAATTTTCGCCGCGCAACTGGCGCAGTCCATGCCGCCGACCTTCCAACTGAGCGTGCCCTCGGTATCGGCCTCTTCGGCTGTCGCCATCGTCACGTCGCGGTCATGGTCATGGTCATGGTCATGGTCATGGTCATGGTCATGTCCGTGACAGTGGTCGTGAGCGTGAGCGTGGCTACCGTCACAGCCGCCGTGTGAATGGCTCTCGTCCGGATCACTATCCTGTCCAGCGGCAGCGGGCTTGAACTGGACGCCATAGCCAAGCCGCTTGACGGTCTTCTCGACTTGCTCCATCGAGGTTTGTCGCGTGTCCAGCCCAAGCCTCAGCGTCTCCTTCATCACCGAAACCTGAACGTCGGAAACGCCTTTCAGGCGTTCCACCGCACCACGGATCTTGCCGGCGCAGCTTGGACAGTCCATGCCTTGAACGGTCCACTGGTATGTGTTATCGGATACTTCGGAATTTGTAGCTGGCATGAAAAGTTACCTAGTTCAATTTCTCTGCTCAAACTCTAAACCTTCTAGTGGCTATAGAGTCAAGCCGCATCGTCTTACTGGTAGTGAAGCATGCGAGGCGGGTAGAAAACGACTTGCGAACGACTGCGACGGCCAATAGAAGCATGACTTTTGAGAATGGCCATAATGTTTTTCCGAGGCGTTTTTGATAAAAGTGGCCCGTCACGTTAAGGAGCAACCCATGCGATTTTCCTGTCGCCCCTGGATGGGGTGCGTGTTAGCGGTCTTCGCAGGGGCTCTAACGACGCTAACCTTCTCTCCCTTCGAGCTTTGGTGGCTGGGGCCGGTCGCCGTCGGCCTCATTTACTCAGGCCTGGATGACCTGACACCGGGTCAGGCAGCCCTGCGAGGCTGGTGTTATGGCATCGCGCTGTTCGCCACGGGAACCTCATGGGTCTACGTGTCGATTCATGAGTACGGTTACACGGGGGTGCCGCTATCGGTTTTCCTTACAGCCCTGTTTGCCGCCACCTTGGCGCTGTTCTATGCCATTCCCTTCTGGTTCTATCGGCGCTTTACTGGCTCGCGGCTAGCCTTTCTCTCCTTCGCCGGCGCGTGGGTGTTGATTGAAGTGCTACGGACATACCTTTTCACCGGTTTCCCTTGGCTATTGCTGGGGAGCGCGCACGTCGATTCTCCTTTAGCACCATTGGCCCCGATTGGCGGGGTGCTGCTGTTGACATTGGTTACCGCCCTGACGGGCACGCTGGGGGTGGAGTTCCTGCGTCGACGCTGGTGGGCAGGGGGCACGATCGCCGCTCTATGGCTGTTCCCCCTGATGCTTCCTACTCAGTGGACCATACCCAGCAAGGAGCCCGTACAAGTGAGCCTGTTACAGGGCAATCTACCCCAGCTAAGCAAATGGACAAACGAGGGGCAGCGTAACGCAGTCAACACCTATGCCCGATTGACCCGCAACATTGCTGAAGACATAGATCTGGTTATCTGGCCGGAAACGGCGATTCCCATGTATCAGCGTCAAGCCGAGCCGCTGTTGGAGCGGGTTAAGGCTACTTTGCCATCAGGAGCCGAACTGCTCACCGGTATCGTGCAGCGCGACGACTCGGGCCGCTATTACAATGCTGTAGTCGGCGCCGGCGAGGTTACGGATGTGTACCGCAAGTCGCATCTGGTACCGTTCGGTGAATACATCCCGATGGAAAAACAGCTACGTGGCATTATCGCTTTCTTTGATCTGCCGATGTCAGACTTCACGGCAGGCAATTCCGAACAAGGCCCGATCCGAGCCGCTGGACTGCGCATCGGCACGGCGATCTGTTACGAAATTATTTTCCCGGATTTAGTGGCACAACGCGCCGATAACGCTGAGGTGTTGCTCACGGTGTCCAACGACACCTGGTTCGGTGATTCCATCGGGCCGCTTCAGCATCTGCAAATGGCCCGGCTACGCGCCCTTGAAAATGGTCGCTATGTTATGCGGGCAACGAACAATGGGGTGACGGCCATCATCGACCCGCAAGGTCGCATTATCGATCGCGCGACTCAATTCAGGATGACCACCCTCAACGGAGAAATCCGGGCCATGCGGGGACAAACGCCATTCACACGCACCGGAAGCTGGCCAACCTGGCTATTGTCAGCAGCGCTGGTTATATCCGGGGTACGCAGGCGAAATAGCTAAAAGACACCGTTATCGACAGTTAGGCAAGCCACTACAAAATGTCATTATGCGCATAGGCTTGCCCTGTAGGGTAGGCACATCGTGTTGTTTGGGGTAAAGTACCGCCATTTCACTTCACTTGGTCTATTTATAAGCTCTCATGCTAAGAATCCTTCGCTTCCTGCCTCGCAGCCGAAAATTACTGATTTTACCTATAGCTACGCTAGTCACGTTACTAGGAGCGCAGGAAATCTTCTCTGTGTTAAAAGCTTCTAATGGAGATGATGCGTCCCTTAACGAGGCTAGTTCGCCAAGCATTGAGTTATCTACTAGTTTCCAAGCTCAAGCTGACACCATGACAGCTGTTAAAGTCAGCACCAACTACAAATATACGGGCCCCGCTCAGGCTTCCACCGGACTTACCAAGCCCACGGCAGGCTCGCCACAAAGCCCCCTATTGGTAACAGACGAAGTTGAAACTACTCGCGTTTCTGAAACAACTGTCCAAGACAGCGTTGTTCGTGCGGCTACACCATTAAGCCCCAGCGTTCCTACAACCAAGCCGGAAAGTACTAAAGACGCTAGCAAACTGAATAGCCAGGCGCTGCACATGGCGATTCGACTTACCGACTCGGCAACAGAAACCAACGATCGCGAAGTTGGCGGGACTTCCGATGAAGGTTTATCTGTCGACCTAATACATAACGATGAAAAAGTAGACCTGGAAGAAGAACTGGTAGCCAACGAAAGATTCGTCCCATCTTGGGAAACTTATACCATTCAATCCGGCGATACTTTCGCGGACATGGCCGAACGCATTCTGGGACTAGGCTATGATGAAGTTATGCAGCTTCTCGAAGAAATCCCGGACGAAAGGACATTTACTCGCTGGCGTGTCGGTGATAACTTTGACTTTAAAATTAACGAATCTGGTGAATTATTGGCACTGCGAATCATGGAGGACGCACATTCCGGCCTCCTGATTGAACGCGACCACGACAGCAAGAGCTTTGAGGTTACTCGTCTTGAAAAAACGGCTCAGAAAACGGAGCGATTGTTTTCAGGAACCGTCAATGGTAGTTTTGCTCAGTCAGCCAGCGCCACTGGCTTATCTTACTCAGAAGTGTCTGATCTGAGCGATCTACTTTCGAAAAAGATAAATTTTCGCCGTGCTGCCCGGCGAGGAGATCAATTCCGAGTTTTGGTAGAAACCGATATGATTGAGGGTCAGGCTACTGATTCGCGCATCCTTGCTGCTCACTACAAAGGCAATAAAAGAGACCTAGCTATCGTTAGGAATCCTGCTGATGACAATTTTTATACCTCTGAAGGCTACAGCCTCTCCCCGGCATTTAACCGGAAGCCGTTTAAAGGCGACTACAGGATAAGCTCGCCTTTTAACTTGCGGCGAAAGCACCCAATCACTGGCCGAGTTAGTCCGCATCGAGGCACTGACTTTGCAGTAACCACTGGCACTTCGATTCAATCTCCAGCAAATGGACGTGTTGTCAAATCGGCCTATCAAGCAAATGGCGCTGGAAACTACGTTGTGATCCGCCATGACAACGGCTACAAGACTCGCTATATGCACCTATCCAAACGCTTGGTATCTGAAGGCGAGCGCGTTTCCAGAGGCCAGAAGATTGCACTATCCGGCAATACGGGTCGTAGCACGGGACCTCATCTTCATTACGAGTTAATGGTTAACAATAATCAAGTCGACGCCATGCGCGTCAAATTGCCGGAAGGCAAGCAGCTATCTGGACAAGCATTAGCAGCCTTTCAAAAGGAGGCCAAGCAGTTCTTAGCTCAGATCGATCATGATACAGCTTCATCTATGGTTGCTAGCCGATCAAAATTACCCTAGAAAAACGAATGTTGTGGAGGATGGAGCTTTGCCCGAGTTTGCTGTGCCGGCACGCGTAGCGGCATCCTGAAAGCAACGAACCCACCAAAATCGGTGGGTTCGTCAGCGGTCTGAGACCGCTTATGCGGTCTTTTTTTGTGTCGAATGAACGCTGGCGCATTGAGGCTCAATCATCTGCCGGTGCGTAAGAGCCATCTTCTCGATGCACTTCACGACCGGTCAGCGCTGGGCTGAAGACGCAGGCTACGGTCATGCCCTTCTCCTTGCCACGCAGCCAGTGCTCGTCGTTCTTGTCGAGCAGGTACATGGTGCCGGCCTTGATGGTGTGGATCTTGCCATCGGCGATAGTTTCCACCTCACCTTCACCTTCGTAGCAGAAGACGGCTTCGATATGGTTCTTGTAGTGAATGTGGGTTTCCGTACCCGGATGAATACGCGTGATGTTGAATGAAAAGCCGCAGTTGTCCTCGGCCAACATCAAACGCGTACTGTCCCAGTTGCCGTTCTCGGCTTCGACAAAACGCTCAGTTTCCATGCATTCAGAAAGGTGACGTACGATCATCGCTACAACTCCTGGTAAGTGACGCTATCAAAGTGATCTGAAAGACGGCCTCACTGGGCCGTCTTATCGTGGCAGTGCCTGACTCAGGCGAGAGCTTCCTTGACGCTGCGTTCCAGAATGTCCAGACCTTCGAGCAGATCTTCATCGCTGATGACCAGCGGACACAAGCACTTCACGACCTGACCAGCCTGGCCGGCTGTTTCGATGATCAGCCCATTTTCGAAAGCTTTGGCGGTAATCTTGTCCGCCACGTCGCCGTCGCGTACATCGATGCCGCGCATCAGGCCACGGCCACGCTCACTCGCGGGATAACCCATCTCGGTCAAAGAGGCAGCAATCTTGGCAAAGCGCTCTTCGACGATGCGGCCTTTACGCTGAATGTCGCGCTCGAACGTGTCGTCGCTCCAGAAATGCCTCAGCGCGGCTGTCGCCGTCACGAAAGCCATGTTGAAACCACGGAAGGTACCGTTGTACTGACCTGGCTTCCACTTATCCAGCTCCGGCCGCATCAGCACGTGGGCGAACGGGAGACCGTAGGCGGACAACGACTTCGAGTTGGTGACGATGTCGGGCACGATGTCGGCGTGTTCGAAACTGAAGAACTTGCCGGTACGGCCGCAGCCCGCCTGAATGTCATCGACGATCAGCAGGATGTCGTTCGCACGGCAGATACCTTCCAGGCGCTTCAGCCAATCCAGGCCGGCAGGATTGATGCCGCCCTCGCCCTGCACGGTTTCGACGATCACGCCAGCCGGCACATCGAGCCCGCCGGACTTGTCGCCCAGCAATTTTTCGAAATAGTCGAGCGTATCGGTGCCTTCTCCGAGATAGCCGTCGAAAGGCAGGAAGCTGGCACCCTGGGTGGGGATGCCACCGGTCGCTTCACGGAACTTGCGATTGCCGGTCGTTGCCAGCGCGCCCATGGTGACGCCATGGAAGCCGTTGGTGAACGTGACGATGTTGTGACGTCCCTTGGCGACCCGGGCCAGACGAATGGCGGCTTCGGTGGCATTGGTGCCTGTCGGCCCCGGAAAATGGACCTTGTAGTCCAGCCCGCGCGGCTTGAAGATTACTTCTTCCAGCGCCTCGAGATAGTCGCGCTTGGCGGCGGTCCACATGTCGAGACCATGGACGATGCCATTGGAGGTGATGTATTCGACCAGCGCTTCCTGGAGCTTCGGGTGGTTATGCCCGTAATTGAGCGTGCCGGCGCCGGCGAGGAAATCGATGTATTCGCGGCCATCTTCGGCGGTCAGTCGAGCGCCTTGGGCCTTGGTGAAGACGATCGGAAAAGAGCGGGAATAAGTCCGAACCTCGGACTCCATGCGTTCAAGAATCTGGGTCTGCATATAACCTCCTTAATGGGGAGTATGGTCACAGTGGGAACGCGAATCCTAGCGGGAGCGTGAATGACGAATGCTTGAGTCAGGCCTGCGTGATAAGGCCATCCTCACCCGCCCTAGATACGTTGTGGATCGAAGGGACCGATCCGGACGAGGTTTTCCGGATCGTGCTCTCCGCCCAGCTGATCGGTGGAAAAGTATTCGCGACTGATGAGCGGTGCCTGCCAGCGATCCGCAAGACGCTTGAACAAGCCCCAGGAAGCCTGATTGTCCGGCGTAATCGTGGTCTCGAGATGATTCAGCCCCGCCAATTCCGGCCGCATGAGCACGGCCTCTACCAGGCGTCGAGCCAGACCGGTGCCACGGGCCTTTTCGCCGACGGCCACCTGCCACAGAAAATAGATATCAGGTGCCGCGGCCTTGACGTAGCCGGAGACGAATCCGACGATCTCGCCGTCTTCCGTCGTCGCCACGGCACAGCTGTCGCGGAACTGGGTTGCGAGCAGCAGATAGGCATAGCCGGAATTGACGTCGAGCGGCGGGCAGGCCTTGACCAGCTCGTAGATCCCCCATCCATCTTCCGTGGTGGGCTTACGAATGAACAGCGGCATATCGGGCTTGCCAACGACGGCATCAGCCACGGTAGGCCTGGCCAAGTCTGCCGACGGCGTAAACGCCGGATTGGGGTTGGTCATCGTCATTGTCGCTATGGCGAATTTGGGATCAAGGATAACAGCGAGTTAGCCAAGCTTCAAACGGCAGGTTATTTTTATGAACAGATTCAATAATGAATATTTATATGCCGGATGATTGCCCGGAGATGCTGACAAATCGATTTTAGACGAAGGCGGGCGATGTATCGGGGAGAATATGGGAGTAATCGCGACCCGGGGCGCACGGTAATCAGGAACGATCTCCTCTGGCACGGCGAGATTCAGAATCGCGCTGACCAGAATGACGACGACCGAACACCGAACATAATGACAATGGCCGCCCTCGCAGGCGGCCATTGAAAGGCAGCATCGACCGCGCCCAGGTCAGCGGCGAGTCAGGCTGCGCATGGTGACGAACTCTTCCGCGGCCGTCGGATGGATGCCCACCGTGGCGTCGAAATCCGTCTTGGTCAGTTGGGCACGCACGGCGATCGCGATCCCTTGTATGGTTTCACCCGCGTCTTCACCCACCATATGAGCGCCGACCACGCGGTCATTGGCATCGTCGACCACCAGCTTCATCAGGCAACGTTCGTCACTGCCGGACAAGGTGTGCTTCATCGGGCGGAAATCGGCGCTATAGATGCGTACCGCCCCGAAGCGCTCACGCGCTTCTTCCTCGGACAGCCCGACGGTCCCGATATTGGGATGGCAGAACACGGCCGTGGCGATGTTCTGATAATCGAGAGGAGCCGGCGGCTTGTCGCCTTCGTTTCGGGAAAAGTGGTGTTGGACCAGATGCATCGCTTCTGCGAGCGCGACCGGAGTCAGCTCGGGGCCACCGGTCACGTCGCCGAGAGCGAGAATCGACGGCACGGAAGATTCATAGCGCTCGTTGACCTTGAGGGTACCATCGGTGTTGAGCTCGACGCCCAGCGCATCCAGACCCAACCCTTCCAGGTGTGGACGGCGACCGGTTGCCGAGAGTACCGCATCCACCTCGAGCTGCTCGCCGTTGGTTAGCGTCACTTCGAGCCCGCCTTCGACCTTGCGGATACGCTCGATGTTGGTCTCGAAATGCAGGCTGACGCCCTTTTTGGCCATTTCGTCACGCGTGAACTCACGCACTTCCTGATCGAATCCGCGCAGAAACAGAGCGCCTCGGTAGATCAAATGCGTATCGGCACCCAGGCCGTTGAAGATGCTCGCGAATTCGACGGCAATGTAACCACCACCCAATACCAGAAAACGCTTGGGAAAGTTGTCGAGATCGAAGACCTGGTTGGAATTGACGGTATGTTCGCTGCCTTCGAAGGCCGGCGTCCAGGGCCAGCCGCCCACGGCGACCAGTATCTTCTCCGCGGTGATGCGCTCACCGTTGACCTCGACCGCGTTGGCGTCGACGACCTTGGCCCGACCGTTGATCAGCGTGACGCCAGCGCCATCCAGCAGACGATTGTAGATGCCGTTGAGACGCTTGATCTCTTCGATCTTGTTGTCGCGCAGCGTGGCCCAGTCAAAGCTCGGCGCCTGCGGTATCGTCCAGCCAAATCCGCTGCTGTCCTCGAAGGCGTCGTGAAAATGCGCCGCGTAGGAGTACAGTTTTTTCGGCACGCAGCCGACGTTGACGCAGGTACCGCCCAGATAGCGATCTTCGGCAACGGCGACTCTAACGCCCGTCGCTGCGGCCGTTCGTGCGGCACGAACGCCACCCGAACCGGCCCCTATCACGAAAAGATCGTAATCGTAATTCGCCACAGTGGAACTCCTTGAGACATGATGCGGCGATCATACCAGCCTCGGTCCGGTGCCGGAAAAGTCCCAGCCTATCGACGTGATATAAAAAAGCTTGGGCGATACGACACAGGCGTTGGCTGTGCCGGCCTGAACGACTTGTGCTGACCTGAACAACTTCGAAAATACTGTCGAATGGCCTAGAATCACTGCTTCAATCGCGAAACACTTTCACTAAAGACCTTCGCCAAACCACGCATCCCAGGTTACCGTCATGAGCGATATCCAGATTCTTCTCGAACAGAACCGCCTGTGGGCCGACAGCGTTCAACAGCGCGATCCCAACTTCTTCGCACAGCTCTCTCAGCAGCAGAATCCCGACTATCTCTGGATCGGTTGTTCCGACAGCCGCGTCCCCGCCAATCAGATCGTCGACCTGCCGCCCGGTGAAGTCTTCGTTCACCGTAACGTCGCCAATCTGATCTACCACAACGACATGAATGCGCTATCAGTCGTTCAGTTCGCCGTCGACGTGCTCAAGGTCAAGCACATCATGGTCGTCGGACACTATGGCTGCGGTGGGGTCAAGGCGGCGATTACCGGTGGTGAGCACGGCATCGTCGACTACTGGCTCAACAGCATCAGCGAGCTCTACCAGCAACATCGGCCGTCACTCGAATCACTTCCCCTGGAAGAGCAGATCGATCGCATGTGCGAACACAACGTTCGGCTTCAGGTGGCCAACCTTTGCCGTACCAAGATCGTTCAGCGTGCCTGGGAACGCGATCAACCGCTGTCGGTGCACGGTTGGGTCTACGGCCTCACGGATGGTCGCGTCAACGACCTGGGTTGCACCGTGTCACGCGCCGATCAGATAGGAACCATCCGTATCCAACCGACCATTCCCCTACAGGAATAATGACCACTCCTCATGGCGGAACAACGTATCATGCCTTGGCGGAACGTCGCTTGAGCTACCTGTTCATTTCGTGAACGTTGCTCCCCATGACAATCCACGCTGCCAACGTGAAAGCCCCGCGCCGCTCGCTATTCGAAATGTCCATCAGGTCGCGTGCCACGTCGTCGCTGTCCGCAGCGCATCGCAACCCTGTGATTTACGACAGAGAACACCATGGAACTACGTTGGCTCGAGGACTTCATCGTTCTGGCCGAAACGCGACATTTTTCTCGTGCCGCCGATCAACAAAATGTCACTCAACCGACCTTTTCGCGGCGTATCAAACTGCTCGAAGAATCGATGGGGGCCACGCTGATCAATCGGCAGACGCTGCCGCTCAGCCTGACGCCGGCCGGAGAAGAGTTCCTGGTCCTGTGCAAACAGATCACCGAGCGCGTGCGGGTAACGCGGGAGCGGTTGAAGAATCTGGCCCGGGAGGACGCCCGGCGTGTCAAGCTCGCGGCGCCACAAAGTCTGGTGACACACTTCCTCCCCGGATGGCTGGAAGCGAATGCCATCCAGCAACAGATCGACCCTTACCTGCGTTCGACGAGCTGGTTGGTCGAAGACTATTTTCGGGCATTGGAACGCGGTGAGATCGATCTGGCGCTGTGTTACTGGCCAGTGGGGCGTACGGCACTCGACATCGATCTTGGTGGCGTGCGCTATCTCGACATCGGTGAAGAACGGCTGGTACCGGTGAGCGTTGCCAATCTCGATGGCCAACCACGATTTGCATTGCCGGGCGACAAGGATAAACCGGTACCGCATATCGCCTATCATTCCAGCGGATTGATTGCGGCGGCGCTGCAAGCTCATTGGGGGCGTTCGCGTCAGGACGTGCATCTGTCCACGCTCAACGAGAACGTACAGACTTCCAACATTCGCGAACTGGTGCAGCAAGGATACGGCCTTGGCTGGCTGCCTTGGCGTACGGTTCGGCATCTGCTCGAAACCGGCGAGCTGACACGCGCCGGCGACCAGCGCTGGGATGTAGCGCTATCGCTACGCCTCTACTTTCGTCAGGACAGCCGACATCCCACATTGTCTGCCCTGCTGACTCAACTTTCTGCTGGCTCAGCGGTAAGCTCAACGACAGGAAATGCTCAATGACCTCTCACACAGACACCGTCGCGACGCTTCAACGCGCTCACCTGGAACGCCTCGAATCGGCATACGCAGACATCCTGGGCGCTCAACATTTCGATGCCGTTCTGATCTACAGTGGCCATGCCAGCGTTTACTTTGCCGACGACCAGGAAGCCTCCTTCAAGAGCTACGGCCATTTTGTCCATTGGACCGGTGCCAGTCATCATCAGCACGACTGGCTGTTGATCCAGCCGGGCCGCACGCCGCGCTGGTACTACTACGCGCCGGCGGATTTCTGGCATTTGCCAACGCCGGCACCGACAGGCGTGCTGGCGAATGCGATGGTTCTTCAGCCGCTGCAGGATGCCGGCTGGCCGCCCCCTCAGGAGGTTTCCGCCCGGCGGCTGGCGGTGATCGGCAATCTGGAAGCATCGTCGATACCGCTTGGGGCCGAACTCAACCCGCCGGCGCTGATCGCCGCGCTGGATGAACTACGCATGCGCAAGGACGACTACGAACGCCACTGCCTGTTCACCGCCAACCAGCGGGCGCTGACGGGGCACGATGCGGCCCGCGATGCTTTTGCCATGGGGGCGAGCGAGCTGGACATTCAACTCGCCTACCTGGCTGCCACGCGTCAGCGGGAAACCCAGGTCCCCTATCAGAACATCATCGGCATCAATCGCCATGCCGGTACCCTTCACTACCAGCATTACGCTTCGACGGCGCCCGCCACGTCGCAATCGCTGCTGGTCGATGCCGGTCATTCTCATGCCGGCTATGCAGCAGACATCACCCGCACCTGGGCTTCCGCTCATGCCGATCCGCTATTCGAGCGTCTCATCCAGGGCGTGACCGACTTTCAGCAGCGCCTGATCGCACAGCTGACCCCGGGCCTGGACTTCGTCGATCTGCACCACGAGATGCACCGATACTTGGCCGAACTGCTGGTCGAGACCGAGCTGACTTCGATGACGCCGGAAGCGGCGATCGAAAGCGGTCTGACGCGCGCCTTCTGTCCGCACGGACTGGGTCACAGCCTGGGCATACAGGTTCATGACGTGGGAGGACGCCAGCGCGATAGCCTGGGTACGCCGCTGCCGCCTCCGGATGCGGATCCCGCGCTACGCCTGACACGCACACTGGACGAAGGAATGGTGGTGACGATCGAACCGGGACTCTACGTGATCCCCATGTTGCTGGAACCGTTCCGCCAGGGCACGCAGCGTGACGCGGTGGACTGGGCGGCCATCGATCGCCTTCAGGATCACGGGGGCATCCGGATCGAGGACAACGTGATCATTACAGCGGAGGGTCACGACAATCTGACCCAAGGCAAACCGATGGACGAGGACTGAAGCCTTCCATGGCAAGCACGATCGTATCGGCCGATTTTCGCGCGCCGCTGGGACTGCGCAACGCACATATCCAGACGCTACTGCCGCGATTGTTACCGGGAAGATCCGTGACGAGGGACATCGAAATCGTGAACTTGCCGGATGGCGATTTCGTGGAACTGGCATGGGCACGTCCCGCTCCCGGCCACGACGATGCGCCGATCTTCCTGCTATTTCACGGTCTGGAGGGCTCCTTCGACTCTCCGTACGCTCGTGAGTTGCTACATGCCGCGGCCCGAATGGGCTGGCGTGGCGTATTGATGCATTTTCGCGGCTGCGGGCAAGCACCGAATCGATTGCCACGCGCTTACCATTCGGGGGATACCGCCGATGCCGACTGGATCGTGAACCAGTTGGCTCAGCGCTACCCCGATGCTCTCATGGTGGCTGCAGGCGTTTCCCTGGGCGCGAACATGCTGCTCAAGCTGGTCGCCGAACAAGGGGGCAATGGCTCGCCGCTAGCCGGCGCCGTTGCGGTCAATGCACCGCTGGATCTCGCCGCGAGTGCAGACACGCTCAATCAGGGTGTTTCACGCATCTATCAGCGCTATCTGCTACGTCAACTCAAACGGAAGGTGGTCGCCCGGCTACGACAGGGGACGCCATTGCCACTACGAGTCAATGTGCAGCAGGTTCGACAGCTGAATAGCTTCTGGGCCTATGACAACGAGGTGACCGCCCCGCTGCACGGTTTTCGTTCTGCCAGCGACTACTACCAGAGAGCCTCGGCGGGCCCATTGCTGGGCGACATCGAATTACCGACGCTCATTCTTCACGCGGAAGACGACCCCTTCATGCCTGCGGACCTGTTCTCGCGATTACCGGCGCCATCGCCGTCGGTTCGGGTCGAGATCGCCCGCCATGGCGGGCATGTCGGTTACGTGGAGAGACGTGGTGGACGCCTGTGCTCCTGGCTGACCCGACGTATCGAGGCGCAATTGCGACAATGGGCGCCGCAGTCACTGAGCCGGACGGCGCCCTCTTCTTCAATACGTTCTCAATACGGCCCATGAACCCGACCATCGAGTCTGGTAGCGAAAGGAAGCTCGAAGAAAGAACCCCTGAACGCACGATTCGTGATCAGATCGATAACGGACAGGTGACACCGGTTCCCTTCAAGCCGCAGTAGCCGTTGGGATTCTTGGCGAGATATTGCTGGTGATACTCTTCGGCATAGTAGAACGTATCCAGAGGCCGAATCTCGGTGGTGATTTTTCCGAGCCCTTTCGTCTGCAGCGCCGCTTGATACTCGTCCCGGCTCCGCTCTGCCGCGGCTCGCTGCGTCTCGTTGGTGGTAAAGATCGCCGAACGATATTGCGTGCCGAGATCGTTGCCCTGACGCATCCCCTGAGTGGGATCATGGGCTTCCCAGAACGTGCCCAGCAAGGACTCCAGCGTTATGCGGGCCGGATCATAAATGACCTGGACGACTTCCGTATGTCCGGTCAGTCCCGTACAGGTTTCTTCGTAGGTAGGGTTCGGGGTGATGCCACCGGCATAACCCGCTGCCGTCACGACCACGCCATCCAACTCCCAGAACAGGCGCTCCGCGCCCCAGAAGCATCCCAGCCCCAGCACGATCTGCTCCGTGCCGGCAGGGAAAGGCGGCTTCATCGAAACGCCGCTGACCAGGTGTTCACCGCTGATGGTGATGGGCGTGTCGCGACCCGGGAGCGCGGTCTCCGCGGTGGGCAACGATTCGGAACGTCGTTGAAACATGGTTTGCCTCCGAGTGATCGAGGTGGCGCCCGAGATGGCCGGACGCCGAGATTGTCAGGTGAGAGTCTCAGATGAGGGCTTCAGGTGCCGTTGGCACGGCCCAGACTAAAGGTATAAATCAGATCGACAGCCTGTGCCGCACCGGAAACCGCTTGTAGATACAGATTCTGGATCAGGCGATAGCGCAGGGTCAGCTCGGCGATAGGAGAGAATATGCCGACGCCATAACTCACCTTCAAGTCGTCGAAGACATAACCGCTGACCACCACCTGACTGTCGTCGCCCGAGCCCGACGCATCGAGGCTCAGATCCTGCACGCCGAACGCCTGGCCGACCTGCCCCACGGCACTGCCGGTCTGAGATAGCGAGAGACCGATCAGCGCCGAGGTCAAGGCATCGTCTCCGCTACCGGAATCTTCAGGCGCTCGGCCTCGAAGGATATAGGACAATGCGCGACTTTCCGTCATCGCCGGTTCGGAGAAGATCGTCAGGCGCGGTGCCGATGCCGAGCCGGTCACCCGCAGACCGGCGATCACGTCGTCTTCGGTGGTGTCCGGGTTGCGTATGGCTTCGAACTGCAGGCTTGGCTGAGAAGCCGGCCCGCTGAACAGCACCTGTCCTTGACGGATGATCAAATCCTGACCGAAAGACGTATAGGTACCGTCGATGAGATTGACGTCGCCATACAGCTGAACCGGACCGGTGCCTTGACGCACCTGCAGTTCGCCCCTGAGCCCCGACTCGAGGCCGTAGGCTTCCAGTTTCATGTCGGGTCCCAGGTGCAGGTTGACGCGAACGTCGAGCTGCATCCCCGCATCGGCCAGCGCCTGGGCCGTACCGGCACCCTCCTCGTTCTGTCGTGCGGCGGCAGCGGCCTGCAGCTGGCGGTCCTCTTCTTCGGTGATGATGACGGCATCACTGCTGGGTGCCTGCGCAGAGGCTGGAAACTGGCCGATTTCGAGACGCGCCCAGGGAACGTTGACATCGCCTCGAACCTGCAGCCGCTGAGGCATGGCATGGATTTGCAGATCCGGGGCAATTTTCAGGCGACCGTAAGCCGGCATCGCCACCAACAGAGGCGATTCGGTGCCGTCGATATTGACGTTGGCCTGCCAGTTGACCGGATCCTGCCAGTTGGCATCTCCCGATAGCTCGAGCCGGCCCTCGTCGCTCTGCACGAATCCCTGAAGCGTCGACGACTGTCCCTGCAGCGCCAGCGTTAGTTGCGCATCGGTTACAGCCACTGGCGACACGCCGCCCTTGACCTTGACGCCATCGATCACGATATCCCCATTCAGCGCTGGCATGGCCAGCGTACCGCCAAGCGATACGTCGCCATTGATGGCACCCTCCAACTGATCGATCCCCGCCATTAATGGCTGGTACGGGCTAAAGCGCAGATCACTTATCTGCAAACGTCCTTGCAGCGTGCCCGCACCGGCCGGATCACCGATCCGGGCCTGCAGTTGAATCTGGCCGGCATCTTCCAGTTGCAGATCGAGCTGAGTCTGCGCTCGCTGCTGGTTGGCATCCAGCGACAGCGACATCGTGGCCGCCGGCACCTGCCATGGCGCGCCCCGCGCGTCGACACCGCTGACTGTGACGTTACTGTCGATATCGGCGTTGGCAGCCCAGGCCTGTCCCCCACGCGACCAGCTGGCGACCACGTTACCATTCGTCTGCCCATCGACCCGCCATTCGTCGGGCATGAAGTCGTCAAGTAGCGCCATGGGAATGTCGTCGATCGACAGCGCTGCGCGTCCCTGAGCCTTTGATGCATTCATGCGCTCGGTCAGGCAGAGCGCACCACCTTGCTGACGGTCGAGGCAGAACGGCGCTACCGTAGCGCTGGAGTCGGCCAAATTGGCGCTGAAGCCCAGCGAATCACGCAGCGCGATGTCGCCATAGTCGGTCGAGGCCGATAATCGCGAGAATGCGCCCTGGTAGTGCTGGAATGCGCTATCGAGGCCGCCCTGCAATCGAACGGACGCCTGTGACACCGGCAAACCTTCTCCGCCGCTCACGTCGAGCGAGAGTTGATGCTGCGAAAGTCGCCCCTGCAGTCCCAGATCGACGGTGCGAATCTGCTGACCACCGGCCTGTATGCCGTTGGCGTTCAGATCGACGTCGAATTGCGGGTCCTGCGTGCCGGTGGAGTTGGCCGTCAAGGCCAACTGGTCGAGCCGGTTTTCGGCGTAACCCACGTTGCTGCCCTGCAGATCGACCACGATCTGCGGACGCTCGAGCGTCCCGCGGCCCTGGAACTGGCCGCGTAGCGCGCCCGAGAGATCGGGCAGAATCGTGCCCAGCGCCGGGGCGTCGATGCGACCGTCGATGTTGAGATCGTCGCCGACTCGCCCGCTGGCGGTCACGCGGTTGTTGCCCTGGCGGAAGTCGAGTTCGCGAATGTTCCATTGCATCTCGCTATTGCCGTCGACCTGCGCGTTCAACTTGAGCGCTCGCTGCTGAAGTCGGCCATCGATCGCCAGTTGGGGAACCGACAGCTGCCAGCCGCCATCGTCGCCCATGGCGAAAGCCGCGCGAGTCTGGCCATTGAGCTGCCCGGTGACCGCTTGCGTGAATGCGCCCAGCGGAAGGTTCTGGAAATCCAGATTTACGCTGGCGGAAAGCATCGGCACCCAGCGCACCGTACCCTGGCTTTCGAGTTCGCCGCCCTGACTGGCGACCTGCAACGGTTGCCAATGAAAATGACTCATATCTCCCTCGCCGGCCAGATTCAGCGTAACCGGCGGTAACCCCTGCCCTTGGCCGGCAAGATCGACAGCGGCGCGGTAGCGTTCGAGATTGCCTTCGACATCCATCGCCAAATGATCGAGCCGATACTGCGGCGCCGCCTGCTCAATGGCGGCGATGTCCCTGAGTTCACGCGCGCTCAAGATGGCCGCTTCATCAATACCCTGATCGAGATCGGTAAAGGCAGTGAAAGGACGTTGAGCAAAAGGCCAGCGCAGCTGGTCGGCTTTGACGTGCAGAGAAAACGGCACTTTGGCCTCGAAAGCCTGGACCCGCGCCTCGACCGTTGCTTTAGCGTTGCCGGTGGTACGCAGCTTGGCGTTCAAGTCAGCCAGCGAACCAGTGATATCGAGCGAGATCGTCTGTCCGTAAACCGGCGCTCGAGTAATACGCCCCTGTAAGGACAGCGAAAGAGGGATATCATCCTGCAATTCGGCACTCGCGCTCAACTCGGCATGGCCGTCCGGCGCGTCCACCATCAGCCGTTGAATCTCGACCTGGCGATCGACGGCGGAAAGCGACAGCTCGAGCCGGTCCAGTCGCTGCGGGCTCGGCCCTTCGAGTCGGACGTCGCTGATGGTCAAGCTCGGAATTTCGACCTCCAGCGGCAGCTGGAGAGTGGGCAACTGCTCATGCAGATCCCGCAGGCTCTGCTCGATCTGTTCGATGCGGGCGTTACTCTGTGCCGCTCCTCCCTCGGCGACGTTAGCGGCGGCGGCCAGGGTCAATGGTTCCAGCACCATCGCTAAAGAGCGGTCGACGGTCGCGGTCGCTGGCGATGTCGTTACGTCGGAAAGCGTCGTCGATGGCGGCGTTTCGCTCTCCTCCTGGGTATGGATCGCCACCGAGGCATCGATGGCGGCCGGGCTGACCACGCCGTTGCCAAGATCAGGAATCGCGAGTGTCTGCCCGGGGCTTTGGGGCAGTTCGATGCGCGTCTGTTCCAGCGTCGTCGGCAGTAGCTTCAGGTGGTTGCCGGACATGACGGCGCCGGTCTGAAAATGCTGCCAGTGCACGTTGGTGCCGTCGGCGAGTTGAATGCCGACGTCATCCAGGCGCACCTGACGAATCTCGATGGGCAGCGGCACGGAGATCGATGGCATGCCACCACCTTCGTTCGCTTCCGGCTCGGGTGTCGGTTGGGTTTCGCTCTCGCCCAGGTCCACGCGGGCACCCACGACGCTTAGATCGTCGAGGCAAATACGGCCCTTGAGTAGACAGTCGTCCGCCCAGTCCAGATGCAAATGGTCCACGGAGAGAGACAGCGCACCGGCCGAGAAGCGGAGACCATCAATGGTCAGCTCATCAAGCGGTGCGCCTTCGAAGCGCTGTGCCTCGACCCAGCCACGCGACTGGGCCTGCTCGAACAACCATTGACTGCCCCAGGGCGACAGACCCAGACCGACGAGCGTCAGAACCAGACCCAGCAGCCACAGGATCAGGAACAGCAGCAGCCGAATCAGAACTCCGGTCCGATGGAGAAATGGAGACGCCAAGAGTCCTCCTCGTCGTCAAACGGGTGAGCGATATCGAAACGGATCGGCCCAACGGGTGAGATCCAGCGCACGCCGACGCCGGCGCCGGTCTTGAGTTCGTCTGGCCACCATTCGTCGAAGGCGTTACCCGTATCGACGAATGTCGCGCTCCAGAAATTACCGGTGATGTGGCGCTGATACTCGATACTGCTGGTCAACATATGCTGGCCGCCAAGCAGCTCGCCATCGTCGTTTTCGGGTGACAGGCTCTCGTAGGAGTAGCCGCGGATGCTCTGGTCGCCACCGGCAAAGAAACGTAGCGATGGCGGCACCTTGTCGAAGGTGTTGGTGGCCATGGCGCCGCCGCCGAGGCGCCCGACGAAGCGGTTTTCGGTGCCGAGCATCCGAACCCATTGGGAATTGAAGGTCGTGCGCACGAATCTAGCGTCCGATCCCCATGCAGGGTCCGACCACTCCAGCGTCAACTGCTGCTTGTCGCCCCAGCTCGGAAAGGTGGGGTTGCGCTTGCGCGTGCGCGACCAGCTGATACCGGGATAGAGCAACAGTACGGCATCGTCCTGGTCGGCCTGGGTGAAGTCTTCGTAGGTGGTCTGCCAGTAGAGATCCTGGATCCAGCCGTTGGAAAATTCCCAGTGGCGCGCCAACTGCACCGAACTTTCGAAGCTTTTGGTATCCTCGTTATCGACGTTCTGAAGCCCGTAACGAATGCGATAGCTGTCTCTCAGCGGATTTTCGAGCGGAATCGTGTACTCCCCCGAGAAGCGCTGTTCCGGCGCCGAAAGATACAGCGAGTTGGTCAGGCTATGGCCGTAGCGATTCAGCCAAGGCATGGTCCAGGAGAACTGCGTACGAGGTCCCACATCAGTGGCGTAGCCCACGCCAACCTCGAACTGGTGGCGGTCCGCCGGCGTCAGTTCGACATCCACGGGCACCACCGTGGGCCGGCTATCGGTCAGCTCTCTGGCTGCATTCAAACCGGGCCCGCCCAGCACCTCGGAAGCATCGGCAGTGGTGTCGCGGCCGGTCGCCTCGCTCCACCATTGGCTGGGCGTGGCGGGCGAAGCCTCTTCGTTGACGCGCGGTCGAACCGCCACGCCGCTGAACCAGTCGGTTTGCCCCAGGTTCTGATTGAGCATCGCCAGATCGCCGGCGAGGTAAGGGTCTCCCGGTTCGAACGGAATCATGCTTTTCAGGCGATGCTGCTCGATCTGACTGCCTTTGAAGTGCACATGTCCGAATCGGTAGCGTTGGCCGCTGTCGAAATCGAGGAAAATACGCGCGCTATTTTCCCAGGGGCGGACTTCGATACGCTGTTGGCGATAGCGTGAATTGAAGTAACCCCGCTCCAACGCCAGCGTTGAAATCTTCGCCTTGAAGCTCTCATAGCGAGAATGCAACAGCGGGTCACCCACCTTGAGCGGGTTCGACTGCATCACATCCTCGAACGCCTCGTCATCCCCGGCATCTCCTTCGAGCGAGACATCGACCTGAGTGATTTTGGTGCGTTCGCCCGGTTTGATATCAATGATGACTCGCTCATTGTCCTTATCGGGATAGCGAGTGGCCAGTGTCGCGTTGTAATAACCAAATGCCTGGAGCGCCTGCTCGGCACGATTTCTTACCACGCCGTCCAGACGTTCACGCGTGGACTGACTATCGGCCTCGAGTTCGGACAGAATGTTGACGATGTTGTCCGCCGGCGCACCGCTCAATCCCTTGACGGTGACCTCCAGCGCCCAGGCGTGCCCCGCGGCGGGCAACGCCAGGCAGATCAGTCCCGTCCGTAGGACCTTGATGTGAAGCATCAGCTCAACCCCCGCCGCGCTGTAGGTCAGAAACATTGGTAATCAACGAAGCTACGCGGCGCGTCAGCTGGGCGCGACTGGCCTCGAGAGATCCCAACCGTTCGTTGAGTTCGCGAATCTGAGAAGCGCTGACCCCGTCGGGAAGATTGGCAACACGCGACTGCAGGGATTCGAGCCCCGCATTGAGAGCGGTTTGCCCCTGTCGAAGTTCCGTCAGCGAGCCGTGAATCTGATCCAATTCATCCGTGGACGGCGTCTCCTGCTGAGCGAACGTGTCCAGGCGAGTCTCGAGATTCGAGAGCGAAGACTGCAGCTCTGCTACCGCTGCTTGTGAACTCGTGCCGTCATTCGCTTCGACCTGCTGCGAGATCTCCTGCTGGTTCTGACGCAATTCATCGAGCGAGGCGGTGAGCTGAGCAGAGAGCTTTTGGTTGGCTTGCTGTTGCTGATCGAGTGCCTCGTCCACCGAATCCATACGGTCATCTTGCTGCTGTTGGCCATCTTCGAGCGTGGCCAGCCGAGCGGCCAGCGCACCGCGTTCGTCCTCCCCGGTGCTTTCCAGTGCGGTGAACGAAGATTGTAGCGTGGCGATGAGATCGCGAAGATCGTGATCGGTGTCCTGCAGCGATTCGAGCTGTTGGACCGTCTGATCGCTCTGGCGAGAATTCGCCACTCGAGTTTCCAGACTACCCACCGCTGCCCGAGTTGCCTCGAGCTGATCGCGCAGTCGATCGAACTCGCCACGCAGGCTTTCACCGGAAGCGTCCAGAGTCGAACCGGTCGCATCCAGGCGCTGGTTAAGCGTGATGATCTGCGCATCCAGCGCCTGCAGCCTCTGCCAGAGTTGCCAGCCTCCCGTTCCCGCTCCGGCGATCAGCAGCATGATGAGGAACCATAACGGCCATACCCTGGGCGGACGTCGTCGGGGAGATCCCTGGTAATGGCGCGGTCCCGCTCGGGGAGTCGTCATATCGCTGCGATCGGGAACGATGGTCTGGGATGCACGATGCTCGTCGGTTTGTGATGGCATTGCCGTCGTATACCTTTGCGATAATGTTGCGGACGCCGACTCGACAATCGGGATGACCTTCAGCGCCTGGAATCTCACACTGGAAATATGCCAAAAGGCCTCCTGACGAGCGAGACCCTCGGCATGAAAACTCGGTGCCGCGTGCGGGGCGTAAACGGCTGATAGGATGACGTTACGTGAAAGCCGAGGCAAAGCCTAGGCTCGGCCGCGCAGGGTTCGCATGATAACAGCCGTTATCGAGATGCGTTCGTCGAATTGGCGATTTCGGCTGCGTTCGCGGTAGCATGCCCTCCATCTATCCGTTCCTGATCCCGTCAGTTTTCCATTCCGTGTTTTTCCCTATCGATGAGTACGATGCCTCACTTCTCGCCCCGATTCGAATTACCCGCACTCCCGTTCGAGCGTCATTCGCTGGAACCCGAAATGTCACGAGCTCAGATCGACCTGCTCTATAGCCATTATCATCGCCAGCATATCGATGCTCTCAATGTGCGGCACGTACCAGACGACGAACGCTCCCTGGCCCTGTTGGCAAAAACCAATGACGAGGCCGTGCGACATCATGCCCAGGAAGCCTGGAACCTGGTGTTCTTCTGGCATGGTTTGAACGCGCGAAACATGGACGTACCTGACGCACTGATTCGACGGATCGATACCGATTTCGGCGGCATGGGAGCCCTTCAGTATGACTGGCGAGCTCAGGTCGAGGACAGCACGGCCGGGTGGTCGTGGTTGGTGAGCAGCGTCACGGGGAAGTTGCAGCTGAGCATGTCGGCACCGGGGCATTTTCCTACCGGGACGATGCCGTTATTGGCCATCACACTGGCTGAAGACGCCTACCGAATCGATCATGGACGCCAGCGCGGGGGGTATTTCGATGCGCTGTGGCCGCATCTGAACTGGGAATATGCGCAGCTCAACAGCGAAGTGACCGAATGAGCGCTGGCCAAGACGACCAGCGCCCGTTCGATCTCGAGCGCCGCTGAAGAGAGCCTAAGCCCGACGCCCGATACCGCGGTAGACGAACCCCCGAGAGGCGACGTAAGCCGGATCGTAAATGTTACGCCCGTCCAGGAGCAACGGCGTATTCAATGCCTGTAATAGACGTCTCCAGTCGGGGTTCCAATAGCACTTCCACTCCGTCACCAGCATCAAGGCATCGGCCCCTTCGCAGACGCTATAGAAGTCCCCTTCGCATAACTGAAGCTGTGGATGATTGGGGTAAAGTTCGGCCAAGGCATGCAACGCTGCCGGGTCGTGCACTTTGACCGTGACGCCTTGAGCCCACAGCGCTTCCAACAGTGTCAGCACCGGCGCATGATCGATCCGAGCAGTGCCCGGTTTGAACGCTGCGCCCCAGATGCCGACGGTACGACCTTCGAGCTCACCCTTAAAATGGTTCCACAGCTTGCGAAACAGCGTCTCTTTCTTGCTTTCGTTGATGTCGAGGACATGTTCGAGCAGGTGAGATTCGCGCCCTGTCGAATGCTGAACATCGGCCAGACGCATCAGGTCCCGAGAGAAACTGGGGCCACCGAAGCCACAACCCGGATAGAGATATTCGAAACCGATACGCGTATCGGCCCCCATCCCCTGGCGCACGTACTCGACATCAACCTCGAGTGAATCGGCCAGACCGGCGAGTTCGTTCATGAAGCTGATACGCGTGGCCAGCATGCCGTTGATGGCCAGTTTGGTCAGCTCCGCGGCGCGACGCGGCATCAACTGAAACACTTCGTGACGCCGATTGAAGGCACGCAGCAATTCGCGAATCTGCTGAGTTCCCCATTCTTCCTCGCTGCCCAGCAACCAATGCGCAGGCCGGGTGAATGTCTCCCAGGCGCGCCCTTCCTCGATGCGATCCGGTAGTGCAACGGCAACCTGACCGGAATGCCCCAGTAGCGCTTCGAGCTTCTCCGTCTGTCCCACGGGGAACGTGGAGTTATTGACGATGATCAGTGGTGTACTCTGACGGCCCGGCACCTGTTCGACGTAAGTTTCAGCAGCTTCGCGCTGATCCGGTGAAAGCGCCAGCCAATGGACATCGGCGTCGGTATCAGCGGGAACTTCTTCGACGATCGTTAACTGACCGGAGGCTTCGCCTGCCAGAATCTGGTCCTTGAGTCCAGGTTCGCTGATCACCCAATCGGCCTTGGCCAGGCTTTCCCAGGGAAAATCGGCATGTGGCATCCAGGTAACCTGATGCCCAACCGAGCATAATGCGGCTGCGGCGGTCGCCGCAGCCAGTTCACTACCATGTACGACCACCCGCATCGGTTTAATCCTCGGCCGCGTATTGTTGGATCAATTGACGGAAACCTTCGCCTAGCGTCGGGTGCTTGCGTCCCAGCGCCAAGGTCGCCTCGAGATAGCCGAGCTGACTACCGCAGTCGTAGGTTTGCCCCTGCATGCGATAGGCGGCTGCACCAGCGCTCTTGCGCAATGTCTCGATCGCATCGGTCAGCTGAATTTCGTTCCCCGCGCCGGGCGGCGTCTCGGCCAGGATCGGGAAGATCTCGCCCGGCAGCAGATAACGACCGATCACGGCGAGCGTCGATGGTGCTTCCTCGACCTTGGGCTTCTCCACCATTCCGGTCAGCGCTGCGCTTTTGCCGGCAGCCGGTTCGTCGCCTTCCAGTGCTACGATGCCGTACTTGTAGGTCAACTCCTTGGGTACGGTTTCGACCATGATCTGGGCCTTGCCGGTTTCGTCATAGGCTTTGATCATGCCGGTAAGGTCGTTGCTTTCCATGCCGTCATCGTCAATGACGACGTCCGGTAGCAGGACCGCGAACGGGTCGTTGCCGATGACCGGGCGCGCGCAGAGAATGGCGTGACCGAGACCGAGCGCTTCGGGCTGGCGCACACTGATGATATTGACGTCGTCCGGAATGATGTTGCGAAGTTCTTCGAGCAGCTCGTTCTTGCCCTTGGCTTCCAGTTGCGTCTCGAGTTCGAAATGCTTGTCGAAATGGTTTTCGATGGCGCTTTTCGATGAGTGGGTGACCAGAACGATTTCCTTGATACCGGCCTTCACCGCCTCGGTGACCACGTACTGAATCACCGGTTTGTCGACGATGGTGATCATTTCCTTGGGGATCGCCTTGGAAGCGGGCAAACAACGGGTGCCGAATCCGGCGACGGGCAGTACAGCCTTGCGAATCATCTTTAGGTCCTTCCCTTCCTGGGTATGAAATCAACGGGCGTGGGGAGCCTGACATCGAGTCTCCTGCTAGCTTAGCGGGCGAGACGCCGAAAGCACAGTCGCACAATGGCGACAGGCCATGTCGATTATTGCCAGCCCTTTTTGCTAACTTGGCATCCAGCCTGGCTACCGTCCATAGTAGAATATCGTAAAGCCAGGTACCGCTGCACCGGCGCATCCCCTCTTTCGGTGGCATGAACTCAGCCAACTCAGCGATACATCGACATTCCGGTAAGGAAACCAGTCCATGACACCATCACCTCACGACAACGCGGCGCCCCATGACAATGTCGATCGGGCCGAAATTGCCAAATTCGATGCGCTGGCCAGTCGCTGGTGGGATCGGGAAGGTGAGTTCAAGCCTCTGCATGACATCAACCCGCTGCGTCTGGGATTCATCGATTCTCAGGTATCGCTGGCCGGCAAGCGCGTGATCGACGTCGGCTGTGGCGGCGGCATTCTGAGTGAAGCCATGGCAATGCGTGGCGCCGACGTGACCGGGATCGATCTGGGCGAGGCGCCGCTGTCGGTCGCCAGACTCCATCAGCTGGAGAGCGGCGCGGAAGTCGACTACCGCCATATCAGCGTGGAAGCGATGGCCGCAGAGCACGCCGGCGAATTCGATGTCGTGACCTGCCTCGAGATGATCGAGCACGTTCCAGACCCGAGCTCGGTCATCGAAGCCTGCAGTAGACTGGTCAAACCCGGTGGTCATCTGTTCTTCTCGACGATCAACCGCAACCCGAAGTCCTATGCCTTCGCCATTCTAGGCGCCGAATACGTACTGGGTCTGCTGCCGCGTGGCACGCATGAATATCGCAAGTTCATTCGTCCCTCGGAACTGTCGAGCTGGTGCCGTCAGCATGGGTTGCGGCTCCAGCATCAGACCGGGCTGACCTATAACCCGGTGTCGCGGCGTTACCGCTTGAAAGCCAATGACGTTTCGGTCAATTACATGGTCCATGTGTGCCCCGAATGGACCGGCAACGATAAATGAGACCGAACACCCTGCCGCAAGCTCTGCTGTTCGATCTCGACGGTACCTTGATCGATACGGCACCCGACCTGGCCGAGGCTACCAATCGGCTGCGCGAGCATCATGGGCTCGAACGACTTCCCTACGATCTCATCCGCACACAGGTTTCCAATGGCGGTAGCGCGCTGGTGACACTCGCCCTCGAACTCGCCAGTGATCATCCAGAGCACGCCGGCGCCCGCCAGTATCTACTGGATCGTTACGCTGAAGCGGTGGCCGACGCCAGTCGCGTCTATCCGGGGTTGGAAGCATTCATCGAGCGTTGGGAAGCCGAGACACTCGGTTGGGGCATCGTGACCAACAAGCCTCGGCGATACGCGGAGCCGCTGATCGCGGCGCTCGGATTGCGACCTGGCGTGCTCGTCTGCGCCGACGATCTGCCGGTCAGAAAGCCTGACCCCGAACCCTTACTCTTCGCCGCTCGACAGCTTGGCGTCGAAGTCGAACGATGCTGGTATATCGGAGATCATTGGCGCGATATGGAAGCTGCCAGGCGCGCGGGTATGACGGCAGTGGCAGTACGCTACGGCTATATTCCCCTTGACGAGGATATCGATGACTGGCCGGCGGATTACTGGTTCGATACACCCGAGTCACTCGTAAAAGCGCTCATGACGCCACACGCTGAACGCTAAATGAGATTCAGGTGGGCATTTTTAGCCACTCGGCTCAGAACTTCGGGACTCAGGACTTCGGGGGTTGAGCTTCGAAGGCTTCGCCGCTGAGGCCTTGGCTGTCTGAACCCATCAGCCATAGGTAAGTCGGCATGATCTCCTCGGGTGTGCGAAGCGTTTGAGGATCTTCATCCGGATAGGCCGATTGACGCATGGCCGTGCGTGTCGCGCCGGGATTGAGCGAGTTGAAACGGATCGCGGAACCCTGATGTTCGTCAGCCAGAGTCTGCATCAGCCCTTCGGTCGCAAACTTCGAGGTGGCGTAAGCGCCCCAGTTTGCGCGTCCACGCCGTCCGACGCTGGAAGACGTGAAAATGACGGAGGCGCTGGTCGAGCGCCCTAGCAACGCTAACAAGGCCTGCGTCAGACTCAGCGTTGCGGTGAAGTTGACCTGCATCACTTTCGCCCAGAGTTCCGGGTCATATGCCTCGACCGTGACTCGCTCCCCGAGGATGCCTGCATTGTGGAGCAGCCCGTCGAGACGACCGAACTCCTGTTCCAGCTTGGTGGCGACAGCCAGATAATCCTGCGGAGTTGCGCTCTCCAGATTGAGTGGAAATATCGCCGGTTGCGGCGCGCCGATCGTCTCGATGGCGTCATACACCACTTCGAGGCGACTGACGCTGCGACCCAGCAAGATGACCGTGGCGCCGTGGCGCGCATAGCTCATGGCTGCGGCTCGACCGATACCAGCGCTGGCACCGGATACCAGCACGATCTTGCCGTCGAGCAATCCGGCGGGCGCTTGATAATCGATATGGCAAGTCATATACGGATATCCTGGGCCGGGGGTCGGAAAACCAAGTGGGCTGACGCGATCAGCCGCCCACCTGATTGAGGTAATCACCCGCCATCTGCGCGGCATTGCTGTCCGGGTAGTCGCTGCGAACTCGCTGAAGCAGCTCGCGGCTACCTGCGGAATCTCCCTGACGCGCTTTCAGCAAGCCTAGCTTGTATAGCGCATCCGGCACCTTGTTGCTCTGCGGATAGTCGCTGATGACGGTATCGAAGGCATTGGCCGCCTGATCGAGCTGGGATTGCGCGGAATACAGCTCACCCAACCAGTAATGCGCATTGGGAAGCAAGCTGGATTGCGGATAATCGCTAATGAAGCCCTGGAACGCATCGATGGCCGAATTGAACTGACGTGACTGCACCTGCTGAAACGCCGCTTGATAGGCATCGCGCCCTTCTCCACCGCCGGTTCCGCCATCGCTGGCATTCGCGCTGGACGGTGCCGAATTACCCATGTCACTGCTTGCGGAGCCACTACTGCCGCTTGCCGTGCTGGCTCCGCCTGCGACATTGCCTGCGTTGCTATCGACATCGGTGTCGTTCAGACCACCATCGACATCGCTGGTGCTGCCTGGCCCCATTCCGCCACCGGAAATGCGGTCGTCAAGGTCCAGGTACTGTTGTTGGGTCTGCTGCTTGAGCTGATCCAACTGATAACGCAGCTCTTCGACCTGGCCGCGAAGCTGCTGAATCTGCTGCTGATTATCTTGCAGCTGATTGAGAATCGTCAACGTCCCCCCGCCACTTTGGCGAGCTTCCGTTTGACTGTAAAAGCCGTTCGATTGACCGGTAAGATCATCGACGGCCGGTTGCTGAGCCCATACGGACAGCGGGAGCACCAGGGCTCCCGCGCCGCACAGTCTTTTCAGACCGTGTTTCATGCTTCTCTCCGTCGGTACTTAGTACGAGAACACGACGCGACGGTTCTTGGCGTAAGCTTCTTCGGTGTGGCCCTGAACTGACGGACGCTCTTCACCGTAGCTGACGATCTGGATCTGAGACGGAGACACGCCTTGGACAGTCAGATACTGCTCGACCGCCTGTGCACGGCGCTCACCGAGACCCAAGTTGTATTCGCGAGTGCCACGCTCGTCAGCATAACCCTGCAGAGTCACGTTAGCGTTCGGATTGGCCATCATGTACTGAGCGTGACCGCGCATTACGGATTCGAATTCGGGGCGAATTTCTTCGCTGTCGAATGCGAAATAGATGGTGTTGACGCTAGGCATTTGCTCGCCGGCGCCCATCTGGGAGCCTGAGGTGTCTTGGCCGGTGGTCATGCCCTGGCCGGACATGCCGCCTGACGTGCCATCCATGTCCCCTTCCTGGGTGCCGCCACTGCTAGAACAGCCAGCCACCACGGCTAGTGAAAGCGCGACTGCTAACGTCTTGGCGTAGGTCTTCATTTGCATTGTCATCTCCTTGCTCGGATGTCGAATGACACAATGACTGTAGTCGTTTAGTTCAAAAACGGCGACCACGCAGGTTCGCGTACGTCACCCTGCGTCGAAGGCAGTCGGAAAGACGCTCGTCCGTCCGAAGAAACTGCCCCCAACACACCTTGCGCCCCTTGCTGGGTAGCGAAGATTATCATGGTGCCATTCGGCGCGACACTGGGCGATTCATCCCAACGTGAATCAGTCAAGACTGTGACACGATTGGTGTCCATATCCTGCTTCGCCACGTGGTAACCGCTGTCGTCACGAGTGACCATGAAGAGAGATTTACCGTCGGGTGAAAAACGCCCGTCGGAATTGTAGCTGCCAGTGAAGGTGACCCGCTCCGTCTGTCCACCATTGGCCGCCATGCGATAAAGCTGCGGCGCACCACTGCGGTCGGAGGTGAAGATCAGGGATTGGCCGTCCGGCGACCAGTCCGGCTCCGTTTCAATGGCGGAGTTATTGGTCAGCCGGGTCAACTGGCGCGTTGCCAGGTTCATCACGTAGATTTCGGGCTGGCCATCCTTGGAGAGTGACATCGCCAATTTGCGGCCGTCCGGTGACCAGGCCGGCGCACCATTGATGCCGCGGAACGAGGTCAACCGCACGCGTTCGCCGGTCGAGGCGTTCTGCACGTAGATGGCGGAATTACCAGACTCGAAAGAGACGTAAGCGATCTTGTTGCCATCCGGCGACCAGGACGGCGACAGAATCGGATCGTCGGATGACAATACCTGCTGGGCATTGTGGCCGTCGGCATCGGCGACGTAGAGCGCATAACGGGCGTTGTCTCCTGCGCCGCTGGCTGAAATGAAAGCAATACGCGTGGAGAAGGCGCCGCGAATCCCGGTGATCGCCTCGAAGATCTGATCGCTGATGTAATGCGCACTGGCCCGAAGATTGCCAGCGGTCGATGTCACCGTCTCACCCAGCATCCGCTTGCCGCCGAGAATGTCCATCAGCTCGTACTGAATGCGGTATTGATCACCGCCCTGCGGCTCGATCTTGCCGACGACGAGGTAGCGAGCGTCGACTCGCTTCCAGTCGTCGTAGAACACGTCTTCGCTGCTGCTCGGCAGAGACACCAGGGCGCTGCGACTCAGCGGGGAAAACTGGCCGCTGTGCTCGAGGTCATCGCTGACGATCTGTGCCACGTCCTGTGGCAACCCGCCTTGACCACTGAATTCGAACGGCACGACTGCGATTGGCGTTGCCTGATCGCTGCCGCGGGTGATTTCGATGGTCAGATTCTGTGCCTGGGCCGTGGTCGTCAGGCACATCAGTGCCATCAACGACACCATCCAACCGGCGGCCAGCGTCTTCCATCCTTGAGACATCCATCGTTTCATCACTGTATATCCCCAGGGGTGAATTTGAGATTGAAGTCGCGGAAGCGCCGTTGCAAGCCAGCATCGAGCTGCTGCAACTCGCGGAACGGTGCCGCGGCCTCCACTGCCTGCGTCGCCGAGCGATCGAAGCTGGGATTACCACTGCTGCGCGTGATGCTGGCTGCCAGCAATTCACCCGATGGCCCTAGCCTCACTCGCACTTGTGCTACCAAACCATTGTCTGCATTAGCCGGCAAGTGCCAGCGATCCTCGACGGCACGCTTGACCAGGTTGATGAAGCTATTGGAGGCCTGATCGGATTGCTCGGCATTGGCGATTCGCTCCTGCTCGTTGGCGATCGACTCACTCAGCGCATTGGCGGCAGCCTTCTTGGCAGCCGCTTCTGCCTCGGCTTTACGTTTCTTTTCCGCCTCGGCCTTTGCCGCTGCTTCTGCTTTACGCTTCTTCTCGGCCTCTGCCGCCTTTTTCTTCTCGGCTTCAGCTTCGGCCTTTTCCTTCGCCGCCTCGGCTTCCGCTTTTGCCTTCGCGGCTTCGGCCTGACGCTGCTTTTCCGCTTCCGCTGCTTCGCGTTTGGCCTCGGCATCGGCCTGACGCTTGGCTTCCGCGGCTTGTTGCTGTTTCTTCGCCTCGGCCTGGCGCGCGGATTCAGCGGCCTGTTGCTTCTGCTCGGCTTCGGCGCGGGCTGCGGCAGCCTGCTCTGCGGCCTGCTGGCGACGTTCAGTTTCCGCCTGTGCCTGTTCGGCAGCCGCCTGACGGGCAGCTTCCTGCTGTTGTGCTTGCTCTTGCGCCTGCTGTTCGGCGGCCTGTTGGGCCGCTTCTTCGGCTTGCTGCTGCGCCGCCTGTTGCGCGGCTTCCTCGGCCTCGCGCTGGGCCGTGCGTGCTCGGGATTCCTGGGCGTACTGCGCCTGATTCGTTGCCGTCACATCGCTGACCAGCGTCGCCTGCACCACGGACGACGAGCTTGGTGTCGGCTCGCTGTCCGGCAGGCGCAGCATCGTCAGCAGCAACGCCACGACGTGAACGGCGACCGCCAGAATGACGGGCAAGCCGTAACCGCCACGGCGGTTTCGCTTCGCCATGCTGACTCCTTACCCGTTGTCGCCTTGCGGCGGCTCGGAAATCAATCCGACATTCGCCACACCTGCCATCTGCAGCGTACTCATTAGCGTCACGACCTGCCCATAAGAGGCATTCTTGTCGCCACGGACCATTACCGGTGTGTTGGGTTTGCGTTCGAGAATCGCCACGACTTGATCGCCCACGGTCTGCAACGTCACCGGCTTGTCTTCTTCGCCCAGAGAGATGAAGTACTCACCCTGACTATCGACCGAGACGATGATCGGCTCCTGCTCATCGGTATCGATCGGCTCCGACGTGACTTGGGGCAGATCGACTTGCACACCCTGGGTCAGCATCGGGGCGGTGATCATGAAGATCACCAGCAGCACGAGCATGACATCGATGAACGGAACGACGTTGATTTCGCCCATCGGCTTGCGCCGTTGACGGCGGCTATAGGGTCCACCCATGTTGAACCTCCGCCTCAGGCCGCCTGATTGCCGCCGCGACCTTGCAGGTTACGGTGCAGGATAGAATGGAATTCCTCGGCGAAATCTTCGTATTCGCCCAGCAGCCGGCTGGCCATGGACGAGAGCCGGTTATAGAAAATCACCGCGGGAATCGCCGCGAACAGGCCCATGGCGGTCGCCACCAGCGCTTCGGCAATCCAGGGGGCGACCGTCGACAGCGTGGCCTGCTGCGCCATCGACAGGCTCTGGAAGGAACCCATGATGCCCCAGACGGTGCCGAACAGGCCGATGTAGGGGCTGGCCGAGGCGACCGTTGCCAGCAGCGTCAGCTTGTCGTTGAGACTATCTTCCTCGCGCGACAGTGCCACGCGCTGCGAGCGCTGAACGCCGTCGAGCACGGCTTCGCTGCTGCGAGTCTTGGGCATCAGACGGTTGAATTCGCGGAAACCGGCGCGGAACACATGCTCCGAACCCTGTGCTTCGTAGTTCTCCGGCACGTCGCGGTAGAGCTCGTTGAGGTCGACACCCGACCAGAAACGCTCGTCGAAGGCCTTCTGCGCTTTCTTGGCTTTTGCCAGCGCGAAACTGCGCTGGAAGATCACGACCCAGGAAGCGATGGATGCGGCCAATAGCAGCAGCATGACCACTTGGACCACGAGACTGGCGTTCATGATCAGATGGGGGATGGACATGGAGTCGTTCACGAAAATCCTCGAATCACTGGCTTGGAATGTCTGGCGTCAGGACCGCGCGCAATTCGGCGGGCCAACGCATCGGTTTCAGGCGTTGCGCGTCGACACAGGCAATATCGACCGTCGCTTCGCATAATGTATCCCCGTCATACCGAACTGCCTGTTCGAATTGCAACGAGCAGGAAGAGAGTCGACTGACGCTGGCTGTTACCTCCAGTTGATCGTCGAGCCGGGCTGGGCGTGCATAACGACAACTCAGCGAATGGACCACCAGCTGGACGCCCTGCTCGATCAGTCCGCGCTGACCGAAGCCTAGCGCGTTCAGCCATTCGCTACGTGCACGCTCCATGAATTTCAGATAGTTAACGTAGTACACGATACCACCGGCATCGGTATCTTCGATGTAGACCCTGACCGGCAGAATGAATTCACTCATTGCCGGCTCCGTCATTGTCCGGGGGCGTGCCTTGCGATACTGGATCGCCAGGCGCTCGCTCGTGCGGGGCGATGCCGAAATGAGTATATGCGGAGCGGGTAACGACTCGGCCGCGCGCGGTCCGCATCATGAAACCCTGCTGAATCAGATAGGGCTCGATGACGTCTTCGATCGTATCGCGTTCCTCGCTGATCGCCGCCGCCAGGCTATCGACGCCGACGGGGCCACCGTCGAATTTCTCGATCATCGCCAGCAACAGCCGACGGTCCATGTGATCGAGCCCATGACTGTCGACGTTGAGCATGTTCAGCGCCTGATCAGCGACGGCTGCGTTGACCGTGCCATCGCCTTTGACTTCCGCGAAATCGCGTACCCGGCGCAACAGACGGTTGGCGATTCGCGGTGTGCCACGGGCGCGTCGGGCGATCTCTCTGGCGCCAGCGATATCCGCAGGCACCCCCAGCAGGCGCGCGGATCGCGTGACGATCTCGGTCAGCTCGCCGATGGCGTAGAATTCGAGCCGCTGCACGATCCCGAACCGATCCCGCAATGGTGAGGTCAAAAGCCCGGCTCGAGTCGTCGCACCAACCAGCGTGAAGCGCGGCAAGTCGAGCTTGATCGAGCGAGCCGCCGGGCCGTCGCCGATCATGATATCGAGCTGGAAATCCTCCATCGCCGGATAGAGCACTTCTTCGACTGCCGCCGATAAACGGTGAATCTCGTCGATGAACAGCACGTCGCCCGGCTGCAGGTTGGTCAGCATCGCCGCCAGATCACCGGCGCGCTCCAGCACCGGGCCGGAAGTGGATTTGATATCGACTTCCATCTCGGCAGCGATAATATTGGCCAAGGTGGTCTTGCCTAGCCCGGGCGGGCCGAAAACCAGAGTATGGTCGAGACTATCCCCGCGCTTGCGCGCGGCGGAGATAAAGATATCCAGCTGCTCACGCACCCGCGGCTGACCGATGTAATCACCGAGCCGGCGGGGACGAATGGCATGGTCGACCTGCTGCTCGCCCTGTTGCGGTGGCGCCGCAATCAGGCGGTCGGGTTCGATCATGGGCGCGTTATCCAGCCAGCTGGCGTGACAGCGCCGCTTTGATCAGCGCTTCGGTTGGAAGAGTCTTGTCCAGACCCGAGAGCATGCGGGAGGCTTCCGTGGGCTTGTAGCCCAAGGTGACCAGTGCGGCTTCGGCATCCGCTTGCGGATCGGAAGAGCGCCTTGCTACCGCCGTGGCGTCGTCGAGCAGTGACGCTTGCCCCTCCTGCCAGTGCGGGAAGCGATCACGCATTTCAATGATCAGACGATCTGCGGTTTTCTTGCCGACGCCGGGCAACTTGGTCAGCGCCTTGCTGTCGCCCTCCATCACACAGTGGACGAAGGCGCCCGTATCCATTCCCGATAAAATGGCCAGCGCCAGCTTGGGACCGACGCCGTTGACCTTGATCAGCGCGCGAAACAGTTGCCGCTCTTCATCGCGAGCAAAACCGTAAAGCAGATGGGCGTCTTCACGCACGCTGAGATGCGTATAGAGGCGTACCTCTTCCCCCACGCCAGGCATCGAGACCAGCGTGGTCATCGAGGTCTCGAGCTCGTAACCAACACCATGTACGTCGATGACGATCCAAGGGGGATGCTTCTCCAACAACGTGCCGTGTAAACGTCCAATCATGCCATCCGTGTCCTTACTATGACGGCGTCCACTATACGCATCACCGATTCAACTGACTAGCTACCATCCTGCGTCTACTCACCGGGCTTGAAGTCTCGCCAACGCCCGCCCCGCGACGATTTTCCGCGACGCTGGGGAGATACGGCAAGCAACCCTTGGCGGGCGTAGCCGTGCGTCAGAGCGATGGCGAGCGCATCGGCGGCATCGGCCGGCGGTGGCGCATCGAGAGACAGCAATGCCATCACCATATGTTGAATCTGCGCCTTCTCGGCACCGCCGTTACCGGTGATCGCCTGCTTGACCTGGCGCGCGGCGTATTCGTGCACCGGGATACCATGATTGGCGGCACACACGATGGCGCTGCCGCGAGCCTGCCCGAGCTTGAGCGCGGAATCGGCATTCTTGGCCATGAAGACGCGCTCGATGGCGAATTCTGCCGGTCGATACAGCCCGATCAATTCGCTGACGCCGGCGTAGACCCGCGCCAGTTTCTGGGCGAGATCCTCGCCGTCGATGCGGATGCAGCCGCTGGCGATATAGCGCGGCTTGGCGGCGACATCGATCACGCCGTAACCGGTCACTCGCGAACCGGGGTCGATGCCCAACAGAATCAAGTGTTGGACTCCACAACCCTATGGCCATGACCTGCCATCGTAACGATCTCCTGGCTGGCATCGATGAGCACGCTTGGAACGTGCCGTGTAAGTCACGCTCACCTCGATGACGCGTCTTCAAAACGACGCCGGCGCCCTGAAAGGCGCCGGCATTCTAACCGTCTGGCTCGTTATTCGCCGGTATTTTCCGGCTTCGCTTTCTGGCGCAGACGGATATGCAGATCGCGTAGCTGCTGGTTGGTAACCTCGCCCGGGGCGTCGGTCATCAGGTCTGCGGCGCTCTGCGTCTTGGGGAAGGCGATCACGTCACGAATGGTACGCGAGCCGGTCATCAACATCACCAGGCGGTCGAGGCCGAAAGCCAGGCCACCGTGGGGCGGCGCGCCATACTGCAGCGCGTCGAGCAGGAAGCCGAACTTCTCCTCGGCTTCGTCCTTGCCGATACCCAGCACTTCGAACACGGCACGCTGCATGGCCTGATCGTGAATACGAATCGAACCACCGCCCAGCTCGGTGCCGTTCAGCACCATATCGTAGGCGCGCGACAGTGCCGTGGCTGGTGAGGTCTTGAGCTCATCCGGCGAGCACGATGGCGCAGTGAATGGGTGGTGCAGCGCGGACAGTCGGCCGTTGTCGTCGGCTTCGAACATCGGGAAATCGACCACCCACAGCGGCGCCCACTTGGCAGTGTAAAGATCGAGATCTTCACCCAGCTTGACACGCAGCGCCCCGATCGCCTCGTTGACGATCCGCGTCTTGTCGGCGCCAAAGAAGATGATGTCGCCATCTTCGGCGCCGACGCGATCCAGCAACTGCTCGACGATGCCTTCCATGAACTTGACGATGGGCGACTGCAGCCCCTCGAGCCCCTTGGCGCGCTCGTTGACCTTGATCCAGGCCAGCCCTTTCGCACCATAGATACCGACGAACTTGGTGTACTCGTCGATCTCCTTGCGCGACAGCTTGGCACCACCGCTGACCTTGAGCGCGGCGACACGGCCGTCTTCCGCCTTGGCCGGGCCGGAGAAGACCTTGAAGTCCACCGATTGCATCAGGTCGTCGACATCTACCAGTTCCAGCGGAATGCGCAGATCCGGTTTGTCGGAGCCATAGCGTTGCATGGCTTCGCTATAAGGCATGCGCGGGAACGTCGGTAGCGTGACGTCCAGCACTTCCTGGAACAGCTGGCGCACCATCTGTTCGGTGGTACCCATGATGTCCTGCTCGTCGACGAATGACGCCTCGATGTCGATCTGAGTGAATTCCGGCTGACGATCCGCACGCAGATCTTCGTCTCGGAAACACTTGGCGATCTGATAGTAACGGTCGAACCCGGACACCATCAGTAGCTGCTTGAATAGCTGCGGAGACTGCGGCAGCGCAAAGAAATGACCATCGTGGGTCCGGCTCGGCACCAGATAGTCGCGGGCGCCTTCCGGCGTAGCCCGAGTCAGGATCGGCGTCTCGATATCGAGAAAGCCGTGGTCTTCGAGATAGGCGCGTACGCTATGGGTGATCCGCGAACGCAGGCGCAGCTTTTCGATCATCTCCGGACGACGCAGATCGATGTAGCGATACTTGAGCCGCACTTCCTCGCCCACCTTGCCGTGCTCATCAAGCTGGAAAGGCGGCGTGACGGCGGTATTCAGCACATCGACCTGCTTGGCCAAAACCTCGATCATGCCGGTGGGCATGTTGGGATTCTGGGTACCTTCAGGGCGCAACCGAATGCGACCGACGATACGCAGCACATATTCACCACGCGCGCGGTCGGCATTGGCGAACGCCTCTGCGGTATCGGGATCCACCACCACCTGAGCGACACCGTCTCGATCGCGCATATCGAGGAAAATGACACCGCCATGGTCGCGGCGGCGATGCACCCACCCGCAAAGCGTGACTTCGTGATCGATCAATGATTCGTTCAACTGGCCGCAATAATGACTGCGCATGCTGGATCCTAAAATTGTAAAGCCTAAAATTTGAAGACGGTACTCAGGCTGACGCTTTGCTCTCGCCGCTCGACTTGTTGCCGCTCTCGCCTGCCGGAGCGGGGCTGGCGCTATCGCCAACGAGGTTTTTCTTGCTGCCCGATTTGAAATCGGTTTCGTACCAGCCGCCACCGGCCAGCCGAAATCCGGCCGCCGATACCAGACGAGACAATTCTGACCGCTCACAGGCTGGGCAGTCGGTCAGTGGCGCCGCGCTGAGCTTCTGAAGTTTTTCCAGGCGATGGCCGCAGGCCTTGCACTCATATTCGTAGATGGGCATGGTTTCATCACTCTATGACGGGATAGCGCCGCTTCACGCTTCGGCACCGCCCTGCTGTCGACGCGCCCCGGTACCGGGGCCTTTTTGCATTGCCTCGATACCGCAAGCGGTGAGGCATCGCCTTTACAAATCGCTATTGAGATCGGGGCCGCTTTCGCCTTTTCAAGTGCGTCTCTCAGTCGCGCTGGAAAGCCTGCAAAGCGCTGCCTGGCGCTGTACTTTTCAAGTCGCGTTCGAAAGCCGCATAGTATAGCGCGCAGCAGCCGGTCGCGGGCAATATTACCGGCTGATAACGCCGATGTCGTCGTTCGCACGCCAGCGATTGTCATACGACGGCGCTCGAGACAAGCGAGAGACTGGAAAGAGACAAGGAAAAAGAAACATGAAAGCCGTACTTCTGGATGCTGCTTCATTGGGTGACGATATCGATCTCACTCCGGTTCGCACCCTCGTCGAGAATCTCGAGGTTCATCAGCTCACGACGGCCGAGCAGACGCGGGAACGTCTTGCCGGCGCCACGATCGTGCTGACCAATAAGGTCGTCATCGATGCCGAGTTGATCGACGCCCTGCCGGATCTGAAGCTGATCTGCGTACTGGCGACCGGTACCAACAATATCGACATGGCAGCCGCCGAACGGCACGGGATCATCGTACGCAATGTCGCTGCCTACGGCACGGCCAGCGTCGCGCAACACACGCTGATGTTGATGCTATCGCTGGCTGCGCGGCTTCCGCTTTACCAGACTGATCTACGCGCCGGCGCCTGGCAGCGTAGCGATATTTTCTGCCTGCTGGGCCACCGAACGATGCAACTGGCCGACAAGCACCTGGTCATCGTCGGCAGCGGCGTGCTCGGCACCGCCGTGGCCCGGCTAGGCGAAGCCTTTGGCATGCGGGTCACGTTTTGCGCGCGCCCGGGCAACGAAGCCCATGATTCTCGTCCCGCCTTGACCTCGTTGCTCGGTGACGCCGACGTGCTCAGTCTGCACTGCCCGCTGACCGACGAGACGCGCGGCCTCATCGATAGCGAGGCGCTCGCCGCGATGAAGCCCGATGCGCTACTGATCAACTGCGCTCGCGGCGGGGTCATTGATGAAAGGGCCGCTCTCGCCGCACTGCGCGAACGGCGTCTTGGCGGGTTGGCCGTCGACAGCCTGCCCAGCGAGCCGCCGCGTGATGGGCATGCGTTGCTCGATGCGCTCTCTGAACCGCTTAATCTCATCGTGACACCCCACAACGCCTGGATCACACCGGAAGCGCGTCAACGAGTCGTCGCATTGACGGCAGATAATCTACGCGGCTGGCTGGCCTAGGGGGCGATGAAATGTCACAAGAAACAGCGAAAATTTACAACTACGGCTCCATCAATATCGACTATGTCTACCGGGTTCCCCATCTGGTTCGTCCCGGCGAGACGCTGGCCAGTACCAGCCTGCGTCAGGTGCTGGGCGGCAAGGGCGCCAATCAGTCACTGGCTCTCGCGCGGGCCGGCGGGCAGGTCACGCACTGGGGACGTCTGGGTGAGAATGACCGCTGGGCGCTGGCCCCGCTTGAAGAGGCGGGCGTCGACGTGGCCGACATCGAACTGGTTCCCGAGGCCAGCGGCCACGCCCTGATTCAGGTCGACGACGCTGCCGAAAACGCGATCATTCTCCATCCAGGTGCCAATCACGGCTTCGATGATAGGCACCTGGATGCCCTGGTCGATTCCGCGGCAACGGGTGGCTGGGTTCTGATGCAGAACGAGTGTAACGCCGCCGAACGAATGTTACGTCTCGCGGCGGCCCGTGGGCTCTTCATTGCGTTTAATCCGGCCCCCCTCTCTGCCGATGTCACCGATCTGCCGCTTGAGCTGTGCCAGATCCTGTTTGTCAACCGTGGGGAAGCGGCCGCCCTGGTGGCGAAGGACGAAAACGCCGATGCCGACACGCTGCTGGCGGCCCTGGCGGCACGCCTGCCGGATGTTGAAATCGTTCTGACGTTGGGCGGCGAAGGCGTGTGTCATCAGTATCGCGGCGCGCGCGCGAGACTGCCCGCACATTCGGTAGACGCCATCGATACCACGGCTGCCGGCGACACCTTCATTGGCTACTTCATGGCGGCCAGACAACGGAACGAGGATATCGGACAGGCGCTTCGCCTAGCCACGACCGCTTCGGCGTTGTGCGTTCAGCAAGCCGGCGCCGAGCCCAGCATTCCGGTTGCCGAGGCCGTCGCAGATGCTCTGAAGGCGCTGCCCGCACTCGAAGTCCTGACAGACTGATCATCGTTCTCATCCCTGCGTCGCCGGCTTTCTGGCCGACACGCCAACAAGATCAAATCTAGGAATTACCATGCCCACCCCTATCATTTTCGACACGGATCCCGGTGTCGACGACGCTCAGGCCATCGCCATCGCCCTGGCCCACCCCGACATCGAGTTGCTGGGGCTGACGACGACTTTCGGCAACGTCACGATCGAAGTCGCAACCCACAATGCGCTGCTGCTTGCGGAACTGGCCGGTCAATCGATACCGGTGGCTCAGGGCGCGGCGGAACCCTTGGTCAAGCTCAAGAATCCGCCGCCGGGTCACATCCATGGCGACAATGGTTTGGGTAATATCGTACTGCCCGAGATCACCACGCAAGCTCTGAAACAGAGCGCCGCTCAGTTCATCGTCGAACAGGTCAATGCTCGCCCCGGCGAAGTCGTGCTGGTCGCCGTCGGACCTCTGGGAAATCTCGCCGCTGCACTGCAGCTCGATCCCAGCCTGGTCGATAAGGTCAAGCGTGTCGTGGTGATGGGTGGATCGATTCGTGAGGGCGGTAACGTGACCCCAGTCGCGGAAGCCAATATCTTCAACGACCCCCACGCCGCCGCCAAAGTGCTGCAGGCTAGCTGGCCCCTCACGTTGGTGGGGTTAGACGCGACACATCGCTGCGTGCTGGATCCGCAAAGCATGGCGCGGATCGTCGAAGCTCAAGGAATGTTGGGGCAGGTGTTGAATGAGAGCTACGCGTTCTATCGAGCATTTTACCAACGGGCGCTGGGTATCGATGGCTGCTGCCCACACGACAGCTGCGCGCTGGTCTGGTTACTGTGTCCGGATCTCTTCAGCGTCGAGCGAGGATATCTGAGCGTGATTACCGATGGGTTGGCCGAGGGACAAACCCTGATGGCGCCCGAGAAGCGTGAGTTCATCGATACACGGTGGTCGCGCGGCACCGCGGCCGAGGTCTGCATGAACGCCGACGGCCCAGGCGTAATCGATTGGATTGTCGAAACGCTTACGACTTATCCCTCTTCCTCCTCCCTCTGAATCGCATCGCCCGATCGACGCAAAGTCCGATCGGGCGACATTTCTACGCTCCGCTCAACGCCAAGCTCAGCCCGTGGTGAAACTCAGCGGCGCCGCGAAGGTGGCTTCCTCTACCGTGACGTCGGTAACATCAGCCGCCGACGAACCGTCCCACAAGTGATCGATCAGTTCGGCGATGGCAATCGCTTCGCCATGTGCAATAACCTCGACACGACCATCCTCGAGATTGATGGCATGTCCGGAAATACCCCAGCGTTCCGCATGGCGACGCACATGTTCACGATAGCTTACGCCTTGCACTCTCCCGCTCACCCAGGCTTTGATCGTCCGATGAGTCATGAGATGGCTCCTCCTTCCTGATGACTTCGTGGCGTACCAGTACGGCTGTATTGCGCGGCACGATGCTACGCCCCTTCGAAACCACGTGGGTACGCGTGAACGCGGCACCGAACAGCAGAATCAACGATGAGTAGTACACCCACAGCAATACCAGCACCACCGACCCGGCAGCGCCGTAAGTCGACGCCGTGGCGGTGTGCGCCAGATAGGCGGCGATGGCATTGCGACCGAGTATGAACAGTAACGCTGTCACCACGGCACCGAGCAGTACGTCGCGATAGGACAGCACGACATCCGGCAGCACCTTGAAAATGGCCGCGAAGAATAGCGTGATGACGACGATCGACAGCACGAACTGGGCGACCTCGAGAAGGAACACGCTGCCCGGTACCCAGTCACCAGCGTAGCTGAATGTCGCCTGCACGATGACGCCCAGTATCAGTGATACCAGCAGCACGAAGCCGATCGCCAACACGACGGCCATCGACAGCAGGCGCTTCTTGGCAAACAGGAAGATGCTATTGCGGTCCGGATTCGGCGCGACGCCCCAGATCGTATTGAGTGAAAACTGCATCTGACCGAATACCGTCGTTGCGCCGATCAGCAAAGTAACGAAGCCGGCGACCGTGGGCAGGATACCGGATGCCTGAATGCTCGACTGTGCCACGGCGCTTTCGATCGCGCTGGCCGCCGATGGCCCCAACGTATCCTGAAGACGGGTCACGATCTCGCCGCGGGCGGCGTCTTCGCCCAACCATAAACCGACCACGGTAACGGCAATGATGACCGTCGGAGCCAATGAAAACAGCGTGTAGAACGCCAACGAACCGGCGTAGCTGAAAGCATTGCGATCGAGCCACAGCTTGACCGAGTCGCGGAGCACCGCGAACCAGTACTTGAAAAAGGGAACGGTTTTAGGGAAAGGGGCTCTCACATCGGGTTCCTTGTCTGTATGGCTGTCGTGGGCTGCCACCGCTCGCAAACCGCAAAAATTGAGAAGAGTCGCTGGATCAATGACGCCTTGCCGACGTATCTGCAGTCTAGACGAGATTGCCGCGACAACCCTGGGTGACAGGACAAATCCATGCCCCGATCGATGTTCTGATCATGCCTTGATGACGGTCATGCGCGTAGAAAGTCGCTGGGAAGTTTCATCATGCGTCGCCATAGCTTTTCGACGCCAGGCTTGTGAACCAGCGAGCAACGATAGAGCCGAATCTCCAACGGAATATCCCAATTATCCCCTGCCGCACGGACCAGCTTGCCATTGGCCAGTTCGTCGCGAATACAGAAATCTGGGATCCAGGCGAGGCCGACGCCCTGCAATGCCATCCCCTTGAGCCCTTCCGCCATGGCGGTTTCGTAAACCGTTTTCAGCCGCATGCGTCCGGGCTCGTTCTTGAGCAGCATGCGTACACTACGGCCGAGAAAGGCGCCCTGAGTGTAGGAGAGAAACGGTATCGCACCGTCCCCCTCGAATGAAAATTTAGGTCCGCCGGCGGCATCCGGCACGCTAACGGGTAACATCTTGACCTGACCGATGGAGAACGAGGGGAATATCTCCGCGTCCAGTTGCATCGTGGCATAGGGGTCGTGATACGCCAGCATCAGATCGCAATTGCCTTCGCGTAGCACGTGAATGGCATCGCCGACATTCATGGCCACGAGGCGCGTGGGGAGTTCACCAACCCCTTTTTGCAAGCGTGATATCCACGGTGGGTAAAATGCCAGCGCCAGCGAGTGGGCAGCAACGATATCCAAAGCCTCATTGTCCATCGCGAGACCACGAAGGTGAGCCAGACTGTCGTTGAGCTGCTCGACAATGTTCCTTGCCGTCACCAGGAAGAGCTGCCCTTCCGGGGTCAGACTGACCGGCGTCGTCGAACGATCTACCAAAATGGCGCCGACGGCTTGTTCCAACGAACGAATACGGCGACTGAAGGCTGGCTGAGTGACATGTCGTTGACGCGCAGATGCTGAGAAACTGCGCGTGTTGGACAACGCAACGAAATCCTCGAGCCATTTGGTTTCAAGATTCAATGAAGCCTCCCGGCATCCCTTCCCTCATTCCCTTGACGCGGCCAGAGGGGCTGCGCAGCGTAGGTTGAGTCATCATCATTGTATGGGCGACAGTAAGTAAGTAGCCCGCGAGAGCAGTTTGCGCCAAAGCGGTCGCTCGGAAAGTTCACGCTGGCTGACCTGACGACTGTTGGCAAAATCCTGTTCGAGCATATCGAAAACCGTGGCGGCAAAAGCCTTGTCAGGTACATAGGCCGTGACTTCGAAGTTAAGCCTGAAAGACCGATTGTCGAGGTTGACCGTTCCTACCATGGATGTGTGGTCATCCACGAGGAGAACTTTCTGGTGTAAGAAACCAGGTTGATAACGGTATATTTTGACGCCATTTCTGATCATTACCGGCAGGAAGGCGAACGCCGAGAGAAATACCAGTAGATGATCCGGCCGTTCGGGGATCAGGACCCGCACATCGACGCCTCGTAACGCGGCCAATGTCAGCGCGTCCTGAACGCCATGGTCGGGGACGAAATAGGGGCTGGTGACCCAGAGACGATGCCGCGCCCCGTGAATGGCATGCTGTACCAACAGACTCGCCGTTTCGCGACCATCAGCCGGCCCCGAAGGCACGATTGCCACATGCTGTGACGCCTCGGCTGCAGGATACGGTTTCCAGCCCAGTGCCAGGATGTCGCCTGTCGCCCAGTACCAGTCTTCCCAGAACGCTTCCTGCAACGCCAGTACACTCGGCCCCTGGAGCTTGAGATGGGTGTCACGCCACTGGCCGTAACGTTCGACTCGTCCCAGGTATTCGTCGGCCACGTTGAGTCCGCCAGTCCAGCCCTCGCGGCCATCGACCACCACGATCTTGCGATGATTACGAAAATTGATCTGAAAACGATGTCGCCAACCGCGAGACGAATTGAAGGCCGACACACGCACCCCCGCCTCTTCCAGATCGCGTAGATAGCCGCCGGACAACCCCCGGCTGCCAATCTCGTCGTACAGGAAGTAGACGTTGATGCCATGCTCTGCCTGATGGATCAACTTGCGCTTGAAGGCCAAACCGATGTCATCGGCACGCACGATAAAGAACTGAACCAGAATGTACTCTTCGGCATGATCGATACCGTCAAACAGACTGTCGAAAGTGGCGTCGCCGTCGATCAATAACGCCGCCCGATTGCCTCGGGTCATCGGCATGCGCGCCAGTTCCTCGACCGCACGAATGCGTCCGCTGACGGCCTCGGGCCGTGAAATGTAGGGTTCCATTTGCGGACGATAGCGCTGTAATACCTGCCGTAGCACAGTGTCTCGCTCGCCTCGTGCGGAAACGTAACCGTAAAAACGCGGCCGGCCGAAGGTCCAGAAAATAGGGACGGCAATATAGGGAAAGCTGATCAGCGTGACGATCCAGGCGACGGACCCCTGAGAGGTACGACTCGACATCAATGCCACGATGGCGGTGATGATCCCGGCGACGTGGGAAACGAACAGCAGCCAGCCGATCAGCCAAGTCATGTCTGCCATCTTTTGCCGCACTGCATCATCGTCATCGTTCCCGCCAAAATCGTTAAGCTAACCAACATCATACCGAAAAAAAGAGAGAGCCCCACGGGACTCTCTACAAGGGCTCTCTCCTTTACTGCAATATCTCCGAGCATCCCGCCCAATACGGCAATGCGCGCAGCCATAATGGGCGCGCATGTACTCCTCAAACTCGCTCGGCGATGATCTCTCTCCACTTGGCGGGGCCGGTCTGATGGACCGACGTACCCAGATGATCCACGGCAACCGTGACCGGCATGTCCTCGACCTCGAATTCATAGATCGCCTCCATACCCAGATCATCGAAAGCAATCACCTCCGCTTTCTTGATGGCCTGCGCCACCAGATATGCTGCGCCACCGACCGCCATCAGGTAAACCGCCTTGTTGTCGCGGATGGCTTCGATCGCCAACGACCCACGCTCGGCCTTGCCGACCATCCCTAGAAGCCCGGTCTCCTCGAGCAGGGTGCGCGTGAACTTGTCCATGCGCGTCGCGGTCGTCGGTCCCGCCGGCCCCACCACTTCATCGCCCACCGGGTCGACCGGGCCGACGTAATAAATGAAGCGATTCCTGAGATCGACCGGCAGGCTCTCGCCCTGGGCCAGCATATCGATCATTCGCTTGTGGGCAGCGTCACGGCCGGTCAGCAACTTGCCGGAAAGCAGTACAGTATCGCCCGGCTGCCACTCTTGAACGGCTTCCGGCGTCACCTCGTCGAGGTTGACCCGACGCACGCCCTCGCCCACTTCCCAAGTGATTTCCGGCCAGTCATCGAGCTTCGGCGCCGGCAGCTCGGCTGCACCGTTGCCATCGAGGCTGAAGTGAACGTGACGTGTTGCCGCGCAGTTCGGAATAATCGCCACCGGCTTGTTGGCCGCGTGGGTCGGATAGTCCTTGACCTTGATATCTAGCACCGTGGTCAAGCCGCCCAACCCTTGAGCACCGATGCCGCTCTGATTGACCTTGTCGAACAGCTCCAGGCGTAGCTCCTCGGCACGATTGCCGGCACCGCGAGCCTGAAGCGCCTGAATGTCGATTGGATCGAGCAGCGCCTCCTTCGCCAGTTCCATCGCCTTCTCGGCCGTGCCGCCAATGCCGATACCGAGCATGCCCGGCGGGCACCAGCCGGCGCCCATCTTGGGCAGCTGCTCCAGCACCCAGTCGACCACGTTGTCGGAAGGATTGAGCATGGCAAATTTGGACTTGGCTTCGCTGCCACCACCCTTGGCAGCAACGTGAATCTCGACCGTATCGCCAGGCACCAGCTTGTGATGAATCACCGCCGGCGTGTTGTCGCCGGTATTCTGACGTTTACCATCGGGGTCGGCCAACACCGAGGCACGCAGTACATTATCGGGCAGCAGATAGGCGCGACGTACGCCCTCGTTGACCATATCGTCGAGGCTCATGTCGGCTTCCCAACGAACATTCATGCCGACGTGGACGAAAACCGTGACAATGCCGGTGTCCTGGCAGATCGGCCGGTGGCCGGTGGCGCACATTCTGGAATTGATCAGAATCTGAGCGATGGCATCACGCGCGGCGGGATTCTCTTCCCGCTGGTAGGCCGCGTGCATGGCATCGATGAAATCCTTGGGGTGGTAATAGGAGATGTACTGCAGCGCGTCTGCCACACTCTGAATGAGATCCTCCTGACGGATCACGGTCATCACTGGTCTCCTGACTGGTCACGGTAACTGCCCGACGGATCGATTGCCCGAGGGTCGGTAACTTCAAGGGCAGCAATCATACCCTAGAGAACGGAAATTGGCAGTTTGCTGAGTTTGTAGTCAAAGGGTAGATAACGGTATAACCCTATATCTAAATAACAAGGCTAACCTCATGCTTGATCGGGCTGACACCCAGGACAGCGATAAAACCGACGAGAAGCGATGGTCTCACGCAAAACCAGAGTGTCGCAGGCATGGCACGGCTGATTATCGCGGTTGAAGACCGCGAATCGCCACTGGGCGCGGCGTTTGCCCGATTGTTGCAGACGCTTGCGCCATCTCGGCCGATTGGTCACACCTGCCTCACGGTAAGCCTGATGAATAGTCGCCAACATGCAGTCGGCGAGTCTCGACCGCTGGGCATCAGAGAGCTCTCTAGGACGCTGCCTGGGAGCCAGACCCGCGTAGAACAGGATCTCCGAACGCAGGTAGTTGCCAATTCCTGCGTAGAAACCTTGATCCAATAGCAGTCCACCCAACCCTCTTCCCGCGAAGCGAGGCTCCGACAGGCGAGCGACGATATCTTCGGTCGAAACATCGTGTGTCAGCAGGTCCGGCCCGAGACGGGCCAGAAAAGGCTGCTGCTGCAAGGTTTCGGTGGTCCACAAAGAGATATCCGAGGCGCTGTAGAGACTGGCGGTGTGCCCTCTCGCTGCGAGGCGCGCCCGCAACACTCGGCCCGTCGTGGGCGATCGGTCGCTACGATGAACCCGCCAGACGCCGTAGAGCTGATTATGAGAATAGAGCACATGACCATCGGCATAGGTGATCAGCAATGCCTTGCCCCCATCAGTCGACGGAGGTCACGTAGCTCTGGCGCAAGGATTCCGCCATGCTCTCTAGCTCAGGAAAGGCGAACCAGACCTGCGTCAATGGCGCGCCGACCAGTACTTTACCCAATCGATCCGCGACGCGGCGTATTTCCGGCCCTTCCGGCATAGCGCGGTGTGACCTTTATCGAGGTTTTTATTACAGCCTCAGCTTATCCCAGTTCCAGCAGGCGAGACTTCAAGGTCTGTAACTGATCGCGCAGCTTTGCGGCCTGCTCGAATTCGAGATTCTGCGCGGCCTCATGCATACGGTCCTCGAGCTTGCTGATTTCCTTGGTCAACTGCGGCGCGTTCATCGCGCTCAAGGCCTCACGGGTATAGTCGCCCGGCGCCTCTGCCACCAGTTGCTCGGTGCGTTTACGCCCGCTCTTGCGGCTCCCGGGTGCCTGAGCACCTTCCATGATGTCCGCGACGGACTTGGTCACGGTCACCGGGGTGATGCCATGCCGCTCGTTATGCTCGATCTGCTTGTTGCGGCGACGTTCGGTTTCATCCATCGCTCGGCGCATGGAATCGGTAACCCGGTCGCCATAAAGAATGGCTTTGCCGTGGGCGTTACGGGCAGCGCGGCCGATGGTCTGGATCAACGAGCGTTCGGCACGCAGGAAGCCTTCCTTGTCGGCGTCCAGAATCGCCACCAGCGAGACCTCGGGAATATCGAGACCTTCGCGTAGCAGGTTGATGCCGACCAGCACGTCGAACTTGCCTAGACGCAGATCACGAATGATCTCGACACGCTCGACGGTATCGATATCGGAATGGAGGTAGCGGACGCGAATGTCGTGCTCGGCGAAATACTCGGTCAGATCCTCGGCCATACGCTTGGTCAAGGTGGTGACCAGCACGCGCTCCTCCACCTCGACACGCAACCGGATCTCGGACAGCAGGTCATCGACCTGGGTGGTCGCGGGGCGAACCTCGATTTGCGGGTCGACCAGCCCCGTCGGCCGCACTACCTGCTCGACGACCTGGCCTGCGTGCTCCGCTTCATAGCGGCCGGGTGTCGCGGAGACGAACACCGTCTGCGGCACGATGCCTTCCCACTCTTCGAAGGTCATGGGGCGGTTATCCAACGCCGACGGCAGACGGAATCCGTATTCGACCAGCGTCTCCTTGCGCGAGCGGTCACCACGATACATGCCTCCGACCTGAGGCACGCTGACGTGAGACTCATCGATGAACAGCAGTGCGTCATCCGGCAGATAGTCGAAGAATGTCGGAGGCGCCTGCCCCGGCGCCCGCCCCGACAGATAGCGCGAGTAGTTCTCGATACCGTTGCAGTAACCCAGCTCGAGCATCATCTCGATGTCGTAAAGGGTTCGCTGCTCCAAACGCTGCGCTTCGACCAGTCGCTCATGTTTACGCAAGTATTCGAGCCTGTCGGCCAGCTCCTGCTTGATCGAATCGATCGCGCCGAGAATCGTGTCTCTTGGCGTCACGTAGTGACTCTTGGGGTAGATCGTCATGCGCGGTACCTGCCCGCGAACCTCTCCCGTCAGCGGATCGAACAGTCGAATCGAGTCGATCTCGTCATCGAACAGCTCGATGCGCACGCCTTCGTCTTCGGCATCCGCAGGAAAGACGTCGATCACATCGCCACGCACGCGATACGTCCCGCGCCGGAAGTCGGCATCATTACGCGTATATTGCAGTTCCGCCAGCCGGCGCAGAAAGCTGCGTTGATCGATCTGCTCGCCCCGATTGAAATGCAGACGCATCTTCATGTACTGCTCAGGGTCGCCCAACCCGTAGATCGCGGACACCGATACCACGATCAGCGCGTCGCGACGTTCCAGCAACGCCTTGGTCGCAGACAATCGCATCTGCTCGATATGATCGTTGATCGAGGCATCCTTCTCGATGAACGTATCCGAAGACGGCACGTAGGCTTCCGGCTGATAGTAGTCGTAGTAGGAAACGAAATACTCGATCGCGTTATCCGGAAAGAAGCTCTTGAACTCACCGTAAAGTTGGGCCGCCAGCGTCTTGTTGGGCGCGAGAACGATCGTCGGTCGCTGCAACGTTTCGACGACATTGGCCATGGTGAAGGTCTTGCCGGAGCCGGTAACGCCAAGCAGTGTCTGATGCGACAGACCCGCGTTTAGCCCCCGTACCAACCCTTCGATGGCGGTCGGTTGATCCCCGGCGGGACGATACTTGGATTGAATCTTGAAAGGTTTGTTCATGGTCACTAATTAGGGTCCAAACTACCGTCATTCAAGGGGCAAGCCGATTCTTCGTGGTACCCGTCATTTCTCAACCGAGCCTTTCCATAAACCAAACACTCAGCGACGGCGGACCTCACTGGGCGGTATATCCCGCCTTCAACGAGGCGACGGCCTTGATCAACGCCTCTCGGCTGACGCGACCTTCCACTTCTGCCCATTCTCTTGCGATATCGACGCTATCGACGCCATCTACCATCATCAGGGCAGTCGTGACGCGATTGAGGTCTTCCGGGGTGGACACCCCTTGCAGCGTCAGATTAATCCGGGACATGCAGGTCTCTCCACAACAATCTCTTCACATTCACAACGATCTCTCCACAACGGTCCTTTTGACTGCACCGTTTAGGCCAACGACATAGCGTAGCACGTCGTTTCTGCGAGCTGACGTTGCAATGCGGTAGAATCGACGCCATCTTGACGCCAGAGCGGGTCATATACTGACATTAGTGTACTGACATCGATATTTTTTACGGGAGGGACCGGATGGACGATTGGCTGGCACATCTCACGACAGCGGGCGGGCGCCAGTTAGACGATCGCCATTGGCAGTTTCCACAAGATGGCACCCACCGAATCGCCACCCAAAACTGCCTGATACCGCTAACGCATCTCAGCATTCTCGAATGCGACGGTCCCGATGCGGCGCGCTTTCTTCAGGGGCAAACCAGCGCCAACGTCGAACATGCCAATGGCGAATTCGCTCCGTTGACCACTTTCTGCACGCCCAAAGGCCGAATGATCGCCAATGCCGAACTGCTAAAGGTCGATCCCGAGCGCTACTGGCTGTTGCTGGATGGCTCCCTGGCCGCGCCGCTAGCGACGCAATTGGGAAAATACGCCCCTTTCTACAAGGTGGCTCTGCGTCAACGCGACGACTTGGCGTTGCTCGGTGTGATCGGCGAGTTCGAATCATGGAGATTGGATGCCGATCTTCCCGATCAGCCCCGTCGCGACTGGCATATGACCCAGCAAGGCGACGTCATTGCCTTGCGTCATCCCGCCAGCCGATCACGTTCTGTGTTGATCCTGCCAGCGTCTCAGGCTGCCGCGCGATGGAACACGATGAGCCGAAATGCCAATGTCGCGGGTACGGCTCTGTGGCGACACGCAGATATCGATGCCGGCGTGGCGTGGCTTACGGCCGATCATAGCGATGCCTTCCTGCCGCAGATGATCAACTGGGAAGCTTTGGGCGGCATCAGTTTCCGCAAGGGCTGTTATACCGGGCAGGAAGTCGTGGCGCGGGCGCATTTTCGCGGCCAGGTCAAAAAACGCTTGCAAATCGCCATGCTCGAAGGGGCTACGGCACCCGTCATTGGTGAAAGTATCCGAACGGCTGATGACAAGCGTGTGGGCGAAATTTTTCAGGCCACGGTCAGTGACGATGCCGAGAACTGCGAGGTACTGGTCGTGCTCAACATCAGCCAGACTATCGAATCGGCGCTATTCGTCGATGGCCGCAAGCTGACGCTGCGCGCGCTGCCCTATCCTCTCGAGCGACTCGACCCGGAAAGCGCGGTCGGCGCGTGACCCGTCGGCTTCTCGGGCGTCGCGCTATAGACCGAACAGTCGCTGCGTATTGATCGAGGCGCTGGCGGCGACCGAGTCACGTGCCTGCCCGCGCAACGCCGCAACGCGATCCAGGGTATGCACGAGATAAGCTGGCTCGTTGCGCTGGCCCTGACGCCCGGATAACGGCATGTCCGGGCTGTCGCTTTCCAGCACGAAGCCGTCATCGGGAATCGACTGCACTGCGCGATGCAGGCGTTTAGCGCGATCGTAAGTCACCGCACCTCCCAATCCGAGCATATAGCCGAGATCCAAAAACCGCTTGGCCTGCTGCGGACTGCCTCCGAAAGCATGAATCAATCCCCGCGCCGGCAGATCGAGCTGCTTGAGCCGCTTGGCCACTTGATCATCGGCGTGTACACAGTGAACGATGACGGGTAGCCGATGCTGCTTGGCCAGTTGAAGCTGCGCCTCGAACAGCGCCCACTGCCGCTCCAGCGTTGCCTCGAATCGCGCATCGATGCCGCATTCACCGATACCCACCAGATCGCGGTGACGGCCGATCTCTTCCGCCAGCAACTCGAGGTCACTGTCGACGTGCTCGTCGATAAAGTAGGGATGCAGCCCGAGCGAAGCGACGACATCATCACGCTCATTTAACGCCAGCACGTTTTTCCATCGGCGCCGTGTCGCCCCCGGCACCATGAAACGAGAGACGCCAACCGCATGGGCACGTTCAAAAACGGCTTCGCGATCGGCGTCGAAACTGTCGAAATCCAGATGACAGTGGGCATCGAATAGCATGATTCAGCTCACAGGCTGCTCTTCCGGCACCGGAAGATCGGCGGTGCAATGACCACATTTGGTCGCCATGACCGGAATCGTCATGAAGCAATGTGGGCAGGCCTTGTCGGTTGGTGCCTTGGGAGCGACCGCTTCTTCGCGCTTCATGCGGTTGATGCTACGTACCAATAGAAAGACGGCGAAGGCCACGATGACGAAACTGATCACCGCGTTGAGGAATAGTCCGTAATCCAGCGTGACGGCGCCGGCTTCCTGGGCCGCGGACAATGTACCGTACGGCCCCGGCGTACCACCCTCCTTGAGCACGACGAAGAAATTGGCGAAATCGACACCGCCGATGAGCAATCCGAGCACCGGATTGAAAATGTTCTTCACCAGGCTCTGCACGATCAACGTGAAAGCGCCGCCGATGATGATGCCCACTGCCATATCGACGACGTTGCCTTTGACGGCGAACTCTCGAAACTCTTTGAGGAATTTGAAAGCCATCGGCTTTTCCTTTTTCTGATCGACCGGGTTGTTCTCGACTGAGCTGGCACTGACCACCGTGGCGGACACGACGGTTTTCAGAATGGCTCAAGGGCCATGTAGCGGCAAGGCGAAATCGCGCCATGTCCCGCAAGATACCTATAAAACAAGAACACCTTGCAAGCCAATGTCGTCTTTCAAAGGAAACGTCCAGAAACAGCGCAGCCTCGATCAATGCTCGCGCGTGGCCCTGAATTCGATTTCCGGCCAGCGCTCCTGAGTCATCTGGAGATTGACCCGCGTCGGCGCCAGATAGGTCAGGTAATCGCCGCCGTCCAGCGCCAGGTTGATGCTTGCCTTACGCTTGAACTCGTCGAGCTTCTTGGCATCCTTGCTATAGATCCAGCGCGCCGTGTGGACGTTGACCGGCTCGTAGAGACAGTCGACCTTGTACTCTTCTTTGAGCCGATGCGCGACGACATCGAACTGCAACGTACCCACCGCACCGACGATCAGGTCGTTATTGTCCAATGGCAGAAAGACCTGCGTTGCGCCCTCTTCGGAGAGCTGTTGAAGACCCTTCTGCAGCGCTTTCATTTTCAGCGGGTCACGCAACCGGACGCGACGGAACAGTTCAGGCGCAAAGTGCGGAATTCCCAGGAAGCGCATGTCCTCGCCGGCGGTGAAGGTATCGCCGATCTGAATCGTGCCGTGGTTGTGCAGGCCGATGATATCGCCAGGCCAGGCCTCTTCCACATGCGACCGATCGGAGGCCATGAACGTCAGCGCGTCCGCGATCTTGACCTCCTTGCCGATCCGCACGTGGCGCATCTTCATGTTGCGCTCGTACTTGCCGGAACAGATGCGCAGAAACGCGACCCGATCCCGATGCTTGGGGTCCATATTGGCCTGGATCTTGAAAACGAAGCCGGAGAACCGCCCATCATCGGCGACCACTTCGCGCGCATCGGTTTCACGCGCCTGGGGCGTCGGCGCAAACTCGACGAATCCGTTTAGCATCTCGCGCACACCAAAGTTGCCCATCGCGGTACCGAAGTAGACCGGAGACAGTTCCCCGCGACGATAGGCTTCCAGGTCGAAAGCATGAGACGCGCCCCGCACCAGCTCGACTTCCATTCGCAGTTCTTCCGCCGCGCTCTCGCCCAGCACGCGATCGACCTCGTCGCTGGCCAGCCCCTCGATGCGCTTGTCTTCCGGGATGCGGTTGCCCTGACCCTGGGTATAGAGATGGACGACGTCATCGTAGAGGTGATAGACGCCCTTGAACTGCCGGCCCATGCCGATCGGCCAGGTCATCGGTGCGCACTGGATGTTGAGCACCGTTTCGATCTCGTCCATGACCTCGATCGGATCGCGGGTTTCCCTATCCATCTTGTTGATGAAGGTCAGGATCGGCGTCGTACGCAACCGACAGATCTCCATCAACTTGACGGTGCGGTCCTCGACACCCTTGGCCGCATCGATGACCATCAACGCCGAGTCGACAGCCGTCAGCGTGCGATAGGTATCTTCGGAAAAGTCCTCATGCCCTGGCGTATCGAGCAGGTTCACGATGCGTCCGTTGTACGGGAACTGCATCACCGACGTGGTGACCGAGATGCCGCGCTCCTGCTCCATTTTCATCCAGTCGGACGTGGCGTGGCGCTCGGCCCGCTTGCTCTTGACCGAACCGGCCAGCTGAATGGCATTACCGAACAACAGCATTTTCTCGGTAATCGTCGTCTTGCCCGCATCCGGGTGACTGATGATGGCGAAAGTGCGACGGAGGGCCGCTTCCTGCGCAAGCTGAGCATCTGACATGAATGGCTTCACTAACTGGGGCGACTCACGAAAAACATCAGAAGATGCTCGCGAGTTCGCGGAGAATCGGAGATGGCAGCGATTGTACGCGCTGAACCGGAAGAGTTGTAGCCGCCTCGGTGCATGCGCCGTCAAGAAAGAAGAGATGTTAACCCCATCATTTGAAAGCAGAAAAAGAGTCGTCAATCCGATGTCGATAATGCGGTACAGCACTTGCGCATGACCGACGACAGCATCATCAACGACATCCATTACAATCGAGGGGATTCCACGCTCTCGTTGATGATGACCCGGACTCACTCGCTCTATGCCTAGGCGCTCGACCGTAGCCGGTCTCGCATTGCCTGCGACAAACGGGCGCCCCCTTTCTCTTCCCGGCTGGCGTCTATGGGCTCACGTCAATTCCTGGCATGCGTTACCATAATGACGGTCTGGGCGGCGATATCGAGTCAGCCGCCTTGTCCACGTTCGATCCACGACCGTTTCCCGACTCGATCTCGGAGAGATCATGCTGCAGCCGCTTCCGCTCTCAACGCCGAACCGCAATCTGGTTCGCTTGACGATCGTCCGCGGTATTACCTGGACTGGCTTTCTCGCCGCGATCATTTTCGGTATCGAGGTGCTGGGGTTCCAGTTGCACGTTCTTCCCGTCATCAGCGTCATCGTCGCCATGGGTCTGTTCAACGTCGCAACGTGGTGGCGATTGGGCCGGCCTCGCGCGGTTACCGATACCGAATATCTGCTGCACTGGTTGGTCGACATCGCCGGGCTGAGTCTGTTGTTCTACTACACTGGCGGCTCGTCCAACCCCTTCATCACCTATCTCCTGGTGCCACTGGGTATCGCCGCCGCCACGCTGCCGTGGCCTTACGCGTGGGTCATCGCCCTGGCGGCAACCGCCAGCTACACGACCATGATGCTGTTTTATCAACCGGTCCCTCAGCTGACCAACAGCACGATCGTGTTCGGTGTCCAGCTGCATACTTTAGGCATGTGGTTGAACTTCATTCTTTCCGGCAGCCTGCTCACCTTCTTCATTTTCAAGATGGCGCATACCTTGCGTCGACGTGACATGACCCTGTCTCGTACCCGTGAAGCTGCCCTGCGCAATGAACAGATCCTGGCGGTGGCGACCCAGGCCGCGGGTACCGCTCACGAGCTCGGCACGCCGCTGTCGACGATGGCCGTACTGCTCAAGGAGATGCGCCACGAAGCCAGCCAACAACCGACGCTGGTGGAAGACATCGACCTGCTGCGCAGCCAGGTCGACACCTGCAAACAACGACTGCAGACTCTCGTTGCCAACGCCGACCGCCGCCGTCTGGAGAAGCCGGAAACGCGACGCGCAACCCCCTGGCTCGAGAATCTGATCCAGCGCTGGCTGGTACTCCGGCCGGACGTTCACCATCGGCTGGAAGTGCTCGGCAAGCGAGGCCAACCGAATGTCGCCGTAGATGCGACACTCGAACAGGCGCTGATCAACCTGCTCAACAACGCCGCCGACGCCAGCCCCGATGCCATAGTCACTAGTCTCGACTGGGATGCCGAAGAAGTGGTCATCGACATCCGCGATAACGGACCGGGTGTCCCGATGTCGATCGCCGACCAGTTGGGCGACACCTTCATCTCGACCAAGAGTAAGGGCATGGGCATCGGCCTGTTTTTGACTCATGCTACCGTCAATCGATTTGGCGGTGGCGTGAGTCTCTACAACCATGAAGAAGGCGGTACATTGACCGAGGTCAAGCTCCCTCGAGTCAAAGCCGGCGAGAGCCTGTGATGCGACTCCTGCCAGGCACCCGCCGATGAGGATTCAGTGATGAATGACCAAGAACGGATGAGCGATCAGGAACGTCTGCTGATCGTCGACGACGACGAGCAGCTCTGTTTTGTCATGGAACGCGCCATGCGTCGCCGCGGCTACGATGTGGCCGTTGCCCACACGCACGACCAGGCATTGGCCATGGCCAGGGAGACTCCGCCCGCACTGGCAACGCTCGACCTCAAGCTGGAGTCCGATTCGGGTTTGAAACTGTTGCCCGAGCTATTGGAAGTAGCTCCAGCGTGTCGCGTGGTCGTGCTGACCGGCTACTCGAGCATTGCCACCGCCGTGGAAGCCATGAAGCTGGGCGCGGTCAACTATCTGTGCAAGCCCGCCGACGCGGATGAAATCCTGCAGTCGCTCGAACGCGAGAGCGGAGATGTCGACGTGGAAATCTCTGACAACCCGCCATCGGTCAATCGTGTGACGTGGGAGCACATCCAGAAGGTTCTGCATGAGCACGACGGCAATATTTCGGCGACCGCCAGAGCGTTGGGCATGCACCGTCGTACCCTGCAACGTAAACTGCAGAAGCATCCGGTAAGACGTTGACCATGGCTGACTTCCTCTAGCCGACACCGTTACGTCCATGATCCCGGCTGCGTTCGGGAACTTCTTCTCTCTTCCAACAGGAGCGCAATGTGGACCACCCTCAGCGACTCGAGCAGATGATGCGGATCGCCCGCCAGGCCGGCGACATGATCGTCCAGGCCCGTGAGAAGCAGAATTTCTCCCACCAGTACAAAGGGGGTGACGAACTGGTGACGGAGGTGGATGTCGCTGTCGATCAGATGATCGCCGATGAACTGGAATCGCTATTTCCCGGCGAAGCCAGGCTGACCGAAGAGCTGGCGCCGGATCGCAGTCAACTCGAACAGCACGGCCCGCTCTGGGTCGTCGATCCCATCGATGGCACCGTCAACTTTGCCTATGGTCACGTCCATGTCGCGGTATCGATTGCCTGGGCCGTGGATGGAGAGGTCCAGCTTGGCGTGGTTCATGCGCCATTTCTCGGTGAAACCTTTACCGCCGTGCGCGGCCAGGGAGCGCGACTCAATAATGAACCAGTATCCTGCAGCCAAGCGGATTCGCTGGAGCGAAGCCTGATCGCGACGGGCTTTCCGTATGCCCGCAACAAACGCGCCCCGCTGACCAAACGTCTCAATCACGTTGTCCATGCCTGCCGTGACGTACGCCGCAATGGCTCCGCCGCCCTGGATCTTTGCCATGTCGGCTGTGGTCAACTGGACGCCTACTATGAAAGTTCATCGCCGTGGGATTTCGCCGCTGGACTGCTGATCGCGCGTGAGGCCGGCGCCAGAACGAGCCATCTCTACGAATGCCCCGAAGGTTTCCCGGTCGAACTTTACGGCGAAAACCTGCTGGTCAGTGCACCCCGCATTCATGAACCCCTCGGGGACCTGCTACGTGATGCCGACGCTGGGCGCCCTATAGAGCCCTGATCCCACATCCCAAAGCCCGACCATTACTTGACGATGCTTGCCAGGACGAATTTCTTGTCCGCCAAGGATGGATGCTTATAACCGATGGCAATGGTGATCGTAGAGAGACTCTATTGGGACACTCGGGTTTAATACGAAAGAATAACCCCCATATCATTTCCCTACCTTTCCATACCCGACACAGGAGACTCGTCGATGCTGACCGTCATTTTCGGCCGTCCCGGCTGCCCATTTTGCGTTCGCGCCAAAGACCTGGCCGAAAAACTGAAAGAAGCCCGCGAAGACTCTGATTTTCGCTATATCGACATCCACGCCGAAGGCATTACCAAGGCCGACATGGAAAAAACAATCGGCAAGCCAGTGGAAACCGTGCCGCAGATCTTTGTCGATCAAACGCATATCGGCGGCTTCACGGAATTCGATCAGTACGTTCAAGACAAAGCTCTGATGCCCGAGAACGCTTGATCAAGACAGGCGAAGCGAAGATCCGAAAAGCCGGCTTACGCCGGCTTTTTTCGTTCCTGAAGGGAGCCATCCCCAGGGAACTGCTGGTGCTGGCATGGTCTATCGGCGCGGCACGTCCAGGCGGTCGCATCAAGCCGATGGATAAGCCGGCTCATCGAACGCCATTCCCGGTTCGCCTTCGAGATCCAGCTCATACTGATGGGGTCCGTGCCGCGGGTCCAGTTCGTTGATGTAATGCGTTGACTCTACCATGGGTACCAATGGCGTGTAGGGCTCCTGCTCTTCCGGCGCCTTGACCGGTTCGCGTCGCCATAGCCGATAGACGATGAACAACGCCAGACACAATGCCGCCGCGCCCAGGAATAACCAGAGACCATCCGGGCCCACGCTCTGCATCAATAGTGACGCACTGAACGGCCCCACGATGGATCCTACGCCGTAGCACATCAGAATCTTCGCATTGGCCTGAATCGTCTCCTCGGGTTCCAGCCAATCGTGAGTGTGGGCCAAGCTAAGCGAATAAAGGGTATGCAACATCGCGGTGTGGAAGCTGGCCACGAAAACCAGCAGCCAATAGCTCGAACGCGCGGCAAATACGATCAACACGCCGGATATCGTCATCACCAGCGCCATGCACAGGATGACCTTGCGGCGATCGAAACGGTCCGAGACACGCCCGAGCGTCCATTGCGCAATCAGCGCCACCAGCGTCGTTATCGACATGAACTTCGCCGTTTGGGCAGTGGTGAGCCCGATCTCCTGACCGTAATACGGCGTCATGGCGAAAAAGGCCTGCACCATCAACCCTGCCACGAAAGCGCTGACCAGCCCGACCGGCGCGCGCGTCATTAACTCGCGCATGGAAATCTTGGCTGACACATCGTGACTGCTCCGCAAGGGGCCTTGAATACGATGAATCGATAGCGGTACCAGCGACAGCGCGAACAGGACACCGGCGACCGAAAACAGCACGAAAGTGCCGGGGTCGGCCATGTTGAGCATCCACTGCCCACCCGCCAGAGACAGCGTTGAGATCACCAGATACCACCCCAGCACCCGTCCCCGGTTCTCGTTGGTCGATTCACCGGACACCCAGGACTCCATCACCATCAGCAGCCCCGCCGTTGCCGCGCCGCCGAACAGCCGCCAGACCAGCCAGGCCCAGGGGTTGACCCAAAGGCCATGAAGAATCGCCGTAGCCGCCAACAGTGCCCCACAGGCGGCGAATACCCGAATGTGACCGACACTGCGTATACGCTTTTCCAGCCAATAACTGCCGGCGACGAAGCCGAGCGAAAAGCAGGACATCAACAAACCTGCCATCTGCGACGGGAACTCCTCCAGCGACATGCGTACGCCGAGCAGTGTCATGATCAACCCGTGCCCGAGCAGAAAGCTGATTTCGCAAAGAAACAGAATCGGTAGAGTCGCGGGTAGTGAACGCAACAGAGTTCTCCAGACAGCGGCGGTTGAGAATTCGTTCGCCGAATTGGCGTCAATCCGGATCAATGAACGGCGCTTCTCCCTGAATAGAGGCGAAAGCGGCGGCAGTCTATCAATTCAAGGGCGATCTTGCCGAGATCTTGCGACATTCGGGTTCGCAAAAGGCGACATGAATTATTCACATCTTCTGTGGATAACACTGTGCATTTCCAGTGGCGGAGAGCAGCGGTCGGCGGCCCTATCCATACTTGTCTTAAATTGGTCAGTTTTTCGACAATGAGAAATATCAGTCTTTTTTTCAAGCCGCGCCAATGCCGATTCGCCGCTTCCGTGGCTGGTGAACGAGGTATCGATGCGCTGTGCAGCCTGGCGACATTCCAGTAACATTGAGCCAAGTCGTTGATGGAGAATGGCATGTCGACCCTGAAGGGGTGCGTCAGCGTTCTATTGCTGGTTCTCAATACGCTTTTCTGGGGTATTCCCTTGATCGCGCTGACCGCGATAAAGCTGGTAACGCCGATTCGGCGCTGGCGCCTGCGGGTACTTGGGGGATTACACTGGGTCGCCCTTGCCTGGGTGAGGACCAACAACGTCTGGATTCGTCATTGGATTCAGCCACAGATCCACGCCGACATTCCCGAGTCACTCTCGCCGCGCCAATGGTGGTTGGTCATGGCCAACCATCAGAGCTGGACCGATATCCTCGTCATGCTCTACGTGTTGACGGGCCGCGTCGCCATGCCGAAATTCTTTCTCAAACGGGAACTGATCCTGGTCCCCATCGTTGGTCTGGCCTGGTGGGCGCTCGAGTTTCCATTCATGCGTCGCTATAGCCGTGAGAGACTCTCGCGCAATCCCAAGCTGGCCAAGCGGGATCGCCAAGCGACGCAGAGAATGTGCGAGCATGCGCGCGAGATGCCGATGACGATCTACAACTTCGTCGAGGGAACCCGATTCACGCCGGATAAGCAGCATCAGCAACAAAGCCCCTATCGGCATCTGTTGCGACCCAAGGCCGGCGGGGTCGCCCAGGTTATCGGGCTATTGGGATCGCGCCTGGACGGCATCATCGACGTCACGCTGCACTACCGTCGTGGCACCCCCAATTTCTGGGATTTTCTGTGCGGCCGCGAGCGGGATATCGCCATGATCGCGAGATGTCTCGACAGGCCGGCATGGATGTTGGAGGGAAGCTACGACGATGCCCATTACAAGGAATGTTTTTACACATGGTTGAATTCACGGTGGCAGGAAAAAGACGTGGCGCTCTCTTCCTACTCCTGGGACTGATTCTCATGCTCGGCGGTTGCGCGAGCGGCGGCGGTACCCGCATCTCCGACGGTGGCGGCTGGGTGACGGTACAGCGCGGAGACACCCTGGGTAAAATCGCCGATCAGGCGGGAATCCCGCTGCTCCGCTTGCAGCGATTCAACCCTGGCGTGGATTCTCGCCGACTGGCGGTCGGCCAGCGCCTGACGCTGCCGTCACGCCAGGAGCGCGCCCCGGGTGGCGGCCCCTACCGCTATCAGGTGAGGCGCGGCGATTCGCTCTATTCGATCGCGCGCTACTTCGGCGCCAACCCTCAGCGCGTCCAGGCCGCCAATGCGGGTATCGACCCCTCTCGGTTAGCCGTCGGACAATTGATCCAGGTACCACTAAGCGGCGGCGCGAGTCGCGCTCCTGCCTCACCGGCAGCTTCGCGATCGCTTCCGGATCCCGGCCCGCTTCCTTCGTCAGCGCGCCAATGGCAATGGCCATTGGCAAACTACGCCATCGAGCGTCGTTTCGGACGCGATGCCCACGGCACTCTGCAACCGATGATGCTGTCGACGCCCGCGCCGGCAGTCGCCAAGGCCACGACGTCAGGCAAGGTACGATTTGCCAGCGGCATGCGCCAATTGGGCCAGGTGGTCATCCTGCACCACGCCGACAATATGCAGAGTGTCTACGCATTCTGCGACAAGCTGATGGTGTCTGAAGGACAATCCGTCGCTGGCGGCGCACCGGTGTGTGAAATCGATCAGGAGAGCGGCAGCAGTCGCTACCATCTGCTGTTCGATCTTCGTCACGGTGGCAAACCCGTGGATCCCGCGCGCGTGCTACGCTAATCACCGTGTCATGAGTTCGTCACCACCGTGACACATTGGCGTCATCGGCACCCCGCAGGATCGAAGACCGGATCGAATACGATTGATGATGAGTCATGAATTAGGCAGCTTCGCTGGCGTAGAAGGAGTAGATAGAATGCGCATAGCCTTGGTCAGTGAAACGTGGACGCCGGAAGTCAACGGTGTCGCCCATACCCTGAGCCATCTCGCCAGCCACTTAGTCTCCAAGGGCGTATCGCTGCAATTGGTCCGCCCTGATCCGGCGGACGGTAAGCGCGATACTCTGGCGGAACGCGACGTTCATATCCGAGGTATTGCCCTACCCATCTACGCTGACGTGCATATCGGCTTGCCGTGTCGGCGGCGCCTGGTACGGCTCTGGCGCCGTGAACGCCCGGACGCGATCTATATCGCTACCGAAGGGCCGCTGGGTTGGTCTGCCTTGAATGCCGCACGACGCTTGCAGATCCCGGTGGTCAGCGGGTTTCACACCAATTTCGATCAGTACGCCAGCAATTATCATCTGGGTTGGAGCATCCCCATTGCTCGCCTCGGGTTGCGTTACTTCCACAACCGCTGCGAGGCGACACTGGTTCCGACGGCGGCCCAGCAGCAGACGCTCGAGAATGCCGGCTACCGTCGTGTCTCGGTACTCGCCAGAGGCGTCGACGCCGATCGCTACCATCCCCGCCATCGGGATGCCGAATTGCGACGTCAATGGGGCGCGGGTCCTCATCAGCCCGTGGCCTTGTACGTTGGGCGTCTGGCAAGCGAAAAGAACATCGGCCTGCTGGCCGACACGATGGCCGCCATGCAGCGTGCCAATCCATCACTGGTACAAGTCCTGGTCGGCGATGGCCCCGCCCGCAAGACGATCGCCAGGCGCCTTCCTGACGCGGTGTTTACCGGCTTTCAAACCGGCGAAGCGCTAGCTCGTCATTACGCCAGCTCAGACATGTTTATCTTTCCTTCCCTATCGGAGACCTTCGGCAATGTGGTACCGGAGGCCATGGCCAGCGGCCTTGCGGTCGTGGCTTTCGATCACGCAGCAGCCAAGGAACTGATCACCGATGACGTCGATGGTCGCGTGGTTTCGCCACAAGACAGCCAAGGCTTCGTCCAGGTTGCCAGCGAGCTGTGCCGGCAGCCAGCACTCTACGCCCGCTTGGGCCGACAGGCCTGCCAACGTGCCTCGAACCTGAGCTGGGCCCATATCGGCGATCGCTTTCTTGCTCATCTGATCCAGGTCCAGGGAACTCAACATGCCGCCACGCAGTCAACGTCACAGGTTTGAGCAACTGGATCGAGCCGAGAGCCGCCTCAGCCATTGGCTGGCGGAATTTTCTCGTCACCCGCCGACACTCTGGCTGTTTCGCTGTGTCAGTCGCCTCGGGGACTGGCCCGCCTGGGTCGCGGTCGCACTGGTGCAACCTTTGCTGCATGGGAATCAAGGCTGGCTGATTGCGGCGCAATGGGGGCTCACAGCGAGCATCGCTGCCTTGGTGTACCGCCTGCTCAAGACTCGCCTGTGTCGTGAACGACCCTACATCACCTTCACCACGATCCGCTGCACAATGCCACCGGTAGACCGTTACAGCTTCCCCAGTGGCCATACGTTGCATGCGGTCATGTTCAGTTGCCTGACTGCCGCCAGTAGCCCACAGCTGTTACCCGCCGTGCTCCCTCTCGCCGGGCTGATCGCGATCTCACGTGTGGTGCTGGGGCTCCACTACGTCAGCGATGTCGTCGTGGGCGCCATGATCGGAGCTACCTTGGCCTGGGGCAGCGGACTCGTGACCCTGTTCGCCTAGGGCCAGGATCGTCGCCATGTTCGCTCCGGATAGTGCCGAATGGCAGCGTCTTGAAGACTCGCCCCTGCTAAGCCTGCTTCCAGGCTTTCTTGCGCGAGAAGAAGCCTCGCGCCTCTCTCTCACGCTAGATTGCGAGATCGAATGGGCCTCGCCTACCCTACGCCTCTATGGACGACAGCATACGATACCTCGCTCTCAATGCTGGATGGGCGACAGTAACGCCCGCTATCGCTATTCCGGTCGTACGCTCCAGCCGCAGCCCTGGCATCCGCTGGTCGAGGATTTACGCAATCGGGTATGCCAAATTTTAAGGAAGAACGATTTACCCTGTGCCGACTTCAATAGCGTGCTGCTGAACCGCTACGCAAACGGCGAGCAACGCATGGGTTGGCATAGCGATGACGAACCGGAGCTTGGCGAGGCTCCCATCGTGGCATCGGTCTCGTTGGGCAGTGAACGCCCGCTTCGCTTCCGGGAGAAAACCGACACACCCCGGCGCGCCTTCAACGTCTGGCTGCCGCACGGCAGCCTTCTATTAATGGGCCCAGGCGCTCAGACCCGCTGGCAACATGCACTGGCACCGCGTGTGATCGAAGGCGCCCGTATCAATCTCACCTTCCGTCGGATCATCTAGCCGTCAGCCAACTCGGCTCAGCCGAATACACTGCTGACAAAAACGCCTTCCAGAAGGAAGGCGATGGGAGATAACGGTATAAAATTAAAGTGGCCGCGATTTGACTCGCCAGTCACCCTCGATAGTAATTCGCTGCCACGAACGGCATCGGACTGATGACCATCGGCAGTCGCTTGCCGCGAACATCGGCATAGAGTGTCGTGCCTTTTTCGGCGGCCTCGATCGCAACGTAAGCCATGGCGACAGGCGCCCCTAAGCTGGGACCGAAGCTACCCGAAGTGACTCGCCCGATCTCGTGATCGTTGGCATCGAACAGCTTGGTTCCTTCTCTGACCGGCGCCCGTCCCTCGCCGACCAACCCCACGCGGCGGCGGCGGTGATCCTTGGCCTGCAATTGATGAAGCACCATATCGGCACCCGGGAAGCCGGCTTCCCGCTCGCCGCCCATCCGGCGCGACTTGCCGACGGCCCAGGATAGACTTGCCTCGACGGGCGTGGTGGAGGTATCGATGTCATGCCCATAGAGACAAAGTCCGGCTTCCAGGCGCAGGGAATCCCGCGCACCCAAACCGATCGGCTCGACCTCTGGCTGATCGAGGAACCAACGCGCCAACGCCTCGGTTGCCTCGGCCGGCACTGAAATCTCGAAACCGTCCTCTCCGGTATAACCGCTGCGGCTCACCCAGACCTCATGCCCCATCACGTCGAAACGGCCATGTTGCATGAATACCAGCTCGCAGGCAGCCGGACAGAGACGTTGCATGACGTTCCGAGCTTGCGGGCCTTGCAGTGCCAGCAACCCACGATCCAGAGTCTCGACGTCATGGCCCGTCCCGAGGCCGGTGCGCATCAATGCGATGTCCTGATCCTTGCACGCCGCGTTGACGACCACATAGAGCGCATCGCCGTGATTGACGATCATCAAATCGTCCAGGATGCCACCTTCGCTATTGGTAAATAGCGCATAGCGCTGGCCGCCTTCAGCCAGCCCCACGACATCGGCGGTAACCAGGGTTTCCATCGCCTCGGCGGGCGATGGCCCGGTTATCTTTACCTGCCCCATATGAGAGACATCGAACAGACCACAAGCCTTGCGCGTGTGCTCGTGCTCCTTCTTGACGCCCAATGGGTATTGCACGGGCATGCTATAGCCGGCGAACGGCACCATCTTGCCTCCGAGCTCCTGATGCAGCGCGAACAGCGGGGTCTGTTTCATGGTGGACATCGAGGTCTCCCGTTAAGAGCAGATAGCAGAAAGTTACGCGTCGTCTCGATCGCGACCTTCCAGCGCCTCACCCGGCAGAACCGTCTTGCCGGCGAAGTGGTCACGAGTCAGTTTGAATACGACCGGAGACAGTAGCGCCAAGGCGATCAGGTTGGGGATGGCCATCATCGCATTGAAGGTGTCTGCCACCAGCCAAATGAAATCCAGCTTCGCCATCGCCCCGACCGGCACCGCCAGCACGAACAGAATCCGGTAAAGCAGGATCGCCCGATCGCCGAACAGATACTGAAAGCATTTCTCGCCGTAGAACGACCAACCCAGGATCGTGGTGAAAGCGAATATCGACAGGGCAATCGCCACGATGTGCTGGCCAACGCCGGGCAAGGCACTGTCGAACGACAACGACGTCAATGCCGCGCCGCTTTCACCGTCCAGCCATTGCGTCGAGGTCAGAATCACCAACGCCGTTATAGTGCAAACCACCAGGGTATCGATAAACGTCCCCAGCATGGCGATCAGTCCTTGGCGCACCGGATTGCGAGTCTGCGCCGCCGCATGAGCGATCGGCGCACTGCCTAGCCCGGCTTCGTTGGAAAAGATCCCTCGCGCCACACCAAAGCGAATGGCCGCCGCCACCGCTGCACCGGCAAAACCGCCGCTGGCCGCAATCGGCTGGAAGGCATGCGAGAAGATCGTGCTCAATGCGCCACCAATCTGATCGGCGTTCAATACCAGCACGACGACACCGGCGGCAAAGTAGGCCACGGCCATCAGCGGTACCAATTTACCAGCGACGCTGGAGATACGCTTGATACCCCCTAAAATGACCGCCCCGGCAAGCACCATGATGATGACCCCGGTCAGCCAGGCAGGTACGCCGAATGACGTCGTCAACGCATCCGCCACGGAATTGGCTTGTACCGTATTTCCGATACCGAAGGCAGCCACGGCACCGAAGAAAGCGAACATTCCGCCCAACCAGGCCCAACGCTTGCCCAGACCGTTGCGAATGTAATACATCGGCCCGCCGACGTGGTCGCCGTTAGAATCCGTCTGGCGATAGCGTACGGCCAGAACGGCTTCGGCAAATTTGGTTGCCATCCCCACCAGAGCGGTCAGCCACATCCAGAACACGGCACCCGGACCACCGAGCGCAATGGCCGTAGCGACGCCGGCGATGTTGCCGGTACCGATCGTGGCCGACAGCGCCGTCATCAGCGCGTTGAAAGGCGATATTTCGCCCTCTTTCTGACTATCGGCTTCGCTGCGACGCCCGCTCCACAGCAAGCTGAAGCCAAGCCCCAGCTTGCGGATGGGCATCAATTTGAGACCCAGCTGCAGGTAAATGCCGACCCCGAACAGCAGAATCAGCATTAGCGGGCCCCAGACCACGCCGTTGATGGCGCTGAATATCGTATTGAGTTGATCCATGTCGAACCCCTTATCGCGTTATTATTACTATCGAACGGACTTGAACCTGCCTCGGCTGCCGCGAACGATCAATAGAATCAAAGCGTCGCAACAATAGAGGATTCAACTACGCATCCACAATTATCCCAAAGCATTTACCGATAATGGCGCGAGCTGATGACTGGTGGTAATGCCACCTTAGCGAAAGGCCTCTCTGTTTCCAATAGGAAACAGCCGATCTCCACCACTCCTTGACAACGCCAAGTTGACGCAGCCCTCGATATCCCGCGACGCTAGTGAAGATAGAAAACCCACCAGCGCCGGGGCGTTACCACACCGCGCCAGGCGGAGATCGCCATTCGACACTGGACGTTTTTCCTATCTAGGCTCAATCTAGTAGCGCCATTCACGCGACGCTGCGCGGGCAACCCCCGTGGGCCTATGCCAATCGATGTCGCATTAGTGCATAATGTTCGCCAAAATCCCCAGGATCGAAAACTGTTTCGTATAGGAAACTCTCATGAGCGAAATTCCCAATAACCTGCTCTACACCGACAGCCATGAATGGGTGCTGGATAACAGCGATGGCACTGTGACCATCGGTATTACCGACCATGCTCAGGAAGCGCTGGGCGACGTGGTCTTCGTCGAACTGCCGGAAGCGGGCCGCGAGCTGGATGCGGGCGACGAGTTCGGTGTTATCGAATCGGTCAAAGCCGCTTCCGATCTCTACTCTCCGCTGGCGGGTGAAATCGTCGAGGTCAACGAGACGCTGGAAGACAGTCCGGAGACCGTCAATGACTCTCCTTACGGTGAGGGCTGGATCCTCAAGCTCCAGCTGGCAGATCAGGGCGATCTGGAATCGCTGATGTCGGCCGAAGCCTATAACGATCTGGTCGCCGCTGAGGAAGATCAGGACAGCTGATCGACATTCTTCATCGCCTCCACACCTTGACCGTTCGGTGACGACTCCCCGAACGGTCGGCTCTATTACCTAGCCAACCTCCGCCGGATAGATTATGCCTACCGATACTCGACCGTTAACCGACCTGGCCAATCACGCCGACTTTCTTCAGCGCCACAACGGCCCCAATCATCGCGATGTCGCCGAGATGCTCAAGACGCTCGACATGCCGTCGCTGAAGACGCTGATCGATCGAACCATTCCCCAGGGGATTCGTCTCGATGGCGATCTGGCGTTGGACGGCCCGCGCGGCGAGTCGGAGGCGCTGGACTACCTGCGAGGTCTGGCTCGGCAGAACAAGGTTTTCAAGAGCTATATCGGTCAAGGCTACTATCCGACCCACCTGCCGGCGGTCATTCAGCGCAACGTGCTGGAAAACCCGGGCTGGTATACCGCCTATACGCCGTATCAACCGGAAATCGCTCAGGGACGTCTCGAAGGGCTGCTCAACTTTCAGCAGATGGTAATGGACCTGACCGGTATGGCGATCGCCAACGCGTCGCTGCTCGATGAAGCGACGGCGGCCGCGGAGGCAATGGCACTGTGCCGGCGTTCGAATAAGAAACACAAGAGCCAGAAATTCTTCGTCGCTGACAACGTGTTGCCGCAGACGCTGGACGTGCTGCGCACGCGAGCAGCCTATCTTGGCTTTGAGCTGATCGTGGCGCCCCCGACCCAATTGGCTCAAGAGGATGTCTTCGGCGCCCTGCTGCAGTACCCCGGCGTCGATGGTGATATCGGCGATATCGAAAGCCTCATCGCCGATGCGCGCTCGCGCCAGATCATGACCTGCGTGGCCGCGGATCTGATGAGCCTGGTCATGCTCAAGGAACCCGGCGCCATGGGCGTGGATATCGTGCTGGGCAATTCCCAGCGCTTTGGTGTTCCCATGGGTTACGGCGGCCCCCACGCGGCATTCTTCGCCACCAGCGAAGCGCTCAAGCGTTCGCTGCCGGGTCGCGTCATCGGTGTTTCCAAGGACAGCCGTGGACGCCCGGCACTGCGCATGGCCATGCAGACGCGCGAACAGCACATTCGGCGTGAGAAGGCGACTTCCAATATCTGTACCGCGCAGGCACTGCTGGCGAATATCGCCGGTTTCTATGCCGTCTACCACGGTGCCGAAGGTCTTCAGACCATCGCCGGTCGCATTCATCGTCTGACAACGCTGCTGGCGGCGGGCCTCGAACGACATGGCATCGCGCTCAAGCACGACAGCTGGTTCGATACACTGACGTTGATCGGCGTCGACAGCCATCGCATTCAGGGCCGTGCGCTGACCCGCGAGCTCAACCTTCGCTATCCCGTCGATGGCGAGGTCGGTGTCAGCCTCAACGAGACCACGACGGCTGCCGACCTGGCAGCGCTGTTCGACGTGCTGATCGGCGAGGATCATGGCCTGTCCGTGAGCGAACTCGATCGCGAGGCTATCGACCAGGGCGCCAGTGGAATTCCGGCTGCCTATCGTCGCGACAGCGAGTTCCTTCAGCATCCCAATTTCCAGCGCTTCCGCAGCGAAACCGAAATGCTGCGCTATCTCAAGCGTCTGGAGAACCGCGATCTATCGTTGACTCATGCGATGATCCCGCTCGGTTCATGCACCATGAAGCTGAACGCGACCAGCGAAATGATCCCGATCACTTGGCCGGAATTCGCCAATATTCATCCGTTTGCGCCGAGTGAACAGACGACCGGCTATCGCCAGATGATCACCGAGCTCAGCGACTTTCTGATCGAGATCACCGGCTACGACGACATCTCGATGCAGCCCAACTCGGGCGCTCAAGGCGAATACGCGGGACTGGTCGCCATTCGTCGCTATCAGGCCGCCGTGGGCGAAGGCCATCGCGACATCTGTCTGATCCCGAGCTCGGCTCATGGCACTAACCCCGCCTCCGCCGCCATGGCGCAGATGAAGGTGGTCGTCGTCGAATGCGATCGGGATGGCAATATCGACATGAACGACCTCGAGACCAAAGCCGCCAAGCACACCCATAACCTCTCGGCGATCATGCTGACTTATCCCTCGACCCATGGCGTCTTCGAGGAAAATATTCGTCAGGCCTGTCAGCTCGTTCATGACAACGGCGGTCAGGTCTACATTGACGGCGCCAACATGAACGCTCAGGTGGGTCTTTGCCGACCCGGTGATTACGGCGGCGACGTCTCGCATCTCAACCTGCACAAGACGTTCTGTATCCCCCATGGCGGCGGTGGCCCCGGCATGGGACCGATCGGCGTCAAGGCGCATCTCGCTCCTCATCTACCCAATCATGTCGTGACTCCGCAGGAAGGGATCGAGAAGAATTCAGGCGCGGTTTCGGCTGCCGCCTTCGGTAGTGCTTCGATCCTGCCGATCTCCTGGGCTTACATCAAGATGATGGGCGCCCGTGGGCTGCGCGAAGCGACCGAACTGGCCATTCTCAACGCCAATTACATCGCCAAGCGGCTCGCGGCGTATTATCCGGTGCTGTATCAAGCCGCCAATGGCACGGTGGCTCATGAGTGCATCCTCGACATGCGCCCGCTCAAGGCGGCATCGGGTATCAGCGAAGAAGATATCGCCAAGCGTCTGATGGATTATGGCTTCCACGCCCCGACGATGTCCTTCCCGGTCGCTGGCACCCTGATGGTCGAGCCGACGGAATCCGAGTCGCGCTACGAACTCGATCGTTTCTGCGATGCCATGATCGCCATCCGTGAAGAAATTGCGCGAGTCGAATCGGGAGAATGGCCGAAAGATTCGAATCCGCTGGTACTGGCACCGCATACCATGGCGGACGTGACCGAGGAGACATGGGAGCGCCCCTACTCGCGTGAACGGGCCGCCTTCCCGACAGAAGCCGTGCGTGACGCCAAATACTGGCCGGCCGTCAACCGGGTCGACAACGTCTTCGGCGATCGCAATCTGATCTGCAGCTGTCCGCCGATCGACGCCTACCGCGATGCTTCGTAATCCATAGTCGGATTGGCAGAAACCGCAACGGCCGCTCATTGAGCGGCCGTTGTTCGTTCCAGCAACTAACTCTATTGGCGCTTGGCATAATTATCGCCATTGACACGAATAGCGACGATAGAACACCTGAATGTCAGGTCTTCTCCAGCGTGGGGAGTTCGCTGTAGCCGTAAAGGGAATTGAGTCGCTGCTGACGAAATGATTCAAGCAACTGACGATAACGCTTGGGCAATTCGACATCCGTACGCGATACCAGGTGCAGCGTCTCGTAGACCGGCTGTGCGAGTGTCATCTCCTTGACCTGGCGTTGCCATGGCGACGTCTCCAGCACAGGGCGGGATACCACTGTGAATCCCAGCCCACGGGCCACCGCATCCAGTACCTGGCCAACCTCGTTGGTAAATCCTTGGCGCGGGAAATGACTCATGCTGCGAAACTCGCTGCCGAAGTTGCTTCGCAGCAGCAGGCTCGCATTGGTATTGCCATCGTTGTAATTGACGAATCCCAACGCCAGTAACTCGCCCAACGTGGTTCCCGCGAAGTCCGCCGGCACCACCAGACAGAGTGGCTCCTGATGCCAGGCCTCGAAAGTCAGGTCGGGATGCTTGCTGATGTCGGTGACGATACCCACATCATAGCGCCCCGCCACCACGTCCTGCGCAATTTCATGATTGAACGCGAAACTGTAGTTGACCGTCAGTCCCGGATGCATCTGCTGATAGCCCAACAGGAACGGGTAGAACATCAAGCCGACGCTGCCCGGCGATGCAATACGGCATTCACCGCTATCCGGGGAGTCGTCATCCAGCGAGTGGCGAAAATGTTCATGCTCGGCAAACAGCTTGACCGCATAGTCGTAAGCGCGACGACCGGGATCGGTCAACGAGAAGCGGCGGCCATGGCGATTGAGCAGAGAGCGCCCGAGATATTCCTCGAGCTTGCGCACATGCTGGCTGACACCCGGCTGCGTCATATCGAGCTTACGCGCAGTCTGAGTAAAGCTACCCGTCTCGACGAGCATCATGTAAGTACGAAAATACTGAGCGTTAAACATGGAGACGCGGTTCACTCACGCTGTACGGCAGTTAAAGCGCCTCGACTCGGCATACCTCGTAGGCCGCACTTCGATAACGCCTCGTTGTCGGCTATGGACTTTCCAATCATATCAATTTATAGGCAAAACCGCACCTTAATAGACGAGTTCGTACCGCCGCGCATCGTGAGAAAAACGATCGCTACGCAAAACTTCGTTGCGCTGTCGCGCCAAGGCATATGACGCTAGCTCACCAGGAACACAGGCATGACCGATCCCATTCACGCCTAGCTCGCGGTGCCCGCTGCGACGAGCAGCCGCCCATGTTAGCATTGGCAAGCTCTCATTCAGGATTGAAGAACCCTATGTCTGATCCCTTTGCGCAGCGCGCCAAGGCCGTGCAACAAACGCTACTCGTCATGGAAGAGAACGCCGATGACGGCGAGCTTTTCGCTCTGGGCTACATGATTCCGCAAATCGGTCTGGTGCAAGAAATGGCCGAATACGACCCGGCTGAAGTCGACGCCGAAGATTTCGATGCGACCTACTGGCAGTGGCTGGAAAGCACCTTCGCGCAAGACAACATGAGTGATGCCGATCGCGAGCAGATTGCCGAACTATGGCAAACCGCTGCCGCGCGCGCCGAGCACTAATTTACCGATTTTCATTGCCATGAGGATGCCGTCCATGCCTGAGACGCTATCGACCATCGTTTCCCCCGAGGGTAGTCTCGAGGTGTTGTCTCAATCCGAAGTCAATCGGCTGCGGGATACATCGACGAGCGGCCTTCACGATCTGGTCAGACGCTGTGCGCTGGCCATTCTCAATTGTGATACCCCTACCGACGATGGCTTGGCGGTCATGGAAGCCTACCAGGATTTCGACATCGAGGTCCTGCAGCAGGATCGCGGTATTCGGCTCAAACTGTCCAATGCCCCGGCTTGCGCTTTCGTCGACGGACGCATGATTCGTGGTGTGCGAGAGCAGCTATCTGCCGTGCTACGCGACATCGTCTACGTCTACAACGAGATCCAGAACAACGCCAGGTTCGATCTCGAAACCAACGAAGGCGCGACCAACGCGGTGTTCCACATCCTGCGCAACGCCAGCACGCTGCGTACGGCACAGGAACCGAGCATGGTGGTCTGCTGGGGTGGACACTCGATTACCCGCGAAGAGTATGACTATACCAAGGCCGTGGGTTATCACATGGGGCTGCGCGGGCTGGATATCTGCACCGGCTGCGGCCCGGGGGCCATGAAAGGGCCGATGAAGGGCGCCAATCTCGCCCACGCCAAGCAGCGGCGCATGGACAGCCGATATCTAGGGATATCCGAACCGGGCATCATCGCCGCCGAGTCGCCCAACCCGATCGTCAATGAGCTGGTGATCATGCCGGACATCGAGAAGCGTCTCGAGGCCTTCGTCCGCATCGGTCATGGCATCGTCGTGTTTCCGGGCGGTGTGGGCACGGCGGAAGAGATTCTCTATCTGCTCGGCATTCTGATGCATCCCGACAACCGCGACATCCCTTTTCCGGTCATCTTTACCGGCCCGGAGAGCGCGCGGGAGTATTTCCAGCGTATCGATGAATTCCTGCGTTATACCCTGGGCGAGGACGTGAGCCGTTTCTATCGTATCGTGGTAGATGATCCGATCACGGTGTCTCGTCTGATGCGGGATGGCATCCATGAAGTGGCCGAATTTCGTCGCGAGCAGAACGACGCGTTCTATTTCAACTGGCGGCTGAACATCGACCGCGGCTTCCAGCAACCCTTCGAACCCACTCATGAGGCCATGGCGGCGCTGGCACTTCATCATGACCAACCCAACCATATACTCGCCGCCAATCTGCGCCGGGCATTCTCGGGAATCGTTGCCGGTAACGTCAAGGAGCCCGGTATCCGCGCCATTGCCGCTCGAGGCCCCTTTCGACTGCATGCAGAGCCGGCGTTGATGTCCCGCCTGGATGCGCTGTTGACCTCATTCGTCGCCCAGGGCCGCATGAAGCTGCCCGGCAGAGAATACGTGCCCTGCTACACCCTCGGTTGAGGCATGAAACGCTTAATGACAGCTTTTAATGACGGCGCCGCCAGAGTCGAATGACCACATGCAGCAATAGACCCAGTGTTGCGCCTTGCGAGACGATCACTGCCCGGTGACCGGTAGCCGGATCGATCCAGTGCCAAGCGAAAATCAGCAGCATGCCCACGATCAAGCATCCTACAAGATGCTTGATCGCCGTGGGGCACCGCTGTCGCTCCGCCGGCGCCATCAAACGCCAGAACCCAATCAATGCCGCGACGATCGCGAGCGCCAGAATCGCCAGCAGGGATAGCCGAGCGGTGTCGTGCACGAGCCAATAGCGGGGCAAAGAGATCAACATGACGACACACAGGCCCAGCAGTGTACTCCAGCGTGTTGCCGTCAGCGTTTGCGCCAAGACGAGCTTACGCGGCTCGATCACACCTTCAATCCTTCCGACTCGATCCACGCCTCTACCCAGGGAAGAGCAGCATCATCTGCCATGAAGGTCTCCATGGCATCGATTTCGAGACGCTCACCCAGACGCTGCGCCCCCAGATCGACCAGGATCTCGTCCAGTGCCCTGCCGGAACCGCAGAATGTATCGCCATACGAGCTATCGCCCAACGCGATCAAACCATAGCGCAGTGAAGCGAGGCTCGGCGGATCGGCCTTGAGCTCACGGACGAAGGGAACGAAGTCGCCGGGGAAATCACCGCTGCCGGTAGTCGAAACGCAAAACAGGACCAAATCCGACAGCTCATCGACCAGGTCGCTCACCGAAGGCTGCTCGATGACGGCGACATCGTAGCCCGCCTGTTCGAACAACGGCGAAACCTGCTCTGCGACATCAAGTGCACCACCATAGACGGTGCCGACGATAATTTTTAGCTTGGGCATAACACTCGATCAGCAATTGATTTGCGCGGGAGCTTAGCACATCCAGACCATCGGCCTCACGCGACGCCGCCCCAAAGACAAGACCGCCTGCCAGCTTCTGCTGGCAGGCGGTCGTCTGGCATCACGGAGCGGATCACTCTTCTTGCAGCTCGCCGTCGAAGCTCTCCACCTTAGCCTTCAACTTCTGGCCGGGACGGAAAGTGACAACCCTACGGGCCGAGATCGGAATCTCCTCCCCGGTCTTGGGGTTACGTCCGGGTCGTTCCCGCTTGTCTCGCAGATCGAAATTACCGAAGCCGGATAGCTTCACCTGCTCGTTCTCGCGCAGACAGCCGCGAATTTCCTCGAAGAACGTTTCCACCATGTATTTGGCCTCCCGCTTGGAGAAGCCCAATTCGGTGTGAAGATGCTCCGCAAGCTCAGCTTTCGTCAGCGCTCCCATGATCGCTCCCTTCGCGCAGGATGACGGATCAACTACGCAGCCTGGCATCGAAGCGCGCTTGCGCAACTTCTACCACGTCTGCAATTAACTGATTGATTTCCTCATCATTGAGAGTGCGCGAAGGATGCTGCCAGGTCAAGCCCAGGGCGACGCTCTTGTTACCCTCGTCCACCCCTTTTCCCTGGTAGACATCAAACAACTGCCACTGCGTCAGCCAATCGCCAGCCCGGCTTCGAATGGTATCGATCAACGGAGCGATCTCGACATCTTCCCGGAGCACGAAGGCCAGATCCCGGCGCACTTCCGGATATCGGGACAGCGGCTTGAACCGGGGTATCACACCTTGGGTCAACGCGGCCTGCTCCACTTCGAAGACGTAGACCTCAGGTTTGATATCGAGCTGAGAGCGGATACTGGGATGCAATGCCCCCAGCCAGCCGACAACCACGCCGTTACGGCAGAGACGCGCGGAACGGCCCGGATGCAGCGCAGGGTGCGTTGCCGAGACGAAGGTCCATTCATCCGATTTGCCGCCCAACGCGATCAAACTCTCAAGATCGCCTTTCAGATCGTAAAAATCGACCGAATCGCGATGGGAAGACCATCCTTCCACCTCTCGGGAGCCACAAATCAGACCACCGAACATCGGCGTCTGGACCAGCTCGTCCAGTTCGCCTTGGAATACCAGCCCGGTTTCGAACAAACGCACGCGGTGCTGCTGACGATTGAGGTTATGTGTCAGTGCCTTGATCAACCCCGGGAAAAGGCTATGCCGCATCACCGACATATCGCTGGAGATCGGGTTGGCCAACGCCGGCGAAACGCCATCCGGCGTGATCATTGACTGAAGATCCGGCGAGACAAAGCTATAAGTCACCGCTTCCTGGTAGCCGCGAGACACCATGTGGCGGCGCAGACGTCGCAACGGCTGGGTCGCCTCGTCGTCTGACGTCAGGCCCAGACGGGCCTGTGGGCGGCGTACCGGCAACTGGTTATAGCCATGAATACGCGCAACTTCCTCAATCAAGTCCTCTTCGATGAAAATGTCGAAACGCCAGCTCGGGATCTGCACACGCCAGCTCTGTCCCGGCGCGGAGCTTGCCATTCCCAGCAAACGGAAGATTCGATGAATTTCCTCGTCGGGCAAACGAACGCCTAGGCAGGAGGATAGACGCTCACGGCGCAGCTCGACATCCGGACGTCGAGGCAGATGCGCCGGCTGTCTCACCTCGCTGATGGGCCCAGGAGAACCTCCGACAATAGCGGTCAGCAGCTCAGTGGCCCGCTCCATTGCCGGGCGCGTGATATCCGGATCCACTCCGCGTTCGAAGCGGTGCGACGCGTCCGTATGCAACCCGAACTCGCGAGCCTTGCCAGCCACGGCCAGCGGTGAAAAGTAGGCGGCTTCCAGAAACAGGTTGCGTGTTTCGCCCGTCACCCCGGTCGCTTCGCCTCCCATTACACCGGCTATTGCCAGCGCGCGATCTTGATCGGCGATGACGAGCGTGTCCTCGTTCAGCACCACTTCCTGTCCATCCAGTAGCGTGAGGCGCTCATCGGCATGCGCTCGGCGAACCTCGATGCCTCCCTTCAAGGCATCGAGATCGAAAGCGTGCATCGGCTGGCCCAGCTCGAGCATGACATAGTTGGTCACGTCGACTGCCGGATCGATGCTGCGGATCCCGCCACGACGCAGACGCTCGCGCATCCACAGTGGCGTACTTGCCGTGACGTCGACATCACGAATGACGCGCCCCAGATAACGCGGACACTGCTCGCCATCGCTCACCACGACCGGGAACTGCGCATTGTTGCGCGCCACGACCGATGCGATGCTCGGCTCGATAACCTTGGCGCCCGTCACGCAGCCAACCTCGCGCGCGATGCCGCGTAAACTGAGGCAGTCACCGCGGTTGGGCGTCAGGTCGACCTCGATAGTGTGATCATCCAGCTGCAACCAGGTCCGAAAATCTTCTCCGACGGGCGCGTCCTGCGGCAATACGTAGATCCCTTCCGAACGCCCTTCCTCCAACCCCAGTTCGGAGGCGGAACAGATCATGCCGCGAGATTCCACACCACGCAGCTTGGCCTTCTTGATCTTGAAATCCTCGGGAAGCACTGCGCCGACGCGAGCGAACGGCACCTTCTGGCCGATATCGACGTTGGGTGCACCGCATACGACCTGAACCGACTCCCCCGAACCATCATCGACCTGGCAGACATTGAGCTTGTCCGCATCGGGGTGCGGAGATTTAGCGACGACCTTGGCCACGACAACGCCCTGAAAAACGGCACCAACCGGCTCAATGGCATCGACTTCCAGACCCGCCATGGTAATGGCGTCTGCCAACGCCTGCGTACCGATAACCGGAGAGACCCACTCGCGCAGCCACGCTTCGGAAAACTTCATTTGATACTCCTTGACTGGGCGACGGACTCAGTTGAACTGACGCAGAAAGCGCAGATCGTTATCGAAAAACAGCCGAAGGTCGTTCACACCGTAGCGCAGCATCGCAAGCCTCTCGGCCCCCATACCGAAGGCGAAGCCGGTATAACGCTCGGCATCGACGCCGGAGTGGCGAAAGACTTCCGGGTGAACCATGCCGCATCCCATCACCTCGAGCCAACCACTATGCGAGCAAACGCGACAGCCATTGCCCTGGCACATCACACACTGGATATCGACCTCAGCCGATGGCTCGGTGAACGGAAAATAGGATGGCCGAAAGCGCACTTCCAGGTCGTCCCGCTCGAAGAACGCCTGTAGAAAATCGGCTATCGTTCCTTTCAGATCAGCAAAGCTGACGCCTTCGTCGACCAGCAAACCTTCCACTTGATGGAACATGGGGGTGTGGGTCAGGTCGGAATCGCTGCGATAGACTCGCCCCGGACAGACGATGCGAATGGGCGGTTCCTGTGACTGCATGGTACGCACCTGCACCGGCGACGTGTGCGTACGCAGAAGACGGGTGGCATCGAAATAGAACGTGTCCGCCATACCACGCGCGGGATGATGAGCGGGGATGTTCAGCGCTTCGAAATTATGGAAATCGTCCTCGATTTCCGGTCCGACGGCGACCTCAAAGCCAATGTGCTGAAATATCGATTCGATGCGTTCCAGCGTCTTGGTCACGGGATGCAAACCGCCGTTGACTTCGCCCCGCCCCGGCAATGTGACGTCGATGCGTTCGGCCTCGAGCTGAGTCTGCATGGCCGCCTGCTCGATGACTTGCTTGCGATGCTCGAGCTCGTGCTGCAGCTGCTGCTTGGCTTCATTGATACGCTCGCCAGCAGCCGGTCGCTCGTCGGACGACAGCTGACCCAAGCCTTTGAGTAACGCCGTGATCTCGCCTTTCTTGCCCAGAAAACGCACACGCACCTGATCAAGCGCCTGGGCGTCTTCGGCCGCGGCGATTGCCGCTTTGGCCTCATTGACCAGGGCAGGAAGATGATCCATCCGTCGAGCTCCGCTTGTCGTTCGTTACGCAGCGCCGTCGGTCAGGAACGACGCGGCGATGCAGTATAAAAAAACAGGGGAAGAGCAGCTGCTCTTCCCCTGGATCGGTCATACAACTCATTACCCAAAAGGGCAAAAGATGACCTGCTATGCAGCTTTGGCTTTTTCGACGATCGCCGCGAACGTCGCTTTCTCGTGAACGGCCAAATCAGCCAGCACTTTGCGGTCAATTTCGATACCGGCCTTCTTCAGGCCCGCTACGAAACGGCTGTAAGACATGCCATTGACACGAGCCGCCGCATTGATACGCGTGATCCACA
>Ga0207878_100118_pt1 | contig 80373 bp, 61 predicted proteins | sample LinPmetageLP41_FD_184053 | JGI IMG/M metagenome (GOLD analysis project Ga0207878, IMG submission 184053) | Marine viral communities from the Pacific Ocean - LP-41 (SPAdes) | ecosystem: Environmental > Aquatic > Marine > Oceanic | place: Pacific Ocean | collected 2010-08-27 | reverse complement strand
AAACCTAATTTCATCACCGTCAGATACACCATCACCATCGGTGTCAGCATTGTTAATGTCGGTGCCAAATAACAGCTCATCACTATTTGATATGCCGTCGTTATCAGCATCCGCTGCAGCGTCTGTTACATCGAGTGGGTTTAAGCCATTGGTAAATTCGTCAAAGTCAGAAATACCATCAAAATCGCTATCGGCGTTGTAAATATCAGTACCCAGCTCTTCTTCTTGAATATCTTTTAAGCCATCGCTGTCGGTATCGGGTAATGTTTCCCAGCGATCATAAGTACTTAAATCAGTTTTAATCATAATTTGTATGCTGGGCAACACAAATGGCGACAGTTCATCGTCGGTTACAGAGCCATCGTTATTTCTGTCAAAGCCAATATATGAGTATTGCAGCACAAATGCTTGCCCCGCGTCATTTACAGAAATAGTATCCCAATGGCGCTGGCGTAAACTACGCCCTCGGTCGCGCTCTGCAACTACGTGCCGGTCGTTCACAACATAACGCCAATCTTCGTAATCGCTATTACCCACCCTACCTTCTTGTAAAGTAACATAACGCCACATGCGCCCATCACTAAAAAACTTATAGCCGGTTAAGTCATCAACATTTATTACGTCATTGTTACTGCTGCGCGTGTATAAGTAGGTGCCTATTGCCCAAAAGTTAGGAAAAGGGATATCTAAATTATTAGCATATTCTGTATAGGTATCATCGTATTTGGCCATCATGCCAATGTATGTGCGTGTTAAGGTATTATTTTTATACTCTTCAACACGAGTAAAGTAGGCCTTTTTAATATTTATAAATGGAGTAATTTTATACTCAGCTTCATCATTCACTAATGAAATAACGCCTTCATCAACAGCCCAGCTATTATATTTTATGCCCGATAGCGTTTCATCGCTCACAGTACCATTAGTTTGTAGGTCGACACTGTCAGCAAAGGTGCCAAAGTAATCCTTATCCCCTTCATTAGTAGGCTCAATATTATAGGGCATCGGTAGGGCCCACTTACCTTGTGGGTTATTTTTTTCAGCGGTAAGCATCTTACTTGCTTTAACGTCATATAGTTTATTAACTTTGTCAAAGCTAACCGTGCTTTGTAACGTGTTTTCAGGCCACCCCCATTGCTCAGGCACTATTAACGTATTGTAATCAGTACCTGCTAAGTGAACTGTGTCATAGTCATCAGCTACACCCTGTTTTGAAATGGTTAAATCAAACTCAGTGTAAACTTGGTACTCTAAAATATAATTAATTTCCCCCCGATCATGTTTAGCATTTAAATGATCGGCTAGGGCTTGGCCATATAATTCAGCAATATCCTCAAAAGGCGGATACGAGACTTCAGTATATTCTCGCCCCTTAGAGGTAAGATTTACACTCCCGTTTTCAGTGATAACCCAGTCAAACTGCTCATCGTAAAAAGAGGTTGAAAAATTAAACCCAGCAATCCCTGTACCATTGCTTTCAAAATTAAACGCTGTCGCAAAATAAGGGAGGTAAGTATCGTTGCCCTCATCCATTGCAACAAAGTTTCCGGCCACCAGCTCTTCTTGGGTAAAACTACCTTGCACATAAGCACTGTCAGCACCTGCTAAAGCAGCATTTGGTGTATTTACGGTACCTACAGCCGAAAAACTAAAACCCGCTTTTTTAGAAGAACTTGCGGGGCCATAAGTTTTTTCAGATATATCAGCGGGGGAAACTACATTATTAGCAAATGCAACCGAACATGCCGTTGTTGCAACTAAAAAGCTAATTGCTAACTTAGCAATTTTCATAATAAGTCCTTTTAAACATTATATTATTGTAAAGCCGATAGTATTACAGTTTACAAAAAAGAAACAGCCTTCCTTTAAACCTTAAAATAACTTTAAGGGAGCAAATAAAAATATACTCTATTTAGTTACCCTACACGATAAAAAAGTTACTTGCTCACTTGAGATGTTTTACTTAAAACAATTTCACCGCCGGCGGCGCTACACAAAAAAGACAGGTTCTCCTGCTCTGGAACTGTGTGGTGATAGTAGTCACTTAATCAGTATTTGTATTAGCAAAAACCAAATAGGCTATTAGTTTGAAGTGGCCAGCTTGGCTTGGTAATCCTTCACTTTATTATTAATCACCTTACCATTAGGGCGGGCTTGTTGGGCGAGTAGCATTAAACTTAATGCTTTTTGCAAATCAGTTTGTTCAAGTTTTATAGCTTCATCGCGAATAAAATCAATGTTAGAAGGGGTAGCCAAATCATCAGCTGTAATATTATTAATATCTAAAGGCGCAGGCTCTACAGGCTGTTTATACTTTAATTTTAAAAACGAAAATAAATGATTCGATAAGCTTTTTAGGCGTTTTTCATCCGGTGCTTTTAGGTTATTGGTTATTACATCAACCAAACCTTGCTCACCAATTAGCTTTATATCTTCGTTATTGAGTGCCTCTACAATCTCAGCTTTATTATGCACTTTAAAGGCAATAGCAAACTTAGTTTTAAGTTCAATATCTGCTTTACGCTGATTTGTTCCTGTAAAGCCTTGCTCAGTGTAAGTTAAAAGCCAGCTCTTTTTTAAATCGCTAACATTTAGCCTAACTACCTTATTTTTTAAATCGTTTAAATTGTGGTGTTCAAATAAATAATTAAGCGCCTTACATAGCGCTTTATACTGCACAGACTTAGGCACAAACCTAAGGGCGGTGCTAATTAAAGTTTTTTTCATAGTTATAGTTACTTAAATAAATAGAAAAAATGTAGTTCATTAATACCTACAAATACATATATGTAATATTCACACGTTTAGGTAATCGTGACGACTACTAACTATAAAAAGTGTGTTTACTTAGAAATATCTAAAGCATCCCAATGCCCTAGGCAACGTAAAATAAAGTCAGTCTCTGCACTTTTAGCATTAATCAAAAAGCACGTTTGTGATAGCCAAGCTAATAGGTCTTTATCTTTTAATTGGCTTTTAACTTTATCAGCGTATATCAATTTACCAGACTTGATATCTTGCTTTAATTTTAAACGTAACAATGCAGCTTTAAGCGCAGGGTTATCGTTTTCCCTGCTCAAATTTACAACAATAGTTAATGCCATATTTAAATCATCAATACTTTCTAAAAAGCGGCTATAGGCAATTATAACTTGGGGCTGATTTGGAGACTTTTCAAAGGCCGTCTCAAATAAAGGTTTGGCCTCAGTTGAGCGGTCCATAAAAACAAGAAACTGAGCATACCCAACATAAAACCCTGTATTATTGGGGTTTGCCTTAAGTGCTTTTTTATAAAAGTATTCAGCTTTTTGTAAATATGAATTTAGCTCTAATTTGCTACCTGCTAAAGCAAGTGACTCATAACATTGAGCAGTCATAAAGTCTATATATGGGTAATAAACACCTAACAACACAACCGTTTTAAACATATTAATCGCATCGCTGTAGTGCTTGGTACGCGCTAACAACTTTGCTGCAGCAAGTAATACATTTGCATCTAAATCAAACTTGGCTTGTAATTCGCTCAACCAGTCAGTGGTATTAATATCTTTTAAAGTCGCGGCCTGTGCAGAGTCTAATACTTTTTGCACAGTAACCGAGTCTGTTTCAGTTTTGAGCCTAGCAAGCCAGTCTAATTGCTCACGAGTCTTCAGCCCCGTGGCTTGGTTAAGTAAAGAATCTTGCGAAACCTGGTCAGATAAAGCATAAGGAAGAGAAAGCGATAATATTTTCTGCTCAACCCTATCAAATAAGTCGGCATTTACTTGTGTTTTAACTATTCGTGGCGCTTCGTCATCGCTTTTAAAAGTGGCAAGCGCCAATAACTCACTCCACATAGCATTTAATTGGCATTGTAAGGCGCTTGATAAACCAGTAAAAATACGCTCATTTGCTTCATCTCTAAGTAAGTCAGCGTCAAAAGGCGAGCTAACAGTCGCATCTAAAGCAAATCCAAATCGTGTGTTTAATGTTTGTATAAGTGACGCACCTTCAAATAAAGCACGCTGCGTTACTATTAAACTCACATTCTTATTTGCTTTAACAAAATTAATAATGCGCTGGTTATAGCTCAACCACATTTTTGCCGCCAGTTCTGGTTTTAACCAAAACTTCATGCCTGCATTATCAGCGTTTAAGTTAGGTATGTTATGTGCAAAGTCTTTACTGTGACGATGTAACAACGATTCAATGCAACTACTCCAATGGCGTGCTACAAATAAAAATCTCCCCGTGTTATCAAGTGCTTTATGCCATTCATTTAAAAATAAACATGCGCGTGGGTCTTTAACCCCCCAATGCGTTGCTTGTTTATTTCGCATCGTTACATACGTATTTAAAAAGTCCGGTGTACTTTGTAATTGGCATTCATCATTAAACTGCCAGTTTGTAGCAGACTGTTCTAGCTGTTCATCGTGTAGTTTAACAACGCCTAAGTCTTCATAATGCCCTTTGGGGTTACTAACCGCACCAGGCATTAAGTTTTGACCTAGCGGTAACCCTGCATCATAAAGGTAGTTAGCGGTTGCGGAGGTAGCACTACGGTGAAAACCTGTACAAACAAGCACTTTGTTATCAATAATCACAAAAAACCTATTGCTGTTTTAAGCTACTTTATTTGTGTAAATAAAAATAACTTTAAAATTAAGTACTTCTGTACACCATAGATTAAATGAAGCTCTAATGGGATCTTTCATAGGATCCATTTGTCAGTGGGCGATAGCTTCAGGAAAGTCGGCTTAGTAAAACTTAGTTTGGCGAATCACACAATAAAAAATCATCATATTCATCAGGAGTGCCACAAAAGATAACCTCATTCTTTTCTATAAGATTATAATGTAGTTCTTTCCCCTGAGTTATAAGGTAATTATAAAGTGGTGCCACATAAAGCTCACCTTTTTCCCACTGCTCTCGTGGTAAAGATATATAATAATCGTAAGCGGTATAATAATCCTGAATATTTGCAAAGTGATATAACCCAGTACAGCATAAATCAGATATTGGATTTTTTTCAGTTGTTAAATCAATAACCGTGCGGTTCTCATTAACAGGTCGCACGTAGGACCAATTAGACCCTTCACCTTTAAATACTTCTAAATAGCCATCGCCTAGACTTTCTAGATCCGGATACGTAAAATTAGGTCTAAAGGTATCAATATTAAAAATAGTGATAGGATCGGTACTATTCTGGTAATTAGCTAAACCTAAAGTGACAGTCTCTGCTTGACCTCGAGTTTCTTCTGTTAAAGTTACAATGTCGTAATCTAATATATTCAGCGCTTTTATCCGCTGTAAAACAAATTCATAGGTACCGTAAACATCCCTGATTATAAAAACAAACTTTTCACTAGCAAAATACTTAGAAAAGCTCTCTACTGAATGGTCAAATAAACTTTTCCCGTTAGCTTCAAGCATATACTTTGGTTTGGTATAGCCAGCCTTAAAAAATCGTGAACTAAGCCCAGCCATTGGTATAACAATCATTTTTTAACCCTATTATAATTCTTTAAGTTTTTTGTACAGCCTAAAAGCATTCGCAAATAACGCATCTTGGCGTTTTGTGTCGTCACTGTGCAATGGCAGCATGGATAAGAAAAGCTGTATTTGCATAGCAATAATTTGCCTTTCTGATATTGAGAATTCTTGCTCAATCAGCTTAATAAAATACGCTTGAATGGCTTGCTGTTTGTTATTCGTGTCAATACTTAGCAAAATAGCGGTGTTTGATATATCAACTTTGTAGTAGCCCGCAATTATCCAATCATATAAACCTATAATAGAATGAGCCAATTTTGCAATATCGTAATATACATGCCCGTAGATCGATAATTCACCACCGGTTGTTAAGCCTCTCGGATCGATTGTTTTAATGCGATTCGCACGAAAATCATACAAAATATTACTAAAACAAAAATCACCATGCAAAATACTTAAACCTTGTGTATCTTCAGGTAAATACTGATTAGATAAGGCAATAACATCATTTAACGTTACCTTTAAATCATCGTATACCCAATTTTGTTCTAAGCAATAATTGCGGTCATTACAAAACTCAGTAAGCCGCTGCTCTGTTTTTGTACCAAAAAGCTCAGATAAAGAATTACTCGCTGCCTCGACAGGTGCTTTTTCTTGACTGCATGCCTTTAAAAAACCAACACACTCGGTCAGTATACGTTTCCAAACCTTTTGTGGTAACTCAGAAAAAACATACAACTCATTGAGTGCAGTATTATGCAAATACTCTAAACGATAACTTGTGCGTCCTTCGTGATTACGCTCACCTAAATATTGTGGAATATAATTACGTAACGAAAAAGGCAACGTTGCAAACCAATTAGACTCAGCTGCAATTTTTATATCTTTGGAGCTCGATTTTTCAATCCAATTAGGAGTGATTTTTAAATCATTAAAGGCACGCTGAGTAGTAAAATTAGCTTTTGATGAGTAATAAGTATTAACATGTCCAAAGTCCAGCCAATCATTAGCTGCATTTCCCTCAAAGCCAGTTTGGATTTTGTAATAATTTATGCCAGCTAAAAAGTTCCAGTTCGACTTTGTAATCGCTCTTAAAAGCTCTCTAGGCTGGGAGAATTTAAAATAACCATTAATAATTTGGCTGCCATTAATATCAAGTTGGCCTTTTGCTAACTGCAACCAATCATTGTCATTTTCGGTTGCTACTGCCCAGTGGTAGTTTTCTTCTACGGTTGAAAGTGAGGCAAAGTTATCACCCTGTGGCAACTTTTTAAAAAGCGTATCACCAAATAACACATGTATTGGCTCATTAAATGTGTGCTCAGACAAATTAAGCGCTGTAATTAAAGACTCACCTAATGTGAGGCTGTCTGCCAAGGGCAGCACTTCAACATCATTCGCTTTTAGTAACTCTAAATCAGTGCGAGACACTTTATAACTTTCGGGTACAGTCAGGTAAATACGCACACCTTTTGGCGCAAGTTTTAACTGGTGTAAAAATAATCTTCTATTACCTAAAGGTAAAAAGCTAGGTGGTATTCGTCCAAATTCAGATTGCAGTTCTTGCCCAATGTACGCACCAGACATTATTAAAAACATAGTTATTACCTAAATTTATTTCCTACAGCTCATTGCCACTGTCGGTATGTGTATTTTCTTTTGCAAGTAACTGCATAATCTCATCGTAACTCATTGACGCAAATTCTGATGGTCTAATAGATTTATCATCAATATAAAAACCTTCAAAACCACACCAAGGTTTACCTACTATAATTTCATCGTAAGGTACATTATGTTTATCAAGCCATTCAACAATGGTGGGTAAAGTATGAATATTAATTTTACCTAACTTCCCTTCATACGTCCGCATGTTACGCGCTGTGGCTATAACAATCTCAAAACCATCATTTTTATATTTTTGAAGGTTAACTATAAGCTCTTTGTTAGGTAAAACATTTACGTAATCATTGGTATTTCCCAATGTTATGGTTCCGTCTAAATCAACTATTAACTTTTTCATTTTTATTTTCTTACTAAAATTACTAAATACAAGCAGTGAAGCCTTAATTGGGCAATAATTCGACGGCCCAAGGTTCATCTATATTAATATTATCTAGCTTCATAGCACTGTATAGAGATTCATAAGGTAGATTTATATTCATACCATATTCACTAAGCTCTGATGGGAAAGTGCCTTTTAAAGAGTCTTGTTTATGAAATGATAAACCTAAATGACTAATATATTTAGTCAGCAGCCGTTCAGAAAAATAATTTTTATTATCTCCAAAGATAGCTGTAGTTCCCTTACTTAAAATATCAATCCCTATATGAGAAACATCAACCATTTTATCATAATCACCATAAAACAAGATATCTCCACAAAATTTGTCCTGAGAAATATTCATCGTTTTAATACTTGTTTCACGGAGGCTATCAATAAAACCTGTGTAGTCAAATTTTTTTATTAAAGTGTCTGGTCTCATCCGTATCGCGTAATCATATTCTATATTATTTTCCAAGCTATAATTTTTAGCTAATTTCATACAGTTGTAAATTTTATAATACATATATACTTGATTATAATTCCCTTTAAATAGCAAATTCTTTCTATCAAACAGCGAGTTTGATTGTTTAAACTCCTCTTGGTCTTCTATATTAATTCTGACGGTATTTACTACCTCCTCCTTTGCAACTTCATTTAACTTTTGATAGATAGGCGAACTTAAAACTTCATATAAATTAGGATATTTAAGTTTAAAATTACCTATATCTTTATCTTTTTCACTTAATAAGCTGAAAGCTTTTACAGGTAACCGTCTTGTTAATTTAGATTGTACGCCTGGAGAGTAAACTTCTTGAATACTCCAAACATCAATAAAAACATCCACCTTGTGACCCCTAGAGGTGAGCTCATTAATCATTTTATTTATTGAACTTGCTGCTTTAAAGTTTCCTCTAACCATCCCAGATATACAGATACAAAAACTTTTCATTATTTAACCTTTCAAATTATTAACTAAATCTTACTTTAAGCAGACTTTTATCAGATGAAGAAAGTTGATAATCATAAAGCTCGTAGGATTGTTTGATGAAATCATTAAAGCCTAAAAACTGGACATCCTTAGTTTTTATTATATTCCCAGATTCCAAAACGAACTTGTTTGTTTTTATGTGAGTTGGTATAAGATGTGAAGCCTTATTATCATTTCTAAAGCCTGGAATAATGCTTGCTATAGTACCATTGAGACAATCATCAAATAAATAAGGTTCTACTTTATTTATTTTCTTTACTTTTATAAATCTTAGCACTCTTAAAGCAAGTGTATATAAAGAGATAACACATGGGTGATTAAAAGTGTGAAATAATCTTTTCTTTTTCCAGTTTTCATCAATATAGTCTGACATGTTTATATCTAAGCTTTTTTCTCTGTTAAATAGGCTTTTTAAAGAGTCTTCATCGTTAATAAAATATGATCCGAGTTTTTCTGCTATGTCTTCTTCATAAACTTTGTCAATGCAATACTCTACATCAATCTTATTCGCCCAACAGTCAAATATTATTGAGTGATTGTAGTCCCCTAAAGGAGATAGTAATCTCGTATCATTGCATGTGATATAGGAGAGATCTGGTGAATATCCCTTAAAAAATAAATTAGGTATTTTTATTATTTCTTTCTCAGGAAATAAGTTACAAATTACTTTTGTTTTAACGAAATTCAAGCGAAATGTATCACCAATATCTTGCGTAATGATAACATCCTGTGCTCTAATTTTATCTAAAATTAAAGCTTCATCTTTAAGATTCAATTGATTTATAGCTATGTGAGTAATAATAATATCTTCGGAAATAGCGTTTAATATTTTTGCTAATGGAAAGGCTTGACAGTTACCAATAATTACAACCTTCATAAAAACAACCTTTCGGGTAAATTTTTCAAACCATCACTGAACTTTCTGACAGCTATATCTTTGTTAATAAAGTTTACTTTTACTTTTTCGTTATCAAAAGAAATTCTTTTATTTGGCACTTTAAAATAATTTCGCTCTTCTAGTTTAATATTTAAAAAGTCAAGTAGTTTTCCTTGTTTGTGAGTACTTTCAATAAAGTCCTCATATATTATATTATGAACGCGTTCCTTTCCAAAAGCTTCCACGATAAAGTTGCCCCAATTAATCAAGGTAGCAGCTTCGTTTAACATTATAGTTGGGTCACATAGATGTTCTATTTCGATTTGTTTATCAATATTGTTTCTATGCCTAGCTTTATAATTAAGTGAAACCTCGGAAAAATGTCTTGCGATAAGATCCTCACGCCATATATGTATTATTTTTATACTTTTTTCTTGCTGTATTTTTCTAAGGAAGTTTATTCCTGTTGGGCTAAATAATTGAAAGTATATAGCTTTCAAACCTACATACTTACTATGTAAGAAATTTATCTTCTCATAAAATGAGGCTTCATCATCCACTCTTAACTGAAACAAAGCCTCAGGTTCTAAGTCTATACCTACTTTAGGCGAAACACCTAGAGTTCTTTTTAGTGCGTATAACTCACCATGACATGTTACGCTAGGTATATTATTAAGCATGGTTCTAAGCATCGTAGATCCTGTACGTGCTGGACCTATGATTATAAATCTATTATCAGCACTCATCTTAATGCTCTCCTTTAGTTAAGGATTTAGCAAGTTTCCAAAGTTCTAGATCAACCACATTCGCCCCTAATAATTTGTTATAAACCTCATCGCCCAACTGCTCTTTAATTTCATTTAGCTTTTCATCTAAGGTTTTTTTAACACCGCGGGAAACATTTTTTTCTACTGGTTTTAGCTTAATATCTTCAAACCCTTCAGCTTTTAATAAAGTCTCTAAACGCTCTAACGATTCTGAATACTTTTCAACTAAGCCAACAAAAGGTAGCGCTTCTATCGCCATTTTAGCTCTTGTTGCTTCATCGCCTTGTTGTTCACCGAACATAGTGGCTAAACGATGAGCATGAAAATCACGGCACTGCCGGTCAGCTTGTAGCGACAAACGAGTTTCAATGTAGCCAGCCAAGCTTGTGTTTCGCGCTAATACAGGACCAAAGCCATTCCCACCTTGCTTTTTTTCAAAAGAATAGGCCGATGCCATTCTATCTATAGGGTGGCGGTAAAATATAACAGGTATGATTTTCACACCTTCAATTTCAGGCACTGGGAAAAGCGCTGTATGCGATGAAAAGCATTTAGCTTGTGGATTATCAATAATCCACTGTTTTAATTCTTCTCTGTTTTTAGCTGGCTGACCAGGGAACTCTTTAGTTACCCACTCGCCCTTTTCTTCGCTAAAATTTTCTTTTAGGGCTGTATCTAATGACGTGCCGGCATTTTTAAAAAGGTGATAATGTAAGATAATTGTTTTCATTTTTTATCCTGTTCTTTAATTGCTACTTAGCCCTAAAGACTAAGTAGCAATTAATATCTATTTACTTGAATATACGCCAACGCTCGAAAATATCTTTTTAAACACTTTATGGCCGTGTTCAAAAGAGTATTTTTCGGCCACTAGGGTTTGCTCGTTTTCGGCAAATTTAGCCCATAGTTTTTTGTCGTCATAGAGTTTTATAATTGCATCGACCCATTCTTGTGGCTCTTGCGCTATTAAGGTACTTATACCTTGTGTTAAACCAGTGCCTTCTGCTGCTACTTCGGTAAGTATTGTTGGTGTACCGTAAGCCATAGCCTCTAGTACTTTACCTTTTATACCCGCACCCGAAAGTAATGGTGCTACAAATACACGGTGGTCGTGGTATACGCCGTCTAGTGTTTCTGCAAAGCCAAGCATTTTTATATTGTCGGCATCGTACTTTTTAAGCTCTGTTGGCATGTTACTGCCATACACATAAAGCGTAATATCTGGGCGCTGTTTTGCAAGTAATGGCATAATATCGTTAGCTAAATATTCTACAGCTTCTACATTAGGGTGGTGATTAAAACCACCTAAAAATGCTATGCCTTCGCGTTTTTCAAATGCAGGGCCTACTGGTTTTTGCTCAAGTACCCATGGGGTTATATGTAGCTTGTTTACCTCTAAGATATGCGAGGTAATTACAGCGTGTTCAGTGGCGTTATAACATAAAAGCGCATCAGCTTTTTGGCAAACAGCTAGCTCGTGCGAGCGAGTTTGTAGGGCTTTATCTAAGCCTTCTTTACTTACTTCACCGCGAAGTGATGCACGAAGCTCACGTAAAAAATGTAGGTCGGCATTATTAAATACAATTTTTGCATTTGAATGCTCTTGGATAAAATCTATGTACTTTTCGGCTACTGAGTAACGCGTAATGTAAATAGCATCCATTTCGGCTAGGCGTTTATTTAGCACGTCGTGCACTGAGGTATAAAATGGTGCGTAGAGTACTTCAACCCCCATGCGCTGTAACTCAACCGTATATTTACCAAAGTGAGCCATGTTTTCTGGCACAAAGGTTACTTTAAACCCTAACGATTGAATTAATTTAATTTCTTGAATAGCAGCGTAGCTACCGGCGTCTTTATTTGGCATTGGTGATGCGTAATCAATAACGAGTATACGTTGATCTACATTACGATCTTTTTCGATCATCATGTTTTCAAGGCTAGCTGTGCCGTTATTTCTAAATGCTTTAAACCATTTAGAGCGGAACGTTTGCTCGTTAATTACTTGGTATCGTTTAAGGCCTTTTGTTACATCAGTACCGTGGCTCTGCCCTTCAAAGTGCACTACTTGAGAATGAGGTACATATACCGTTTTGTAACCTGCATCGCGTACTTTAAAGGCTATGTCGGTGTCTTCGTAGTAGCACGGTACTAGCTCTTCGCTAAATGCCCCTACTTCATCCCATACTGATGAACGAATACACATTGCAGCGCCTGTTAGGTAATCTACTTCGCGTGCGTAGTTAAACTCTGGGGTCATTGGGTTACGATCGCGCCCTACATTCCATGGTTGGCCGTTTTCCCATACAATGCCACCCGCTTCTTGTAAGCTGCCATCTAAATTAAGTAGCTTAGAGCCTGTCATACCTATTGTTTGGTCTTCATCTAATTTATTAATTAACTCATCAATCCAGAACGATGTAACTTCTGTATCGTTGTTAAGCATTATAATAAATTCGCCTTTCGCTATTTTAGCTGCGCGGTTACAGCTGCGTAAAAAGCGTAGGTTTTCTGGGTTACGCGAAATAACTAGGTTTTCTATTATATTTTCAGCTTCGCTCGTTTCATCAGTTGAGCAGTCGTCCGCTAAAATAACTTCGTAACTTGTTTTGTTGTATGCCAATGCTATTGACGCAATACAGTGGTAGGTAAGCTCAAACTTGTTATAAGCAGGTACAATAATTGATACACGTGGCTTATCAAACTTAGGTAAACTAAATGCAGGGAAGTTTGTACGCCCTTCGTAACCTTCAACTAAAAGCTTATGCACTTGCGTAAGGTTGGCAATGCTACATGTATCTGCACCTTTTGACATTGCTTCAATTTGGTACTCTAGCGACTCATAGCGGTGTGAAGCCTGCTTTGGCAGTGACATAAAACCAGGTTTACCATGGCTCTCTTTTATGTACTGCCAAGGTGTTTGAATAGGATCTGCTTTAATTAGCCCCATAGCCAAGATATCAGGTTGCCCCAAAATACCGACTTTCAAAAGATGAGTACAGCCATTGATTAATGTTTGCGGAAGAGCTATATGAGCTCGATGGCCATGCGCATCAATATCTAATTTTTGATGTGCAATAACTTCATCATTTTTATTATACAATTCAACAGTAAATCGCCCTAATTTATTATCTGACCGAATGTCAACCAGTATATGTCCATGCTGCTCACGTATTATTTCAGCTTGAATTTTTTGTTGTTTGATTTCGTACAGAAATTCTGGATGTTCAACAATTTCATTAGTTTCAGCATCTAATAGCTTTAACTCGACGGTTTTGCTTTGTTGGCTCCATGTTGATGTTAGGTTTATAGCAAATTTATGATTACCGTCATGTATACCGTTTTCTTTTAAATCAGCTCTATACTTGTTAGCTACGCCATGACCAATTACTGTGTTGTCAGCTACAACTTTAATACTTAAAGGTGTTTTATCTGTTTCTGATGCAGCCCAACCTTCCAATACCCCTGCATTTATACCTTCAATATTGCCACGCAATACTGAGTTTTTACTTGATGGGACAGCGTCGACTGAAGTTAAGTCATTTAAAATTTCTTTTGTTTTTTCGGTCATGGTTACAGTATCTCTTTTTGACTCTACATTTAGCCTAATCAAAGGCTCTGTATTTGATTTTCGTAAATTGAAGCGCCATTCAGGGAATTCAATACCCAGGCCATCAGTTCTATCAATAATAGCATTAGGTAGAGCGCTGTATTTTTGTTCAATTTTTTGGATAGTTGTGGCTGCACACACTACTGTTTTATTTATTTCACCTGAGCTTGGAAATTTAGCTATTCGCTCTTTTACCATGTCAGATAACTTTAAAGATTTTAAGCTTAATAATTCCGCTACTAATAACCACGGTATCATGCCGCTGTCGCAGTAGGCAAAGTCTCTAAAGTAATGGTGTGCGCTCATTTCACCGCCGTAAATGGCATCTTCTTTACGCATTCGCTCTTTAATAAATGCGTGGCCTGTTTTAGACATTACAGGTATACCATCATTCTCTTTAACTATGTCTACTGTGTTCCAATATACTCTTGGATCAAAAATAATTTTCTCGCCAGGATTTTTTACTAAAAAAGCCTCAGCAAGCAAACCTACAATATAATAGCCTTCGATAAATTCGCCGGTTTCGTCAAACAAAAAGCATCTGTCAAAGTCGCCATCCCACGCAATACCCATATCTGCTTTATGCTGCTTTACAGCATCAGCCGTAGCCGCTCTGTTTTCAGTTAATAATGGGTTGGGTATACCATTTGGAAATGTATGATCGGGGTTATGGTGAACTTTAATAAATTCGATAGGAATATTTAAACTTTTAAATTGCTGCTCTAACGCATCAACCACATGCCCTGCTGCACCATTACCAGAGTTAACAACTAACTTAAGAGGTTTAATGTTTTTAGGATTTATATAGGTAAGTAAGTGCTCAACATAAGATGCTAAATTAGATTTCTTTTTATAACTGCCTTGCTTAGCTTTTGGTAGGCTTTGCCATTTGTTTTTTTCAGCTAACGCCTTTATATCTAGTAAGCCAGTATCGCCAGAAATTGGCTTACTGTTTTCGCGTACTAGCTTTAAACCATTATAGTCTATTGGGTTATGCGATGCTGTTACTTCTATCCCACCATCAACGTTAAGGTGTGAGGTAGCAAAATATATTTCTTCAGTACCTACCATACCAATATCAATTACGTCGCAACCACCGTCTTGTAAACCTTTAGCTACTGCTAGCTTTAATAGCTCACTTGTTTCGCGAACATCACCACCTACCACTACTGTTTTAGCTTTAACAACCTCTGCATAAGCGCGACCAATTCTGTATGCAACATCTTCATTTAGCTCTGTGCCAAGCTGGCCTCTAATATCGTACGCTTTAAAGCAAGTTAACTTTTCCATAAAATTTTAAACTCTTCCGTATCTGTCTTCAAAACGCACAATGTCGTCTTCGCCTAAATAACTACCCGACTGAACCTCAATAAGCTCTAAATCAACTTTGCCTGGGTTTTCTAGCGCATGGATAACGCCAACAGGTATATAAGTAGATTGGTTTTCTGTTAGAAGTATCTCTTTTTCGCCATTGGTTACTTTGGCTGTACCAGATACCACAATCCAATGTTCGGCTCTGTGATGGTGCATTTGCACACTTAATTTTGCTCCGGGCTTAACCGTTATTCTTTTAACTTGGTAACGACCACCGCTATCTATTGAGTCGTATTTACCCCAAGGTCTGTAAACTTCTCGATGGTTTGATGCCTCAGAACGCGACTTAGACTTTAATGCTTTAACAATGTGCTTTACGTCTTGTACTTTGTCTTTTTCTGCAACCAATATAGCGTCTTTGGTTTCAACTATTACAATGTTATTTAAACCTACCGTGGTCACTAATCGGTTTGTCGAATGCACTAATGAGTTTTGTGTGTCATGTAAAATAACATCGCCATTAATGGCATTATTATTACTGTCTTTTGCGTCAATATCCCACAGGGCCGACCACGAGCCTATATCACTCCAGCCAGCATCTAACGGTATAACCACAGCATTACTGGTTTGCTCCATAATGGCGTAATCAATTGAATCATCTGGCGATGATAAAAATGACTCTTTGCCTGCTCTGACAAAATCAAGATCTTCAGATTTTTCTTGGTAAGCAATTTCACACGCTTTATAAATTGCTGGTGCATGCTGCTTTAATTCGGCTAAGTATGCACTTGCTTTAAATAAAAACATGCCACTATTCCAGTAATAATCACCTGACTCTAAATAAGCTTGTGCCGTTTTTAAATCTGGTTTTTCGACAAATTGCTCAACCATAAAAGCCGACTCAGCAACTTGCTCACCTCTTTTAATATAGCCGTAACCAATCTCAGGCTTGTCAGCAACAATCCCAAAAGTAAGTAGCTTATTGTTAAGCGCTTGAGGCATGGCTTGTTTTACTGCATCTTCAAATGCTTGTGTGTCTTCAATAACATGATCGGCAGCCATTACCATCATTACGCCATCTTCACGGTTGTTAATTATATCAAACGCGGCTAGCGCCAATGCTGGAGCTGTATTTCGCCCTGCAGGCTCAAGTAAAATACGAGCCCCTGTATAATTTAGGCTACGTAACTGCTCTGCCACTAAAAACCGGTGGTTTTCGTTACATAGTAAAACAGCTTTTGAAGTATCTAACCCAAAGGTACGCTTTAGCGTTTCTTGAAGCATGCTTTGGTTTGTAGCAAGCGATAAAAATTGCTTAGGAAATAAAGAACGGCTTAAAGGCCATAAACGAGTGCCGGAACCGCCGGCCATAATTACTGGTACAATATTCATTACACACCACTTTAAATTAAGAGTTATAAGAGCCGTCTAATACAGCTTTCCACCACGTATCGTTTTCTAAATACCAATCAAGCGTTTTAGCAAAGCCTGTTTCAAAGCTTTCGGCTGGTACATAACCTAACTCGTTATTTGTTTTAGTTGCGTCAATAGCATAACGGCGATCGTGGCCTGCACGGTCTGTAACGTATGTAATTAGCTGCTCTACGTTATTATCAATGGCCGATTTGGCATTAGGAAAACGCTTTGCAAGCTCTGGGTTGGTTGCAAACTTTTCACCCATAACTTTACACACTAGTTTTACAATATCGATATTGGCCCATTCGTTGTTGCCACCAATATTGTAGTTTTCGCCTATGCGGCCTTTTTTAAGAACCAGCTCTATACCACGAGCGTGATCTTCTACGTATAACCAGTCACGAATTTGCTGGCCATCGCCGTACACTGGTAGTGGTTTGTCGTTAAGTATGTTGGTTACAATTAAAGGGATTAACTTTTCTGGGAAATGGTATGGCCCATAGTTGTTTGAACAGTTTGATGTTGTAACTTCAAGTCCGTAAGTATGGTGATACGCACGTACTAAATGGTCACTCGCTGCTTTTGACGCTGAATAAGGCGAGTTAGGTGCGTAAGCGGTGTCTTCTGTAAAAGCAGGATCGGTTGCGCTTAATGTGCCGTATACTTCGTCGGTACTTACATGATGAAAGCGGTGCGCTAATGGCTCATTACCTGCAGCTTTTGGCTCGTCTATCCACTTTTTTTTAGCAGCTTTTAATAAGCTGTATGTACCGAGTATGTTTGTTTCAATAAAGGCATCTGGCCCAGTTATTGAGCGGTCTACGTGCGACTCTGCTGCAAAGTGCACTATGGTATTTAGCTGATATGTATCTATTAGGTTTTCGATTAGGGCTGTATCGCAAATGTCACCGTGTACAAAGGTCATATTTGGGTTGTTTGCTACTAAATCGAGGTTGGCTTTATTACCAGCGTAAGTAAGCGCGTCTAGCACGATTACTTTGTCTTGTGGGTTTTGGGCTAGCCAGTAATGTACAAAGTTAGCGCCTATAAACCCTGCACCACCGGTTACTAATAGATTTTTTACAGTCATTGTTATTCCATTTTACAAATATTGTTACTTTAAACAATTGCTGTTTAAAGTATTGTTATGTGCCAAGAGCTTTAAAGCCCTCAGGCTAATTAGTTATTTTACCAGAGTATATGCGTTGCTTACACCGGGTAAATATTTTTTATTGCACTTGTAAGCTAAGCGCTAGGCAAAACTAATTGCGCCAGCAAGCTAGACGCCTACGGGTTAATCTTTAAATTTGTGCTATCAAGCTAAACGCTTAAAAGCACGATTTATATACTTTAACTACTCAATGTTCTCTGCGGTGGTAATTTTTTAATCTACCACCGAGGACACCGAGGCGCTTCGCGCTGCACCGAGGAGATATAAGAACTCATTGCGCCAGCAAGCTAGACGCCTACGAGTTAATCTTTAAATTTGTGCTAACAAGTTAAACGCTTAAGAGCACGATTTATGTACTTTAACTACTCAATGTTCTCTGCGGTGGTAATTTTTTAATCTACCACCGAGGAGCAATTAATAACACCAGCAAGCTGCGCTCTGCATTTATAATTTAAGCTTGCGCCTTTAACTCTATTAACATTGCTTTTAATTGAGTTCGCCAGTGCACTGTTTTTACACCGCTTTGCTCTTCTGCTTGTGCTTTATTTAGCACGCTAAACGCGGGGCGTTTAGCCGGTGTTGGGTAGCTGGCTGCCGGTATTGCGTTAATAGGTATTGCTTTAGTTAACAAACCTTGTTCTATAGCAAGCTCTTGTATTGCTACTGCAAAATCGTACCATGAAGCTACGCCTGCATCGGTCCAGTTAAGTATTGTGGCGGTATTACTTGCTTGTGGCTCGCTACTTACTTTATTAACAAGTGCCCATAGCATGTTAGCAAGCCCAGCAGCCCATGTTGGTGTACCTACTTGGTCGCCTACTATGCCTAGCTGGTCTTTGTCATTCATTAAACGCAGCATGGTTTTTACAAAGTTATTGCCAAATGCCGAATACACCCATGCAGTTCGTACTATGGTTGCTTGCCCGCCTAAAATATTATTTATATCTTGCTCGCCCGCTAATTTAGACGCCCCATAAACCCCTAGCGGGTTGGTTTCATCGTTAGCGGTATAAGGTAGCGTACTCGTACCATCAAACACAAAATCGGTAGACACATGAATTAACTGTGCATTTATATGTTTACACACATTGGCTAAGTTAGCGGCGCCTTGTTGATTAACTGCATATGCTGCATCAATATCGGTTTCGGCTTTATCTACTGCGGTATAGGCTGCGGCATTAATAACTATGTCGGGCGAGTGAGCGATTAAAAGTTCATTTACTTGCTCTGCATTTGCTATATCAAGTTCTTGGCTACCAAAGCACACTAAATCAATATTATTGGGGCAACTTTTTTGTAACTCCGAGCCTAACTGGCCATTTTTACCTGTTACTAATACTTTCATAATGACTACTTAACTGGTTAACTTAAAACGTAGGTGCTTTTGTAAATGCAAGCCCAGCTTCGTCTTTTGCCGAAAGCTGCGGTAGTTTGTCTTCAACTAGTGGCCAATCAATATTGAGTGTTGGGTCGTCCCACTTAATCGACACCTCTGCATTTGGGTTATAAATATCGGTACATTTATATACAAATTCGGCGCTTTCTGTGGTTACATAAAATCCATGAGCAAAGCCCTCTGGCACCCATAATTGGCGCTTATTTTCGGCCGAAAGCAACACCCCTACCCATCGCCCAAACGTAGGCGAGTCTTTGCGCATGTCTACCGCTACATCAAACACCTCACCTTGGGTAACACGTACTAATTTACCTTGGGTATTTTGGGTTTGGTAATGCAAACCGCGTAGTATGCCATGTGCCGACTTACTGTGGTTTTCTTGCACAAAGGTGCGCTCGCCACAGTGTAGGTTAAACAATTCGGTACGAAAGGTTTCCATAAAAAAACCGCGTTCGTCACCAAATACTTGTGGCTCAATAATTTTTACATCTGGAATATCGGTTTCTATAAAATTCACAATTTATACCTATTAAAAAACAGTTTGATCTAAAAGCGATAACAAGTACTTACCATAACCCGACTTTTTAAGCGGCTTAGCCAGCTTTTTAAGCTCTTCTGCGTTTATGTAGCCCATACGGTAAGCGATTTCTTCTGGGCAATTAATTTTTAAGCCTTGGCGCTTTTCTATTGCGCGAATAAAGTTTGCGGCATCTAATAGGTCATCTAGCGTACCGGTATCTAACCAAGCAGTACCACGGCCCATTATTTCTACATTTAGCTCTTTATTATTTAAGTATTGCTCTATTACATCGGTAATTTCTAGCTCGCCACGCTCTGACGGTTTTACATTTTTTGCAAATTCAACCACGCGGTTATCAAAAAAGTACAAGCCAGGTACAGCGTAGTGCGACTTAGGTTTATCTGGCTTTTCTTCTATTGAAATGGCTTTACCGCTCTCGTCAAATTCAACCACACCGTACGATTTAGGGTTTGATACGTGATAACCAAACACAGTAGCGCCTTGCTCACAACTTGTTGCATTTTGAAGCGAAATAGATAAATCGTGGCCATAAAACAAGTTATCGCCTAGCACTAACGCGGCGCATTGACCTTGTAAGAAATCTTCAGCTAATAAAAATGCTTGCGCTAGGCCATCGGGGCTTGGCTGCTCTTTGTACTCAAACGTAATACCCCATGCGCTACCATCACCAAGTAACTCTTTAAAGCGTGGTAGCTCCTCAGGAGTCGATATAATTAGTATTTCGGTAATACCCGCCATCATTAAAGTAGATACCGGATAAAATATCATTGGTTTGTCGTATACCGGCATTAACTGCTTACTTACTACTTTAGTAAGTGGGTATAAGCGAGTGCCTGAGCCACCAGCTAAAATGATACCTTTACGAGCCAATTTTTTGGCTGGAGCTTTTATAGAGTGCATATAGAATCCTATCCATTAATTTTAATTAGTTACTTGTAATCTAAAGCTTATCTTAGCTCTTTTACTGTGGCTAAAACTATTTTACCAATACCAAACAGCATTAGCTGTAATACAGCAAATAATAAAATATTGTATAACGAATTTGGGTATTTGTTGTCTTGTGCTAACGTTGCCGATTCAACCACCACCAAGTATTTTAGTTGGCGGTATGCCTCTATTCGAGCTTTGTCTAACGATACTTCAGAAGAGGTATAGCCTTTAAGCGCAAGTTCTAGTTCTATTTTTAAATCTGAGTATTGGGCTAGCACTTCACTTACAGCGGCTTCGCCATTTTGGGTATTACTATCATTAATACCTTGCTGCGCCGACAACCTACTGCGTTCTTGTTCTAGTTGCGTTTTTAAAGCGTCTAGTTCGGCCTGTAACATAACCACCTGCGGTGCTTTGTTGGTCATAGTTAATTGCAAGCCCTTTAGCTGCGCACTTTTACTTGCTATTTGCCCTTCTAAACCATAGGTAATTTGCTGTAGTGCTAAGCCTTCGGCTTCGGGGTCTAGTAGGTTATTTTTTTGCTGAAATGCCAAAGTACTTTTTTGTGCATCACGCAAACGTTGCTCTACTTTGGCATGCTCTAAGCGTATAAATTTTAATTGAGCCTCAGCCAATTGGTGGCCTATTGAATTTATGTACCACTCTGCTCTATTTACAATGGTTTTAGTTAGTGTATTAGCAAACTCTGGGGTAAACCCTTGCGCTAAAATTTTAATTACGCCCGATGCTTCGTCTATTTCTACCGTTGTGTGGTCAACATAGTATTTAAGTAGGTCTTCTATGCTTGCATCGCTGCTTAAACGCGAAAACACATCGCCACCGTTTTGGTAGTGCTCTTTTATATTATTATGGGTTTGTAGGTAGTTAAGCATGTCTTCTGAATGAATATATGCCTTAGCTATTTCACTGTCGGCTGTTGAGTTGCCGCCAACACCTAAACCACTCAGTAGCGCCATGGAAGGGTCCATTGTTGCCATGCCATCGGGCTGCTGTATTATTAATTGCGCTCGGCTTTCAAAGCGTGGGGCCGCCCAAACTAGTTGGTAAAAAGCAAATAAAACAAACGGTACTAACAACAATAAAACCCAAGGTTTAGTCCAACTTTTTATATTTGGATTATCACTTAGCTTTTTGCTAAACACATTTACACTATTTGGTTTAGCTGTTTTAGTTGTTTTAGTTGGCTCGGTCGTTGTGCTTTTTTCGGTAGACGAGCTTATTTGAGTTTGCTTTGCATGCAAAGCTACTAAGTCGCTTAAGCGCTTTAGCTCTGCTTTTATTTTTGGCCTTTTAGGTTGTAAAATACGCACGCGTTGCATTACTCTACGTGCTAGGTAAATATCTTCTTGTTCGAGTTGCTGCGATACTTTAATTAACTCGTCTGCGCTGTTCCATACCTCTGGGCTGGTTTTTTTATGTAGCTCTGAAAATCGCTGCTCTATTGTGTTAACTGCTTGTTGACTCATAATTATAGTGCCTGGTAACGAGCAATTCCTTGCTCTAAATCGTTGTAAAAAGTAAGTTCGCCTTTGTGTAATACTATTGCGCTGTCGCAAAAGTGGCGTAGTTCGTCCATTTCGTGACTTACCATTATTACATTGGCATTTTTACTTTTTTGTGTAAGTGCTTTGCGCGTTTTATTTCTAAATTTTGCATCCCCTACTGAGGTAACTTCGTCAATAAGGTATATGTCAAAGTCTATTCCTATTGAGCAGGCAAACGCCAATCTTGGCTTCATACCGCTAGAGTAGGTATTTACTGGTAGGTCAAACTTTCGGCCAAGCTCTGCAAATTTGCGTACACGCTGCACATATAAGTCTAAATCGGCAACACCATTTATAGTACCAATAAAGCGTGCATTTTCTGCGCCGCTCATTTGCGGGTGTATTCCTGTTGTAAGGGCTACAGGCCACGACAAATGTAGGTCGGTAATAATTTTACCTTGGTTTGGGTATTCGCTGCCTGCAAGCATTCTAAATAAGGTAGATTTACCCGCACCATTAGAGCCCAAAATAGCAATATTATGACCGCCTGGTATTTCAAAATTTAAATTTTTAAATACGTATTGGTTCCCTAATGCAGAGGGGTAATACTTAGTTACATTTTGTAGTTTAATCACGTATTGTCTCCTTGCTGCATACTACCTACTCACCGCTTGCTTCCATGAGATATGGTAAACACACAACGAAAAAAACAACGCAATTAAGGCTGATAAAAATAAATATGATTCACTTACAGCTTCTGTGCTGTATGTGCTATAGGCAGCATGGCGTGTTAACTCTATGGCATGTAAAATGGGGTTCCAATCTAAAAAATGCCAATATTCTTTTGGTACGTCTTGCATCGAAAAAAACACACCCGATATAAAAAACATTGGCCTGGTTAATACACTTTGAACCTTGCTAACCTCTGGTATGTAGCACTGCGCAATGGCAAATAATAGGCCAAGCGATACAGCAAAAATCCACAACGTAATAATGTTTATTAAAATAAAGAGCGGGTCGTCTAACCTAAACTCCATTTTTAAAAAGTACATAATCAAAAATATTAATGCAAAAACCGATAATTTAATTAATAAATTAAACAACGCCGATGCTAATACACTACTAATAGGCTGTACTTGCCTAAACGCAAATAACGCTTTATTTTTTTTAATAGCGCCAGAGCAACTAGTCAGTGTTTCTAAAAACAACTGTATAAGTAGCATGCCATACATCATAAATTCGAACGTAGGCACTGTATGCGTATCGCCGCCATCCATTCTGCCGCGCAAAAACGATAGCAAAAATATAAAGCTTAACGGCTGAAATATTGCCCATGCAAGGCCTAGCCGATCATTAAAGCCGGTGCGGATTTCGCGTACAAATAGGGCAAATATAACGTCGCGCCATATTGCCCAATTATTACGTTTTAGTACGGTGGTCATTTAAGTAGCCACATTTGCCGCAATTGCAATTTGATAAATTATTTGCGTTATATCTTTTACCGACTGCAAAAACTTGGTATCTACTTTTGGTAGTACTAATATTTGGTCGCCCGGTTTTAACGTACCGTATGCGTCAAGATCGATCATACCATTGGGGTGTATAACCATTATTTGCTCGTAGTTAGCACGTTCGCTATAACCACCTGCCCATGCTATGTAGTCGTCTATTGTGGCTTCGGCGTTATAAACAAGCGCTTGCGGCATAAGTACTTCACCGCCAATATGAATTAAATCTGTTTTGGCGGGTATATGAATTACATCGCCTTGCTCTAGCCTAATATTGGCAACTTGGCCTTGGTCAGCAATTATTACTTTACCTAAAGGGACTATTTTGCGTGCGCGCTCGGTAAATTCTAAAATCATTTTACCTTCTTCTGCACGAATTTTAGCTTCACCGTCTGATGAGGCTGGCGCAGTAAACACGCTACGCTCTAGGCGCTCTAGCGATTGGTCTATCATTTCTTTTTGCTTTTTAGCAACGCTTTTACGCTGTATGTAAATAGATTGGTAGTCGGCTAAATTTTTATCTATTTGAATGTGTGCCAGTAGGTCGTGTAAGCGGGTATTTTTATTTACCGCAAAGTAAGAAGGACCTAAGTAACTACCATCAATTTGAATATCGATAACTTGAGCGCGTATATCATCGTTGAATATTAGGCGGTCGCCGTCTTTTAGCTCAAAGCTTTTAAACTCGTTATAGGGTAAGTAAACCGAAAATGGGCCGTCTGCTCTATCGCCTACAACACCTACATGGCTCACCTTTGCAAGTGGTAGTGCAAATTTGGCTAACTGAGAACCCGTGGCTTGGTTTTCTAAAAACTCAAACCTAAACGGTGCACGTACACTACCCGACACAACCACGGTTGCTTTTTGGCGCTCTACTAGTATTACGTCGTTATCTTTAAAGTTAAACTTAGGAAGGTAACCCGTTAGTATAAAGTCATAAAGGTCTATGTTTTGAATGACTTTATTGTTACGTAAAACTTTAATAGAACGGTAACTACCACGCTCCGAATCGATGCCGCCCGCTCGCTTTAGATAGTATAAAATACTGTCGGATGCGATACCGGCATATTGGCCTGGGCGAATGACGCTGCCGCTTATATACACGCTTACAGGAGTTGCTGTAAGTAAGTTTACGTATATTTCTACACTTTTTTTGTATACTTCTTTTATTTTATTACTTACATAACTATTTAATTGACTTGCTTTTACATCGGCTACGTAAACTGGGCCAACATTGGTTATAAACAGGTTACCTTGGTTATCAACTGTTACTACCTCAGATTGATTTATTGCACCCCATAACCAAATAGATACTTTATCGCCAGGCGCTATAGTGTAGTCGTCGTTTAAACCGTCGAGGCGTTCACTTTCGTAGCCGCCTGCAAATAAATTAGCACCGTATGGAGGTGGTAAACCAACTTCAGAGCTGGGCAACAACTCTGCCGCTGACATTTCGCCTGGGAGCAAGGTACCAGAACGACCTTGCTTGCTAAATGTGCCGCTTTCGAGCGCTGCGTTAGGTAATTGGCTTTGCGAAGTACCCGCACTCTCTAATTGTGATAGCGACATTTGCTCTGCCGCATTTAAATTGAACGCTGCAACTAAAGTAAGGCTAGCTATTGCTATGCTTGAAAGTAATTTTAAGCTTTGGTTAAAAATGTTCATAACGTGCTTTAAACTCCAAAACTTATGCTGTTATTTTTATTGTCAATGATTTGCGGGGCGAGCACCCACTGATTTGTTTGGCTATTTTTACACATTGCTTGGCGTGTTTTAGCTATATTTTGGCCTTGCTGCTTTAAAAATAGCTCTTGGCATTGCTTACCCAGCGCCGATGTGTACTGCTTACCAAGCGTAAAAGCGACACCATTAGATACACCCTGATAACCTACGGGTTTGTTTTGTATAAGTTGAATAAACTCTAAAGGCACACTATTTTGGTTAATTGGCTCAACAGGCTTATTAATTAGCGTGCGGGTAGCATGAAGTACTGGTGGAGATGATGTACAGCCGAGCATAAACAAAGCAGGTATAAGTGAAGAAATAGCTAAGTTAACTTTCATAGTTTTTAAATCTTTTTTGATATGACATGTAAATATTCCTTTGTTGTTATTTATTTAGCTTTTTATTTTATTCCATGCTTTATCGATGCATACAGCATATACGCAGAATAACGCTAAAAATAGCAATAACATAATCCATTCTGGGACCAAGTAAACCTCAGCAAGGCAACCTATAGCCGCTAGTATACTTGCAACAATCGAAATAACAATAAGTGTGTGTTTGCGACTGATACCAAATTCGGCAAAAAGGTGGTGTAAATGCTGTCTATCGGCTAAAAACGGGGACTTTTTTTCTTTAACTCTTCGAATTATAACTGCAACCATATCCATTATAGGCACCGCTATGATGTATAAAGCGGTAACAGGTTTTAAGGCTGGTGATTTAAGCTCTATACCTATAACCATTAGCCAAATGAGTGTCAAGCCTATTAGCATATTGCCCGCATCACCCATAAAAATTTTAGACGAAGAGGTATGGCGTTTTAAATTAAAAATTAAGTAACCCAATAGTGAGGCTATAAATAGAAATGGCAATAAATACCATGCACTTGCCACCCTACTCAACAAAAAAGCTAATGCAGCAAATGCAATTAAACTTAGCATACCTGCTAGGCCGTCCATACCGTCAATCATGTTTATTGCATTAATACCGGCAATAATCGCGATTACAGTGACCACTATGCCTAATACACCTAATTTAAGCTCTATATTTCCTAATAAAAAACCTAGGCTTGTTAGGTATATTTCGGTGCCAAATATAATTAAAGAAGAAACAAGTATTTGTGCTACCAGGCGCACTCTAACTGACAATCTATAGCGGTCATCAAGTGCTCCTAAAAATAATACCAATGCAGATGCTACTAAGTATAAATTTAGATCTCTGCTGTGTTCAATAAACAAAACAGAAGCTGTTAACACGGCTAGGTATATTGCAATACCACCAACGAGGGGGATGTTTCCATCATGTACTTTTCTATCGCAAGGAAGGTCGACTAATCCTGCTTTTATTGCTATTGGATTTATTACTTTTATTGCTACAAGCGAAACAATAAATGTAATAACCAACGGGAACCAAAAGTCCATTAATTACCTCTTGAATAAAGGTTATGGTTTGCACTCATAGATACTACTTCACTTATTAACTACATAAAAAGGCTAAACAATTTATAGACCATAAACTATGTAAAGTCATTTTAAGCATGCGTTTAGGCAGATTTATTTATAATTTAATTTGTTTTTACTGCTTAAACCACTAGTAGTTTAAGAGCTAATTAGCTCATACAATAATGTTTACAGGAGTTAAGTTACCATTTTATGACTTTAGCAACAACAAACTGCTAAGTACTTTATAGTCAGCCATTTTAGTTCTACATTATTAATATGAGATTAACAAAACAATAAACCACTATGAAAATACTTCACCATGGAGCGGTAAATGGCGTGACTGGCTCATGCCACGAATTAGTTATTAATAATAAAACCAGCGTGCTAATAGATTGCGGCCTTTTTCAAGGAGAAGACGCAAAAGATGATTTATCAATAGAGTTTGATATTGCGCACATTACCGCACTTATTGTTACCCATTGCCACATTGACCACGTGGGGCGCATTCCTTATTTATTAGCAGCCGGTTTTAAGGGGCCTATTTATACTACGCCTGCCTCGGCTAGTTTGCTGCCATTAGTGATTGAAGATGCGTTAAAAGTAGGGGTTACCCGCGATATAAAAATTATAAATGCGTGCCTAAGTTTGCTAAATAAGCAGGTTATAGCGGTTAATTTTAATACTTGGTTTGAGCTGCCTTGTGCCAACAAGCAAATAGCTAAAGCGCGGTTTCAGCGTGCTGGGCATATATTAGGTTCAGCCTATGTAGAAATAGATGTTGGCATTAATGAAAAGAGTAATAAAAGCCATAGAGTTGTGTTTTCAGGCGATTTAGGTGCGCCCTACACGCCGCTGTTGCCGGCTCCAAAACCTCCTCATAAGGCCGACACATTAGTTATAGAGTCAACCTACGGTAATAAAAATCATCAAGGCCGAAAAGAGCGCACACAAACGCTAAAAAATGTAATTGAACGTGCTGTTACAGATAACGGCGTGGTGCTAGTGCCGGCATTTAGTATTGGCCGCACACAAGAGCTACTTTACGAGCTAGAGCAGCTAATACATCAATCAGCTAAGGCCTCGCCTTGGCGAAGTATTCATGTAATTTTAGACTCACCTATGGCTGCCAATTTTACAGAGCAATATATTAAGTTTAAACACCTATGGGATGCAGAGGCTAAGCGCAAAGTAGCCAAAGGCCGCCACCCGCTAGACTTTGAAAACCTCACTACGGTAGATACTCATAGTGAGCATATCGCTATTATTAATTATTTAGCCTCGCGCCAAACTCCCGCCATTATTTTAGCTGCCAGCGGAATGTGCAGTGGCGGGCGAATAGTTAATTACCTTGAGCGCTTTTTACCTGACAAAACAACCGATGTATTGTTTGTTGGCTACCAAGGCCACGGCACGTTGGGGCGCGATATACAAAAATATGGCCCGCGTAATGGTTATGTTTTTATAAATGATACCCTCATAAACATACATGCCAAAATACATACTATTAGCGGTTACAGTGCTCATGCCGATCAAAAAGGGTTAATTAAATTTGTAACCGGTATGCGCAAAAAGCCAAGCCATATAAAAATTGTGCATGGTGATGACGAGGCAAAAAATGCATTGGCCACAAAGTATAAAGAGGTATTAGGTAGTGAAGTTAAAATAGAGATAGGTAAGGGGTAAATATATAAAAGCTACGCTTTTATTGCGCCAGCAAGCAAGACGCCTACGTGTGAGTTAAACCTTATATTAAGCGCAGGGTTTAGGCTTGCTTTTGCGGTGATATTTTACGAGTAGAAGGTTTTATACCATTTGGCTAATTCGCTTACGCCTTCTTTAACACCTACCTTTGCTTTGTAGCCAGTAGCCGCAAACAAGTCTTGGGTATCTGCAAAGGTTTTATAAACGTCGCCAGCTTGCATTTCACGGAAGTTCTTTTTAGCTTCAATACCTAATTCGCTTTCTATAGCATCTATGAATTTCATTAGATTAATAGGGCTGCCATGGCCTATATTATAAACGGCATACGGAGCAGAGCTTGAAGCTGGTGAGCCTGTTTCTACTCTCCAATCTGGGTTTGCTTTTGGTATAACATCAGCCGCGTGTACTACTCCCTCTACAATATCGTCTATGTAGGTAAAGTCACGCCACATATCGCCATTATTATTAATGTCGATAGTTTCGTTGTTTAAGATTTTTTTAGTAAATATGTATGGAGCCATATCTGGGCGACCCCACGGGCCATAAACTGTAAAAAAGCGTAACCCTGTAGTCGGTAAGCTATATAAATGTGAATAGCTATGGGCCATTAATTCGTTGGCTTTTTTGGTGGCGGCATAAAACGACACAGGATGATCAACACTGTCTGTTGTTTCAAATGGTGTTTTTTCGTTTAGCCCGTATACAGAACTAGATGATGCGTAAACAAGGTGCTTAACTTTATTATTTCTGCACCCTTCTAGCACGTTTAAGTGACCAACTAAGTTTGAGTCGGCGTACGCGTCTGGATTCTCAATTGAGTAACGAACGCCAGCCTGTGCCGCTAAGTGAATTACCTTATCGAATTGCTCAGTTTTAAACAATTCACTCATAAGCGCACGTTCGCTAATATCAAGTTTTATAAACTTAAAGCTGCTGTGATCTTTAAATAAATCTAAGCGCGCTAATTTTAAATTTACGTCGTAATAGTCGTTTAAATTATCAATACCAACAACTTCGTGCCCGGCTGTTAATAACTTTTGACATGTTGCTGCACCAATAAACCCAGCAGCACCTGTTACTAAATACTTCATGAAATCCCTGATATTTAAATTTTAGATTAGCTCAAAAGCAATTTACTTTAGGTAAAGCAGTTGCGTTACTCTGCTTACCTTGTTTTCTTTTCAGTTAAGGTCGCATATATTGCCTATTAGTGGAACACAATAGGCGCTTCGAATAATAATTTTCGTACCTGAGAATGATCTCTCGCAGCTTTGATTTTGAATTAAAGGCCTTATTACTGAACACCATTATTTACCTAACAATTGTACGAACTATAAGCCTCACCCACATACAAAAATATAAAAGCTAGTATATATTAATGCTACTGTATGTGTGACAGGTGCACTATAAAACTAAGAGCGGTTAAGTAAGCGATAGAAAGTACAGCGCCTTCAATAATAACCTATATAACGAAGTACTGTCCTGTATAAGATTAACTTTATACCGCGAAGCAAGCTCAACTTTATTGCTGCTGCCAGTAAAGTCTATTTATGTTTATTTTTGACTAGATGGTACACGTATTATCATTAGCGCATAGGTACATACTTTTAGCAAATAAGTATAAAAAGTTGTTAGGGGAAGAGGTTGGGGTTGGAAGGAGATATAAGCTCTGCAGTGAAAAAACCATGATGACTGTTGATAAAGGTCTAACCCAAGTAACACTTTATTTTAAGTGTCACTTGGGCTTAAAGGTATTCATATAGAGCTATATATTCAAAGGCCTTTTATAAGGGGGTTATTGCTGTATTGTAATTTCAGAGAGCCCTAGCTTACACCTTATGTAATTAATTACTTTACAGTAGTTTGCAAGGGCGTATAGATAAAGGCTAAATACGACTAGAAAGCTATAAAACATATAATACTCTGGAATATTATACACCTCTCCCAGCATTCCAATTCCAGAAAATATTGAAGCAATTAAACAAATTAGCGCCAATGTTTGCATTGGAGAGCAGCCTATTCTCTGACAAATATGATGTAGATGTTCCCGGTCTGGCTTAAACGGGGATTTTTTTTGCTTAATTCTGCGTATCATGATCGCAACCATATCCATAAGTGGCACAGCTATTAGCCATAAAGCTGTAACTGGGCGTATCATTGGGCTACCTGGGTTTTGACTTGCTCCAATCAGTAACCAAATGACAGTAAAACCGATCATCATACTGCCCGCATCCCCCATAAACACTTTGCGTTTGCGACCAACCAAGCCTAAATTCATTAAAATATATGGGATCATTGTCACAACGAGTAAGATGCATAAATAGCTAAGCTTTTGCTCACCCGACCAAGATAGTAATATAGCTATGCTGCCAAATGTAACAATTGATAACCCACCAAGAAGTCCATCGATACCATCGACCATATTAAATGCATTAATACAGCCAATCACTGCGAATACAGTAATCACAGGCCCAAGCCATGAAAGAATAACATCTCCAATCCCAAACATATTACCCAAAGATTGCATCTGAGCACCTGCAAAGTAAATCATAACGATAGAGATAGCCGTCTGTACGATGATCCTAAACTTAACGCTTAAGTCATATTTATCATCAAGCACACCGATCGCTGTAAGCGCAGTGATACAAAGCATAAAGAGGTTTTCGTGATTGATCATGCCTGGGTGAGAATAAATGTAATGAACAATTGTTATGCATATTGCTACTCCACCAACTAAGGGGATATTACCTGTATGGGCTTTTCTGCCAGAGGGAATGTCCACAAGTCCAATATTGCGTGCTACCTTACGCATTAAGAATAGCATTGCGAATGCAATAACAAATGTGAATAGAAGATCTAAAATCATATAAATTTCCGTGTTAACTAGCTAATAGTTAACTTAATCTGTGTTATTTCAGTTAATTAAAGCACCTTCCAACTTAAAAGTGTGCTTTCTGAATTTATTTTAACAATTACAGCTAAAGTTAGAATTTTACTAAATACACTTACGCATACCTTGGTGAAAAAAGAACTTAAAGTATTGTTTTATAGTTTATTAAAGTCGGCTAGTAACGCATCTAAGTATTATAAATTATTTATAGCCTTTCTAAACAATAATTAGTAAAAATGAAATAATTGTGCCTTAACATGGATGCACACTAGGCAGATCTTATTATTCATTTCTTTGTTTAGCAATACACTATTCCTTTATTGTATAGCTGAACTCTGAACACGCATTGAATAGAAATGTAAGCTAAAAACCGACTCTAAGAGTGAAATTCAATTACCTAGGCTTCTAGAGGTATCACGACTTGCGAAACAGAGCTCTCCATGCATAAAAGGTAAAACATGTAACAGCTTTTATGAAAGGAAGGCTTTCTACTTCACGATAAATTTGCCACTGCCGCTTAGCCTTTTTTATTTTGTTTCTCGAAATTGAGTTAGGCATTATTCTGTAACACGTTAACACCTCACTTAAAAGGTAAGCATTTTTCCCTGATTTTAATAACTTTAGCCATGTTGCATAATCTTGCCCTGTTCTTAATAATGGCATAGTAATATCAGAAAAAGCATTACGCCTTAACATCACAGTAGAGCAACCTAAGGTTGCTTTTTTTCTTAGCATGTCTTCATATGTAAAAAAGCCAGCTTGCGTTGCATCTACAGTTTTACCTATTGACTCCCCACGATGATCAATTAAGGTATAAGCAGTAAAAGAAAAATCGATGTTATCCCCCATAAAGGCAACCTGCTTTTCAAGCTTATTAGGAAGCCAACAGTCATCACTATCAATAAACGCTATATAGTCGCCTTTAGCATGGCTTAATGAGCTGTTACGAGCGACGGCTGCACCTGAATTAACGGCATTTTTATAAACTTTTACCCTTTTATCTTTTTCGGATATTTCAAGCAACAATTGATATGTTGAGTCAGATGAGCAGTCATCAGTTACTAGCCATTCCCAATTATTAAGCGTTTGCGATGATATGGACTCATAAGTTTTTAGCAATTCTGCACTAGAATTATAAGTCGCCGTAATAATCGAAATAAGGTGCATATTTAACTCTTCGTTTGCAAAACACTCTAATAGTGTATTTGACTAAGATTTATCGGTAAAAAATTCTGCATAGTATATAGAGATAAACCTTAGATTAAAGCTCTAGAAATGAAATAATCATTTTATAATGTAGTTTTTTAACATCAGTTTCATTTTTTCATAAAAAGATAACTCAGCTGGGATTTTTATTGCCCACCGTAGCATTAGCGCAAAACGTATATAAAAGGGGTAAAAGCGCAATAAGTATCCTCTAGCACAAAATCGACCAGCATGATCTATATCTCGACTTTCTATATTAGTTGTGTGATAGCAAGTGGCTAGATCTAAATAGCTTACTTTTGCATTAGCCTTAAATAAATCTAATATAAACTTATTTTCTTCACAGCAAGGAAGCTTTGTCCCTAAACCCAGGTTAGTATCGAACTTAATTTTTTTAGCATTGACGAACTCTCGTCTTACAATGATTTCAATAGATGATATCTTTAAAGAATTTGTCAGCTTATGTGAGCTATGAAAAGCATAATTCTTATAAAAATCGTTGTGATTCTCTAATGACTTTACTTTAATAAAGTGAAGGTCATCATTAGAGTTTTGAAGAATATTTACTAACTGCTGAAGAGCATCAAATTCTAACTCAATATCATCATCTTGTACCCACAGCCATTTGCTCTGACTATTCGTAAGCAACATATTTCGGCTGCGACTTAACCCAGATTCAGTCGTTTTTATTACTTTAACCCTTTCTGATAGTTGAGTTACAGTATTAGTAGGCTCTCGTTGTGAACATATTAAAAAATTGACTCTATGATCTATTTTATCAATATTTGTCTGAAGATATTCTGTCAACTTATTTAAAGAAGCTGCAACTGTTGATATGGCAATTGTTAACATGGAGGCCTTACTATTAGAGATTAATTTGTCCTAAAATATTATAGGGTATGTATTGTTCTGAATTAGTCATTTTAAAAACAAAGAACATAATTATTAAGGATATGATAAATAGGTAAGCTAATTTACCCTCACCTTTGAACACCCGCATTAAATAGGTTAAAAGCACAATATTTGATATATTAAAAATAATCACAAACCTATCACTTAAGTCCTCAAACTGCATAAACAATATACTTAAGATAAGCCCAACAAAACTAAGGTTAAAGAATAGCTCAAAGTACTCAAACCTTTTTGCTAACCTCTCATAATAATAAAGTAAAATAAAAAACATTAACGGCTTTTCTATAAATGAGAAAGAAAATGGCTTTGGCTCACCAGCAGATACATAAGACTTAAACGCGTAAAATATGATATTAGAGTTAGGTAAAACATCCGCTATCAATTTAATTACATTAATGCCTTGCAAAAATAGCGCGCTAATTAAAATAGATATGAAAACGTGCGGTTTAAATTTATTATTAATGAAAAAGTACAAAGGGAAAACTAAAATCAAACTCACATGAAAAGTAATAGCTATTAAATTTAATAAAAAGTAAGCATAAGCATTTCTAGATTTTATAAACTGTATTGAATATAGAAATATCGCGACAGCTAAACCTTGCCTTAGGAACATCATATTAAATTGAAAATAACCATAACGCATATAAATTAGTAGTGCGAAGATAGTCATAGGAGTGTAAATAGATACACTCTTGTAAGTTAGACCTATTGTGATTAGTGCTGTAACAACGAGAAAAAAATTAAAATCATCAAAGATAGAGTGAATGATAAAGTTATAAGTTAAGTAACCTTTTTCTAAGCGATTATTATCAGAAAAATAGATAAATAAGTTAGAAATATACTCTGGAGCGTCGTAAAACACTTGATGGTACACTTCCCAATCTGGCTTAGCCCCCACTTCATGCCTAAGCCCTGCAAACAAAGCAAGTATCAGTACTAAAAAATAGCCTAAAAGGCTGTAATCTTTTTTTGCTATAGATGAGTACGAAAAAAGTGTAAGTACGACAACAAGTATAAGATAAATCATTTATCGGAAAACACTATTCATCAAGCTTCAGATCTGAAATAAGCCTTTCATATAAGGACTCTTTATCAAATACTGTATTTTTATCTAAATTATCTCTTCGGAGTTGCTCGTTCCAAAGGTGGACAGCCTGAGCCCCATCCAAATTGATGTGCTCGTCACTGGCAAAGAAAATTTTCTTCCAGTCCGCCGATGAAATTGGGTAATATTTTTGCACAGAAGCTGCATAGTTTAATAGCCCCCCCTTCTTTACAAAACCAGTAAGAGCTTTGGGCCCTGTAATACCCCATGGCAAATATGAAAAATCTCCTCGCCCCCAAGTTCTACCAATAAGTTTTCTTATTAAGAATTTAAATGTATCCCAGCGTGTAAATTGAAAAGGGTTATCGCAATATTTACTTAAGTTAGAGAAAAGCTTGTTACCTGCGCTTTTAGTACCAATTACAGCATTGTTGATATAGGTTTCGTTTTCAAAGCCAAAGTCTAATTCGTCATTAATATAAAAAGGCGACAAACAAATAACATCCATATCAACCCAATAGGTATTACTGCACTTTAGGAGCATTTCGTACCTAAAGTGGTTTGCAAATCCAGCATAGCTACCTTTGCCTTTACCTGTCACAGACCCGTAAGTAAAAACTTTATTTTTTGGCAGTATAACATTAGCATCTAGCACTTCTACACCATCTGGTATGTTTGATACTTCATCATAGGTATACAAATACACCTTATGCCCTGCACGTAAAAAAGAGGTTAAACACACTCTTTCTAATCTAGATAAAGCACCACCTATCCATAACGATCTTATTTCTGCCAACATTTAATACCTATTTTTTCTATACTACTATTTATATATAAATATAATAATAGTGATTTTTTATATAAAAATTCAGAAACTCTCTTTTAATCATTCGAGCATGATACATATATAACCTCAATTTTCTTGAAGTTTATATAATGTACCCAATGAACTTTTTCTTTACCTTTTAAATAAAACTGATGTTCAGTAACATATTGCAATACACTTAAGGTAACTAATACCATTATATCTCTTACATAAGCTAGACATAAAAAGAGGTAAGACTTAACTTCTCAATAGAGAAAACATATAAAGCAATATAAGATTAATACAATAGACTTTATCGTCTTAGAGAATTTAAATTGTAGAAATTTAATAGAGCAGACAACTGTGTGTCATTTCTAGCCTTCCCTACATTCATAGAGCTTAGTGATTGGTTGTAGCCAGTGCTTAATTGAAGGTATCTAGTGGGCCAATCTCGCTTATCATTAATTTTTTTACAGTCTACTCCACTTATGTGGGCTATTACTTTAAACCATATATCATCAGCGCTATCAGCCAACTCCATAAATACTTTTTCATTAAAAACTTCGTTGCTCAGCAGGCCAGGAGGGAAAAGCATGCCAGCACCGGAAGTTAAAAATACATCCTCCTTCAAAGAAAAGCTATTAGCTTCATACTCCCATTTGTTATATGGAAGTATTTTTCCTTTTTTATTGTACTTAACTCTATGCGCTCTAGTCCCCAGTATTACGTTAGGTAACACTAAATGCTCGCGTAGAAGACCCTCTACCATGTCTTGTGGGTAAATAAAGTCATCATCTATAGTTATAATAATGTCATTTGGGTATTTCTTTGCAGTTGGAATATACTTTTTATAAGATTTAATATTAGAAACAAACTCAACTTCCAGCCCGAATTCATATAAGCTCGATAGCGTTAAAGGTATATCACTTTCTGAAAATTCGGATTCATCCAACCACAGAACAATCTTATTAGGTCTAATAGTCTGTGATAGAATTGACTTTATTACATAGTGAACTTCATGAATCTGTTCTCCATATGTAGTGAACGATACAATTACACTTTTATCCCTTATGTCTGCAAACCTTTTATACTCGTTGAAGTCAGCTAAATCTAGTTGCACCTTTTTGGCTTCGAGTTTAATAACATTGCTCATGTTATTAACTAAAAATGGCATTTTCAGCAATGCACGAAGGTGTTTAAAAAAAACACTCACACTTTTACCCTCTTATTTAATAATTTAGTTAGCTTAGAGTATTGTAAATATAAATAGCTGCGATAAAAGAAAGTATAAAAAACTAATACTGTAAACCAAATTAGAGCTTTCGAAAGTGGCGGAAAGTCATGAAAAACCACCTGTAATGTACATAGTAAAATTACAATTAAAAATTCAAAATATTGTCTAAATCTAGGGAACGAGATCCAAATTCTTGAAGATATTTCGCATCTAAATACATAATAAATATAAAACGAGATCAACGTTGCTACAGCAGCCCCACCCGAACCTAAAAAAGGTATTAAAAGATAGTTTAAAACAAAATTAACACCTAAAGTCAGTATTGACACAAGCATAGAATAATACGTTTTTTTCTTTACATTGATACCCATAGATGTAGCTTCTGACATCGTATAAAAAAGCGGATATCCAACACAGCAAATAATTATACTTGAAACCAGTTCGTAATTATCAGGAAGTATAATTGCTACTAATGGCGAGAAAATACCTACAATGCAAAATAGATAAAATATAACCACACCCATTAAACTAACAACCGACCTAATGTTTTTCTCTATATCTGGGTGGTCTTCGTTTTTGTAAATAGCCGGTGCCCATATAGTACTAAAAACAGATCTTATTATAACTACAGCCGATGCAAAACTAACAGCAACACTATATAAAGCCAGCTCATTTAAGGAAGATAAGTCTTTAATCATTAACTTATCAATACTTGTCAACCCCCAAAATGCTAAGCCACTTAAAATAAGGGGCAATCCGAAGCTAAAACCATCTTTTAAATCTTTGAAACTAAATTTATTTTTTTCAAATAAATTTAGAAAATTATAAATTTTAAAATTTTCTATAAGTAAATAAACCAGTAATACAATATTAGATAAAAGATATACATATAAAAGGCCATCAAACATAACATCCTCTAAGTACAGTATACTTATAAGAGCTAGTGAAATGACTAACTTTGGTATTATTTGAGAAAAAGAAAACTTTAGTGCCTTACCTTCCATTCTAAGGTTCAATGAAAGATACCGATTAATTAGAGTAACGATAAATGACGAAATAATAATAATTGCAGTTGCATCATTATTAATTTCAAAAAGGTATTGTAAAATACTTACTCTATACGCATAAAAAAGATAACTAAATATACCAAGAGAAATGATCCCCGGCATAATACAGGTTATCATCAAGCTGACCTTCTCAGCTTTGTAATATTCCCTCATGTAATACTGATCTAATCCAAGAGTAAAGACCATTACAACTAAATTACAAATCAAATGGTATATAGATACCCGACCTACATCCTCCATAGCAAAGGTCCATGCTAATAAAGGAGTAATTAGTAAGCCTAAAAATGCACTCATCACTGGACCAGTTGTATAATGTAATAGATCTTTAATTTTAACCAATATTATTTTCTCTAATATATCGTTTTAAATTTATAGAGTAATACTCAAAATAATCTTTAATAAAGAGATTCAGTAACATTTAACCTATTTACTTACTTTTAGGGAAATAAAGCCTAATAAGTACGATTGTTACCCCTATAAAACACCCTAATAAAGTACCGAATATACAAATAAGTGCACGTTTGGGCTTAAACTTTTCCTCTGAAACTAATGCTGGATCTATTGTTTTAAATACATACTCATCCCGAACATTTGCGAACATAATGGTTTTTGTTTGCTCTTCTACTAATTTGTATAGCACGGCACGTATATCAGCAATTTTTGTTTGATCTAATTGCTGAGTTAAAAATTCAGTGCTTTTATTAGCCTCTAACACATCACGTGCTTTCATGGTTTTATTTATATCTTGTATTAACCACTTTACCCACTGCTGTGCTACGTAAGGTGATACATGCTCAACTGCAAGCGTTATCATTCCACTTTCTTTGTCTAAGTTTGCATTAACAATCTTTCTGAATTCTTTATAAGCCTCTTGCATTGATGGCTCAGCTTTAAAAGGTGCTTTAACTTCACGTATCCACTTATTTTGCTCTGCAATATAAAGCTCTTCATCATAAACAATGGTATTCGTTTCACGATTCCAAGCTTTAGCAGCCATTAAATTGGATAAAATATTATACTTTTGAATAAATTCGCTGCTAAACTTGCGTGACTTAAGTACTTCAAGCGCCAATTGCGTTTTATCAACCCCACCACCGGCACCCAAGTTAACACCTGCTAAACTAGCAAGCCCACCAAATTGGCCAGCTAATGCGCCTAAACCACCTTGCTGCTGAGCTTCTGCTGGTGCCAATAACGCTTCAGATTTATAAACATTCGGAAGACTAATAGCGTAAAAAACTGATGCCACAGCAAATAAAATAGTTAAAGCAATAACTATCAACTTGCCTTGCCAAATAACGGTAAATAGTTCACGAAGGTCTATTTCATCATTGGCAATATTATCAGTCACTGAACCATTTGCTTGCTTTAGGTTATTTGAGTTGTTTTCCATTTAAATCTCATAAGTTTAGCTATCAGCTATTAAAATTGTACAACATGAATATCACATCAAGTTATTCTTCTAGAGCTAGGAGCTTCTCGTGCTACCTGCCACCAATAACTACAAATAGACCGCCTACTTTTACATTTACGCGGTTTAATACTACATCTACAAGTGCACTTTAAACTAGGGAGTATACCGAAGCGCTAGGAAGAAAACGCAATGTAAATAAAGCACTTACTTTCCTGACGCCTCTATAAATATTAGATACCGCTTATAGCTGCTACAGCTACACCTAATTGGTATACAATTTGCGTTGCAGTACTCCAAAGCGTTAGTTTGTCCATATGGCTTGCATCCATAGGTATTACTATTGTATCGCCAGGTTCTAGCTGCTCTGAGTTATTAGCAGCAAACCAGCCACCGGTGTTTGGTATTTTTACTGAGCCATTTGCTTTAATTATGTAAATACTGTCTTCATCAGCGCGATCTTTTAAGCCACCACTTAAATCAATGTACTCATCAACACTTATACCGGCTTTATATAAATGAGAGGTAGAGTAATTAACTTCACCTATTACGCTAATTGAATCGCGCTTGCTGGGTACATATAAAACATCGCCGTCTTGAAGGACTAGGTTTTGCTTGTTTTCAACAATCAGTGGTAAATCGATAACTAAACGCCCTACCGCTTCAACACTCGCTAAATCATTTAATAGTTTATTCATTTCATCATATGTAAGCGTGTTACTACTTACAGAGTTCTGAAAGCTTTTTGATGCAATGTCACGGCGTAACTCGGTTGATAAACGGGCTAACTGCTCTTGCTCTTGCTCTTTAATAGAAGCTCGAGTAAATACTGCTGCCTTTTCTTCTGCAAACTCAGAGAAGCCGCCTGCGCGCTCTAGCAGCTCAGTTAATGTTTCGCCGCGACGAATAGTGTAAGTACCAGGGAATCTTAGTTCACCTTTAAGCTCTACTTTTACGTTTTCTTGCCAGTTTGGGATAGCAAACACGTTAATGCTGTCTTTGCTTTGTAGAGTGATATTACTTTGTAGGTCGCCGCGCATAGCGCTTTCTAAATCTAAGCGTAAGTGCTCTATTTTTGAGCCATCGCTTTCAACAATTCGAGTGATTTCTGCTTGTTTTACGTAAGCCGACTCTAACAACCCGCCAGCCGCTGTAACTAAATCACGCACTTCTCCACCTACCATTAATGGGTATATGCCTGGAAATGTAACGTTACCGCTAATTTCAACAAGTTGCATGGCTTGGCTTACAGATGCTTGTTGCTTGAACTTAGCTATAATTGGATCTAGTAAGTTATGACGACTAAATAAAGCATAGTCTTCAGGCTTGAGTTCTTGCTCTGCTTCTTCTTTAGCTTTTCGTTTAGATATTTCAGCAATAGTCAGTATTTTATTATCTTCAAGAACAAGTTCTTCATCTTCTTGGTTTACACCAATGTATTTTTCGAACTCTTTTTGCTGATACGTATGCCATTGTTCAGCCTTAAGCTGCTGCTCTTGCTGCTCTTGGCTTAAAGCCATATTAGCAAGTGCTGATTTTTCAGCTTCTTTTTCTTCAAAGCGGCTAAATACTATGATTTTGTCATTAGCTTTTAATGCTAAATTGTTTTCAGGGTTTTTAATAATAGCTTGTGCTACATCAAACTGGTGCGCTTCTATATCACCATTAATGTTTATTTCGCGAATCACTAAGCCATAGCTTAAATCTGCTTGTGGCAATAAGTCGCCTCGCACTGATTTTAAAACATCAGAAATACGTTTACCTTGATACCACTGATAGTTACCCGGGCGCGCTACAGCGCCGATTAGGCTAATTGAGTTTTGGTATTGTGCACTAATAGAGTTAAAACGAATTCGATCGCCATCTTGAGGAATGTAGTTAATTTGTGGTTTAGAAAAATCAACAGAAAGGACTTCTTTGCGGTCAAAGTTAAAGCGCTCCACCACTGCATTTTTAGCGTAAGCGCCAGGTTTAAGACCACCCGCCATAGTTAATAACTGTTTTGCAGTCTCGCCTTTTTTCAGCTCAAATATTGCAGGGCGTTTAACCAAGCCTTCAACTCTAACTTGAGCTCCTACAGGAGGAACAAAAACAACATCGCCAGATTTTAAAACTATATCGTTACTGCTATCACCTTTGATCAGTAAATCATAAAGGTCGAAGTTAGTAATAACTTTACCTGCACGTTTAACCTGTATATTACGAAGAGAAGCAATATCTGACACACCACCGCTTACAAATAAAGCATGAGATACAGTCGTTAAAGACGATACGCTATAGCTGCCTGGTTTGTAGGCTTCACCTAATACAAGTATGCGCATACTACGTAGCTGACCTAGAGATACAAAGGCTTTTACACCTATCACTTCTTGCTCAACTTTTACTTTTATTAGTTCTTTAATTTCGGCAAAGGTTAAGCCTGCGACTTCTACAGGGCTTAAATCGGGAATGCTAATACGCCCTTCACGGTCAACAGTTACATCAAAGCTCTCACTTTCTTTCCCGTAAAAGTTAATTTTTAGTTGATCCCCTGGACCTACTATATAAGTGTCAGGTACGGCTGCATTTTCACTTGGCATAAATGTGGTAGGTTCACCGGCAAAAAGCTCGTAGCCGTAAGGCTTTAATTCTTCTGTTTTTGGCTTAAAACGCTCTTCGTCAGTTAAGTTTTCTTGTTCTTTTTCTAGGCGTTCGCCGATAGTTGACTGCTGCTCATTTGAGTTTTCGTCATTTGATTGATTTACACCGGTGATCGTAGCAATATCTACACCGTATTGTTTCGCTAGGGCTTCTTGTTGGGCTTTTGGCAACTTTTTAAATTGCTCAATTTGTGACGCTGTTGGCGTAAAAGCCAGCGTACTAAAACTACAAAGTAGAATAAAAGCACTAATAAATTGTATAAAAACTTTCACGAGTAGGTATATCCATAGGTCTACAACCAAAATTGGTGGCTATAATACATTAAATCAAAACAAATAAAAAAGGGACTTTCGTCCCTTATGTCACTTAAATGTCATTTAACTTGCTGGTTTGGTTAAAAACTGTAAACCAGTGTTAATGAAGTTTCAGTGTCTGTGCTTTCTTCATCATCAGCAACGTCTGAGTTGTTGGTTACGTTGAAAGCAACTTTCATTTGTAATGAACCGTTGATTTTAGCAAGCAGTGCAGTTTCTGAGCGTGTTTTAGTATTCGAGTCACCGTATTCTACAGCCACTAATTGGGTAAAACGTGCGCTTTCAGAAATCTGCCAATTGTAATCAAGCTTACCTAAAGCAATTATTTCACTGTCGCTTTCGCCAGCAAGTAGGTTGCCGTTGTCGTCTACTTGAGTACTATCGTCTGAGTATTCAAAAAACTTGTAACCCGGACCAAACTCCGCATTTAACCACATATTTTGTTGGTCAAGTAAGCGTAAGCCGTAACCAGCAGAAATTACAGATTCTGTTCTATACGCGCCAAAGTAGTCTGAAACGTGTGAACCATAAATGAATAAATGAGAATTTTTTTCATTTAATTTGTAATTACCTTGCGCCGATGCAGAATACTTTTCGTTAGTACGTTGCTTGTCTTTATCGCCGTTGTCATCTTCTACTTCATCTTCTTTATAGATGCCGTCGATTTTGTACTCGTTATTCCAATTTTCTAGGTTATGTAATACTTTAAGACCGCCTTTTAAGGTAGTTGTTTCAGTATTACCACTAGTAATGATTGCACCTACTTCACTAGTTACTTCCCACGTTTTTCTGTCTGCGTCTTCAGCGAATGCGTTAGTTGCAGCAGATGCTGCAACTAAAAGTGTTAAAAGCTTCAATTTCATTAAAAATAACCTATTTGATTCTAAAAATTAGTCTTGCTTGTGTAAATGAACATCCATTTGTGGAAATGGAATATTAATATCTGCATCATCTAGTGCTATTTTAATATTTTCCATTAATGACCAGTATGTTGGCCAGTAATCAGCAGAGTTAACCCAAGGGCGAACAACAAAGTTTACGCTAGAATCACCCAGCTCATTTACAGCAACTGTGTAAGCAGGATCTTTAAGTAAACGAGTTTCTGCGTCAAGCACTGATTTTAATACTTCTTTTGCTTGGCGTAAATCAGCATCGTAACCAACACCAATAACTAAATCGATACGACGTGTAGATTCACGTGAAAAGTTAGTAATAGCACCAGACATAATTTGAGAGTTAGGAACAATGATTACTTTATTATCTGGAGTGCGTAACTCAGTTGAGAAAATTTCTATTTTTTTAACAGTACCCATTTTTCCGCCTGCTTCAACAAAGTCGCCAGATTTAAAAGGACGAAGCAAAATAATTAATACACCAGAGGCGAAGTTAGATAATGAACCTTGTAGTGCTAAACCAACAGCTAAACCTGCAGCACCCAAAATAGCTATAAATGAAGTTGTTTCTATACCAATCTGCGAAAGCGCCATTAAAATTGTTACAGCAAACACAAGTGCAAACACTATACTTGCAACAAATGACCCTACAGCTTTATCTACTTTCTTTTTAGCAAAGCCTTTTTCAGTTAAGTTAGAACAAAACTTAGCAACACGACTACCAATTAAAAATATAACAAGCGCTACAACAGCTTGAATACCATAATGTAAAATTAGGCCTGAGTTTTCATTTAGCCAATTAAGTACTGAATCCATATTTACTCCAAATTATTTTTTAAGCGTTTTTCCAGACATGATTATACATTAATTTACAATTCGTTCTCATAAAATAGTAAAATAATACTAAAAACATGGTGTTTTTTGATTTTTTAGCCAACATATTCGCCGCGCATACTACTTATTATTTATGAACTTAAGATGTTTGTTGTTCTTTTTTTAGTTTTTTTATTAATTTTAGCTTTTAGGGCTTCCCAAGGATTATTATTTTATGTATTATGCGCGCCACACCAAACAAGGTGTTGTAGTGGCGGTTGTAGCTCAGTTGGTAGAGCCCCGGATTGTGATTCCGGTTGTCGCGGGTTCAAGCCCCGTCAATCGCCCCATTTTTTCCCTCCTTTGTATTTCTATAAAATAAAAACTAAAAATCTTACTCTACAAATATTTTTAGAAAATCGTTAAGCTGTTTTTAAGTAGTTAAAACAAAACTCACTATTTACATTTATTTAATAACCACCCAATCTGCTTTACATATAAATGGAAAGTGCTACCTTAGTTATAGTTTCATAGCTTTTAGTACTAGTCACCTTTATAGGATTTTCACACCGGCATGATCAAGCACCTTATTTTTAGTATATTACTTAGTTACCTTGCTTTACATAGTTTAAACGCTAAAGCTGAAGACAACGTTTCTTATGTAAAATTACTAGGTGAATTACAGCATTTAATTTCCAATAAACAGTATGCAGAAGCATATAAAAACAGCCAAAAAAATTATAAATATTTAGGTGAACCTGATTTCGATTATTTGTTGGGAATTTCAGCTCTCAATTCAGGTGAATCGGCCCCCGCTGTATTTGCATTTGAAAGAGTCGTTGAAGACAAACCTCAATGGTATGAGGCACGTTTATATTTAATTAAATCGTATATTGCGGCAAATAATTTACCGGCAGCGAATTCTCAAGCCCTAGTTATAATAAATACTAATACTTCATCAGATAGAGTGAAAACGGCTGCGCAAACTTTATTAGATATATCTCAACGTAAACAACGCACTAATGCACGCTCGTTTAACCAAAGTATTGAGCTTGCTTATGGTGTTGATGATAACGTTAATGCGGGTACATCAGAAGATACTATTTTAATTCCTAATTTAGGTGAGTTTTTACTTTCTTCTGACAGTAAAAGTACCGACGACAACTATGTAAAGCTAAATTACAAAGGGCGTTACTCACATCCGATTGATCAACAAAGTTCATTATCTATAGGTATAAATACTGACTGGTATAAATTTAATGAGCTATCACAATACGATCGTATAAATACTCACTTATCTGCTCGCTATCAGTACCAGCTAAACAATACTCGCTGGTATGTGCAGGCCGGTGTTACCCCTTTATTATTAGACGGCGATCTATACAGAACTGAAACAACATTAACTGGCGGAGCTAGCTACCAAATAGATAAACAGCTGAGCCTGTTTGGTGCATTAACTCTGGGTGATATGAACAATTCGTTTGATGAAAAGTTAGACAACTCTTTTTATGCGCTCAATATTGGCGCTAGTTACATGTCTAGTAGGTGGCTTCAGAGTGTTAGCGCGAGTCATAAAAGCGAAATTGCTAGTATTGAGAGTGGTGACTTTAATGCGAGAAATATTAATGGGATTTACTACCAGGTAACCGCATTACTTGCTCAGCAATGGCAATTATCAGCTCAAACTGGCTATCAGTGGATTGAATATCAAGATGAGCACCCATTATTTATGCAAAATCGCGATGATAACTTATTAATACTTTCAAGCTCATTACGATACCTGATTAATAAAAGCTTAGCGCTGCAGTTAGCATTAAACTATCAAGATAAAACAAGTGATATTTCGCTGTTTGAATACGACCGCTTTGATACAAATTTAAGCGCTAGTTACTCATTTTAATTTAAGGTAATTATGAAACATTTAACAACAGTATTAACCACCTTACTTTGTGTGAGTTTCTACTCGCAAGCTAATACCACAGCTGCTGGCAAAACTATTTTGGCTAGAGGTGCTGTAGTAGCAACCGATGCGACCTCCGAGCAGCAAAGATCCTTAAAGCGCCGCGACACTGTATATGGTGTAGACAAAATAACGACTGGTGAAAAGAGTAAGGCTCAGTTTTCGATGTCTGATGGGGGCTTAATTGCATTAAAAGAAAATTCAGTACTAAATATTGCCAACTATGAATTTGATGCGGGTACGCAAAAAGGCTCTGCGTCAATAGAGTTAATTAAAGGGGGGTTACGTTCTATTTCGGGTGTTATAAAAAAGAACGGTGGTTCTTATAATGTAAAAACGCCAGTAGGCTCTATTGGTATACGTGGTACACACTTTGAACTACAGCTAGTAGATGGTGATATGTATGTTGCAGTATGGGATGGCGCTATCGACCTTACTTTACAAGACAACAGTATTTTATCACTTGGTAGTAATGAGGCGTTTTCTTTTGCACAAGTAACTTCTGTAGGGGATGTAATTAAGACCACTCAAGCACCCGCTATTTTTACTCAAAGTATAGCCTCTATTAACAGTAATGATGAATCAGAAGCTGAACAGGATCAAATAGCAGAAAATAGCGCTTCAGAAAATAATGAAGATGCCGATACTTTACTTGCAGATGTATACGCAGAGCAGCAGTTTCAAGCGGTTAGTAATGCTGCTTTAATTGATCAAATAGCTCAGCGACAAGGTATTTTTAACTATCAAGCAACTAGTTTTGACGTTTCATCAAGTTTAGGTGAAGTAAGTGATTTTTCTATGTCTATGTCAGTCGATTTTGACAACGGTACTGTTCCTGACGGAGAAATAAGTTTTAATGATGCTGGCGGAAATTGGTACGCTGCTTATAGTGGCTTTATTGATTTAACCAAATTAGATTTGGCCGTTACTTTTGCCTCACATAATAACAATAAAGCAGTGGGTGACATTGATGCTATTTTTTTAAATGATATAGATACTATCACTGGTGATTTTAACCTTAATGAAATAAGTAACCCCGCAGTAAATTCCTCAGGTTCTTTTAGATTAGAGCCTTAACAGAATAGAATATAAAGCTTTTTATTGGAGTACGTAGAATGACAGCAAAAAACCCTTTTTTGCTCGGTTTAATGGTTTTTTTGCTAAGTGCTTGTGGCGGCTCCTCTGAAGAGGCAGCTCAACAAGAATCTGTACCAACACCTGAGGGTCAAGAGTCCCCGACCCCCTCAACTAACACAATTAACCTAACGGGTGTTACTGGTGAAACTATCACAACTAAAGTGCTGGTTTCTGGTGCTGTTTCTACAAATAGAGGTGTTGTAGGTTCAAACGTAGCTAATTCTCAGGCTACTATTACCCTTTCTCAAATAAATGAAGTAATACAGGGTAATATTACCTTTTTACTTGGCGTATCGGACCCTGATGGTATAAACGCAGTAAATTTAGTGCTTCCAAGCGTTAATAAAAGCTTGCCTATATGTACGCAAGAGTGTGGTACTAATTTTGAGCAATCAGTAATAGGACTTAGTCCTTATTTTTATGGCATTGATGCAGGTGATTTACGCCTAGAAATATGGATCACTGATAGCCTTAATAACCAAGTACTGGCCGATGCTATTACTGTAAGTTGGCAACCTTATAAAATTGAAGGTACTACTTCACAGCGAGATGAACAAAGTATTAACCTCTCATGGCAGGCAAATGAAAACTTAAACCGTTATAACATCTACTTAGCGACTGAAGCCGGCGTTACAACAACCAATATAAATGATTTAGAGAACGGCCAACAATTTTTAGGTTTATCTGGAACAACATTTAGTATTAGCGATACTTTAACTGATAAAAGCTATCAAATTTTAATCACCGGAATTGATGGAAGTGGCGAAAGTGGCTTTGCTGAAGTAATAAATATCGCTCCTTTAGGTGGTACCTTAAACTTTGCTCCAAAAGCATTTAACGATCAATTTGAAGTTAATGAAGACCAAGCGCTGCTAAATAATGTATTAACTAATGATACAGATGAATACCAAGGCGATCTTACAGTAAATACTACTGCATTAGTCAGCCCACAACATGGCAGTGTTATAATAAATTCAAGCGGCGAATTTACTTACACTCCACGCGCTAATTTTAATGGTATTGATGCTTTTAGTTACCTTGTAATTAACGAGCTTGGTATGACAGATACAGGTATTGTAGAAATAACTATAAATGCTATAAATGATGTACCAAGTGCACTTGATAACACCTATAACATAAACGCCGACGGTACTTTATTTGTCACAGCTCCTGGTTTATTAGCCAATGATAGCGACATCGATCTTGATACACTTACCGTTGATACAACACCTGTAACCTCTCCACTTAAAGGTAACTTAACACTCAATACAGATGGTAGCTTTGAATATACAGGAAGCGCCAACATGCAAGGCACTGATAGTTTTCAATACCGTATTTTTGATGCTCAAGGTGCTCAGGCAGTTGCAGATGTAACAATCAATCCTTTAGATCAAAATAGTCCGCCATCTGCGTCTAACGATAGCTATAGTGTTAATGAAGACAACACACTTGTTGTTGAGGCTGCGCTAGGGTTACTAGCGAACGATACGGATCCTAATAACGACACCTTTATTATTGATGATACTTATTTAGTTTCACCCGCTCATGGCCAATTATTTTTAGCCACAGATGGGAGTTTTTCATACATCCCTGATCCTAATTATTATGGAATTGATGAATTTCAATACCAAGTAATTGATACATTAGGCGCAACGGCAACGGCAACAGCAACACTTACAATTAATAGCACGCCAGATAACCCGATTGCGCAGAATGACGAGTATCAATTTCAATATAATCAAACTCTCAGTATTACTGCTGAAAATGGCTTACTGAAAAATGATGTAAATATAGAGTCTGGCGGACTAACTATTAACACGACCCCAGTTGTAAATGTGCAAAGTGGTACGCTAACGCTGAGTAATGATGGCTCATTTACTTATGAGCCAAATTTAGATGCATTGGATGTAGATAGTTTTACTTATTCAGTTACTAATGAGCAAGGCTTAGCAGCCACCGCACAAGTGGTACTCACTAAAACAGGCTCAAACTCTCCAGCAAAAGCTAATGATGATCAGTATACGTTAGCTGAAGACAGCCCTAGCATAATATTAAATGTGTTAGAGAATGATACTGATGCTAATGGCGATACAATCACACTTATAAACATTACAAATACTGTTGGCACAGCGCAGATTGTAAATAATAGTATTGAATATACACCCGAGCCTAATTTCTTTGGTGAAGTCACTCTAAGCTATACAATTTCTGATGGCATTGCAGATGATGCGCCGCAATCAAGTACTGCAACTGTAAGACTTACAATTATACCTATAAATGACGCGCCTATAGCCACTTCAGATAGCGCCTCAATGATAGAAGATGCATCACCTATATTAATTGATGTACTCGCTAACGATAGCGATGTAGATGATGATAACTTAACAATTACACGTGTTGTTACTGAACTAGGCATGGCTTCTATTGTTGAGAATAAAATAGAATATACGCCAACGCCTAACAGTAACGGAGTAGCAATTGTTTCTTATACAATATCAGATGGTAACGGAGCTAGTGCGAGTACCAATTTACAAATAACTATATCCCCAACTAACGATGCACCAGTGGCCAATCCAGATAGTATTACAATTGCTGAAGATGCCCAGGGAACGCTAATAAATGTGCTAAGCAACGATACAGATATAGATGGTGACAGCTTAAATATTAGCTCAGTTGTAAGTGATATTGGTAATGCAGCAATCCTAAACAACCTAATTCAATATACGCCTAGCGCTGATGAAAATGGCACCGCAACAATTACTTATAGTTTAACAGATGGCATAGCGAGTACTACTGGTACATTAACAGTTACAATTACACCCGTTAATGACGCACCCGTTGCTAATCCTGATACTGCAACCATTTTAGAAGATGCCTCTACGACTAATATAAACGTTTTGAGCAATGATACAGATATAGACAATGATACGCTTTCTATTAGCTCAGCAAGTACAACGTCGGGATCGGTAGCTGTCGCCGGTAGCAACTTAGCCTACACTCCAGATGCAAACTTCAACGGTCAAGTCATCGTTAATTACACTATCACCGATGGGACAGAGTCAGCTGCAGGCATATTAACTATCACTGTAACGCCTGTGAACGATGCACCCGTTGCTAATCCTGATACTGCAACAATTTTAGAAGATGCCTCTACGACCAATATAAACGTTTTGAGCAATGATACCAATGAAGACAATGATGCTTTATCAATTAGTGCCGCAACTGCAAATACAGGCTCGGTGTCTGTTGTGGGAAATAATATCGCTTACACTCCAGATGCAAACTACAACGGTCAAGTCATCGTTAATTACACTATCACCGATGGGACAGAGTCAGCAGCAGGCATATTAACTATCACTGTAACTCCTGTGAACGATGTACCCGTTGCTAATCCTGATACTGCAACCATTATAGAAGATTCCGTAACAACAAATGTTAACGTATTAAGTAACGATACCGATGAAGACAATGATTCATTATCTATTAGTACCGCAGCTGCAAATACAGGCTCAGTGTCTGTCGCGGGTAGTAACTTAGCTTATACTCCAGAGGCAAACTTTAACGGCCAAGCTATAATTAATTACACTATCACTGATGGTACAGAGTCAGCAGCAGGCATATTGACTATCACAGTAACGCCTGTGAATGATGCACCCATTGCGATAAACCAAACATTTTCAATTGGAGAAAATGCAATTGACGATGAAACAATTGGTACTATTGCTGCGTCCGACATTGAAAATAACACCCTCAACTTTAGCTTAAGTGGCGGCGAAACAACGCTATTTAGTATTGATAGCATTAGTGGCCAATTAAGCGTAAATGGTACAAACCCTTTCGATTATGAAACGGCTACACAACACTCTGTAAATATTGATATTACAGATGATGGTTCACCAAATGAAACTACGACAATAATAGTTGCTGTAAATATTATTAGCGAAGAGGACCCACTAATTCCGGTAGAAGATGGTACATTTGGGCGCCCTCTTAGTGGACAAATAGACCTTTCGCGTGTTTTTTCTGACGGTGAATTTAACGATAGTATCGAGCTTAATACCAACCTTTATTTTGTTGGATATAATAACAACTCAGACGCAGATATTATTGTTGCCTCTTATACAAATGCTGGTGATGTAAACACTGCATTTAATGGCACCGGTTTTAAAACCATTGACCTAGGTGAAGATGAAAAAGGCACTGCTATCATCTCTGGTAATGGTGAGCTATTTATTGGCTACACAAGCTTTAATGGAACGGAAACCGAAGCGTGTCTATTAAAAATGAGTGCGACAGGTATTGTTAGTACAAATTCAGGTGACGGCAACTCAGGTACTAAATGTACAACGCTTGCGAGTGAATCTGTAATACACGACCTTGAATTCACAGATAACAAAGTGCAAGGCGTAGGCTATTCAGTAAACGGCCTAGATAAAGACAGTTTATTTCTTAAATACGATGTATCAACCCTCGCTTTTGAAGCGGGCAGCCCTGGTATTGTTGATGTAAGCGGTAATAACGATGATGACGAGTCACATGCTATTAAAAACTTTGGTAACTCTGATTTACTGGTAGTGGGTAGCACCATAGGTGAAGAGGGGGATTTAGATGCAACCGTGAGATACCTTATTCCTGATGGCAACAGTCGCGGAAGTTTTAACTCTGGCAATGCGCTTATAATAGACTTATCTGATGAAGAAGGAGACGATGAGTTAGTTGCTATTGGTGGCATAGACGCGGTTAATTTTACTGCTTATTTAGGGGGTTATATTACTCGTTCATCAGGTGAAAAAGAAGCCGTTTTGATTTCAGTCGACCGCTCGGGCGATATTGACGATGATGATATTGACGAAGAAATGACTATTTATAATATTGATGGAAACTCTGGTACTGGTAACGGCGGCGCACAGATTACTGGCGTAAAATATGCGCCGATGAGTAATCAGCTAATACTTTCTGGCACTACGGGTATTGAAGCCTCTGATACCACCCAAAATGAGCAGTTGTTTACTGCGCGCGTATCAGTGAGTAACGGAGAGCTTGATACGAGTTATGGTGCTTCGGGCATTAATATAATTTCAAACGTAATTAGCAATCAATCAGCTAACGCTATTACTATTGATGAAAATGATAGCGTATGGCTCTCTGGTAAATTTAACGACTCGACTAATGAACCTTTTATAACTTCAGTAACCAGTAATGCAATCCTGTTTACTAACTTTTCAACAAATGGCTATACGAGCTTGAATAATTTGACTGTGAGTTCAGATGATTTATCAATGAACATGCTGCAACTCAAAAATGGTGCTCAAGCTAATAAATATTTAAGTGCCTCTGTTGCACAATTTAATACTACTAATAAGCTGGTTTTAACCCGTTATACGAGCGCTGGAATTATTGATACAAGCTTTAGCATTGATGGAATTAAAGCACTCAACATAAATGTGGCGTTTAAAGCCGTTACATTAAAAGAGCTTAGTGATGGCAGTATCATCATTGCTGGTACGCAAATAAATGGTTTAACTGAAGAAGGCTTTATAGCAAAAGTAGACCAAGATGGTTACTTAGATGACAGCTTTGCTACAGAGGGGATTTATACTACGGTAGATATTTTAAATACCGATATAAACTTTGTTGATGTAGCTATAGATAGCGGTGGCTATATTGTTGCTGTGGGCACTTCGACTAATGCATCAAGTGTTACCCGCTCATTTGCAACCATGTTGAAAAGTAATGGCACATTAGAGAATAGCTTTGGCACAAGCGGGGCTTATTACGGCAATATAGATGAGTTTTTTGAAACACTCTATATAGATATAAATAAAGAAATATTTATAGCGGGCAAACAAGTATCAGGGAGTGATTCACAATTAATAATGCTAAAAATAGACGATGATGCTAATGAAATATTTACTTATACTGACACCCGTATCACTGCAGATATAACTGATAGCGCTACAAAAGTATTGGCCGATAGCGCAGGAAACCTTTACTTAATTGCAAACGAAGGCACAACGCCTAATCAAGCAGTTATTATAAAATTAGCTCCTGAGGGTAACGAAGATTTAAGCTTTGCCGCGAGTGGTGTGGGCCAATACCAATTAGCACCAAGCTTTAATACTAAAGTTACCGACGCAGCGTTAGATACTTCAGGCAATATAGTTCTATCTGGTATGAGTGAATCAAAAGGCATGATTGCACGTATTTTAGCTGACGGCACACTAGACACTTTATTTGGCCCAAATGCCCTTGGTTATTATCAAGCTGAACAATGTGATAGCACCCATCAATTTACATCTATGCTTTTACAAACTGATGCTCAAGTTGTGCTTAGCAGTACGTGTTTTGACGGCACATCTAACAATGTAAGTGTGTCTAAGTTTGATTTCTACGCAGATGGAGTTAAGCCTTAAATATGAGAGTTGAATTTTTTGGAGTTAGAGGGTCTATGCCCTCGCCCGGCAAAAAAACACATATGTTTGGTGGAAATACTTCTTGTGTGTATGTAGAGCAAAGTAATGGGCAAAGTTTAGTTTTAGACTCAGGTACCGGCATAGTAGAGCTAGGTGAGCGTTTATTAAAAAATACAAACCCTATAAATATTCTACTAACACACAATCATTGGGATCACATTCAAGGCTTTCCCTTTTTTAAGCCTATTTATCAAGCGGATCGTAAAATTACTATTACAGTAGGTGATGTTGACGACGCAGCTAGTAAAAATGCAATTTTAAAACAAATGGAAGGTTCTTACTTTCCAGTTAAGCATCAAGATTTGCCTGCAAATATTACGCTGAATACACAGCGCTCTTCACAAAAAAGCTTCACAGTTAACGATTTTTTTGTAACCACAGCACCACTAAACCACCCTGGTGGCGGCACTGCATATTGCGTAAATGCAAATGGAGTAAAAATCGCTTACGTTACCGATAATGAACTCAACCCACCAGGGCAAGTTAAAACAAGTGTTAATGAGTGGGCACAGTTTATAAAAGGTGCTGACTTATTAATACATGATGCCCAGTTTACTAACGATGACATGCCAATAAAGCATGGTTGGGGGCACAGCACAATAAACCAAGTTGCTGAACTTGCAGTAAAAGCTGACGTTAAAAATATAGCTGTAATTAGTCACGACCCCGCGCGTTCTGATACCGAATTATTAGAAATAGAACAGTACTTACAAGCTAACTATAAGAGCTTATCAATCGAGTGCGCTCGTGAAGGTCGAGTTTTCAAATTTGCCCCAGTTAAGGATTAGCACCAATTAATAGCTCTCTTATTCCAAAAATTTATAGACATTTTTTTATTGGCGTAACCATTACGCTTTTAGTTGCTGCTATTGAGCTTTTTTCTACTGGAGCTATTGCTCAATTACTAAATAGAGTAGAAGGCATACTTTACGACTCAAGATTAGTTTTAACTCTCCCTGCCACCCCGCAGCAATTTGATGAATCGGTGGTTATTATTGATATAGATGATAAAAGCATGGCAGAGCAAGGTCGCTTTCCTTGGAGCCGCTCAAAAATGGCCGAGCTAGTTAGTAAACTAACTGAAGCAGGCGTTATAGTTATTGCTTTTGATATATTTTTTTCTGAACCTGAAATAAACCCTGTTAGCCAAATAGAGTCTGAGTTCCCTAACTTTATAAACAGCAACAAATTAACAATTAACGAGGTTAAGAAAAAAATTGATGCTGATTCCAAGTTTGCCAATGTACTGTCCAATAACGACACCGTACTCGGTTTTTTGTTAAATAACGAGACTCATCAGCAAATTAACCCACTACCTAGCAGTAGTGTTGATTGGATGCTTGATGATCAAAACAACTCACAGTTTATCGAGTTCTCAGGCGCCGCTGTTAATATACCAACTTTACAAAACAAAGCCTCTGGCAATGGTTTTATTAATGCACATAGTGAGAATGATGGTTTTATTCGAAAAGCATCCCTTGTGCACAAAGTAGGTAATACACTTTACCCCTCTTTAGCTCTTGAAGCAGCCAGGCTTTATACGCTTGCTGATAAAATACAGACGCGCTCTCATATTTTAAATAACATTACATTATTTGATGGTATTAAGTTCAATGATCAATGGATTCAAACTGATGAATACGGAAAAATACTTATTCCATATAAAGGCCCGGCAGGTAGTTTTACGTATTATTCAGCAACCGATATCCTAAAAAATAAGATTGGGGAAAGTGAGCTGGAGGGCTCAGTTGTTTTCATTGGTACATCAGCCATTGGCTTAGCTGATTTAAGGGCTACGCCTGTAGGGTTACAGTATCCGGGGGTTGAAGTGCATGCCAATATATTTCGAGGGCTAATTCATCCTGAGCTGCTTCCCGCACAGCCTAGTTGGTCATCTGGCGCAACGTTATTTATGATCGTAGTTATAGGTGGTCTATTAACTATTTTAAGTTACCAAAAGAGCGCAAGACACATAGTGGTCGTTACATTAGGCATAGCAGTTCTAGCCATCTTGTTTAACTTTTACTTTTGGGCAATAGAGAAAATTAGTTTGCCACTGTTTATGCCTCTTTTACTGATCACACTTTTATCTGGCTACTATATTTTTGTCGGTTCAATAGCAGAAATGAAACACAGCCGTAAAATAAAGTCTATGTTTGATCAATACGTTCCTCCAGATCATATTAATCAGCTTATTAACCAATCTAGCGATCTTCCTCAGCAAAGTGTTAAAAGAAACATGACTGTATTATTTGCAGATATTCGTGGTTTTACCTCATTATCTGAAAACATGTCTGCTCACCAATTAAGTGAATACTTAAATGAATATCTATCGGCGACGACCGAAATTATTTTTAAACACAGTGGCACAATAGATAAGTATGTTGGCGATATGATAATGGCTTTTTGGAATGCCCCTCTACAAGACGACGACCATGCAAAGCATGGCGTAGAAGCGGCTATGGCAATGCTAAAAGGCTTAAGCTCAATTAACCAAACATTTTTAGAAAAAAATCTACCCGCCATAAACATTGGCATTGGTTTAAATACCGCAGATATGAATGTTGGAGATATGGGGTCTAAATACCGTAAAGCTTATACTGTGTTAGGTGATGCTGTAAATTTAGGTTCGCGAGTAGAAAGCTTGACCAAGTTTTATGAGGTAGCTATTCTGGTTACTAAAGAAACAATGAGAGCGTGCCCACATATTTCCTTTAGATTAATTGATAAAGTGCAAGTTGTAGGAAAAACCACAGCTACAGAGTTATTTGAGCCTATCGACTTTACAGATAGTTTAAATACCACCCAACTAGCCGAGCTAAGTAAGTCTGAAGTGGCTATGACACATTATTATAATAAAAATTGGCAGCAATCACTTTCACTACTTACTGAGCTTGAGAGCACATCAGTATTTAGTTCTCATATTTACACCATTTTTATTAAGCGAATTAACGAAACCAATTTGAAAACATTATCAAAGGACTGGAATGGCGCCTTCAGACATCAAACAAAGTAATATAAATATGCCACAACACATAAAAGATAAAACAAATCTGCGCCACCTAGTTGATATAAGCATTAGGTTAACGACAGAGAAAGATTCAAGTAAATTACTTAACGAAATTTTGCAAGTACTGATGTCTGTTGCTAACGCTGATGCTGGCAGCATTTACTCTATAACTGACAATAAACAGCTTAAGTTTGAAACGGTAATTAACAAAACACTAGGCTTGCACCTAAGAGGCGATGAAGATAGCCCGATCGATTTTCCTAATATAGACCTTTTTATAAATGGTAAAGAAAACGAAACTGCAATCGTAGCGCACGCTGTCAACTCAGGTAAGTATATAAATATTCCTGATGTTTATGCTGCGCTTCCTTTTGATATGAGCGCAGCTCGTAATATGGATTCGCTAACAGGCTATCGCACTAAGTCTATGTTAACGATCCCTTTAAAAGATCATGTTGATGACATTATCGGTGTTATACAGCTTATAAATGTTAAAGGTGAAAACGACGAAATTATTCCCTTTAGCGAAGAGCTTGTCACACTCACGCGATCTTTTGCATCATTAGGTGCAATTTCATTAACTAACTCTACGCTTATTAAAGGAATGGAAGAGTTATTCACCACCTTTGCAGAAACAATTGCAATGGCAATTGATGAAAAATCACCACACACTGGCGGCCATTGTAAAAGGGTACCAGCGCTCACTTTAATGCTTGCCGATGCTGTACACGATAGCAATAAAGGGCCTTTGGCATCATTTACTATGTCTGAGGCCGATAGGCATGAACTTGATGTAGCTGGTTGGCTTCACGACTGTGGTAAAATCGCTACACCTGATCACATTATGGAAAAATCGACAAAGCTTGAAACCATATTTGATCGTATAAAATATATAGATGCAAAGTTTGAAGTTATTAAGCGAGATTTAAACATTTCTTACCAGCAAGAAATTATCTCTGCACTTAAGCAAAATAAACCTATTGAAGTAAAACAGTTAGAACGCCTACTTGATACAGAACTCAAGCAGCTATCTTTAGATAGAGCGCTATTAAAGCGTATTAATGTAGGTGGTGAATTTTTAGGTGGTAATGAGCTTAACGAAATTCAAAGAATTGCTAATAAATACACATTAGAAATTAATGGTAAAACAATGCCATTACTTAATGATGATGAAGTAGAAAACCTATCCATACGCAGAGGCACATTAACTCAAGGTGAGCGTGATATTATGAAGCGTCATATGGATGTAACTAAGAATATTTTAGATGCCCTACCGTTTCCTAAGCATTTGAGTAATGTTAAAGAGTATGCGCTTGGACATCATGAAAAACTAGACGGTACAGGTTACCCTAGAGGCCTTACTAAAGATCAAATGTCGGTTCCCGCTAGGCTTATGGCAATAACTGACATTTTTGAAGCGCTATCTGCCGTAGATCGACCTTATAAAAAAGCAAAACCGGTAAGCGAATGCTTAAATATACTGGGGGTAATGGTTAATAATAACCACCTTGATGCCGACATTTTTGCAGTTTTTATAGAATCAGAAGTATATAAAAAATATATAATAGAATTTGCTAATCCAGAGCAACTAGATGAAGTAGATCTTAATAACCTGCCTGGTTACAGTCCAATAGTTTAAAACTAAAAAAATGCCACCTTGCGGTGGCATTTACACACGGGGTTATTTCTACTTATAGAAATACTTTCATTTTTTTATTACAATTTTAATGTTATTTTTTAACAAAAAATATGGTCATAAAGGTAGCACTAAGCGCTTTATGTAGCAACCGTAAAAAAGAAAGTTCATCGTTCTGACATATTTATGAAATAAACCTAAACGTAATTAAGTTACGCTTTTAAAAACACTATATTTTTATACATACGTATTTTTCTTCAAGGTATTCATTTAGCCCCTGATGCCCACCTTCGCGACCAAGTCCTGATTGCTTAACGCCGCCAAACGGTGCTACAGGGTTTGATATAACCCCTTCATTAACACCTACCATGCCAAACTCAAGCCCTTCGCTTACACGATAAATTTGCTTAATGTTTTGGCTATAAAAATACGCTGCTAACCCGTAAGGCACGTCATTAGCTAATGCGAGCACTTCGCTTTCCTCATCAAAAGGAATAACCGTTAATACCGGGCCAAATACTTCCTCGTGATAAATATCCATCTCGGTGGTTACGTTAGTAACAATAAGTGGATTTTGAAAACTACCGCCCAAATCACTATTATCGCCAATTAAATTGGCGCCTTTATCAAGTGCGTCTTGAACAAGCTGTTGTACTTTATCTTTGGCTTTTGGGTAAATCAGCGGGCCAATATCAACATCGTCTTCAAAGCCATTCGCCACTTTAAGTGTTGCCACTTTAGGTGTAATTTTATTAAGCACTTCATCCAAAATTCCGCGCTGTATAAAAATACGATTTGCAGCAACACACGCTTGCCCACTGTTTCTAAATTTAGCCGCCATGAGGCCTTCAATTGCTTCATCTATATCGGCATTGTCAAAAATAATAAACGGTGCGTTGCCGCCAAGTTCCATAGATGTACGCTTAATTGTAACGGCACATTGCGAAAGTAATTGCTTACCTACCCCTGTTGAGCCTGTAAATGTAAATTTGCGAACAACGTCTGAGTCAGTAAGCATCTTGCCTACTGTTTTTGCATCTTGTGATACAAGTACGTTAAAGGCACCTTTTACAAAGCCCGCTTGATCTGCAAGGTATGCTAATGCGATGGCACAAAGAGGTGTATGTTCAGAAGGCTTTAATATAAAGCTACAGCCTGCGGCATAAGCAGGGGCCACTTTACGAGTCACCATAGCAACAGGAAAGTTCCATGGCGTAATGCCTGCTACAACACCTACAGGCTGTTTAAAGCTGGTTAAACGGTGGTTATTGTCGGTAGGTGGGATCACATCACCGTAACTACGCTTTGCTTCTTCAGCAAACCATTTAATAAACCCTGCACCGTAGTCTATTTCACCAAGAGATTCTTTAAGTGGTTTACCTTGCTCTTGTGTCATAAGCTCTGCAAGTGTTTGCTTGTGCTTTATAACTAGTTCATACCAGCGCATCAGCGTTTCACTACGCTCGGTAGCATTTGTTGACTTTAACTTTACAAAAGCGCCCTGTGCGGCAGTTATAGCGTTATTTACACCCTGCTCGTCTATATCACTTACTTCTACAATACTTTTTTCGGTAGCAGGATCCTCAACGCTAAAGCGCTGATTTGTTTTATAAAATTCACCATTAATAAACGAGTCACAAAAAATTAGATTACTCAAAATAAACCTCCAAAATTACGTTTTAAGGTGTTAGCTTTTAATGCGTGGCATAGAGCCAAGGCTAACTTTTTTACGTTTACAAAATAACATACGAGCTTTGCTCGTCACGCCAGCAAGCTGTGCGTCTACAAGTTTGGTGTAAATGTTTTAATATACTGTAGACGTTGAGCGTGCTCACGTGAGAAGCGCAGCTTCTATATTTATAACCTAGAGTTAAAACACACAACGCAAGCAAGCTTCTTGTCTACAAAATAACTTACGAGCTTTGCTCGTCACGCCAGCAAGCTGTGCGTCTACAAGTTTGGTGTAAGCGTTTTAATATACTGTAGTCGTTGAGTTTGCTCACGTGATAAGCGCAGCTTCTATATTTATAACCTAGAGTTAAAACACACAACGCAAGCAAGCTTCGTGTCTACAAAATAACTTACGAGCTTTGCTTTAAAAACGCGACGTAAAGTCGCTGCTACGTGCACACACATCTTAAAAACAAAAAAGCCGCTGTATCAAACAGCGGCTTTTAATAGATTAGACGTTAATTAAAAACTAGTGCTCTTCATTAACGATATTGAGATTGTACTTTGGTATTTCAACCACTAAGTCTTCATCTCTAATAATTGCTTGGCAACCTAGGCGCGATTCAGACTCTAAGCCCCAGGCTTTATCTAGCATGTCGTCTTCTAGTTCATCGCTTTCTTCAAGTGAGTCAAAGCCTTCACGTATTACTAAATGACATGTTGTACATGCACACGATTTTTCACATGCATGTGGAATACTAATGCCATTTTTTAGTGCTGCATCAAGTACCGTTTGGCCAGCAGGTGCTTCAATTGCTGCACCGTCAGGACACAACTCCGGATGTGGAAGAAAAATAACTTGTGGCATTCTAATCTCTCTTAAATGTTGTCTACTGACTGCCCTGTAAGGGCCTTTTTAATTGATGCGTCCATTCTGCGTGATGCAAATTCACTGCTCGCATTATCAACTTTTTCAATCGCTGCTTTAATATCACTTGGCTGCTGTGCATTTTCGCGCACTTTAGCAAGCTCTGCAATTTCGGCTTTTAGATTAGCTAATTGCACTTCATCTAATAAGTTTGCATCTACAGCAAGCGACGCTTCTAGTGCTTCAATAACTCGCAGTGCTTCTACTTGTTGCTCTTTAAGCATACGCGCTTGCATGTCGTCTTTAGCATTACTCATCGACTCTTTTAGCATATTTGCTACTTGGTCGTCAGATAAACCAAATGAAGGCTTAACTTGAATATCGGCTTGAACACCTGTTGATTTTTCCATTGCCGAAACACTTAATAAGCCATCTGCGTCTACTTTAAAGGTAACCCGAATATGCGCAGCTCCGGCTGCCATTGGTGGAATGCCTTTTAAGCTAAATTTAGCAAGCGAGCGACAGTCATCAACGAGCTCACGCTCACCTTGCAGTACATGTAAAGACATGGCTGTTTGGCCATCTTTAAACGTAGTAAATTCTTGAGCACGCGCTACAGGAATTGTGGTATTTCGCGGAATAATTTTCTCAACTAAGCCGCCCATCGTTTCAAGACCTAGCGATAACGGTAATACATCAAGCAATAACATGTCAGAATCAGGCTTATTGCCAATTAATACGTCAGCTTGAAGTGCAGCACCAAGAGCAACAACCCGATCCGGATCGATTGAAGTAAGAGGCTCTTTATCAAAAAAGCTTTCTACTTGGCTGCGTACAAGGGGCATACGTGTAGAGCCGCCAACCATTATAACTTGAAGTACTTCTTCGTTTTCAATGCCTGCATCTTTTACAGCACGACGACATGAACGAAGCGTTTTTTTCACAAGAGGAATTGCTAGTTCATCAAATTTTTCACGCGTTACTTCTACTGTGAATTTTTGCTCATCAAACTCAAGTACTACATTTACTTTTGCATACTGGCTAAGCGCTTCTTTACAGGCCTTTGCTTTATTAATAAATAAACGCAATACCGAAGGTGATAACACCGATACACCTGTTTGCTGCTTAAAGTAGTCAACGAGTAGTGAATCAAAATCGTCACCACCTAGGCTTGAGTCGCCACCAGTGGCCATAACTTCAAATACACCTTGGTGTAAACGAAGTATCGATATATCAAATGTACCGCCACCTAAATCGTAAACAGCAATAATACCTTCTTGACCAGAATCTAAGCCGTAAGCTACCGCTGCTGCTGTAGGTTCATTTAATAAACGTAATACGTTAATACCGGCAAGTTCTGCCGCATCTTTAGTACTTTGGCGCTGAGCGTCATCAAAGTATGCAGGAACTGTAATAACAGCACCTAAAATTTCTTGGTCACCAAAGCTTTTTTCTGCGCGGGCTTTTAATGCCCCTAAAATATGGCTAGACGCCTTAACTGGGCTGATTTTTCCAGCCTCTGTTTGAATAGCTAAAGTGCCATTATCTTCGCAAAAGTCATAAGGCAACTGGCCATAACTTTGTTCAATTTCAGCTTGGGTTTTACCTAAAAAACGTTTAACTGAAATAAGCGTATTAGAGGGGTCTTGTGTTGCAGCTTGTACTGCATCTGCACCCACTGTAATACCGCCAGCCTGATAACGCACAACAGATGGTAACATCGCTGCGCCTAACTCGTCAGTTAATGTACGGGCTTCACCGCTTTGTACTGTAGCCACTAGTGAGTTAGTGGTACCTAGGTCAATACCTACTGCTAGTTTGTGCTCATGTGGTGCCGCGCTCTGCCCCGGCTCAGCAATTTGCAATAATGCCATAATACTCTTTAAACTCGTGTTGCTTGCTGTTTAGCAAGTAATTAATCGTCGAATAAACTGTCTTCAATGCGCTCAAGTTCGTCACGTAATTTATAAACAAACTTTAGTTTACGAATATTATCTGCCGCAAGTTGATACTGCTGCTCATTGTTACTCGCCAGCTGCTCGGCCAATTGTGCGCTGTATTGCTCATTTAACTGTTTTATTTGCTTTTCAAAATTGGCAATCGCGGTATCAGGGTCGCTTGCAGATGAGAGCTCTTCAAGCTCTTCTCGTAACTCCATTTGTTGCATTAAAAACATAGGGTCTTGAAGCGTTTGCTGCTCTACACGAATATCAACACCTAACTCACTGAGCATGTACTCAGCACGTTTTACTGGATGCTTTAAAGTTTGTAGCGCATCGTTAATTTCAGCAGCACTTTGTACAGCCATTAGCTTATCGCGGGCGCTTGCATTTGCGTGGCGATCAGGATGCACAGTACGTTGTAGCTCTAAGTAGTGCTTATTAATCGTTGCTAAATCTATATTGTAATCAACGGGAACTGCAAATAACTCAAAATAACGCATAACTTCAACCAATATAATTCACAAATAATAAAGCCCTACAATTACTGGCAGGGCTTATAAATACTACAAAGGTAGTTGAGCTTAAACGGTAAAGCTTTCGCCACAACCACACTCGTCGGCTTGATTAGGGTTATTAAATTTAAACCCTTCATTTAAGCCTTCTTTAGTGTAGTCAAGCTCTGTGCCATCAATGTAAACAAGGCTTTTAGCGTCAACAATTAAGGTAACACCTTTAGCTGCAAATGTTTCATCGTCTTCGTTTAGCTCGTCAACAAACTCAAGTACATAAGCAAGACCTGAACAGCCCGTCGTTTTAATGCCAACGCGCAGGCCTAAACCTTTACCGCGGTTTGCTAAAAATGATTGTACGCGGTTTGCTGCCGCATCTGTCAATGTCACTGCCATGAATTTCTCTTAGTTCGCTTGTTTGCTTTTGTAATCTGCAATTGCTGCTTGAATCGCGTCTTCGGCTAAAATTGAGCAGTGAATCTTCACTGGTGGTAATTCTAGCTCAGCACTGATATCAGTGTTTTTAATTGTTGCAGCTTCGTCTAACGTTTTACCTTTAACCCACTCTGTTACAAGTGAAGATGAAGCTATTGCGCTACCACAACCGTATGTTTTGAATTTTGCATCTTCAATAACGCCTTCGGCAGATACTTTAATTTGCAATTTCATTACGTCACCACATGCTGGTGCGCCAACCATACCCGTTGCCACTGACGGATCGTTTTTATCTAGAACACCTACGTTACGTGGGTTTTCTACGTGGTCGATTACTTTATCACTATAAGCCATAATTCTATCCTCATTACCTGCTACGGTACGTGCTCACACGTATTAGTGGTGAGCCCATTCAACTGAATCTAAATCAATACCTTCTTGATGCATTTCCCATAAAGGAGACATTTCACGTAGGCGACCGATAGAGTTTTTCATTAATTCAACGGTGTAATCAATCTCTTCTTCTGTTGTGAAGCGACCAATACTAAAACGAATTGAGCTGTGTGCTAATTCGTCGTTACGGCCAAGCGCACGCAGTACGTAAGAAGGCTCTAAACTTGCAGATGTACACGCAGAACCTGACGATACTGCAATGTCTTTTACTGCCATAAGTAACGACTCACCTTCAACAAAGTTAAAGCTGATGTTTACAATACCTGGTACTGACTGATCTTGTGCGCCGTTAAAGTAAACCTCGTCCATATCAGCCATAATGCCGTCAATTAGACGCTTACGTAATGCACTGATATGTGCGTGATCTTTTTCAAAATCTTGCTTAGCAATTCTAAATGCTGCACCCATACCCACTAATTGGTGAGTAGCTAATGTGCCAGAGCGCATACCACGTTCATGGCCGCCACCGTGCATTTGAGCTTCAAGGCGAGCACGTGGCTTACGACGAACGTAAAGTGCACCAACACCTTTAGGGCCATATACTTTATGACCAGAGAACGACATAAAATCAACTTTAAGTTGTTGTACGTCGATTAATACTTTACCTGCACTTTGCGCTGCATCTACGTGGAACATAATTTTACGTTCACGACACATTTCGCCAATTGTGTTGATGTCTTGAATTACACCTAGCTCGTTATTTACATGCATGATGCTTACAAGCACGGTGTCTTCACGCATAGTGTCTTCAAGCTTTTTAAGATCTAACAGGCCGTTTTCTTCAACGTCCATATACGTAACATCAAAACCTTGGCGTTCTAATTCACGGCATGTATCGATTACTGCTTTATGCTCAGTTTTAGCGGTAATAACGTGCTTACCTTTCTTTTTGTAAAACTGTGCAGCACCTTTAATTGCAAGGTTGTTTGATTCTGTTGCACCCGATGTGAAAACAATTTCACGTGGGTCTGCATTGATTAGATCAGCAATATCTGTACGCGCTTGATCAACCACTTCTTCAGCTTGCCAACCAAAACGGTGCGAACGTGACGCAGGATTACCAAAATTACCGTCCATTGTAAGGCATTGCATCATTTCTTTTGCAACACGCTCATCAACAGGCGTGGTAGCTGCGTAATCTAAATAAATCGGTAACTTCATTTCTCTCTCCGCTGCGGGTCAACCTTAAAGTTGACAGCTTACTTGAATGTTTTCCAACTGCTTAATTGCATTATTGATACTGTTATCTTGGCGCGATGCGATTTCTTTCACATCTGATTTTTCCACCAATTCAGCAAGGGTAATATTATTCAAAAATTCTTCTATACGCGCACTTAAATCAGACCATAAATTATGAGTTAAGCAACGCATACCACTCTGACAGCCGGTATCGGCACCTTGACAACGTGTTGCGTCTACAGATTCGTCTACGGCGCTAATTACATCACCAACCGAAATTGCATTCGCTTCTCGTCCTAGTAAATAACCACCACCAGGTCCACGAACAGAACTTACTAGGCCATTTTTACGTAAACGAGCAAATAATTGTTCAAGGTAAGACAAAGAAATCTCTTGTCTTTGTGAAATATCAGCAAGGGCTACAGGACCTACACTTGCATGTAGTGCAACATCCAGCATAGCTGTAACGGCGTATCTGCCTTTTGATGTTAACTTCATAACGCCCCCTGCACAAAAGAGTGCAAATTTTAATTACCAGAGTAAAATAGTCAAGTATTATAACTTGATAAAAATTTGATTAAACCTACAGTGCTTGTTGCTGAGTAGGCTAACAAACTTCCAATACTTGACCTGTTTGGTCAGGTATTACAGCCATTGTAATTACCTGAGTATTTTAGTCAAGTATTAGCTAACTATTTAACCGTGGTTTTTATAACCAATAGCTATACCTTACTTAGGAATAGACTTATTAATAGATGTAAGAATACCGCGTAAAATATTCATTTCGGCATCTTCAGGGCGAGCACGGTTAAACAAACGGCGTAACTTAGTCATCACAAGGCCTGGATGTTGTTTAATAATGAAGCCTGTTTTGAAAAGCGTGTCTTCAAGGTGGTCGTAAAAAAGCTCTGTTTGTTTTGAGCTTGGGTAAACAGCATCGTCTTCTTCAACCTTTGCAGGCTGTTGATTTAAAAATGCCATACGCGTTTCGTAGCTCAGTGTTTGTACTGCCATTGCTAAATTAAGCGAACTGTATTGTGGGTTTGCAGGAATACATACATGGTAATTACAAAGTTGTAGCTCTTCGTTAGTTAAGCCACTATTCTCACGGCCAAATACAAGCGCTACAGGGCCATTTATAGCTTCAGCGACCAGCTTTTCACCACATTCGCGAGGCTCAACCATAGGCCAAGATAACGTACGTGAGCGTGCACTTGTACCAATTGTTAACGCACAATCAGCGATAGCATCTGCTACCGTATCAACAATAACCGCGTTACCTAAAACATCTGTAGCACCAGCTGCAAGTGCGCTTGCATGGCTGTCTACTTCACAGGCAGGATCAACTAAATAAAGTTTTGATAAACCCATGGTTTTCATGGCGCGAGCCGCAGAACCAATATTGCCTGAGTGTGAGGTATTTACTAAAACGATGCGAATATCATCTAAGATCATTGCTGTGCTACTTAACTATGCCAAAAAATTGCGCGAATTCTAACATGAAACCCACATAAGATCCTAGATCCTTAAGGCCGATCAGCTAACGTAATAGCAGCCTTTAAACCATGGCCGCTTTTACATAAACGTCAAAACGATTCTTTTTGGTTTTAATTTGCATGCTTGGGGTTTTGTTATTTAAAAACGGTGCGTAATCAGGGCGTTTTACTACAACGCGCTTACTGGCAAGTGGATAGGCAAAATCGAGTAAACCATCCGCGTCGGTATCTGCGCCAACGAGCGCTTGAAATACACGCATTTCCTTTTTTACTAAGGCTGATTTTTCACGGTGTGGGAACATAGGATCTAAATACACTACATCAGGCATACTCTCGCACTGCTCAAGTAATGTATGGCTTGAGCCAAATATAAGGCTCATATTTTGTTGCATCCAAGGGCCTATTTCAATGTCGTCATAGGCACGCTTTAAACCATCATACAATAAAGCGGCTACTACCGGGTGGCGCTCGTGTAATATTACTTTACAACCTAGTGAGGCAAGTACGAAGCCATCTCGACCAAGGCCTGCGGTGGCATCAAGTACAACGGGAGTTGCCCCCTTATTTAGCCCAACAGCTTTAGCTATTGATTGGCCTTTACCACCACCAAATTTACGCCTGTGAGCAACTGCGCCTGTTACAAAGTCTACATTAATGGCGCCTAATTTTGGCTCATCCGTTTTTAAAAGGCTTAACCCTTTATCGTCATAATGTAAGCTAAAGCCGCTGCAACTTTGTGCCCATTGAGCTAAGTTAAAACGCGTTTCTAGCTCATTTAAATATGGGCGCAACTCTTTAAAAGCACACTGAATAACCACTTCACACTCCGACGATAAAATACGCCTTCAGTATAACAAGCGTTAACGCCCTAAAATAGCTCTATATCATTATGATGATTAATATTTTGCTGCGCGGCTTCGGCTTTGCTACGTAAATTTGCAAGCAGCTCGTTACGGCTCTCTGTAACCTGTTTTAGCTGATACTTAATAAATGCTAAGTCACTATTTGCTGAAGCGAATAATTGCATTGTTTCGTCAAGCTGAGAAATATAAAGGGTTAAGTCGGCATGATTAGCCAGCTCTTTTTGGTGTTTTACAGCACAGTCAAGTTCATGCAGCTGCTCTATAAACACTTTAGTTGTAGAGTTTTGCGCTATATTTTGACTATTGAGCTGTTTAACAATGTCTTGCAGTGCAGTGCTTATTTGAGCTGCCTGCTCATAGCTACTTTCGCTTCTTTCCATAGTAACGACCTTTTCGTTTGTAACCTCTAAAATATGCGGAAATAAATCTTTGAATCGTCCATATAACGCGCTGTTTTCTATTGGCATATTTTTTATAAGTAAAGAGACTTTTGGGTAATTAATTATTGTACTGCTGCCAATATCTACAAATCGCTTTGAGTGTCGGTGCTGCTCGAGTAATTCCTGCTCAAGCGGGCATACACCACTTTGTTGACTGTAAAAAATACCTTTGCTTTTGTACCAAAAAACGACAACTACATCTAAGTTTAATGGCGTAAAAAATGCTAAAAAATACTCACTCAACGCTTGAAAGTTATTAGCATGATAACTTTGCCCAACGTAACGCATTATACGCCCCATATCGCCAGATTCAGTCATTGCCATTTCGGCAGTTTTATTGGCTTTTTCAATATCGAGCTTTAGCCTTACACATTGCTGTCGGTATTCGTATAACACTTTAATACGCGCTATTAGTTCTTCGGAATTAAAGGGTTTAATGATGTAGTCTGATGCACCCACACTGTAACCTTTAACGCGGTCACTTAGCTCAACTTTTGAAGAAAGAAACATGACGGGAATATCTTTAGTATTCTCATTTTGTTTGAGGGTTTTACACACATCGTAGCCAGAAAGGCCCGGCATTTCTATATCGAGTAATATAATGTCAGGGTTGTACTTATTAGTTAGCCGTAATCCTTCATCGCCATCTTTAGCATGAATTATTTTACAAAACCCCGCTAAAGATTCTTCAATTATATGATGAACATACTTATCATCATCAATTGCTAGTACCAACTTTGCCATGCCTTAGTCCATTTTAAAAGGTGTGTTAAAAGCATAGTACGAGAAGGTAAAATTACTAAAAATTATTAGTTAAAAACCTAAAAACAATAAAAAAGCGCCATAAGGCGCTTTAGTAATAATAGGGTATAAAGTTGCCTTAAGCAGCTATACCACTGTGACGAAGTAATGCGTCAACACTTGGCTCACGACCACGAAACTTTTTAAACAGTTCCATAGGTTCTTCGCTACCGCCTTTTTCTAAAATGTTTTGCATAAAGGCTTGGCCTGTTTCAGCGTTAAAAATGCCCTCTTCTTCAAATTTAGAAAATGCATCAGCTGACAGTACTTCTGCCCACTTATATGAGTAGTAACCCGCGCTGTAACCGCCTGCAAATATATGGCTAAACCCATTTTGAAAGCGATTAAACTCTGGCGGTTTAACTATTGAGGTACGGCTACGTACGTCATCTAATACCGCTTGAATTTGGCACTGCTCACCCGCTTTGTAATCGTTATGAATTTTAAAGTCAAATAACGAAAACTCAATTTGACGTAGCATTTGCATGCCTGAGTTATAATTTTTAGCCGCTAATAGCTTATCTAGTAACTCTTTAGGTAGCGCCTCGCCCGTCTCGTAATGCCCTGAAATAAAGCTAAGTGCTTCTTCGTCATAACACCAGTTTTCTAAAAATTGGCTTGGCAGCTCTACCGCATCCCATGCAACACCATTAATACCGGCTACAGGCGCAGCATCAACTTGGGTCAACATATGGTGAATACCATGACCAAATTCATGGAATAATGTAGTTACTTCATCATGTGTAAATAGCGCAGGTTTGTCACCTACGGCTTTATTAAAGTTACATACTAAATACGCAACAGGTGTTTGCAGTTCGCCATTAGCACGCACTTTACGCCCCATGCAGTCGTCCATCCACGCCCCACCACGTTTGCGGTCTCGTGCATATAAATCTAAGTAAAAACGACCACGTAATTCGTTACTACTATCATAAATTTCGAAAAAACGAACGTCGCTGTGGTAACTATCAAAGTCGTTAACTTCTTTTACGGTAATTCCAAATAAGCGGTTAACGGTTTCAAATAACCCGCTAAGTACTTTATTTGCAGGGAAATACGGACGTAGTACTTCATCTGAAATAGCGTATTTTTCTTGCTTTAATTTTTCACTGTAGTAGCCAAAATCCCATGCTTGAAGCTCAGATATACCATGCTTTTGCTCAGCATAGGCTTTTAGCTCTGCGACTTCTTGCTCTGCTTGTGGCTTCGATTTAGCTGCTAGGTCTTCTAAAAAGGAGAACACTTGCTCAGGAGATTCAGCCATTTTAGTTGCAAGGGATTTTTCGGCATAACTGCTAAATCCTAATAACTGTGCAAGCTCGTGACGAAGCGCAAGCTCCTCACTCATAATTGCTGAGTTATCGTATTCCCCGGCATTAGGACCTTGATCTGATGCGCGTGTACAAAATGCGGTGTATGTTTCTCTGCGTAATTCACGATCATCTGCGTAAGTCATTACTGGCAAGTACGATGGAAAGTCGAGCGTGAATACCCAACCGTCTAAATCTTTACTTTTTGCCGTTTCGCTTGCAAGCGCTAAAGCTGACTCTGGTAAGCCTGCTAACTGGCTTTCGTCAGTAATGTGTTTTTGCCATGCAAGTGTTGCATCCATAACATTATTACCAAATTTAGAAGCCAGCTCAGATAAGCGTACGCTTATTTCGCCGTAGCGCTTTTGATCGTCAGCTCCAAGTGCAATACCCGAGAGCTTAAAGTCACGAAGTGCATTAGTAATTGTTTTTTGCTGAGCAGTCGTTAGCGTTTTAAATTCGTCGCTATTATAAAGCGCATTATAGGCCTCATATAAACCTTGGTGCTGCCCTACAAATGTTGAATACTCTGATATAAGCGGTAAACACTGCTCGTATGCTTGACGTAACTCGTCATTATTCATAACAGAATTTAAATGCGAAACCGGCGAAAACATGCGCGATAACTTATCATCGGCTTCTTCTAGCGGTAATACTAAATCATCCCACGTGTACGAGCCTTTAGCTAAAACATCATCAATAGCTTTACGACTTTGTTCAATACCGTGCTTTAGTGCTGGTACTACATACTCTGGCTTTATTTTTGAAAATGGTGGTAAGCCTTCAAGGCCAATGAGTGGGTTAATTTGTAGTTCGCTCATGAATTCTCTCAATTTAATTAACTATGAATTTGAAGTTGGGGCAAAACGATGAAATACAAGCCTCGATTGATGGGTCTGTTATAGCTTACGATAAAACTGATCGCCATAATAAACTATTTCGTTTGTTGTATTTATCGGTTTTTTACAGCATCGCCTTAGGTGACTTGCACTTAGCATATGCTATCATCGGCACATTATAGTTAAATATATTTTTGAGGATTAAACATGGCTCAGCATTTTGATTACATAGCAATTGGTGGCGGTAGTGGCGGCATAGCCTCTGCAAACCGTGCAGCAATGCGTGGTGCTAAAGTTGCACTTATTGAAGCAAAACACATGGGCGGCACCTGTGTAAATGTAGGTTGTGTGCCTAAGAAAGTTATGTGGCACGGTGCTCAAGTTGCTGAAGCAATTAATTTATATGCACCTGACTATGGTTTTAATGTTGAAGTTAAAGGCTTTGATTGGAGCAAATTAGTAGAAAGCCGTGAAGCCTACATTGGCCGAATTCATAAAGGTTACGATAGTGGCCTTGCAAGTAACGGCGTTACTGTAATTAAAGGGTTTGCTAAATTTGTAGACAACAAAACGGTTGAAGTAAACGGCGAGCATTACACCGCTGATCATATTTTAATTGCTGTAGGTGGGCGCCCAAGTATCCCTAATATTGAAGGTGCTGAACACGGTATTGATTCTAATGGCTTTTTTGAGCTAAAAGAGCAGCCTAAGCGCGTTGCTGTAATTGGTGCTGGTTACATTGCGGTTGAGCTTGCTGGGGTTTTACACGGCCTAGGTACAGAGACTCACTTGTTTGTTCGTAAGCACTCTCCACTTCGTAACTTTGACCCTTATATAGTTGAAACACTTGTTGATGTTATGGCTGCTGAAGGCCCTACTCTTCATACTGAATCTGTACCTCATAAATTAGTTAAAGAAGATGATGGCTCTGTAACGCTTCATTTAGATAATGGTAAAAGCCAAAATGTTGACCAAGTAATTTGGGCAATTGGCCGCCAGCCAACAACAGACGCAATTAATGTAGCGGCTGCTGGCGTTGAAGTTAACAGCGATGGTTTTGTTAAAGTCGATGAGTTTCAAAATACCACTGCTAAAAACGTTTATGCTGTTGGCGATATCATCGAAAATGGTATTGAGCTTACGCCTGTCGCTGTTAAAGCGGGGCGTACTTTATCAGAGCGTTTATTTAATAAAGAACTCCCTGATGATTTAAAAATGGATTACAACTTAGTTCCAACAGTTGTATTTAGCCATCCACCAATTGGTACTATTGGCCTAACTGAACAAGAAGCTATTTCTCAGTATGGCGAAGAAAACGTTAAAATTTATCAATCTGGTTTTACGGCGATGTACACTGCAGTAACTAAACACCGCCAGCCTTGTAAAATGAAACTAGTGTGTGCTGGTCCAGAGGAAAAAGTAGTTGGCCTGCACGGAATTGGTTTTGCAGTTGATGAAATGATTCAAGGTTTTGCAGTGGCCATGAAAATGGGCGCGACTAAAGCTGATTTTGATGCTGTTGTGGCTTTACACCCAACAGGCTCAGAAGAATTTGTTACTATGTAAATTTTTCTCTGGAAAAGTGAAACTTTACATTTGCTAACTCTGGAAAACGAACTAAGCTGACCAAGTAACGTACAATTTTTGGTCGGCTTTTTCATGCTCACAATAGTTCAATCAGATGATTTTAAAACTGAGATCCAAACTCCCTTTTGCAAAACAAAATCAAGCATTCAGCTAAAAGGCTTTCCAACTTTTTATGAAGATGGTGAATACGTCATGCCAATAAACCTTTGGATGAATCACCTCATTAACGTTAAGCGCGCAAAAAACATCAATTCAAACGTTCGTGCCATAAGTCGATATTGGCGCTTTTTAAAAAGCCATGAACTCTCTTGGAAAGACTTTCCAACTATCAAATCAAATAAGCCCACATATATTTTCCGAAACCAAGATCTTTTGGCCTCAGTGAAAGCCGGTGAGCTAAATAGTTCAACAGCAGCTGTATATATGAACCATATAATTAAATTCTACGAGTGGGCATATTACGAGAGGTTAATTAACCTCTCTAAGGAAAATAAACCATTTGAAGTAGAGTTTGTTAGCATCAAAACGACTGGGATGCTTGCGCATATCAATCGTAATTATGTTGTTAGAAGCTCAGACTTAAGGATCAGGGTCCCAAGGCGTACACCAGAGCAAAGCTTGAATCCCCTTACAGAAGATGAGGTAAAATTATATTCGCGAGCACTCAAAGAACAGTCAATTGAGTTCCAAATACATCAACTATTACAACTCATGTGCGGCCTTCGTATAGAAGAAGCCTGCACCTTTCCTGCTAATCTAGTGAATAGATGTGACCCGAATAAATACCATATTCAAGTTAGTATAGGACCTCATAACGGTGTACTCACCAAATTTGGCTCAGTCAGAACTATCGAAATTCCAACACTGTTAATGAACAAGATGCATCGCTACTTGATTAGTGAGCGTCGCCAGAAAAGAGAGTCTAAAACCGATAAACCGATTACGGAATTATTAATTACCAATCGAGGTAAACCATATACTACCAATGCAATACAGCGTCACTTTAGCTTAACTCGTAATTACATACGCAATGAGCTAAATACCCACTTTCAGCATAGAACTCACGATTTACGTGCAACTTACGGTACATTTCGCCTTGCGTCCCTTTTAGACGAAAAAGTTGGGTTGTCACCATTCGATGCTATGTCATTAATCATGGGGTGGATGGGACATAAAGATGAGAAAACAACTTGGCGATACCTGAACTTTATAAACCGAAGCAAGGCATCGATACGTGCAGTTTGCTTTTTAGATCAAGTTATGGAGTCAGTCATTAATGAGGATCTCTCGTGATTAACAAATCAAATTTAAATATTGACCTTAAACTTAAGTTAAATATTTATGGTGATCAATTTGTATACCCAGACTTTCAAAGATTTAGATACAAAGGCGTGCCTAAACTTTTTGAAATGCATCGGGGTACTTTGCTTAACCGAGACAACCAAATTATTAAGTGGTATCAAGCATTCAAAGCTAATACAGAATATACTGACACAACAATGAATACCCTTTTTAGAACATTTACACGGTATGTGAATATTTGTGACAGTATTCCAGTAAATCCAGATTCAAAAGAGGGTATCAATGCATTTGAAACAGCTCTAGTTCACAGCGTTAGAATTGGCAGCAAAAGTTCAAACACAGCAAAAGGTGAATTAAGTAGTATAAGAACAATAATGAAGATGCTAGATCACCCTGTTGATGAGTGGTTTTCTAAATTCAAACTATTTCGCAGCCAAATAAATCCAACTCAAGCATACTCAGAATCTGAATTGAAAAAGTTAATTAAAATACTAAAAGAACTATATTTTCAGCTTTCCAAGCAAATTCAAACCTCACCTAAAGAATACATTCAAGCAAGGAGAAGCGACCAATACGCGAACTTTTCTTTTAATAAAATCGAAGTGCCTGTAAGTGGTGCTATTACCAAGTGTTACTGTGCTGCATATTTCTTACTTGCCTATTACACATGGGCAAACGCTAGTACGATAAGAGATATGGATATCCCCAAATCTTCACAAAAAAAGGGACAGCAAGGTAAGTGGTTTGTGCAAACAGCGTTAAAGAAGAGAGCTAATAAATTTGTTACCATCGAGCTCGGCGATAATCTTAGCACAGACATTCCAAAGCATGCGCTAAATTTTATTAATGACCTTATCACCCTTACGCACGTGCTGTTTCCAGATGCCAATAGACTACTTCATCAATGTCTTAACGGGATAAATAAGCCCTTGTGCCCAACGCATATTCGTTCCAATATGAATTGGCTAATTAACATATTCGATTTGACTGATGACAATGGTCAACAACTTAGGCCTGAAGCTAAACGCTTTAGAGCTACAGGTGCATCTAATTACTTAGCGCTCACAGGAAACTCACTCGAAACATCCATGTTGCTCAATAACACACCTGATGTAGTGCGAAAACACTATAGCAGAGGTAACGAGTCAGAAAATAACGCCCAACTTCAAGCCACAGCTAACACCTTAGAAAATGCAATTAAATGTGGTGATATTAGTAGAGCACGAGAACAAACTCTTGAGCAAATGAATCTAGAAATACTACCCTATGATGAATTCGTAAACCGCTATGCTAAATCAGGGAATGGTCAAAAAACACCTTTAGGTACAGGTTGCAAAGACCCCTTTGATAACCATGGAGATCGTTTTCGAAGAAAGGCCTCAATCGATAGTGTGGACATGAGTCATCTCGCTTGTGCTGATTTATTGAATTGCTTTTCTTGCCCAAACCAAGTGCTGGTTGAAGAAGTTGATGATATCTGGTGTTTATTGAGCTTTTACGAAGCATTAGAGGATGCCAAAGAAGATCACCTCAACATGTCACACTTTAAAAACAATTTTGATCGAGTACTAAGCAAAATAAAGCAAGTGCTTTTTAGTATCGACTTAAAAGTACGCAGGCAAGCTGAGCGGAAGCTACATACCAATGGTCGTCACCCTTTTTGGCCCGATACGCTTAATTTGGTTTTATAAGAGGTGATTATGAGGCCACTACTAGCTACTCCAGAGGAAATTATAAAAGAGAACACTGTTCTTGTAGAGCGTGCAATACAGTATTATAAAAGTAAAGATTGGGATAACCTCAACAAAACCCCTGTAATGATAGATCAGGATGGGAACGTTTTAAGCCATTTCGGCGACCAAACCTGGGATGTAACACATTATATAGATGTCAAAATTGTTTCGAAAAAGCGGGCTTCTTTTACTCATTTAACAACCATTTCCTTGTTGCAAGAACAAAAATTACTCGCATTCCTTGGTTTATTTGCGGTTGGTACCCTAAGGCAAGGAGCAACGATTAAAACTACAACATTTTTAGAGAGAAATCTCAATTTAACCCAAGTATATAAATACATAGAATCTATCAAAGCAGATTCGATTTGTGTTCTGAACCATCCCATACAGTTTTCTAGGTTTTGCGAATATTTAAAGTCACTTAAAATGAGTGGACCATATATTTCTAAACTCATTGTTGCATTAAATTGGATTCAGGCTGTAAGAAAACAAACCCCCATAAAACTATCATTACCTTTGACGACATCAATTACAGAATTAGGCCGTCAATTAGGTTGCCCAACCAAACTAGAAAGTGAGCAGTTTTACGCTATACCATCACGCTTGATGCAACTCATATACTCAAAGGCTATCGAGTATATAGATACTTACTATCCTATTCGAGATACATTATTAGCTATCCAGACCGAGCAACAAGATAACTATGAAATAGGCAAGGCTGTTGTCGACAGAAAAATAAAAACAGGCCAGTGGAACTGGCTCACATCAAATTCACCTCACTACAAAGCTGAAATAACCAAAGCTAAACCACAAAAGCCAACTGACATACTTCAAAGTTACGCTTCAAACATTGAAATTAAGGGATTAATTCCCCTCAAGATCACTGAATTTGATTGGCTGTATTCTCACATTTTAATGTGTTGTTTTTTAGTTTGCGGTGCGTTTTCTGGTATGAGAAGAAGCGAGCTTTATGGACTACATTCTGATAGCTTTAAAACATTAAAACTTAAAGAACAGACATTTTATTCTTTGCAATCAATGCATAGTAAAATGACTCCTGCAGTTCCAGAAAAAGCTGAGTGGCTAACATCTCCAATAGCAGGAAAAGCGATAGAACTCGCATCAGCTTTAACTCAGAATATGCGTATTCAGCTAATGCTCTCTGATGATAGGCTGGATAACGAGCGTGCCTCCAGTATTTGGTTAGTACAGAAACTAAAAAGTCGAACACCAAACATATTTACAGGACCTCCTTTTGTCAAGCACTATCAAAGACTTGTAAAGGAAGCTGGCGCTATTGTAAACGAGCAAGACTATGAAGAATTTAAGCTTCTAAACCCCAACCTAAACATACACGCCTACAAACAGAAAATTATTGTTGGCAAACCATGGGCATTGACAACTCACCAACTCAGACGAACCTTTGCAGTATTTGGTAAACGCTATAATTTACTTTCTGACGTTGCCATTAAACAACAGTATAAGCATATATATTTACCAATGTCTCAATGGTACTCAGAAGGAGGCGTAGCAGCCAAAATAAAACATGTAAAAGTGGACTCAGAACTCAATAATTTACTTCAAGAAGTAGATAGAGAAGTCACTACACAACTGCTGCATCAGTGGTATAACTCAGATGACAAGCTATTTGGTAAGAAAGGTATAGATGTTGTTAAAGATAGAGAAAATACCGCTGTAAAATACTCATCTTGGGATGCATTATATGCTCAAGTATCTGCTGGTAGAATATCTATTGCTGGTACACTTCACTCCTACTGCATGGCTGGTTATGAATGCAGAATGGAAAAGGTAGTATCACCAACCAACTGCTTTAACTGTGAAAACGTTGTTATAGACGAAACAAAAGCACAAGCTTGGCAAAAACGACATCAGTGGATTGTTGAGACTATAACTGAAATGGAGCAGCATACTAAACTATCTCAATCGCAGCTAAGCCATTTTATTACGCAATTACGTGCAGCTGAAAAGGTTATGGACTACTTTGAGATAAGCTACACTCCATACAAACCCGAAATTGAGATCAGACAGCTTTGAGTAAGTCAGAGAATACAAGGTTAGAGCTTCTAAGCGCAATTGACAGGATACTTTCTGGCGATACAGTACGTATTGATGCCAAACGAGGTTTAAGTGCCATTGCAGTTGAGGAAGAAGCTAACCTTGGTAATGGCTCAGCTTACTATTACTCAGACGTCATTGAAAAAATTAAACTACTAAAATCAAAAGCTATAACAAAAAAGCAAGCACAGCAAAACTCAGATGTTACTAAGTTACGTGAAAAGCTTGCCAACGAGAAACGGTTAAAAGAAAAATATCGAGCGGAAATAGCCAGCTTAAAAGAGCAAATGGCACAAATGGCTTCTACCCACAATGCCCTAGCGCTTTCAAATCACCAGCACTTAAAAAAGATAAATGATCTTGAGTCAGAGTTATTTTTACTGAAGAAAAATTAATATATCTTCAATTGCTTAAAGCATCGCCTAAAAAATGAAACAAGGTTAAATGAGATGTACCCTGATGAAGTTCAACAATTAAAAAGCCATATAACAAATATTGCAGCTCAACATAATGGGTTAGCACTTACGATACTACAATATCAATATAAAGCGGCTGAACTAACAATGTGGAAAAGGTAAAATAATTATTTAACTGAATAAGTACAATTGTCAAAGGCAAGTTTCAACACATGAGCCGATTATTAGTATAGCTGACATTAAATGAATACTATTTAAATAAATTTAAATAAATTTAAATAAACATTAAAGCAGGTATTCTGATCGTTTGAACAAACCTTTACATTCCCGCCATTAGCTTCAGCTAAGGCTTTAACTATAGCGAGCCCTAAACCAGCGCCATCACTATGGCGTTGACGAGACTTATCTGATCGATAAAAGCGATCAAATAAATAAGGTAAATGTGCAGAAGGTATTTTCTCACCGGTATTACTCACACAGATACATACTTTTTCAGCAGATGTTATTTCACTACATACCGTAATTGATGACCCCTTCGGTGCATATCTTATAGCATTCGATAACAGGTTTGATAACAATTGACGAAAATGTAGCTTGTCACAATAAAAGCTGATGTTTTCACCTGCTTTATGAAGTATCAGCGATGACTCTTCAGCTAATGCATCAAAATACTCAAACAGCACCTCAATTTCTTCATGGCTGGATAAAATATCTTGGGCTGGTTTAATTAGGCCGTTTTGAGATTTTGCCAGCCAAAGCATGTCGTTAACCATCTTAGTTAGCCGCTCAAGCTCTTCGAGGTTAGAAAATAATAACTCTTGGTACTCTTCGGATTGTCTTTTTTTAGATAGACCAACCTGTGTTTGAGTTATTATATTGGTAAGCGGTGTACGTAGCTCATGAGCAATATCACTGGAAAAATTTGATAGGCGGATAAACTCACCTTGTAACCTGTCTAGCATTGCATTGAAAGATTGCACCATATTAACAAGCTCAATCGGTACTTGGCCTTCATCAAGCCTTACATCCATTTTATTAGTTTGGATATCATGCATTTTCTGACTCAAACCTCGTAAAGGGTTTAATCCTTGATGTATAGCAAACCAAGCCACCAATAAAATGAGTACCGCAGAGCCAAACATAATAGCCCAAAGGCTTTGTTGAAATTGATTGAGAAAGTGTAAATGAAAGCTCATGTCTATCGCTGTAGTAATTTTGTATTGCTGTTGCCCAGTACTTAAATTACTCACCAGAGCTCGGTAGGTGTGGGTATCATTTTGCCATGAGGTAATGTTGTTACGGTTAAAGCCAGCTGAAGCATTAGCACTCATTACAAAATCACTAAAATCTCGTTCAGAACTTTGAAAAATGAGCTCTCCTTTTGCGGTATTTACCTGATAGTAAACACCGTGATGACCCGCTACAGCGTTAGATAATTCATTTTTAAGTTTCAGGTTTGATTTATACTGTTGTCTTAAAACTAATTCAATAGATTGATTAATAACATGCAGTTCACTACTATCTTGCTGGAAAAAATGATGTTTTATCGAACTATTTATTAAGGTGGCAACTAAAGTTAAGCACGCAATAACGGTTACAGCGACAAACAACACAACACGCATCGTAAGTGATAAAGGCCGTGACTTAATAGCCATCAGTTTCAACCTCTAATTTATAGCCCATACCACGAACCGTATGAATTAATTTAACAGTAAAGTCATCATCAACTTTTGCTCTTAGCCTACGAATGGCAACATCAATCACATTGGTGTCGCTATCAAAATTCATATCCCATACTTGAGAAGCAATTAACGAACGTGGCAGTACTTCACCTTCGCGCCGTAACAATAGTTCAAGTAAGCTAAACTCTTTATTACTCAATAAAATACGCTTGCCTGCACGTTGTATTTTTCGCTTTGGAATATCCATTTCTAAATCAGCAACGATCAGTATATCGTCAACTGTTTGTACTGCACCACGGCGAATAAGAGTGCGTACTCTTGCTAAAACTTCAGCAAAAGCAAAAGGCTTTATTAAATAGTCATCAGCACCAAGTTCGAGCCCCTTTACTCTATCGTCTATGCTATCGCGAGCAGATAAAAATAGTACTGGGGTTTTGTTATCTGCTTCACGTAGCGACTGTAAAATTTTCCAACCGGATACGTCAGGTAACATGACATCAAGTATTATTACATCAAATAAGTCGGTCATTGCTAGGTGATGACCGTCAAGTCCATTGCGCGCCAAAGAAACCTGAAAACCAGCTTCACTTAGTCCCTGTTTTAAATAATCTCCTGTCTTTGATTCATCTTCAACAACTAATAAGCGCATACAATTCCTTCATTAAAGTCCTAACAACTACCTCTGCAAATATTATGCAGTATCTGTCACTACAGCAACATGACACCAACATTACAACTTTGTAATGTTCGCGTCATGTTTAAGACAGGTCTATTTTCTATACTCAATACATATTCTGGTATGAAGGAGTAAGGAAATGGGGTTTAAAAAGTCATCACAACAGGTTAGCACACCACGAAGACGATTTGTTCAAGGCTTAATTGCAGGAGGTGTACTTGCTGCTTTTCCGAGTGTATTA